>Ga0209270_1000303_pt1 | contig 121514 bp, 107 predicted proteins | sample MTBAKSrepl1MetaG_FD_187456 | JGI IMG/M metagenome (GOLD analysis project Ga0209270, IMG submission 187456) | Enrichment culture microbial communities from Arthur Kill intertidal strait, New Jersey, USA, that are MTBE-degrading - MTBE-AKS1... | ecosystem: Environmental > Aquatic > Marine >...
GCCATGAGAGCACCCGCCGTGTTGCCCAGTCCATCACCACGCAGAGATACACAAACCCTCGCCTCATCGGAAGATATGTTATGTCTGCTGCCCAGACATGGTTAGGTCTCTCGATCTTCAGATGCTTTCAGCTCAAAAGGGCGTCAATGAACTTAGGAGGCTGAGGTGTAAGGTCTTGAATCTTGACAGAGCGGCCCGGAGAGCTGGGAAAGATGGTGGTCTTGTTTCTTGCACAAAACAAAAATTACGCAAGAAATAAGACCCCTGGCTTGCTCTTGCTTGGATGCGTCTTCCGCGTGTTAGGATATGCAAGTCCGATTGGAAACGGGTGATAGCAAATCCACTTGCTTTTTCCATCACGGCACATTATTTTAGGATAGTCATTTAAAATAAAATAAGAATGGATAGTATTTTAGGTTCAAGTCAGGCACGATGAAACGCAAGATCCAAGGCAGATACGTGGCCATTTCAACGGTGGGCGATAAGGCTCAGGCCTTCGTGCCCGCGCCGTTGCCTCCACACCCACCCATCGACTGGACACCGGAGCTGCACAGCAAGTTTGACCAGGCGCTGCTGGCGCTGGGGCGTCTGGACAGCATCTCAACCCTGCTGCCTGACACCGCGCTCTTTATCTATCTGTATGTACGCAAGGAGGCGGTGCTCTCCTCCATGATCGAGGGAACCCAATCGTCGCTGTCCGATCTGCTGCTGTTCGAACTTGATCAGGAACCCGGCGTCCCGTTGGATGATGTGCGGGAGGTCAGCAATTATGTGGCCGCCCTAAACCATGGTCTGCATTTGTTGGAACAAGGGCTGCCGATGTCATTGCGGCTCTTTCGGGAGATCCACGGCGTGCTTCTCGCCAAGGGCAGGGGCAGCAGCCAGACCCCGGGTGAGTTCCGGCGCAGCCAAAATTGGATCGGTGGTACACGGCCGGGGAACGCGGCTTTCGTACCGCCCCCGGCTGAAGAAGTGCCGGAGTGCATGAGCAAGCTTGAGCTTTTCCTCCATGACCAACCGTCGTCGACGCCGGTGCTGCTTAAGGCGGCGCTTGCGCACGTGCAGTTCGAGACCATCCACCCGTTTCTTGATGGTAACGGCCGTTTGGGGCGTCTGCTGATCACGCTGCTGCTATGCGAACAGAAGCTGCTGCGGGAGCCCATGCTCTATCTCAGCCTCTACTTCAAGATAAACCGTCAATATTACTATGAACTGCTCAATAACGTGCGTCTGACCGGCGACTGGGAAGCCTGGCTCGACTTCTTCGCCGAGGCCATTATTGTCACCGCCACCCAGGCGGTAGAGACGGCACGGCAGCTCCTCGATCTGTCGAACCGGGACCGCGAAAAAATCAGCGGTCTCGGCCGGGCCGCGGCATCCACCCTGCAGATCCACCGGGCACTGATGGAGCATCCCATTGCCACTTCCGGTTGGTTAGCGGAGAAGACCGGCATCACCCCGGCCACCGTCAACAAGGCGCTCAGCCACCTGGAACAGATCGGTATCGTGAAGGAACTTACCGCCCGGAAGCGTAATCGGCTGTTCAGCTATGCGGGCTATATTGAGATCATGAATCGTGGCACCGAGCTGCCGGGTAGGTAACCGGCGGGAAAGATGGGGGTCTTGTTTCTTGCGCAAAATGAAAATTGAGGAAAGATGGTGTTCAGGTCTCGGGCCTGAATCTGCCTGGCGTAGAACTCTCTCGGCTTGCCATAAGGCTCAAGCAGAAGTGCGGCTCGGGCGGCACGCTCAAGGACGGCGTGATCGAGATCCAGGGCGATCACCGCGCGCTGACCGCGGACGAGCTCAAATGGCTGGGTTTCCAGGTCAAGCTCTCGGGCGGCTGAGGTGAAGATCCTGGTGGATGCCGACGCCTTGCCGGGAATGGTGAAGGAGCTTTTGTTCAAGGCGGCCGAGCGTGAGCGTATCAATCTCATCATGGTGGCCAACAAACAGTTGCGCACGAACGGCTCTGCGTATATTTCAAGCCAGCTAGTGGGTGCCGGTCCTGACGCCGCCGATGACCGCATCGCGGAGCTGGCCGAAGCCGGCGATCTGATAATAACCGCCGACATTCCGCTGGCCGACAGGGTCGTGAGCAAGGGTGCGGTCGCGCTTGACCCCCGGGGCAGGTTTTACAGTGCTGCCAACGTCAAAGATGCACTGGCGCTGCGCAATTTGATGAACGAACTCAGGAGCGGCGGCCTGATCAGTGGCGGACCGGCGGGCTTGAGTGCCAAGGACCGCCAGGTCTTCGCCAATGAACTCAACAGCTACCTTACCAGGCGATTAAAAAAGGCCGGGGACTGAACATGAGGGCTAAGGGGCTAGGGGGGACGTCCTTAAAGGCTAGGGGCTAAGGGGGACGTTCTTAAATAATTAAAAAAAGGCCATGGGGTCATGAATCTTGACAGAGCGGCTCGGATACTATGGAGTAAAGTCAAGAGAAGAAAGGGAAGATACGAGATTAAGTCTGGGTTTACGGGTAAAGGGAAAGGAGGCGCTATGATGTCACGTAATCTCGGGCAATCAGGGATTTCAGTATCGGCCATTGGACTCGGATGTATGGGCCTTTCCGAGTTTTACGGTGAACCCACGCCAGAGTCGGAGGCCATCAATCTGATCCACCGGGCCGTAGATCTGGGCATCACCCATTTTGATACCGCGGAAATCTACGGCCAGGGACGCAATGAGCAGCTCCTGGGTAAGGCTTTCGCCGGACGTTGGGATCGCATTGTCCTGGCGACGAAGTTCGGCCCCCAACGGGACCCGGCCTCGGGCGCCTTCGTGGGCGTGGACGGCTCTCCGGCCAATGTCCGGACTGCGTGCGAAAAGAGTCTCCAGCGTCTGGGCATTGAAAAGATCGACCTGTATTATCTCCACCGTGTTGATCCGGCCACGCCGATCGAGGACACCGTGGGCGAGATGGCGAGGTTGGTTCAAGAGGGCAAGATCCGGGCTATTGGCTTGTCGGAGGCTTCAGCCGGGACGATAAGGCGGGCGCATGCCGTTCATCCCATTGCCGCCCTTCAAACCGAGTACTCGATATTCAGCCGCGATATCGAGAAGGACATCCTCCCCACCTGTGTGGAGCTTGGCATCAGTTTGGTCGCCTACGCCCCCTTGGGAAGGGGAATGCTGACCGGCCGCTACGTCTCGACCGGCGATCGACCCACCAGCGAGGCTGATTACCGGGCCCGGATGCAGCCTCGGTTTCAACCGGGAAATATCGAATCCAACCTCAAACTGGTGGAGGCGATCAAGGCGATTGCCGCCCAAAAGGGATGCCTGGCAGCGCAGGTTGCCTTGGCCTGGGTGTTGGACCAGGGGGATCATGTGGTAGCCATTCCAGGCACGACCAAGCTCGCCAATCTTCAGACCAACCTGGGGGCGCTTGACTGTCGCCTCACAGAGGAGAATCGAGCTAGGCTCAATGTCTTGGCAGAACAGGTGCGCGGGGATCGATACCCGCCTGAAGAGATGGCGGCGGTCAACAAGTAACAGGTGCGGGCCCTGAATGAGATAAGGTCTTGAATCTTGACAGAGCGGCCTAAAAAAACACGTCCTGCCCCCATCTTCCAGGATGATTATTTTGACCGCAAGTCGGAAACGTCCGGGAATCTGCGTTCGATGTCGTTGCTCTGCGGGTTTTTCAGGTACTTGCTTAAAAACCAAAGACAGCAGTAGCGTATTGCTTGATGATGTTCTGCTGTGAGATCGGTCCAGGCGAAGTGACCGGCCCCTCGGAATTCAATGTAATAAGCCGGAGACGGGGTTTGATCGTAAGCGCCGCCGGTCCTTCTCACCCAGGGGGTTGTCAGCCATGAATCCGCGGTGCCGCCTTGGTACATTACCGGAATTTCCAAACCGTCCAGTGTATGGTTCGTGATGAAAGGAGCGACATATGGTGACAAAGCAATAACGGCTCTGATGTATGGTTGCCTCCACCTTGGCCATGCCCCTGCCAGGCCGAGCGCCGTGTACCCTCCTAACGAATGTCCTATCAGGGCGATTTTCGTCCAGTCTATCTGTGCAGACCATTGCCTGTCATTTTCCAATGCCGTGATGAGACGGTTGATGTCGTTTGCCCTGTCTCGATAGGTCGAATCATTCCATTTATCCGGGTGTGAAAATGCAACTTCAGGGAGAATAAAAACCTTATATAGACCGTCCTTCAATGAATCTTGGTGATTTGGCGCCATGACCAAATAGCCTTCTTCAGCCAAGGCCTGTGTGAGAAATGTCGATTGTGTGCTGCTGCCATGGAACCCATGCGAAAAGATGATCAACGGAACCCGACCCTGGTGCGGTTGCTTGGGGCGCCACACCGAGACCTTTAAGCCGGCTATTTTGATATTTATATTTTGGGTTGATGTATCGGCACGATGGGTACTTTCCGTATGATAAGCGCCTCGTAGACGGCCAAGCAAACCCGCGGGCATGATTTCATCATTGGCATGCAGTGCATAAAAAACTCCTATAATGATGGATATGGCCAGGCATATCGCAAAGATGGATATGATACAGGTTCGTGCTGTTTTCATTGTATCGATCTCCAATGATTTGCGCTAAAATGTCAATGAGGCATTATTCGGTCTTGGGCAAGAATAGATTCTGGAGATTGATGGGACCCCTAGGGTGGCTCCCTGTCATAAAATACTTGTTAAAATATGTAACAGCGCTTATGAGTGGGGTAGGTAAGGGCTGAATTGTATTTTCATTTCTGATTTGTTATGGTTATTGCATTTATTGCGGGCCCGTTTGCGTTTCATGAGATATTTCGTGGAGGATATGGGCAATGAAGAAGGTGTTTGTCGCGTTTTCCATACTGGTTTGGTCGGTCCTCATGAATCCGTGCATGGTCCGTGCTGGAGAGAACTGGACCTGGAATGTCAATGTTACGCTGGGTGCCAAATATTTTGATAATGTTGTATGGGATACGGCCGGTGGTCTTGAGACGGGGATTGATTTCGATTTGAAGCACAAATCCTGGCCTGTTAGTTTGAGCGTGGGCGTATCCGGGGCGTTCTCACTCGATGTGTCGACGACGGAACTGCGTCTTGGCGCACGCAAGATCTATGACGCCACCCCGAGGATGCATCCCTTTGTCGGGGGCGGCGTGGATTTTGTTGATGCGGAAGAGGAGGAGCTCTTTGACTTTGACGACCAAGACCCGGATACTGACACAGGGGTCGGCCCATGGATAAGCGCCGGTATCTACTGGACCTTTGCCGATTGGTTCAATGTCGGGTTTGATCTTGGATACTCCTATGTCCCGGTTACCATTGCCGATAAAACCGCCAATGCGGGAGGCTTCCATTTGCAGGTGCTGTGCGGGTATCACTGGTAAGGCGCAAAGACGATCAAGGCTATGAGGTGTCAAAGAGCGGATTTTCAAGATAATAAACGCCACCCCCATGATATGGTGATTACCGTTACGACAGTGGACGGGGTCATGGGGATGAGTAGCATGTGTGAGGTGTAACCCTTATGAAGAAGATAGCCATCCTCTCATTATCAGCCCTCCTTTTTCTATCAGCCCCCCTTTTCGGGACGGAAATCGGGACATATTTTCTAGGGTTCAAATATTGGTATACCAATTGGGATTCGGGCGCCCTGGAATGGTTCAACGGGCAGATAGCCGAGATTTATCGTACAAACTGGGGCGTGCCTATCTCTGCCAAGACCGATGACCAGACCGGTTTTCTGTCAGGGCCTGTTTTCGGATATCAGACCCGTGACGGTAAATGGAATATGAGCTTTGCCCCGATGGTATGCAACCACTCTGTCCAGAAACAGGTCATAACCACCATGGATAATTCCGGCCGAACCGTGGTTTCCAGCGTCGATATGTACCGTCGTGATTTTGATTTCGCCGTGGCCTATTCCCTTTCCGACCTTGCTGATATATCGCAATATTTCGAGTACTGTAAGCTGTATGCGGGCGTCAAACATCAGGTCGTCGATCTGGAGGTTGAGACCGCCGCATTTATAGGCGGGGTTCAAGACGTGGACCGGGATAGCATGATGGAATTGCGATACACGGCGCAAATGCCGACCCTCGGCTTCGGTATCGCCTATCCCATTACAAAAAGGGTCGTTTTGGGTCTTCAGGGTGGGGTAGGCATGGCCTTTATCGCTCAAAAAGATAGCTATGTCAGTGTAAATGGGGCTGAAACCGATATCAGTCCCGACAATTCAATCGTATACAATGCTGAGGTAGGTATGAATTTCCTGCCCATTGAGAGGCTGATTGTGCAAATCGGGTACCGGTATCAGCAATGGGAGTTCTCCCTCAAGAACCATGATGATTTTGCGGCAAGCGATGAATGTAAGGACGTCACGCACGGACCGGTCGCCGCGGTCGTATATGCCTTTTAAGACCCCTGATCATGAACATGGCGAAGGGACCCATAGGGAAGTAAAAAAAGTAAAAGGGACGTCCTTAAATAATTCGATTCAATAATCGAAAGCAGGAATAGGAGTCTTATTATTTGCCTGTATTTGAACTTGGCGGCGGGTGGCCAGAATACATCATGGGCATAATAATGTGTGCCACGGGCAAATGCGAAATATTGCCCGTGCAATCCCTACTGGAGTTGTTGAGAAGGGTGACACGATATCTGTACTCTCATCAATTAGCTCAAAACAGAGGAAGCCATAAACCAAGGTTGGAGTTAATGGATTTACAAATTTTATCTTGTCTGGCACCGTATCTTTGAGAGCGACATGGCTAAACCCAAGAAATTATTCCGCTGCAACATCTGTGGGTCCACGAGCGATAAGTGGCAGGGCAAGTGTCCCAACTGCGGGGAGTGGAACACGCTGGAAGAAGAGGTGTATGTCGAAGCGCCCAAGACTAAAGGCCATGCCGCCCAGGCGCGCGAAGGCGTGGCCATAGCGTTCGATGACATCGCGGGCCAGGATGTCTCGCGCAGGAGCACCTCAATCGAGGAGCTTGACCGGGTGCTGGGCGGCGGGGTGGTGGACGGCTCGTTCGTCCTGGTGGGCGGCGACCCGGGCATCGGCAAATCCACCATCATGCTGCAGATGGCGCACAACCTGGCCGCTTCCGGCATGAAGGTCTTGTATGTCAGCGGCGAGGAATCGGCCGTGCAATTGAAACTGCGCGGCGACCGCTTGGGCGTGAAGGGTAGGGGCATCCTGGTGCTGGCCGAGGTCATGCTGGAGCGCATCCAAGAGCAGATCAAGGCTATCGTACCTGATCTGATCGTGATCGACTCCATCCAGTCCGTGTTTTCAGGCCATGTCGACGCGCCGCCGGGCAGCGTCTCGCAGATCCGGTACGGCGCCGGCATGCTCATGGGCCTGGCCAAGAGCGCCGGCATACCGGTGTTCATCATCGGGCATGTGACCAAAGACGGCTGGATCGCCGGGCCCAAGATGCTGGAGCACATGGTGGATACGGTCCTGTATTTCGAGGGCGATTCCTCGGGCGCCTTCCGTGTTTTGCGCGCGGTCAAGAACCGCTTCGGCCCCTCGGGCGAAATCGGCATCTTTGAGATGAAGGGCTCGGGCCTGGCCGAGGTGCGCGACCCGTCGGGCATCTTCATGGGCCTGGGCGGCAAGCTGCCGGGCAGCGCGGTCATGGCCACCATCGAGGGCAGCCGCATCTTTTTAGTCGAGGTGCAGTCCTTGGTCAGCCGCACCACCTTTTCCATGCCGCGCCGTACCTCCATCGGCATGGACGTAAACCGGCTGACCGTGCTTTTGGCCGTGATGGAGAAGCGCACCGGCATGTTCCTGTCCGGCTCGGACGTGGTCATCAACGTGGCGGGCGGCATGAAGGTGGTGGAGCCGGCCGTGGACCTGGCCGCGGCCATGGCCGTGGCCTCCAGCGCCATCGACAAACCCCTCGCGCCGGGACTGGTCTGCATCGGCGAGATAGGGTTGAACGGCGAGCTCAGATCGGTCAGTCAGATGGAGGCCCGCATTCGCGAGGCCATCCGCCTGGGCTTCACCAATGCCCTCATACCCAAAGGCAACGCCGAGGCGCTTAAGGACATCCAGGGCATCACGCTCACCCCGGTCGAGCACCTGAGCGAGGCCCTGGCGCTGATCAAGAAAGGGGCAAAAGAGAAATAAGATCAAGAACGCACCGTCACCCGATCCGTAAAGGAACAACCGGGGTCTGGTCTCAACCTATGACAAAGATGTTGGGAACTCATCCTTTCGTCCCCCTGTTTTTCACTGATGGCTAGATGTCCTTGAGGCGCACATTGGCGTCCGCGTTTTCGATCAAGGTTTCGAAGGTCTGCAAAGACGACCGGAAGCGCTCGAACGCGTCGGTTTCTGCCACCGGGAGGGCTTCGGAGCCGCTATGGGTGAGCGCACGCTGCACATAGGCGATGGTGAAGATATCGATATCGCGCGCCGGTTGAAAGGCTTGTTCCCGCTTACCCTCCGGGACCACGGCCACGATCAGGCCGGCGGCGCGTAAGTTCCCCGTGATCTCGCCGGTCAGCAGCGCCGGCAGCGTTAATCTGCGCGTGATATCGTTTACGCTCAGGGGCATCCCGCCCTGCATGAAATTTTTTACAAAAGCATGCATCACCTGCAGGCTGATAAGCATGCGGAAAGACGCACTCGCCGCCTTGATGTCGGGCTCATATTCGTAGATATGCACATGCTGATGGGCATAGGTGAGTTCGAATCCGAGGAGTACGATCAACCAACTCGTATAGAGCCAGACAATGAAAAGGGGGAGGGCCGCAAAGCTGCCGTAGATGGCGTTGAAACGGGCTACCCCGATCTGGAAGGTGATATACACTATCTGTATGACGACAAAGGCGGTGCCGGCGCTGATGCCCCCGATCAGGCCCGAGAGAAAGCGCACCTTGGCGTTGGGCAGAAACATATACAGGAGCGAGAGCAGGAACCACTGCACGGCATAGGGCACGATCATGATGATAAGATTTATGAGCGGCGCAACGGCGCCCAGATAACTGAAGCGCGCCATGATCTGGGTGATCTGCGTAGCCGCCAGAACCATGGCGCTGCTGGCGATGACGAACAGCATGGGACTGATGAGCATAAGCGCCAGGTAATCGCTTAATTTGCGGCCCAGCGTGCGTTTTTGTTTCACCTCCCATATGGCATTGAACGCCCTTTCCGCCGTATCCAGGATCTGGTAAACGGACCAGATCAGAAGGACCGCTCCCACGCCCGCCAGCACCCCGCCTTTGGTGTTTGCCAGCAGGTTATGTGAATACTGCAGGATCCTGGCGATGATTTCTTCTTGGCCGGAGGTGCGCTCCAGGATCAGCTTCTGCAGATGGGCTTCGAGACCGAATCCTTTGGCCACGGCAAAGGCCAGGGCGAAGACCGGCACGATGGCGAGCAGTGAATAATAGGTGAGCTGCGAGGCCCATAAGGTGCACTTGTCGTGGACGAACTCCTTGGCCGCGATGAGGAGCATGCGTAGGGTATACAGCGTGAGTCTGCGCGCCCCCCGGGTTTCCCACAGGCGGATGCGCCAGATATCGGTGCGTAAGAACTCGTTCAGCCGTGCTATAGGGTTCGCAATGTGCATGATTTTTCAGCCTTTGACGAACATGTCATGATCAAGATGTTCGTTCCAACCGTGCGTTGTTGACAGACCGTGGAGCCAACACCTCTATACCATTAACAAGGCCGGAATGGCAACCGGCAGGGTAACCATGAGGTGCGCGCCCGTGAGCAATGAGCACTCAGTGCCGGAGGGATGAGATGTCATGGTCGTCAATTGGTCATTGTTTGGCCATACCAGGATAATGAAAAAGCGGCCCGCTGGACCGCTTTTCTTACAACCGCAAAGGTCTTGGCTCGCTTCCAAGCAATGCTCTATCCTTAGAGCTATGCGGTTGTATACTATTCTATCGGCATGGATTGAAAATCAACAAGACCCCCGGCGAAAATAATAAGATCACCTCGTCAGATTCGTCCTTCCTTCGATTTTGTCTCCCGTCTTGACATGCCGGCCGTAAAAATCTTAGAGGTTGAACATGCCACCCGAAGAGAGCGCCTGTACGATCCTGTTCGCCGATATTTCCGGCAGCACCCGCCTGTACGAAGACCTGGGAGACGCGAGCGCGCACAGGCTCGTGAACGCCTGCATCGAGGTCCTGACGCGGGTCGTCGCGGAGCACCGGGGCGTCATCGTCAAGACCATCGGTGATGAGGTGATGTGCACCTTCGCCGACGAAGGCGCGGCCGTACAGGCCGCGATCGGCATGCACAAGGCCGTGGATGCCATGCCGCCGATCCTGACGGGGAAGGCCATCCGGCCGAATATACGTATCGGCCTGCACGCGGGACCGGTTATCAGGCAGGGGCTCGACGTGTTCGGCGATAGCGTGAATGTGGCCGCCCGCATGGTGTCCCTGGCAAAGCCCAGGCAGATCATCACCACCTCCCAGGTCCTGGCGGCCTTGCCGGCATCGTCCGGGGTGACCGTGGTGTGCGTGGACCGTACCACGGTCAAAGGCAAAGGCGGCGACTTCTTGCTCTATGAGATCGTCTGGGAGGAGGATACGCAGACCATTATCCTGTCCAAAGACCAGGGCCTTGCAGTCCTGGGGGGGAGATTGCGGATAAGGCATGGGCAGCAGGAAGTCTTCGTGGATAAGGACAGGCCGTCGGTTACCCTGGGGAGGCAGGCGCAGAACGACCTGGTGGTAAACGATTCGATCGCCTCGCGCGTGCACGCCCGTATCGAATATCAGCGCGGCAAGTTCATGCTCATCGACGTCAGCGCCAACGGGACCTATGTAAGGGTGCCGGGGGAAGAACTCGTGTTCATCCATCATGAGGAACTGGCACTCGGCCCAAGCGGGATCATCGGCCTGGGCCGCGCCTGCGATCAAGCCGCGCCGGATGCGGTTCATTTCGCATGCCTCGAGGGCCAGGCCGCCGCATGAGGAGGTTGCCCCGGGGCTTCCCGGCTTGGTTGAGAAATGCTTGGTGAAATCATTTCACGATGAAACAAGGGGGATATTCGCCTTCCTGGTGGTCGCCAACGCTGTCTACCTCGCGCCGACAATCGGGATCTTACAAGCCTTGATTGGGATTCGGATGGTTTGACGGCGGGCATGTCAATGCCTGCCCGTATCCGAAGCGGGATTAGACCTTAAGGATGAAGGACCTGCTGCACGATCGCCGCCAGTTCCGATATGAGGTAGGGCTTCTGGATAAAACCCTGGCAGCCTGTTTCCACGACCTTCTTGATGTCGCCCTGCAGGCTGTAGCGGCTGGAGAGGATGACCTTGACCCCGGGATTGATCGTCTTGAGCGTCTCCACCGTCTGTGAACCGCTCATCCCGGGCATGATCAAATCCAGAATGACCAGATCGATGCGGTCATGCATTTCACGATAGGCGTCAACGGCTTCCTGCCCATTGGCCGCCTGGAACACGGGATAACCCAGCATATTCAGCAGATTCGACGCCGTATCCAGGATCGTGGGCTCGTCGTCCACCAGCAGGATCGATCCGCTTCCGGTGCGCAGGTCTTTGGGCGGGGCTTGGTTCTCCTACGCAACCTTGTTCAGCGAAGAGGGGAGATAGATACTGAAGGTGGACCCTTTTCCCGGTTCGCTGTAGGCTCGGATGGCGCCACCATGATTGCGGATAATGCCGTAAGAGGAGGCCAGGCCGAGACCGGTTCCCCCCTCTTGGGCCCTGGTCGTGAAAAACGGTTCAAAGATGCGCGCGAGCGTTTCATGGTCCATCCCGATGCCCGTGTCCGATACTGAAATTTCTACGTAATCTCCGGGCGGTGTCTCGTAATCCTTGGCCTCGGCTTGCGTGAGCGTGATATTGGTGGTTTGAATTTGGAGCGCTCCCCCGTCGGGCATGGCATGTCCGGCGTTGAGGAGGAGATTGAGCAGCACCTGCTCAATCTGCCCGGCATCCGCTTCCACGGGATAGACGTCTTCTTGCAGGCGCAAGTCGGCCTTGATTTCCCTTCTGGTCTCCAGGAAAAAGTGTGCGGTTTTCCGGATCAAGTCATTGACCACTACGGTTTTGGCTTCGGATCTAGCCCCACGCGCAAAACCCAAGAGTTGGCGCGTCAGATTCGCGCCACGCATCACTTGTTCTTCAATCTGGTTCAAGCGCTGGTAATGGGGATGCTCGGAATCGTAGTCCAGCTTCATGAGGGTGGCAATGCCCTGGATGCCGGTGAGGATGTTGTTGAAATCATGCGCCACGCCGCTGGCCAGCTGTCCGATCGCATCCATCTTCTGTGAATGAGTGAGCTGCTGCTCCAGCTTGTGGCGATCCTCCTCCAGCCGTCTCCGGTCGGTGATATCCTGCATGACGAAGACCAGACATGCCTCCCCCGTGATATGGATGGGGCGGACTGAATAGCTTCCGCTGCGCACGACGCCATCCTTGCGCCGGAATTGAAATTCGCGTTGCAGGACATCCCGGCCGGCCTTCAGCTCTTCAACCAGAAGAACCCGATCCGCCGGATCGGCCCAGAAATTCAGCTCCTGAGAGGTCCTTCCAATGGTCTCGCTACGTTTCCATCCCGAAAGGTCTTCGAATCCAAGGTTGGTATCGATAATCAGTCCGTCCCGCAGCCGTGTAATGGCTATGCCGTCCGGCGCCAGCATGAAGACCTTCATGAACTTCTCTTCCGCCAGCTTGTGCCGGGTGACATCAAGGGATATGTTCACCAGGTAGCGGCGATCTCCGGCCTCCGGATCGTCGATGGTGAAAAACAGGGCATGCGCATCGGTCAAAACACCGGTCTTGAGATCGACATATTGCAGGTCACCTTCCCAGTTCCCCCCTGCCTTGGCGAGTGCCGGCAACACTTCCCGCTCGAGAAGGTCCTTCCAATGGCCGGGGATCACTTGCCTGATAGTGATGGTTTCGACCTCGTCCTGGTCGATGCCCAGCATCCTGCTCCCGGTTTCGTTTAGGAAGATCATCCTGCCGTCCATCTCAGCCAGGCACACCAGTTCGCGGCTGTTCCTCACCACGGCGGCCAGCCTTCTGACCGTCAGCTCGGCCTGTCTGCGCGCGCTGATGTCCTCCACGGTCCCTTCGTAGTAGAGGATATCACCCTGTTCATCCTTGACGACATGCGCATTGTTCGTTACCCATGCTTTGCTCCCGTCTCTGCGTTTCAACTGGACGACGTAATCCTTGACGAAACCCTTTGCGTGCAAGGTATTGATAAGTTTTTCCCGGCCGTCGGAGTCCACGTAATAGTGATCGATACCAACGCCGCTCTCGATCATCTCTTGGGGAGACGCATACCCCACGGCGCGGGCCAGCGCCGGATTCACGTTGATCAGACGACCGTCGGAAGCAGACTGATAGATCCCTTCCATGGCATTTTCAAAGATGGACCTGAACTTTGCCTCGCTGTTTTTCAGGTCGTCCTCCACGTGCCGGCGTATTCTGACCTCGTCCATCAGCAATCTGTTCCTGTCCAGAATGACGATAAGCGCCGCCGAGACAGGGATGAGCACGACGATCAACAATCCAATGGTGGTGTATTGCGCCCTTTTCAGGATCTTACGCTGCGCTTGGATGGCCCGCTGCATGTACATCCCGGTGCCGATATAGCATTGAAGCTCAGGCAGACCGACGACATAGGCCAGCTTTTCCTGCATGGCATGGACACTGGGCAGGTAGTAATAATACCGGACAAAAGAACCGGCCGGATGCGTGCGGGCCGCCTGCACCAGGGTGCGAATGATGTACCGGCCATGGTCATCGCGAAGGTCCCATTGATTCGTCAATTCCTTGTTCGGTTCAAAGGGCTGCACCAGCATGGTTCCGTCGTAGGAACTCATGAAGATATAATTCTTTCCGTATTGATCGGTATAGGTCATGGCGCGCACGCGCGTCCGTATCTGGTTCAGCGCTTGAGCCCGGCCCACTTTCCCGGTGCGGACCTGCATCAAGACCGGCTCCACGGCGTTGCGGGCCATCGAAACGATCTGTATGAGGCTTTGTCGATGCTGAAGCTCAACCTGTTCATGTAATGCATTCATACAATGCTCGTAGACGGAAAAGAAGACCCCCAGCGAGAGCATTGCCAGGATAATAATGAATGCTATGGGCTTCCACAGCAGCATGCGTTCCGAATGCAATCGTTCAGGAAACGCCATTGAGGTCTCTCCTTGTTTTGCTTGCCCTGGAAATCATAATAACCATGCGCCCCGGGAAAACAAGCACCCCCTGTGCGGCGTGTACGGACAATTGACCGCGGACGAAAGGGGGCGTATGGATAGGTGAATAATTAGGTAATGTCACCGAGAGGTTTTCCGCAGCCAAGATTTAAATATTACTATATAAATCAGGGAGGTGTGTATGTCTGAAATGCAACATCCTGATTTCTTTGCCGGAATACCGCAGGTCGATGTCTGGGCGGCGGGCCGGAAGGTCAAGCTGCCGATCTTCTACCGTGATGCCAGGGCGCATCTGGCCATATTCCCGGCCAGCCTCTGGGCGCTCAAACGCCTGCTGCCCGATCCGCGCTTCACACCGGCGCAGTTCCTGCCCGGTATCGGCGCCGTGGCCCTGGCCAGCTTCGAGTATTACGACACCGATGTGGGCCCTTACAACGAGTTCGCCTTCAATATCCTGCTCAACAACCCGCAGATTTTGCCTTTGCCCGGCTACAACCTCCTGCGCCAGCTCTTGCAGTTCAACTTCTATCCGTACATCCACCGCCTGCCCGTAACCACCGAGGAGGCGCTGCGCTGGGGCATCGATTTTTCGGGGTTCCCCAAGTTTCTGGCCTCCATCGATTTTTCCGACAATGACCAGTGGATGACCTGCGAGCTCAAGGAAGCCGGCGATCTGATCTGCCGCGTCAAGGGCCGTAAGATCAGCGCTTCCATGAGCCGCGTGATGAAGTTTTTGATCCGGCTCTATCAGCATCGGCAGCCGCAAACCACGGAGTTCAAGGTCAATGCGCGCCGTCTCGGCATATCCATCAATCCCGGCGACGTCGAGCTCTCTCTCGGCACGTCGCACCCCATGGCCCGCGAACTGGCCGATACCCTGCTCATGCGCCGCAGCCTGATGTATTTCTATATTCCCAGCGTCCAGTTTGCGCTGTACGGCCCGGAGAACCTGTCTTTGCCGCTGGTCCACTTCCTGCTCCAGCAGGGTATGCGCATCCCGCTTGACACATTAAAAAAAGAGTCGTAGACCGGGCGAGCACTGCTAAGGGTCGTTCAGCACGCCTTAAAGGGTAAAGAGAGGCAAGGCTTACAGCCGGTATGGCTCGTTAGCCCCGATCATTGTCCGCGGTGCGTCTTCACGGCAGACGACGCTGAGATATCCATACATATTCACCTGATTGCATAACTGATAAATAATATGATAAGATTATATCAAAGGGAGGAGACATGGCCACACTGACGAAGAAGGATATCATCGATGAGATCGCAATCGCGTCCGGGCTCGAGCGCAAGGAAGCCACCGAGGCTTTGGACGGTTTTATCGCCATCATCAAGGAGGAGTTGACAAAGGGTGGCGATGTGACCCTCTCCGGCTTCGGGAAATGGCAGGTACGGCAGAAGCATGCCCGTCGCGGTCGCAACCCCCAGACCGGTGAAGAATTGACGATTGCCCCGCGGAAGGTGGTGACGTTTTCGCTCTCGCAGGTTCTGAGGGCGGAGTTGACCAAGGGCAAGTGATTGGGAGTGGAGATCGCAGTATGAAATCCTGATGGTTATCAGGGGAGGGGTGTTGCATGGCCAAATCGTCGGATATCAGAAAGGCCGAGAAAAAGAAACCACAGAAGACGGCTAAAGAAAAGAAATCGGCCAAGCTGGAAAAGAAAAAGAACAAATAGACCTCTTAGCGAAAGGTCTGCCGGCACCCCAAGTGATTAGCCCCGGGTGAGGCGGCACCGGGTTTCTTTACCTCATCCGGCATGCAGACCAGCAACGCTCGTCAGGGTAAAGGGCACCGTATGCCTGTCCCCGTCGTCATGCACGTCAGGACGCTTTTGCGGCGACCGCGCGGCCAAAAAGAAAACGGTCGGTGGACGCCGTGGGCGTGAGTATGGCTTCACGAAAAGAGGGTTGAAGGATGGGTGGAATGAAAAGCGATTTATTGTTTCTGGCCGGCAAAAATATCTGGGAACGCATCCGGGACGGAGGACTTCATCCCGATGATGTGACGGTGGTGGCCGGCGCCGCGGGCGCGGCCAAGTGGTTGATCATCTCCGAACTTGACAAGATTATCTTCAGCCAATGGTTCAAAGAGCGCGTCAAACCGCTGCACCTCTACGGCACTTCGATCGGCTCATGGAAGCTGGCCTCGGCCGCTTTGAGCGACCCGGTATCCGCCATCGATGCCCTGGCCGAGGCCTATACCGAGCAGCGCTACAACGGGCGGATCACGCCCCAGAGGGTCAAAGAGGAATGCCGCAAGATCATGGATGCCTGCTTTCCCAAACAGCGGGTGGCTGAAATCCTCTCCCATCCCGTGATGCGCTTCAACCTCACGGCCGTGCGGTGCCGGGGCGCGGCCGGGTCCGAGAAAACTTCGATCCAGGTTCTTGGGCTGGCCCTTGGCTGGCTGCTCAACCGGATCAATCGCAACCTCTTATCCCTTTTCTTCGAGCGGGCGTTTTTCTATGATCCCCGCGAAGAACCGCCTTTTTTTGAGGAAAGTGAATTTCCCATCCAGCGCGTGCCCCTGAATGAGGAGAATTTCCCGTATGCCCTGCTGGCCACCAGCTCTATCCCTCTGGTTATGGACGGTATCCGGAACATCACCGGCGCGGCACGGGGGGTGTACCGCGACGGCGGCATCCTCGACTATCACCCGGCCTCATTTTCGCCGCAGGATGATCAGGGCATCATCCTCTACCCGCATTTTTCAACCCGGCTTATCCCGGGATGGTTCGACAAGACCCTGAACAGGCGCAACGCCGACCCCGAGCACATGCGCAATATGCTTATGCTGGTGCCTTCTCCCGAGTTTGTCGCCCGTCTGCCGTTGGGCCGCATCCCGGACCGGGCGGACTTCAAAACCTTTGACGGCCGCGACGAAGAACGGATCGCGTTCTGGAAGGATGCGACCAACCAGGGCAAACAACTGGCGGATGATTTCATGGAAAGCGTGCTCAGCGGATCGATCAGAGACAAGGTCAGGCCCCTGGAGACATATACGCATTAAGCCGCACAGCCTTAAAACCGGTAGTTCTCCATGAGCCGGCGCTCCTTATCGCCCTCGATGCGGGCGACAACCTCCACATGCTCCCTGATGGAAGAGTTCTTGAGCTTCTTGCGGAGCAGTTCGTCCACCTGGAATATGCCGGCGGAGTTGGCCAACCTGACCACGATCCTCACCGGCCGTTCGGCGCCGGGCTCTATGTCGACGGCATCCACGGCCAAGGCCGAGATGGAATGGATGTCGACCTTGCCGGCCTCGAACGGGATGCGCGTGCGCCCTTCAGCCATATCCAAGGCATCCGCCACCTTGAGCACCCCGCTTTCGATGGTCAGGCACGTCTCGCTCACTTTATGCGCGATCACGGCATGCATCACTTCGGAGGTAATGATGGTCCGGCCGGCTTCGTCATAGAGGTCTTGCAGCAGCGCCCGGGACTTGGGGTAGGCGAAGATCAGGCTGTACTGTTCATGATTGTCGCGATGCACGGCAATGCCGATATCATGAAAGCATGCGGCCAGCACCACAATCACCTCGGCGTCCTCAACGCGCAGACCGTGATTCTTGACTACGCTGGGCTCCACGCCGCCTTTGACCAGCAGGCGCAGGATTCTGAGCGCCGCATTGGCCACGATGCGGACATGCACCTCGCCATGGTCGCTGATCGCGGAGCGGTCAATGGCGTTCATGTTGGCGCACCGCCACAGCTGATGCAGCTCGGTGTCGGCATAGATGCGACCGAGCAGACGCTCAAGCACGGTGTTGTTCTTGGTGGGTATATGAAAATCCATACGTGTCCTATGACCTTTGATGAGTCATGATCATAGCACATGTATTGGTTCCCGCAAGGGGCATGTGCGGTAATGATCGGATTTGCATTCCATCCCCGTGGCGTGGTATCTTGGAATGGTTGACGCAGCATAAGCGCCATACAGCTTGAAGCGCCATGATGAAAAAGCAACTTCCGGAGGAGGACATGAACCAGGCATTCGATAAACGGGTATATACCACAGGGCGGTTTCTCCTCGATGCCGCCTATATTATAAGCCGCGCGCCGCGGATCATCGAGGCCTACTACTCCAAGCGCGTGCCGTGGGCTCTGGCGGAAAAGATCATGCTGGCGGTCACGGCCGTGAATGATTGCAAACACTGCGCCCGTTTTCACGGCGCTCTGGCGCAATTGAGCGGGGTGGAGGCCGAAGAGATCAAGGGTTTGCTGCAGATGGAAATCGGCGCGCAGGTTAATGATAACGAACGGCCGGTTCTGCAGTTCGCCCAGGAATATGCCCAGACGGAAGGCAAACCAACACAAGCGAATCTTCAGGAGCTCAAACGTTTCTATGGCGAAGCCGCCACGCGCGATATCCTGCTCTACATCCGCATGATAAACGTGGGAAACCTGATCGGCAATACCTTCGATTCCCTACTTGAGCGTCTCAAGGGCCGACCCGCCACGTACAGCCGCTTGTTCGACGAACTGGTGATTGTGATCACGTCGTCACCCTTCCTCGTTTTTATCAACGGTTTCGCCGCCTGGCATGCTTTCCGACGACCCCCTACCTAGACAGGCGCGGGCGAACCGCCCAGGTTGGGGTTCGAACCGGCGGCGTTGATCGAGAACCGTTGGAGCTGTAAAGCCCATTTCCGAGGTTGTGGCTTTTCGCATATCGCTGCCATCGTGTGCCGGACCATGCCCATACGCGCCTCACGATCCACGACGCATATCTGGACGCGCTTGTATGATCGTTGATAGTGTACCTCGCTTTCTTATGCCCCTGCAGCGTGATCAAGAAGCCATTTGAATTTTTCATTTGACGGGGCGGTGCGTTATTATTAAAGTAACACGATTAATAATAGTGTGGCACCAGTTGTCTCGCCATTGGAATTTGCCGTGAATGTGCGGGGCATTGCCCGGCCGTGAGGAGGATAATGTGGTTTGGTTACAGCATGTGGTGGATTTCGGCATCATCGGTCTGCTGATCCTCCTCTCGATCGTCGTCATGGCGATCTTCATCGAACGCCATCTCTTTTTGAGGCGGATCGATATCGAACGTTATAAGGAGAGCCGGCGCGTGCTGGAGATCGAGATCACGCGCAAGCTGGGCGTCATCGCCTCGATCGGCAGCAACGCGCCGTACATCGGGCTTTTGGGCACGGTGCTGGGCATCATGATCACCTTTCACACTATCGGCACCCAGGGATATTTGGATGCATCCAGGACCATGGTCGGACTGGCTCTGGCCCTCAAATCAACCGCCTTCGGCCTCCTGGTCGCCATACCATCGATCGTTTTCTACAACACGCTTCTGCGCCGGGTGAAAGTCATCCTGCTGGAATGGGACGACCGACATGGATGAGAGAGAGTTTGACTTTATCAACATGATACCCTTTATCGACATCATGCTGGTGCTGCTCGCCATTATCCTGACCACGAGCACCTTTGTCGCCGCCGGGGCTATCCGGGTCGATTTGCCGAAGGTGGCGGGCAAGCACGAATCAGCGACGAAAGTTTATGTGGTTGAGATAGCCTGCACCGGCGATATCTTCTATCAAGGCGCGGCCGTCGATGTGGCGGGGCTCGGGCGTGCGATCGGAACGCTGCCGCGCGACACTGCCTTTCTCATCAAAGCCGATCGGAACTTAAAACTGCAAAGCTTCGTCGAGGTCCTTGATCTGGTGAAAACGGCCGGATTCACCCGCGTGAGTGTGCAGACCCAGTGGAAGGGGCGGAGATGAAGGAACGACGTCTGGGCATCCTTGTCTCGCTGGCCGTCCATAGCACCCTCGGCGCGCTCGTTTTCGGGCTGTCCACCGGGCTGCACGCCGAAGCGGTTAAGGTGGTGGCAATCGACTTCGCGCTGGTGGATGGAGAAAGGGGGGCGCCGGGAATACGACCGCCTTTGCCAAAGGGATGCCCCGAGGTGAAACTGCCCCCCAGGCCTGAGAAGAGGGACCTGCCGAGGACTGAGCGGCAGGTCCCAAGGCTCCAGGAGCCGCAATCGCCTGCGCCTGAAACGGACGTTGTGGCGGCGGACGATAACGGCCGGGAAGTGATACAGGCCGTAGCTGCCGTCGCGGGTGAACAGGATGCCACGGCGGACGTTCTTTCCGAACCGCATACCGGCATGCCTCGCGATGAAGCGTCTTTCAGCGCCGGGAGCATGCTGCCGGGCGGCAAGGATTACGCCTATATCCGGGACGAGGTGATGAAGCATATCAGGTATCCGGCGCGGGCGCGCAGGCAGGGTCTGGAAGGCCGGGCCGTGGTGTCGTTCATGGTCATGGAAAACGGTTCCACGAGCTCTATCAAGGTGGTGGAAAGCTCCGGTTTTCGTGTCCTGGACGACAACGCCAGGCAGGCGATCGCCAGCACCGTCATTTCCAGGAAGGTGCCCTACCGGGTGCTCGTGCTTCTCCCGGTTGTATACGCGTTGCACGCGCCCGAGGGCATGGACAATGATTCATAACGGCGCAGTCAGTTGAAGGGGGTATGGATTCGGATGGTATGATGATCCGTTGATTATAGGGCAAGAGGCAGGGAAACCCTTGGCCGGAACTCCCTGCCCCTTGTTGAGGAAAGCGATGCAAAATATCATCGCCTCTCGGTTAATTATTCTACCAAAGGAGGTGATGCGAAGGAAAGGAGATTTTAATGGAGGTGCTTTCATGAGAGAGGTGTATGGTTTGCTGTGGGCTGTCCTGCTCGCAATGATGATGCTGCCAACCCCGGTATTTACGGCAGAACCGTCGTTACCTGGAGAGAATCAGGTAACGATACAGCCCGGAACCCCGGCCCCGCAACCTGGGGAAGAACAGGTGATATCCCAGTCCGCAACCCCGCCCCCGGAGACCAAGAAAATCGACGCTGCGCCCAAGGCCAAACTCAAGGCGATCGTGGTGACCCCCACGGGCAAGATCGAGGACGAAGAATCCCGCAAGGTGCCCGCCGTGGTGGAAACCATCACCCCGGAAGGTCTCGAGCGCATCAATGTCACGGAGACCTCGGACGCATTCAAGTACCTGCCGGGGGCCTACCTGAGGAAGCTCTCCCCGGGCTCCACGAACCAGCCGCTGGTCATCCGTGGCATCAGCACGGTGCAGACGGGGCGGGTGCTGGTCCTTACCGACGGACAGCTTATCAGCGATTTCACCGCCACGGGCAACAGTAACGCGCCCAAGTGGCAGATGGTCACACCAGAGGAGATCGAGAGCATCGATGTCATCTACGGGCCGTTTTCAGCGGCCTTAAGCGGCAACTCCATGGCCGGCACGGCGCTCATCACCACGCACATGCCGGAAAAACCGGAGGCTTCGGCCGATATCACCTACAGCTATGAGGACTTCAAAGAATACGCCTCGGACTGGGATCTTCAGGGCTATACGGCGAATGCCTACGGCGGCACCAAAATGGGCCATCTGTCTTTCGGCATCTGGGCCCAGTATCTCGATGCCGAGGTGCAGGGCACCAGTTATGTCACCAAGGCGGCCTCAGCCGGAGGAAGCGCGGCCGGCACGGTGGTAACGGGCTGGGAGAGCGACAACGATTCTCAGGGCGAAAAGCGCTATATCTTGGGTGCCCAGGGTGTCGAAGACCGGGTGAACACGACCCTGAAGGCCAAGCTGGCCTATGACCTGACGGACGACTCGCAGGTGCGCCTGAGCATAGCCGCGTGGCAGAGCGAGACCACCCGCGACGATCCGGAAACCTATCTGGCAGAAGCCGCGGGCAATCCTGTATATTCGGGGATCGTGATCGTGGACGGCAAGAGCTACAACCTGGGCGGCAGCACCTTCGGCTATTCCGAAGGCGAGAAGCGGGACATGCTCTACGGCCTGTCGTACACCCGCAAACCGGCGCAAGGTTTGAAGATGGACCTGACGCTCAGCTACTATGATACCCTCAAGGATGTCACCAGGTCCTCGAAAACGGCGCCTCCCGAGGCCGCCGACGGCGGCACGGGAACGGTGTCGGACAACGAAGACGGATGGTATACGGCCGATCTGAAATGGGCCTACGATGCCCAGGCGCGCGGAAAGCACACCATCGAATGGGGCTATCACTTCGATCGCTTCATGGTGGACTCCGAAACGTGGGACGCATCCGACTGGAAGAACGACGTCCGCACGACCCTGAGCAAGGGTGAAGAAGGCAAGACCCAGACGCAGGCCGCCTTCCTCGACGACACCTGGGATGTAAGCGACCAGTGGTCGGTGTATCTGGGCGGCAGGTATGAGTGGTGGAAGGGTTTCGACGCGTCGAAATCCATGGACGCGGACGCCTCGACCCATATCGAAGCCAGCTTGCCCGATAAATCGGAAAACAATCTCTCACCCAAGTTCTCGACCACCTTCCGTCCAACCGATAACTGGCGTATCCGCTTCTCGCTGGCCCAGGCCACGCGCTACCCCACCGTGGGAGAGCTGTACTACGGAGGCATAACCGCTTCCGGTATCGACAACAAGGCCAACCCCGACCTCAAGCCCGAACGGGTCCTCGCGCAGGACATCACCATCACTCGCGGCCTGGGCGAAACGGGCGAAGCGCGCCTGACCTATTTCCAGGACGAGGTGAGCGACGCCATCTACAGCCAGACCAACACGTATACGAATATTACCAACTATCAGAACGTGGAAGAGGTCCGCACCAGGGGGATCGAGCTGGCGGTCAACCAGCGCAAGCTTCTGATCCAGGGGTTGGGAGTCTTCTGTAACGTGGCCTGGACCGACGCCGAGATCGTCTCCAACCCGAATGTCCCTCAGAGCGAAGGCAAGGTGTTCCCGCGCGTGGCCAAGTGGCGCGCCAAGTGCGTGATCGATTACTCCCCCAGCAACCGCTGGTTCGTGATGGTGGCCGGCCATTATTCGGGACGTCAGTATGGAACGCTCGACAACAGCGACCGGGACGGCGGCTACGGCGGCCTGGATGATTATCTTATTTACGACACCAAGGTCTCGTACCGCTTCAAGGACTACCTGACGGCTTCTCTCGGGGTGGACAACATCACCAATCGGCTCGTCCATGTATCGCACCCTTACCCCATGCGGACCATGTACGCGAGCCTGAAGTGCATGTTTTAAAGAACATGAGATCTGAACCAAAAGATAACAAAAAGGAGATGCATATGAAAAGATTATTTACCCATGGTATGGTTGCTATGTCCGCAGTCGCAATGTTGATGGCTCTGCCATTGAGCAGCGCCTCGGCGCATGACACATGGATCATCATGCAGAGTTACGCCGTAGAGAAATCAAAAGCTGCCTCCTTCACGGTGGCCAATGCCCACAAGCTGGTTATCCCGAACGACAAACCGCTGGCCGCTGATCAGATCGAGTCCGCCTCCATTCTTGCCCCGGACGGGAAAGAGACACCCTGCGCCACGGGCGGAAAGGATCTCTTCCAATCGGGCGCGGCCTTGAAAGCCCCGGGTTCGTATGTGGCCGTGGTAAAGAAGAAAGGCGGATTTTCTACGAAAACCACGGACGGCTATCAGCGGGGCAAAAACAAGCAGGAAGTGAAAGACGTGATCGAATGCAGCTATTCGGAGAAGTACGCCAAGGCCGTGTTCGCGGTGGGCGCCCCCGGAGGTGCCGCCTTTGCCAAGGTCTTCGGCCACGCGCTGGAGATCGTTCCCATGCAGGACCCGGCCGGACTGAATAAAGGCGATGAGCTGACGGTCAAGGTGCTTGCACAGGGCCAGCCCGTTAGGGCGATCGTCTACGGGACGTATGATGGATTTTCGCCTGAGGCAAATACTTTTGCCTACACCACCTCCACTAATAAGGAAGGCATAGCCAAGATCAGGATGATCGGTGGCGGGGTATGGGTCCTCGTGGTGAAACAGGAGTCCGCCTATCCGGACGCGGCGGTGTGCGACAAGAAGACGCTGGCTTCCACCTTGACCTTCAAGGTCAAATAAATCGGAATCTACGCAGGCATGGGGGCATGCCGCTATCGAGTGGTATGCCCCCCTTTGGTCGAGGCGTTCTGATCTGATTTTTCTCATCCGGTTCAACGGCGCAAAACAGTGGCTCATTTTGTAAGGAGGGCATCCATGGTAGGCGCGGCATGGCTACGGTTCGGTCCTTCCGCTTTGAAGGTTTTTTTGAACATCATCGGGATAACTTGTATCGTCATGGTCGGTTCGTGCCGGCCGGCTTGTGCGCATACCATTAATTATCAGGTCGAGAACAGGGGCGTCAGCGTACGGGTGTTCTACGGACCCGACGACCCAGCCAGCTATTCATCCTATGAGGTCTTCGGGCCGCGGGACAAGCTTCCTCATCAGAAGGGGCGCACGGATAAAAATGGTTTCGTGACCATCCTTCCCGACCGCAAGGGGAAATGGATTATCAAGGTTTGGGGTGAGTCGGAGCATGGTTTCCACGGTGTGCAGATCGAGGTGCAGATCAACGAGTCGCTCTATATGGAATCATTCAAGAAACCCCTAGTGGCACGATACACCAAGGCGTTCGTGGGGGTCAGCTTTATCATGGCCATCTTCGGCCTATGGTCCCTGATCGAAAACCGACGGTATCGTTCATCTGAAAATAAGACGGATACTGAGACCACGAGTGATGAATGAGATCAATGCCGAAAAAGAGCAACCGGCGCCGGCGGGTCTGGAATGCCTTCGCACTGTAGGGCATATTCTGCCGCGTTCCTGTTGCAATGGAAAAGATACTTAGCCGGATTTGTCTTCACTGACCTTGAACTGCTTGACCAGATTGCCGAGCTCGCGGGCTTCGGTGTTGAGTGCGTCGGCGGTGCCGGCCAGTTCTTCGACCGTGGAGGCATTGTTCTGGGTGCTGGTGTCGATCTGACTCACGGCCCGGTTGACCTCGTCCACACCGCCCGCCTGTTCGGTGCTGGCGGCCGTGATTTCCTCGATGGTCTGGGCCAACTGCTCCATGCGTCTGGCGATATTTTCCAGGGACTCATGGGTCTGCTTGACCATACGGTCGCCGGTATCGACCTTGTTCAGGCTGTCTTCGATCAAGGTCTTGATCTCGCGTGCGGATTGAGCGCTCTTCTGTGCCAGGGCGCGCACCTCTTCGGCCACTACGGCGAACCCCTTGCCGTGCTCACCGGCCCGGGCGGCCTCCACGGCGGCGTTTAGGGCCAGGAGGTTGGTCTGGAAGGCCACATCATTGACCGTGGCGGTGATCTCGCCGATCCGGCGTGAGGCGATCTTGATCTCGTCCATGGCCTTGACCAGTCCGCGGGCGATTTCCCCGCCCTGTTCGGCCAGCGAGACGATATCGCGCGTCTGGGCGCGGCCTTGTTCGGAATTGGCGGCCGTGTTTTTGATGGCGGAGGTCATCTCTTCAATGGTGGCCGCAACCTCCTCGATGGCGGCCGCCTGTTCCTGGGTGGACATGGAGAGACCCTGGGAACCGGACTGGACCTCCTGCGTGGCGCTTTCGACCCGCATGGCCGTGCTCTTGACATCCATGACGATCTGTTCGACGACATCAATGAAGCGGTTGGTGTTGATCGACATCCGGCCCAGCTGGTCGGCGCTGGCTACCTGGAGGCGTTGGGTAAGGTCACCCTGGCCCGCGGCCAGATCGTTCATGTGTTCGTTCAAAGACTTCAGCGGTTTCGAGATGACATTGCGGATGGCCAAGGAAACGAAGATGACGAGAATGATAACCATGACGCTGTTGGACAGGCCGTTGCCGATGATGCCGGTGATGCCCTGGCTGTGCTCTGCGATGGAATAGATTGAGACCAGGGCCAGATTGCCGTTTACGGCGCTGGTGCAGAACACCTGACCTTGGACCATGTCGTAGCCGGTGAAGCGCTCGTTGGTCTTGATGCCTTCACGGATGATCCGGTTCATGCTCTGCCAGCGCGTATTGAACAGGGAGAGGCTTTTCGGGTTGTAGAGCATGGTGCCGTCACGGTCGGTAACGGCGTACACGGACTGGCCGCCGGCGTTCAGGGCATCGACCTGGGATCTCAGGTTGGCTAGGGTGGCGTGGTCGCGGTCCAGGCGGTTCAACGCGAAGGTATGCATCTCCTCCATGCCTCGGATGGCGTCCTTTTGCATGGTGCCGGCGGCGAAGTTGGCGGAGACGCCGGTTGTGAACAAAACGGCCGCGGTGACGATGATGCAGCACAGGGCGATGAGTTGCGGTCCCAGCGGAATGTCATAGAGCGGCCAGTTCAGACCTCGTTGATGGTATTCGGCATAGATCGTACGGAAGGCCTCGTTGGCGGGACTAAGCGACAGGAGCCGTACGAGCAGCGGGAACATGAGCATGCTGGCCAGATCCTGCAGCGGAACCTTGGTGAGAACCGCGATCACGGCTTCACCACCGGCGCGGTGTAGGGTCCATTCACCGATCAGGAGGATGAGGCCATTGAGCATCATGACGAACATGGCCAGGTCTGGCATGCGTAGGTTGCGGCGCGCCACGTGCTCAAGCTCGGCATCCGAGAGCTCTTCCCGTCGCTCAAGAAACCGCATCACCGGGCGGGCCAGGATGAAGATCAGGATGGTGCCCAAGACGGCGTTACCCAGATCGAGCGAAATGGATATCAGGTCAAGATAGGCCTTCAGTTCAGGGCAGGTCTGTTCTATACCCCCGGGTTCAAGCCAGTAGCCGAGAAAGGCCAACAGGTTAAAGCCGGCCACAGGCAGAACGATCTTTATCAGATATCGCATGCTGCTCATGTGCTTCCTTTCACGGTAGTATCTCATCGCCATCTCTCAGAACAGACCATTCATCTCCATTATCGGAAGGCTCGATAGGGACTCTTTAATGTCGCTTCAATGCGTGATGAATGGATTGGGATTGGAATAAAGCAAAAAGCGGCCCTCTTAGGGGACCGCTTTTTCCACAACCGCAAAGGTCTTGGCTCTTCTTCCAAGCTATGCCCTGCTCTTAGGGCTATGCGGTCGTATACTATTTTCTATCGGTAAGAATCAGAAATCAACAAGCCCAAAAATGGCCCGATTATTTTGCTGTCTTTGTGGGCTTGAATCCGTTTATGAGCTTCCGGGCTTGATCCATCTGGGCAGCGGTCATTCTTTTAGCGAGCTTGTCGCGTTGCTCCTTGGCCTCGGTCAGCTCTTTATCCGATTCAGCCAGGCTGAACCACACATAGGCTTGGACGGGGTCCTTATTCACCCCCCGACCTTCGGCATACATCCGCCCCAGGCTGTATTGCGCCTTGGTCAATCCCCGCCGGGCCGCTTGTCTGTACCAATCAACCGCTTTCGCGTAGTCGCGCTCGACCCCCCGGCCTTCCTCATACATGACGCCGAGGTTGTTCTCGGCATAAGGATACCCCTGCGCGGCGGATTTCTTGTACCACTTGGCCGCCTCGGCCTGGTTCTGGTTGACGACCAACCCCGTCTCAAACATCAGCGCATAGTCATACTGCGCCTTGGCATCACCCTTCACCGCCAACGACCGCATCTCTTCCAAGGCGGCTTGATGATCGCCCTTCAGCAGCGACTGCATATAGTCCGCCTGAACCGGCGAAAACAGAGCGAGGACGAATAGTATGCTACCGAGACCTTTCTTCATACGACCCTCCATGCATCACCTAACGCAAGCGTGGGCGTTTGTAAATATCCAACGGATTTCCGCATACGCCATTGGCTGCATGTCAAGATTTTCAATGTCAGGCTTTTCCAGGTAAAAAAGCTGGAAATAAGACAAAATAGGATGTATAGTAACTTACGAGAGGGCCACCATGGTTACACGGCACGCAACAACATTTTGCATTCCATTGATTGTTGGTATCTCCGATTTGATCTTTTCAGTAATAAAACCTGCGGGAGGGAGGTAAAACAAGACTAAAAGCGGCTAAAAGGCACTACCATGCACCAAATCTCGGCAGAGACAGTGGCTGGTGAGATCAACATAAGGAGGAACAGCTGTGCAACAGGTGCTCGTGCAAGTGTTCAAGGAATGGGTCGACGGTCCTCTCGCGCGTCATTCATTTACCGATCCCTTACGGTATGCGGGTTTGAAGAGCAGGGCCTGCCCCTATACCTCCCGCAATCCCTACATTAAAAGCGAGGCCGACATCCAGATGAAGTTCGGCGGGTTTCTTGCTGAACGCCTGCCGTCCGGGTTGGCCGTCCATGCCGGGCTCAATCCCTATCGCGGGTTCCCGGCCTTGCGATCGGATCTTTCCGTACACCGCCTGCCGCCCGATGCAGCCGTGCAACCCAAACTCAACCCCGTGGTGGATACGGTTCAAGTGGTCATAGAGGTCAAATATGCCGACAGCCAGCACCCCGATTGGCTTTTCGAGCAGGGGCGGATCAGGCAGGATCTGGAAAAGCTGGCCTGTCTGCCGCAAGGCGTAGGCAGGGTGTTCCTGCTGCTGGATGAAAGCTTGCGCATCGATGTGCGGCATATCCAAGAGACAAGAGCTTTTGCGCGCCGACACAGCATCACGGTACTTTCCAACAACGAGGAATTTATGCGGGAAGCCGCCTGATGATCAGGATTAACACCGGAGAGCGCATCTCTGGATTGGGATCATTCGCATAGGGCATGTCCTTGCGGCTTTGTTGACTTCAGCAAGGCCCGGACGTATAGTGGGCCTTCCCGCGCAGTCACGAGAAAACCATGAGGAGTGAAGGTCATGTCACTTGAAGCGTTGCTGGCCCAGCGGACCGAAAGAATGGGCGCCAATGTCATCCGGGAGATCCTGAAGGTGGTCTCTCAGCCGGGGATGATCTCGCTGGCGGGGGGTATACCCGCCCCGGAGAGCTTTCCCCTGGAGATCATCAGCGAACTCACCGAACGTGTGGTCGTCACCTATGGCGCGCAGGCCTTTCAATACGATCTCACCGAGGGCTTTATCCCGCTGCGCGAGGCGCTTGCCGGTTATATTACCCCCAAAGGCATTACGGCCGGAGTGGATGAGATCATCATCGGCAGCGGATCGCAGGGTTTCCTCGACGCCCTTGGCAAGGCCCTCATCTCGCCCGGCGAGAGCGTGGCCGTGGAAGCGCCCACGTACTTAGGCGCCATCCAGGCCTTTAACCCCTATGAACCAACGTATGTGCGCATGGATACCGACGATGAAGGACTCATCCCGGAATCGCTCGATGAGGTCCTGAAGGAAAACCGCATCAAGCTCATCTATCTCGTGCCGACCTTTCAGAACCCGACCGGCCGGACCATTCCACTGACTCGCCGCCGGGCCATCGCCGAGATCATCCAGCGTCACGGCGCCCTGCTCATCGAGGATGATCCGTACAGTCCCTTGCGCTACCGCGGTGAGGTCCTGCCTCCTATCAAGACCTTTGCGCCGGAGAATGTCGTCTACATCAGCACGCTCTCCAAGGTCTTCGCGCCGGGACTGCGTCTGGGCTTCTGCGTGGCGCCGGCGTTGATCCGGCGCTGGATGGTGCTCGTCAAGCAGGGCGTCGATCTGCATACGAGCACCTTCAACCAGGCCCTGGCCGCCGAATACCTCTCCGGCGGATATCTTGACCGGCACCTGCCCAAGATCATCGCCTTGTACCGGCCGAAGCAGGAGGCCATGCTGAGCGCCCTGGAAAGGTATTTCCCGTCCGGATTCCACTGGTCCCGGCCCGAAGGCGGCATGTTCCTGTGGGTCGAGGGTGAGCTCGATACCGAGGCCCTCTATGCCAAGGCCGTCCAGCGTAACGTGGCCTTTGTCCCGGGGCGCTATTTCTACACCAACCGGGAAGAGGGTCTGGGAACCATGCGCCTCAACTACACCATGAGCGATGCGGCGACCATCGAGAAGGCCGTGTCGATCCTGGCGGCGGTGATCAACGAAAATTTACCCTAGCACCGCTCCGGCGAAGCGTATGAGCCGGTTCGGACAACGGATGCATAGTTCAGGCCCTTGAGCGTGCCTGATCCGCAATAGCGAAGAAGAAACGGTGCTTTTGCGGCGGCGAAAAATTTATAAAAAAAAGGCATATGGAAATGATAGGGGGATTCTACGTGCGACGCCAGGCAGGCGTATTGTTGAGTCTTGTGTTTGTGCTCGGTCTCGTATCCACGGCCGCGGCCCAGCCGCCGATGATCAAGACCCAGGCGCCGGGCTACTACCGCATGATGCCGGGGGACTTCGAGATCACGGCCTTGTACGACGGCCGGATCGACCTGGACGCCAAACTGCTACACGGCGCCCCGGCCTCCGGGATTCAAAACGAGCTCAAGCGCATGGTTATCCCCGGACCCACGCTGCCGACTTCGGTGAATGCCTATCTGATCAATACCGGCTCGCACCTGGTGCTCATTGACGCCGGCGCGGCCAAGGTTTTCGGCCCCACCTTGGGCGGCGTGCTGCCGAACCTCAAGGCCGCCGGGTATGACCCGGCCGATGTCGATACCGTGTTCATCACCCATCTGCACGGCGACCATATGGGCGGTCTCCTGGACGAATCGGGCAAACCCGCCTTTGCCAAGGCCGTGGTCTATGTCTCCCAGGCCGAAAACGATTTCTATCTTTCCCCTACCGTTGCCGACAAGATGCCCTCCGGCCTCAAGCCGTACTTCAAGATGGCGCGTGACATTGCCGCGCCCTATATCGCCCTGGGGAGATGGAAGACCTTTGTGGGCGCCGACCTCCCGATCCCGGGCATCAAGGCCCTGGCCATCCCGGGTCATACCCCCGGACACACGGCCTACGAGGTGCAGAGCGGCGATCAGACGCTCGTGATCTGGGGTGATCTGGTGCATGTCATGGCGGTTTAGATGGCCAAGCCTGAAGTTTCCATCGACTTCGATACGGATCAGAAGCAGGCCGTGGCCGCGCGCCGGGCGCTGTTCAAACGCCTCGCCGCCGCTAAAACCCTGGTGGCCGGCATGCCTATGCCCTTACCCGGCATCGGCCGGGTGCGCCCTGATGGCGTCAAGAGCTATATCTGGCCGCCCATCGAGTATGCACCCGTGCCCTGAAGATGAGAGATTGATTGCCGGTCAGACTTCAAGCCGACGGGGACTTGCGCCGAAACGATTACCATGCGTTGTCCCCGGTGTGCGTATGAACAGGAAGAAGGCAGCGAATGCCGCCAGTGCGGATTGATCTTCGAGCGCTACCGGCGCGCCGATGTGCGTCCTGCCGGTCTCACCATGGCCGCACCGAGTCCCTGGCGCGAGCTGCTCCTGGGGGAAAACACATCTTCTCCCGAGACCTTCAGCCTGGTGCTGCGCGCCCTGCTCCTGGCCGCCCTGATCCTCTGGGGCCTCGCGATCATGTGGGCCACACCGGCTGAAACCGGAGAAGCGCCCGGTTTCCTGCACCTGGTCAACACGCCTTTCCATGAGGCCGGCCATATCCTGTTTCGGCCCTTCGGCGCCCTGCTCACCTCACTGGGCGGCAGCCTCGGCCAGCTCCTCATGCCGCTGGTCTGCTGCCTGACCCTGCTCTTAAAGACCCGCGATCCCTTCGGCGCCGGTGTGGCTCTGTGGTGGCTGGGTCAGAACTTCATCGACATCGCGCCCTACATCAATGACGCCCGCGCGGGTGAGCTGATGCTTTTGGGCGGCAATACCGGGCAATCCAGCCCGTACGGATTCCACGACTGGGAATTCATTTTAACCGAGCTCGGTATCCCGCAATGGGATCATGGACTGGCCTGGGGCGCACACCTCGTCGGGGCGGGCATCATGATCCTTGCGCTGCTGTGGTGCGGCCTGGTCCTCTGGCGGCGCTACCGAGCTTGTCCGGCGCATTGAATTCGCAAGGTTTGTGCAAGATGTTAAATTGCTTGCGGATCTACAAAAACCACGGTTGACAATATCGAAGCTGTCTATTAATTATCTATTGAATAATCGAAGAGATGTAATTCGGTTCCGGAGGGGAATAGAATGTCACGCTTTTGCACCCTTTCCGTATCAAGGACCGTTCAAGGACGCGGCAGGCAACTCTCAGTTCGTAAGCCTCACCCATGCCTACGCGTTTGCTCGCTATGGTTCGGTATTCTCCTGCTCGCGCTTGTCGTGGGGATAGCTCTCCCGGGCGGCATATCCGCGGCCCAACCGGTCAAGGATGCCGGAACGATTCTGAAAAAGATCGACGACCTGTGGCGGGGGGCTTCCTCCAAGGCCCTGGTCAGCATGCACGTCAAGACCGCACATTGGGAGCGGACTTTAGTCATGGACGTCTACTCCGAGGGTACGGAGAAGTCGCTGGTCAAGATCCTCAAACCATTGAAGGAACAAGGGATCGCCACCCTCAAGGTAGGGAACGAGATCTACAACTATCTGCCCAAGACCGACCGCACCATCAAACTCACGGCCGCCATGATGATGGGGTCCTGGATGGGAAGCCACTTCACCAACGACGACTTGGTAAAGGAAAGCCGCCTGTCCGAGGACTATATACCGCAGATCACCTTTTCCGGCTCTCTCGACGGCCTGGACACCATCGAAATCACGCTGACGCCGAAACCCCAGGCCGCCGTGGTTTGGGGCAGGATCGTGCTGGCCGTGCGCGGTGACGACCAGCCCCTCAAGGAGACCTACTACGATGAAGACGGCCGGGTCGTGCGCGTCCTGACCTTCGATGACTACCGCCGGGTATCGGGCCGTCTGGTGCCCATGCATATGAAGATGACGCCTAAAGACAAGCCAGGTGAATTCACCGAGATCACCTATGAAACGCTGGCCTTTGATGTCAGCCTGCCGGCGGGATTCTTCTCCTTAAGCGAGCTGAAGCGATGAAGGTCTGGCGCCTGGCTTTCCGGCAGATCCAGCGCAACCGACGTCGCAGCCTGATCACCATCTTCGCCATGGCCTTTTCGCTGGCCATCCTGGTGATCTACATAGCCCTGATCGAAGGGATGGTACGGGATACGTACGTGAACGCCGTCATGCTCGATATGGGCCAGGTGCAGGTGCATGCCCCGGGATATCTGGACACGAGATCCATCTACCGCCGCATCGAGCATCCTCAAGCGCTCCTGGCCGCCTACAGGGCCGCAGGGTTTAACGCCAGTGCGCGTCTCTTTGCCAGCGGTCTGTGCGCCAAGGGGGCCTCATCGGCCGGCGTGGTGCTGCGCGGCGTGGATCCGGTGGCCGAAGCCCGCACCACCCGCCTGCCGCGGCATATGCAGGAAGGCCGGTGGCTGGCGGCCGGGCGCGATATGGACGTTGTGCTGGGCAAGCGCTTGGCCCATGCGCTCTCCGCGCGCATCGGCGATACGGTGGTCATCGTGGCCCAGGCCGCGGACGGTTCGCTGGCCAACGAGATCTTCAGCGTGCGCGGCATCGTGAAGGCCGTGAATGAAAATGTCGACCGGGCCGGGTTCTTCATCACCGACCAGGCCTTCCGCAATCTCATGGTCATGCCGTCGGGCAGTCATGAGATAGTCATCACGACCTCCCTGGATGCTGATCTGAAGACAACCGTCGCGCGGATCAGAAGCCTGTCGCCGGGCCTGGATGTGCGCACCTGGGAGCAACTCCTGCCTGCCATGCGGGAGATGATCGGCGCCATGGATGCCTTTCTTTTCATTACGCTGGGCATCACGTACATCGCCATCGCCATCGTCACCCTCAATGCCATGCTCATGGCGATCTTTGAGCGTATCCGCGAATACGGCCTGACCAAGGCGCTCGGCGTTGGGCCCTGGGAGGTCTTCCTCCAGGTCATGATCGAGACCCTGCTCATGGCGGGCGCCGCCGCCTTCATCGGTCTGGCCTCCGGCATTCCCCTGACGCTGTGGCTTCAAACCCATGGGATCGACATGTCCGGCTTCATGCAGGGCGCCACGCTTTCGGGCGTGGCCATCGACCTTCTCTGGCGCGCATGGCTTATACCCCGTGTGGTGTTCTGGCCGCTTATCTTCCTGTTCTTCTTCTCTCTGCTGGCGGCGTTCTATCCGGCCGTGAAAGCCGCCCGGCTCGACCCCGTCAAGGCGCTGCACCACTCTTGAGGGAGGATGCGGATGCTTTTGCGCATGGCATGGAGGAATCTCTGGCGCAACCGCCGCCGCACCTTGATCACCTTGGTCGCGATCGCGTTCGGCTTTTTGCTGTCCGTGAGCTTCACGGTCTTCAGCGATGGGTATTACGGGCAGATGATCGATGCAGCCGCGCGCATGGGGGCTGGGAATCTCACCCTGCAACCCCTCGGGTATCAAACCAAGCCGGAGGCCGGCAAGGTCATCGCGGATACGTCCGTGTTGATCAGAACGGTCCTCAAGACCGCGCACGTGCGGTTTGCCGCGGAGCGGGTCATCAGCCAGGGCATGGCCGGAACGGCCGTGGACACCACCGGCGCCGGTATCCTGGGGATCGATCCGGCGGCTGAAGGAAGACGGCTGTTCATTCTGGATCATGTCGTTCAAGGCTCCGGCCTTACCTCAACCTCAGGGTCCCAGGCGCTGGTCGGCAGCCTCATGGCCAGGCAGCTCGAGCTGAAGATCGGCAGGAAGTTCGTTATCACCACCACGGATCGCCACGGCAATGTGGTCAGCGGCCTCTTAAAGGTGTGCGGCGTCTTTACCACCGGCGTGGACGAGGTCGACCGCTCCATCATCGTGGCGCCGATCGATTATCTGCGCGCTCTCGTGGGATATGCCCCGAGCGAGGCCACCCAGGTGGCGGTCTTCCTCGATTCCGCCCGCCATACGGACGCGGTCTGCGCCAGCCTGAGCTTAGCGGCCAGGGCCCATCGGGCCGAGGCGCTTTCCTGGCAGGTCATGATGCCCGATCTGGCCGGCCTCATCACCTTGGACAAGGCCGGCAATTATTTCTTCCAGACCTTTATCTTTCTACTGATCATGGCCGGGATCCTGGATACCGTGCTGATGGGGGTCATGGAGCGCCTGCGCGAGTTCGGCGTCATGCTGGCCGTCGGAATGACCCCCGGCCGTGTCTGGTCCTTGATCATGCTGGAGACCTTCTGGCTGGGCGTGGTCGGCCTGATCGTGGGCGCCCTGGTGAGCATCCCGGTGTATTGGTACCTGCACTCCTTCGGGGTCGATCTGAGCCCCTTGATGCAGGAGAAGCAGGTCGCGGGCGGAGTGGTTCTGGATCTTTTCATTCGGGCACGCTTCCAGGCGGGCCATATTGCGAACATCTTCGGCGGGGTGTTCGCCCTGATCCTGGTCGCAGGTCTGTATCCGGCCTTTCTGGCCGCCCGGACCAGACCGGTCGAGACCATGAAAATTATCTAGGAGGCAGGCATGAGCGCTCAGATCGTATGCATGGAACAGGTGGACAAGATCTATGTCAACGGCGAGGAAAAGACCTATGCCCTGCAAAACATGAATCTCACCCTTAACCAGGGCGAATTCACGGCCCTGTGCGGACCGTCGGGCTCGGGCAAGACCACGGCCTTGAACCTGATCGGCATCCTGGACAGCCCCAGCAAGGGCCGGATCGTAGTGGAAGGCAAAGACCTCGGCACGCTGACGCGCAGCGCCCAGGCCGCCATGCGCAAGCAGCGCATCGGGTTCATCTTCCAGGCCTACAACCTCATCCCGGTGCTCTCGGTCTATGAGAACGCGGAATTCGTGCTTATGCTCAAAGGTGTGCCGATGCCCGAGCGCCGCGCCAAGGTCATGGCCATCCTGGATATCGTGGGCATGGCGGACAAGGCTGATCGCCGGCCGCATCAGATCTCGGGCGGCCAGCAGCAGCGCGTGGCCATCGCCCGCGCGGTGGCGGGCGAGCCGGCCCTGGTCCTGGCCGATGAGCCCACGGCCAACGTGGATTCCAAGACCGCCGATGGCCTGTTGGATCTCATGGAACGCCTTAATACCCAGCGCGGCGTGACCTTTCTGTTCTCCACGCACGACCCGCGCGTCATGGAACGGGCGCGTCGCATCGTGACCCTCAAGGACGGGACGGTCACGAACGATAGCGTTAAGCAATAGATGCGCGTTACCGGCCTGATCTTTTTCATCCTGGCGGTGCTTGTGTCCTCGGAGGCGTTGGCCTTTTACGAGCATGCCGGCGACAAGGGATCGTTCAAGGCCCGCCTGGCCGTGGATCTGAGCTCGGGCTTTGCGGCCTACCCCGGGCCGCGGGAGTTCTACCCCGAGCAAACGCAAGGGGTAAACAGCCTTGTTTTGCGGATCCTCGGGGATGCCGCGTGGGAAGATCGGGCGCGTCTGGAACTGAACGCCTACCAGCTCACCGGCACGCGCCAGCAGCGCGCCCTCAATCAGAACGCATCGGATGAACCCTATCGCTACCTGCGGATGCGGCGGATCTTCAGCGATACCGAGGACTACGAGGCCCTGGCCGGCTTGGACCAAGCCAGCCTCAAGCTCTATGCCGATCCCTTTGAGATTGCGGTGGGCCGGCAGCCCATCGGTCTGGCCAACAATTTCATCTTCACCCCCAACGACCTCTTTTACCCTTTTGGCGCCACGGCGGTCGATCGGGAGTTCCGGCCGGGCGTGGACAGCCTGCGCCTTAACCTCAAGACCGGCGCCCTTTCGGGTCTATCGATTATCTCAGTCATGGGCTATGACCGGGATGAGAGGCCCGACTGGGATCGTTCGGCCGCGCTCGTCAGCGGGGTCGCCAATCTGAGCGGCACGGCCGTGAGTTTCTTGGGCGGCAAGGCGGACGGGCGGCATCTGGCGGGTCTGGGCTTAAGCGCCGAGGCCTTGGGTCTGGGCTGGCGCCTGGAGGGCAATTATTCCCGCCCCACAACCTACACCCAGGATCCTTATGTCCAGATCAGCCTCGGGTTTGACAAACGCTGGGCCAGTTCTTTGCACTTGGTCGTGGAATACTATTACCATGAAAACGGCCGGAGAGATCCCGAGGATTACCTGAGCCGCCTGAGCGATCCTCTGCTGATCATGGACCCGTACTTCGGCCGGCACTACCTGGGGCTGACCCTCATGGGAGAAGCGTCGCCCCTCTTTACCGTTGAGACCGTGGCGATCGTGAATCTCGATGACGGTTCCGCTGTCTTCGGCCTGGCCGTGATCTACAACGCCGCGGATGAAATCGAGTTCATCCTGAGCGCCGAGCTGCCATACGGAAAAAGAACCGATGTCGGCCTTACCGGTCCGGACATCGGTTCTGAATACGGCCTCTACCCCAGAATCTTCAATCTGCTGGGGCGCATATACTTCTAGGACCAACCTCTATCAGGGTTTGTTCAGCCGGTGGTACATGGCCTTATTCCGCTTGTAGATGGTGACGAACTCGCCATAGAGCTGATCGTAGATGCCGCGGTTGGCTTTCTCGGGGGTATAGGTGCCCTGATATTCGATTAAGGCGGGGATATTCTCGAACGTTATGTGTCCCAGTGCCACGGCGGCGATGAAGGCCGCGCCGCGCGCATTGGCCTGCATGGGGTCCTTGACCTGGCGGATGGTGCGGTCCAGGACATCGGCGAAGATCTGGCACCACACGCTCGACTTGGCACCGCCGCCCACCATGGTGAGGGGGTCCAGCTTGCGGCCGATGAAACGCTCCACGTACTTAAGGCTCCAGCGCGTATTGTAGGCCACGCCCTCCAGAACGGCGCGCACCATGTGGTCCTGGTTGGTGGTCTTGGATACGTTGAACAGCCCGGCGCGCAGCCGGTTGTCGTCCACCGGTGTGCGCTCGCCATTGAGCCAGGGCGTGAAGATCAGCTTATGGCTGCCGGCCGGGACGCTGGCGGCAATGGCATCCAGTTCCTCATAAGGACTCACCGCGGGTTTGTCCTTCAAGAGTCGGCCTTCATGGTAGATGATATTGTCGAAGAGGAAGGCCAGCGCCCCGCCGGCGATGTCCTGCTCGTTGGCGCTGTAGTACTTGCCGGGTATGGAGGTCGGGAACGAGGCGATGGAATGCAGCAAGTCGGTCTTTTTGAACGGCACGATGCACTGCACCCAGGAGGAGGTGCCGATATAGATATGGCCCTCGTAATCGCGCACCGCGCCCGAACCGATGCAGGCGCATTGGTGGTCGGGCGAACCCATGACCACCCGGACCTCACGCCCCAGGCCGATCTCGTCCGCCACCTCGGGCCGGATGCGACCCAGGATATCGATCGAATTGCGCATGGGCGGTAGTTTGTCTTTGTCGATCCCCAGGATGCTGATGAGCTTGTCGTCGTAGCGCATGTGGTTGATGTCGCGGATATCCGTGACCCAGAAGAGCTGCATGGAATCGTACGTGGCCGCGCATATGCCGGTCAGGCGCAGATTCAGGTAGTCTTTGCTGGGCAGGAACGTGTGGGTCCTGGCGTAGATTTCGGGGTAGGCATGCTTGATCAGGAGCACGTGCGCGATATCGTCCTTGCCCGAGAGCGTCGGTCCGCCCGCGGTTTTGGGGATCCAGCGCATGATCCGGAACAGGTTGTAGCCCTCGATGCTGGGAAAACCGCCCATGAGCCGCTTGATATACGGCGCCCCGCGCGAGTCCATCCAAGTGATGGCGGGCATGAGGTGTCGGCCGTCCTTGTCAACGGCCACGGTGCTCGAAAAGGTGCTCGAGACGCATACCGCCGCCACATCCTGTTTGGGCACCACGTTTCTGGCCATCAGTCGCCTGGATGCTTGTAACAGAGCTTGCCACCAGGCCTCCGGGTCCTGCTCGGCCCCGCCGCCCGGCAGGAAGGTGATGGGCGTGGGGGCGTATTCGAAGGCCATGACCAGGCCCTGCACCGAGACAATGGCCGCCTTAATACCGGACGTACCGTGGTCAATGGCCAGGATATATTTTTTTTCCATGAAGGCTTAGATGTCCAGCGTGGTGAGACGGCCGTTTTCGTCGATCTGCTGCACGAGCACGCCGCCGAAGGATTGGCCGCCTTCCTTCTTTTTATCGAGCTGCATGACCTTCGGCACCAGGGCGATGAAGTCGGCCGGGTTGATGCAGCCTTCGGGCGGCAACGCCCCCTTGGCGGTGATCTTGCCCTGCTGGAACAGGATCACGCCCATGGCGGCCGGGATGCCCGTGCCTTCTCCCAGGGCCTGGCTCTGTGAGGCCATGTGGAAGCGGAATTCCCGGTAAGCGCCGTTCTTCTTGCCTTTCACGATCACGGTCAGGCAGCCGCGCTGCGTGCCGAATTTAGTCTGTCTGAGGATTTTCTCGCGCTCTCTGATAATATAGGCCATGGCGAAATCATAGGGCGTGACGCTGGTACCCTTGACGTCCAGCGGCTCCTTGCTGGCCAGACCGAGTCCGCACAGATCGCGCGTCAGGTTGTAGTATTCATTGGGGATGACCGAGCCCTTGTTGGTGACCTGCCTGGTTTTGATGTAACGCGGCATGGTGATCTGTTCGGGGTGGGGGTAGGGATAGAGCGGCACCTCGCCCAAGACCGGGAAGGTGAAGCTCTGGCGCAAGGCCAGCCCTGAGGGCTCGAAGTATTTCACATAGGCGAGCTTGCCGTTCAGGTACATGGGGATGTCGATGGTCATACAGTGAAAACGGTGGCCGATCACGCCTTCGCCCTCGATGGGTTCGCCGCCGTGGGCGTGGAAGATGTCGATGGCGTCGGTTTCATCCAGGAGGGTATCGGCCGCGAATTTGCCCAAGAGGTTGGATACGCCGGGCGAGTTGCCCATACCGATCACGGCCGTGATTCCGGCCGCCTTGGCTTGGGAATCCATGTCCAGGATCTCCTGGGTCACATCCACGTCGTCGCAGATATCGATATAGTTGATGCCCAGCTCGATCACGGTGGCGAGCACGGTCTTGACGGTCTTGAAGAACGGTCCCACGCAGTTGAGCACGATGTCTGATCCCTGAATCGCCGCACGGATGCTTGCGCTGTCCGAGGCATCGACCTTGACGGCCGAGACCTTGGGCCCCAAGCTGCGGGCGATCTCCTCGGCCTTGGCGATATTCCAGTCGCCGATTGCGACCTCGCTGAACATATCCTGACTTGCCAGGGTTTTCACGGCTACGCTGCCTACCGCTCCGCAGCCTCCCAGTACGATGACCTTTGCCATACCCACCTCCAGTGCTTGTCTTTTCTAAAATTAAACTTAGTTCAGATTAAAAGCAAGCGCAAATCTTCCATGGCTGGGAAGCGATGTTGAAATCGGTAGTCAGGTGCCGAGATGCGGCAGAAGCCGGACGAACTCCGTGATCAGCTCCTCATACTGGGCCTTGGGGTCCAGGGAGGTGTAACCCATGATGCGGCTGTTGTAGAGCGAGATCATCCCGTGCAATAGGCTCCAGACCGCGATGAAACGACGCTGGACGTCATCATCGCCCGGATCGGCATGGCCACCCATGAAGGCCGCCACGGCCTTAAGCGCCAGTAGCACGATCTCCATGGAGGTGCGGTATTCGATCTCCGAGAGATTCTCCAGTGGCGTGCCCACGTAGTCATTGTGTTTGGGCGTCGGGTACGTGAACATGATGTCGTAATAGCTGCTGTGGGTTAGGCCGAAGGTCAGATAGGCCCTCGCCAGCTCGATTCCGCGCTGGAATGGGTCGCTGCGGCTTTTGTAGGCCTTCAAGAGCTGTTTGTGGAGCATGTCGAAGCCGCGGATCTCCAGGGTGATATAGAGTTCGTCCTTGTTCTTGAAATAATTGTAGATGTTGGGCGCGGTCATGCCGATCTTGGCGGCCAGGCTCCGCATGGTCAGGGCGGCGAATCCTTCCTGCACGATAATATTCAAGGCGCCTTCCAGGATGCTTTTCCGGATCTCCTCGACCTCTTTGACGTCCCTTGCTTTTTTCATCACGGCTAGATACTACCCGGGTTTCTTTTTCCAAGTCAAGGCCGGGTGGGTTTTGCACACGCCAAACCAGACCTCGTCCAGGGCAACGCTGCTTTTGTTGCCGACCGCCGCGGATGCTCGGATGGATTGGATACGGCTCGTCTAGCCATGAAAGGAGCTTAAGGGGAAACAGCGTCTGAAACTGTTTCCCCTCTCGTCTTCCGTCTAGGCGCCTCTGTCCTGAAGGATGCGTCTACACGCTAAGCCGGATTCGAAAAGAAGGCCGTCATGATCTTGGCAACGACCTGGTAGAAGCTTGTTCTGGCATGCTTGCCGAGGTTTTCGGCCACGATCAGCGCGAAATTGTGCAGGTGTTCATCCAGGGTCTTTTTCTGAAGCAGGGTGGCATAGTCCTCAATCTTGGCGTCGCCTGCCTTGATGCCGTCCATCTCCTTGAAGGACAGGAAGGCCATGAATTCGAGTTCGACGGCGATGTGATCGGGGGGGAGCCGGAAATTTTCCTCTACCTTCAAGCCGGCGTCATAATAGAGGCGCGCGATGGCGAAGGTCGACTCGTCGTACAGTTTGCCCTCATTGTAGACCGACTCGAAGAGATAGACCAGACGGCGGGGTTTGGAGGCAAAACACATCCACGTGTAGTCTTTCTCGATATCAAGGAGCATGGCCGCCTGATCGACAGACGGCGCGGTGTATTCTTTCTGCAGCGTTTTCAGATACGCTTCCTGATCCATGATTCCCAGAACCTCGAGGGCCTTGAGGAGTTCTCGTATGAAATCTCCCCGGCAGAGGCCTTTCACGAGATCCTTGTCAGGGTAATTAAGTGCCTGGGCCAGCAGGGAGCACAGGGTCGCTCTGGCCAATGCATGTTGAAGTTTTTTCTCGGATTCTTCCATCGTATTTTCACCATTCCTTCCGCCATGTATATCCGTTCCTTCATGGGCGATGAAGCCTGCGTTTAAGAGGATGAGAACGAGCGGAACGGCTTAAGCGCCGCCCCGCTCGCCTTTGACGGCCGGCTATTCTTTGGTCGGCTTCTTCTTTTCCTCATCCTCCACGCGGGCTTTCCTCTCGCTGAAGCGCGTGAACCCTCCAATGGCCACCGCGGCTATCGCCGTGGGTACGGTGAAGGTATCGCCCATTGAGACGCTCTTCGTGATGTCCTTCACCGGGACCTCCGGATAACCGAAGGTGACCGGATCGGTCTTGGCCAGGATGAAGACATGCGTGCCGCCGTTTTCCTTCATGCCGTAGATCTTCAAGTTGTTCCGGGCCGCGAGCGTCTTCGCCTTTTCCAGCATGGCATTGTACTCGCCGAACTGCAGGGCGCCGGTCGGGCAGACCTCCACGCAGGCCGGCACCTTGCCCTCATTTATCCGGTGAGAGCACATGCTGCACTTAACGATCTTCCGTGTTTCGGCGTCAAACTGGGGGACGTGGAATTTGCACACATGCACGCAGGTCTGGCAGCCGATGCATTTCTTGGCGTCATACAGGACTGTTCCGTAATCCGATTTGGTGAGGGCCTTGCCCGGGCAGTTGGCAACGCAGTCCGGATCGATGCAGTGCATACACCGCTTCTGATAAAGGCCGTCGTCATTGATCTGGACAAAGGTCCTGAAAAGACCCTTGGCCGCCTGGTCGTGATATCTGAACTCCTGGATGCACCGGTATGCGCAGGAGTTGCAGCCCGTGCAGTACGTGTCATCCAGCAATATGGCATATTTTATCATGTTTCATCACCTCACGATATCTTTTTGATGCTGACGAAAACATCTTCAACCCACCCCATACCGGTCGGATCGTGTTTCTTTGACATGGCAGGGTTCTTCTGCGGTACGAGATCGCCGTCCCGGTAGCCGAAGTTGGCGGCCACCTTCAGGTTCTTGGCCCGGTGCCCGATGCCGTGGAAGAGAAGCACGCAGTCCTTCCTGACGACACGTGACGTAAGGTGGAGCAGTGCCTTCTGGGGCCTGGGAAGGTCCTTCATGCAATTCGGATCGTTCTCCATGAGCACCTTGTCCCCTTCCTTGAGACCCAGCTGCGCGGCTGCCTCGGGATTCATCCACACCGTGTCCATGTGGTTACGGATGGTGACCTCTTTGAGGACCGCGTTGTTGATGAAGTTGGGATCGGCGTGCATGTGCCAGGGTGCCCGGGTGACGAGCATGGAAAACTTGAAGTCCCCTGAGGCTGCTTGCCAGCGGGGGGCCCAGATGGGCAGCGGGCTGTGGCCCACTTCGGCGAACTCGTCAATGTATATACGGACCCTTCCTTTGGGCCTGCCATAAGCGATCTCCTCGATCTGCTTGTAGTTCTGGTATGGCTTCTTGTCGATCCAGAAACCGCCCTTCTTCATGAAATCGGCGGCGTTCTCGGCTATGCCCATCTTCTGGACGGCCACATCCCCCAGGTTCGTGGGGATCTTCTTGTCGGGGTTGCCGCTTCCGTCCGTGGTCCAGTACTTCGGGGCCAGGGCGAGACCGATTTTGGCGGCGAATCCGCCCCAGCCGATCTGGTCGCCCGGCAACTTCTGTACCGGCGAGCCGCCGACGATGCATGGGTACTTGGGGAAGTAGAGGCGCAGATCCATCTTGCCTTCTTCGAACTGGTGGGGGGCCGGGATGACGTAGTCGCAGAAGTAGCCCAGGTCGTCGAGATAGAGGTTCCAGTCCACGACAAGCTCCAGCTTGTCCGTGGCTTTCTCCAGCATCTGGGACTGGATCATGGAGAAGAGGCCGCGGTGGGGATTTCTGAAGAAAGCGACCTTTGTGCGGTTGGTCTTGTAGAGACCCCATCCCACCATGCCGTAGTGACCGGGTGCCGAGAAATCTTTGTTCCTATATATATTGTCGGTGACCGGGAACTCGTTGCGGAAGTCGACCGGGTTGGCCGGCTGCTCGGGGTAGGGATACAAAGGAGGGGATATCTCATCGATCCAGGGTATCTTCACATCGTGGAGAAGGAGGACCCCGCCTTCATGGTCTATGGATCCCGACAGGGTGTTCAGGATCTGGATGGCATGACGGAGCCTCCAGCTGTTGGCATAGTTGGGGCCGGCAGCGTCACGCTTGTAGGTGGGGACCATGGAATAGGGGGCTGCAGCTGCGAAATCCAGGGCGATCTTCCGGATGGCTTTGGCGGGAACGTCGCTGATCTTTGAGGCCCACTCGGGCGTATAGGTCTTCGTTCCTTCCTTCAGGAGCTGCATGACCGGTTTCGCACTGACTTGTTTTCCGCCGACGCTCACCTTGAAGGGGCCGCCGTCCAGGGCCGGTGCATCGCAAACGTCGATAGGCTCTGCTTTCTTGTGCTTGGTGCACCAGGAGAGGAACCTGTCGTCTTCCGTCTTCAGAACGGCCTTGGTATCCTCGTCGACCAGGGCGATCGCGTCGGAGTACTTGTCGATGAAGGAGGCATTGTACTTGCCCGCCTTCAGGATCACGTTGATCATGGCCAGGGCCACTGCTAGGTCGGTTCCCGGCTTGATGGCGTGGTGCTCGCTGGCGTAGCCGTCCGTCATGGGGGTTCTGACCGGGTTGAACATGATGATTTTGCAGCCGTTGCGTTTTCCCGCGGCCCAGTGGTTGAGCATGCCTGCCTTGCCGCACTTGGAGAAAGAGTCGAAGCCGAACCAGACCTGGTACTTGGAGTTGTCATAGTCATACCCGCACACATGGTGGCTGGGCGTGTAGCAGCTCGAGTAGAACTTGTTCGGCGGGTTGGTGATAGTCAGGCAGTTGAGGTAGTAATGCGTGCCGAAACACTCGGTTCGCTGGTCGGCCCGAGTGCAGCCGATGGACTGGGCAAGCCGGTTCGTGTAAGGGTCTCCCGGAGAGGCCATGAGGATCTCTTCGGGCTTGTACGTCTTCATCTTCTCGATGATCTCGTGCACCGCGTCATCCGTCTTCATGGTGATCCAGCCCGGGTCCACGTCTGTTCCCTTCTTCGGGTTGGTCCTCTTCAGAGAAACCATCAGCCGGTCGGGATCGTACAGGGAGTCGACAAAGCCCATGGCCTTGATGCAGAATTTCCCGTTGGAAACGGGGTCTTCCGGCCTTCCCTCGACCGTGATGGCGCGCTCGACACCGGTGGCGGGGTCCACGCCCACGACGATCATGTACGCGCAGTCCGCCTCGCATGCCCGTGCGCAGACCTGAGGGACTCTCTTGGTGATGCGGTAGGGAAGCTGCTCCTGAGGATGATCACCGAATGCCCAAGCCGGTTTCAGGTTCCGGAAGGGAAAAGCGGAACCGGCCAGGACAACACCGGTTGCCCCTGTTACTTGGAGAAATCGTCTTCGTGTGACTTTATTGTTGTTTTCCATTTTTCAACCTCTCTCATCCTTTTTTCAAAATGATGTTAGCCGTACGTTTGAGGGTTTGTCCTTTAATCCCCTGCCGACCTGATTCCGTAAGCCACCTTCCTTTCCCAGGCCGAGCCGCCTGGCGCGCTTTATTATTCATTTGAAAGCATACATACGCTGTATTATTCAATGCTTAGAAAGCACAGGGCGTGCCAGAACAGGTTATCTTAAAATACCCTGGATATTTCACATAGTAGATGACCAATCGGTAAGCGCGACGGGTTCAGCGGTTTCGGATCTATGCAAAATTCTCAAATGTGGCGGCCGATCAGTGCAAAATTCTTAAAAAATCCTCCGTATGTGTTGGACATGGTGATGAGATAAAATCCTTCCTGGTTATTTCATGGCGCCACTCCTTAGATATACAGTGAGCACGGGCACTTGCGGGCGCGGCGCGCAGATGTAAATATGCCATGGCATACAGGTGCGCCGTATATTATAATATAATATATGGAAGATCTACGCAGCTAGGAGGGTTGCCTGATGTCGAGAAGGCCCTCATACACGGATCTATTAAACAGGATTGAAGAGCTGGAGGCCAAGGAGTCTGCTGAGAAAGGCCGTATCCGTGCCGAATGCGATGACGATGGACTTCTGAAAACGAGCGATCGATATTTCCGTGACCTGGTGGAAAACTCTCCCACCGGCATCTCCATCCTCCTGGACGAAAAGGTCGTATACAGAAACACCGAGCAGCAGAGGATCTTCGGTCCCCTGAGGACGGACCATTCGCCGTCCATCTATGAGCGGGTCCACCCCGACGACTCAAAAAAGCTCCATGGGTTCATTCAAGCAACCCTCTCGGGCCATGCCCGGCAGGCGGGGATTGTCATCAGATTCATCAACCTCTGGGGGGAAACCGTGGGTGAAAACGCCATGAAATGGCTTCACTGCCGTACAAACCTCATCGATCTCCAGGGGAGGAAGGCCGTGTTGATCAACATGATGGACGTGACCAAGGCCAGGGAAGCGGAACGCCTCCTGAACATCCGGGACAGGATGACCTCTCTGGGACACGTGACCACGGGCATCGCGCATGAGATCCGCAACCCCCTTTCAGGGATCAATATCTATCTTGATACCGCGGAACAGATTCTGCAGGGGGGAGGAGACCCGGAAAAAATGAAGGAGATCCTCGGAAAGATCCAAGCCTCTTCATCCAAGATAGAAGCCGTCATCAGGAGGGTCATGGATTTCTCCAGGCCCTCCGAACCGAGGCTGGAGACCATCGATATCCATAAACCCATCGAGGAGGCCCTGGGGCTGTGCATGGTCATGCTCAGAAAGACCGGGGTCGAGATGATCACGGATTTGCCCCCGGGGCTCCCTCGCTGCAAGGCCGACGCCCAGCTCATCGAGCAGGTCATTTTGAACCTCATCACCAATGCCGCCGAGGCCATGAAGGGCATGGATAAGGGCAAGAAAATCAAGATCAGCGCGTCACAGAAGGGGCTGCGTATCGTGGTGTGCGTGGCGGATTCCGGACCCGGAGTGCCGCCTGATATGGCGCTAAAGATCTTTGACCCCTTCTTTACCACCAAAAAGAGCTCTACAGGCGTCGGCCTGAGTCTCTGCCAGCGGATTATCCACGATCACGGCGGCATCCTGAAGGTATCTCCCGGCCCTCTGGGCGGGGCCAAGTTTTCCTTCACCATACCCGTGAACCCCTGAGGGGAGGATGCATGGTACGGTTTTCGCTTGTCCTCATTGACGACGAGAAGACGATCAGGGACGGGATCAGCATGGCCCTTGCCTCTGAGTACGATGTCAGGACCTTCGCCTCGGCCGAAGAAGCCCTGGCGGCAATCGGCGCTTCTCCTCCCGACCTCGTCCTGCTCGATATCGGGCTCCCGGGCATGAACGGTATCGAGGCCTTGGCCAGGATCAAGGAGCTGTACCCCGATACCGTGGTGGTCATGATCACGGCCTACGAGGACGTCAAGACGGTCATATCCGCCATGAAGCTCGGGGCCTATGACTATGTGCTGAAGCCCATCATTATGGGCGGACTACGGGTCACCATTCAGAACGCCCTGGAAACCATCCGGCTCAGAAAGGAAGTGAGGCTGCTCCAGGAAACCAACCTGAAGGAAAACCTGCCCTTTTTCATCGCCCAGAGCAACGAAATCCAGGAGGTCATGGATTTCATTACCCGGGCCGCCAGTAGTCCCGATACGCCCATCCTTATCCTGGGCGAGACCGGAACGGGCAAGGAACTGATTGCACGGGCCATTCATTCCTGGAGCCCGAACGCTCGGGGGCCTTTTCTCACGCTCAATTGCGCCGCCATCCCGAAAGATCTCATTGAAAGCGAGCTTTTCGGGTATGAAAAGGGCGCCTTCAGCGGCGCCGGGCCTTCCGGGAAAAAGGGGCTGATCGAGGAGGCTGCGGACGGGACCCTATTTCTTGATGAAGTGGGAGACATGGGCCTGGAGGCCCAGGCCAAGCTCCTGCGTTTTTTGGAAGACGGTGAATTCTATCGGGTGGGTTCCACCCAGAGGCGTCATCTCCGCACCCGGATCGTATCCGCCACGAATAAGGACCTTACCGAACTGACGGAGCAGGGGTTGTTCAGGAATGATTTGTATTTCAGGCTGGGCGTAGTGACGGTGCATGTCCCTTCCCTGAATGAACGCACGGAAGACATCCTTCCCCTGGCCCGGCACTTTCTCGCGCAGTACAGCTCCAAGTTTCAAAAGAAATTTACCGGGATCTCCCCCGAGGCCCAAAGAATCCTTCAAGAACATCGCTGGGTGGGCAACGTACGCGAGCTCAAGAATCTCATCGAACGTGGAGTGCTCATTGGAAGGGGTCCTGAGCTGAAACCCGAAGACATGGGTTTGAGCATGTTTGACCACGGACCCGCGGATGTCTCAAGGAAAGATTCCTTGCCGGATGAGGATCCTGTCATCCCTCCCGAAGGCATCGATCTCATGGCCGCGATCACGGAATATGAACGGCGGTACATCAAGGCAGCGCTCAAGTATGCAAAAGGCAACGAGAGCAAGGCTGCCAGGCTGCTGCATATGAACCATTACACCTTGCGTTACCAGAGGAAAAAGATCCTCTGATGCAAGTGGGACTGTGCAAAAATGTGAAGTGATCTTGTGAATTTTGCACATATCCGAAGGTCCTGAACGTGACGGATATCTGCCCCGGACACCTAATGAATTGAATAAGCGTGTCGTACCGGAAGGTCGCTGCCTGGCATGACCTATGCTTTGATCAATCCCTGGAGAGGGGAAAGGTGCGCATGGATTTTCCGGAAGGGTTCAAGGATAAGAAATTTCTGCTGGTCGATGACGAAGAGAGCATCAGAGACTCCATGAAAATGTTCTTCCTCGGCGAAGGCCTTCAGATCGATACCGTGGAAACAGCGGAAGAAGGCCTCGAATCCCTTGCCAAACAGCACTATGACATTATTATTACCGACTGCAACCTGCCCGGTATGGACGGCCTGAGCTTTTTCAAGCGCATCCATGACCTCTGTCCTGATTCCTTCAAGATCCTTATGACCACATATGCGAAAGACCTGCCCGCAGATGCGTTAGGCCCCTGCGTGGATGAGTGCATACAAAAACCCTTTAGCGCAAAGCTCATCAAGGATTCCCTGGTACGCTTCATGCAAAAAAAGCGATAGCGGGCCACGCTGTCGAGGGGGCAGGGAAACCCGTGCTGTCTTGAGCGAGCCGTGCGTAGATCAGTGCATAGCGCTATTGAGATTAAGGTCGGCGGCCACGGCGCTCTGGGGGCCACCGCAAACCTTTCCCAGCCAATCGCCGATCATGGGATAGCCAACCATCGATGCGGTATAGCCCTCGTAAACGTTCATGTGTCCGGTATTGGGCAGAACGAACCACTGGTCGTAAACGTGTTTGGCCTTGGCCTGCATCAGGTCCTTGATGACCTCATCGGCCTTGACCATGCCGTCATAATGTGAAAGCAGGGCGATGAAAGGTGCCGACACCCGGTCCATGTGCGCCAGGTAGTTGTAATATCCATCACCTTCGGCAGGGGCCGGGCCTTTTTCCAAGTTGACGTTTTCTCTCCCGTTCTGCCAGTGTTCCCGCACGGTCTGGTTAATGCCGAAGTCAAGGTACTGGCCCAGGGCGTTGGAGTACGAGTTTTCCAACACATGGAAGGCGATCCAGTCATTCATGTTAGGATGTTTATCGTGTGTATTCCAGATGTTAAGGGCTTCGTTGGTGCCGGTGTAGTCTTGGTTTTTCGTGCTCCGGTCGTAAAAACCGTCGAAAAGACAGGCTACAATATGGTTGACGGCGCCTCGTGTAAGAATGATGTCCAGATTGTCGGCCAGGCCGGAAAGGTTGTAATAGCTCGGCTTGCTGGCCATCCGCCAGAAGCGACGGTTATCGACCCAGCCGGGCATGGGCGGGATGCAGGCAGGGTCAAGGGCGATCACGCCGCGCACCAACATATGGCGCTGTCGGGACAGCTCGGGGTCGGATTTGACGTGCGGGTTGTAGCCGCCGGCCCGGGCCTCCTTCAGTTCTTCCGGATCTACATAGACCCCCTGGAGAAAGGCGTAGGAAACCAGACCGCCGGTGGAGTGTCCGCCGATGATGGGCTCTAAGCCCGTGACCTCGATCACCTTGTCGATGGCTGCCGGGGTGTCAAGGGTTGCCCAGGTGTCCAGCGTAACCTTGTCGCCCTTGAGGCGATCGCTCTTGAAGGCCCCGCGTCCGATGCCGCGGTAGTTTGCGAACCAGGGATCATAGCCCTGATTCCAGAGATATTGGGCGAGGCTGAAGTAGAGCATGGGGTCGTCTGCGATATATGAGTCGTTCTGTGCCCAGGGGGCCAGGGGGGTTCTAAGCTTCATACCCTTGTAGCGCTTGGCGCATTCCGGCGTGGCGTTGCTGCTGGGCAGGAATTGGTTTATATTCTCCATGATGCCGGGAAAGATCAGCACCGGCTGGTTGCCGCATCTGAAAGGGGCTTCGGGGGTAGGCCGGTAGCGTCGCATCCTGATCACCACGCCATCGAGGCAGGTGGCTTCATACAGGCCGTCGCCGTTGGTTTCACTCCACTTGTTTTGGGTATCAGTTGTCAAGGCCGGCGCTTGGGTATCTTCGGCGCTCTGGGCACTGAAACCCGGCGACGGCAGGAGCGCTAAGATTAATGTCAAGGAGATCAGAAACCGTTTTGCGTTGTTCATTCCTGGTGTCCCTCCGCTACAGTTTTCAAGCTTCTTGATGGTGCCTTTTGAATCTCTACGTATCATGAAATAATACACCATAATAGATTATGAATCAATAAGTTGATTAATTAATGTCTCGGGTATAATCTCGAGTCGAGATACTGCAAGATAATAGCGATGGGCAAGAAGGTGAATCGGCGTTTCACAGCAGTCGATTTCAAATCGACTCAAGTTAGAAGACCCTCGCCGGTATGGCGAGGGTCTTCTAACATTTTTCTTCGCTCGATCGAAAGCAAGTATTGGTACCCATATGGCGGTCCATCATGCCGTGAACACCGCCCAGAAGATGAGCACCGTCAAAGCCAGACCGAGCAGGACGCTGGCGATCCCGAACACCCCGGCGAAGAGCTGGATCCCGGTTCCCGGACCCGGACATTTGATCTCTTCCAACCGGTTTTCCTTCAGGATGCGCTCGAACTCCAGCGGCCGCTCGTGTTTGAGGGCCTCAATGGTATAGCTGCCGGTGAAGATGTTGCGCTCCAGGGGGAACTTGTCCGGCACCAGGTGGTTGTTGAAGAAGTGGATCGTGAAGATGAACACCGCCGCCAGGAAGGCCTCTTCGGAATGGGCCAGGTGAGAGATGTTGATCATCCAGCCCGGCATGATGTACGACGACAGCTCGGGTATCCACATGACGATTCCGGACAGCCCGATCACGAACATGCCCCAGAAGACCGCGAAGAAATCAAACTTCTCCCAGTAGGTCCAGCGGTCGAACTGCGGCCGCTCACCTTGGTTAAAGAACCACTTGAACATGCCCCAGCAATCCACGAAATCCTTGATGCGCGGGAACAGGGACTCCGGCCCGAAGAGCCTGGCCACCCACCCCTTGACCTTGAAGCCCGGGAACAGGAACTTGAGCGACAGCCAGCAGGTATACAGGAACAGAAGCCACAGTCCCAAGGCGCTGACGCGGTGGACAGCGCCCGCGTTCTCCACGCCCCCGAACAAAGCGATCAATATCTTAGCCCATGGGACTTCAGGGTATTTCAGTGGGAAGCCCGAGACCACCACGCCGAAGAAGGAGAGGATGAGCACCACATGCATGATGCGATCACGCACGGTGAACCGCCGTACATACTGCCGGCCTTCCCCTTCAGGAAGAACAGCACCCACCAGGAGACCGCCCTTGATCAGGCAGCTCTTTTCCGTGTAGGCTTTGCGCCACCAGAGCAGGACGTGGATCCAGAAGAACCCGAACACCCCGGCTAAGAGCGCGATCATGAAGATCTTGGTCAAATACAGACCGAGGAATTGCTTGGGATCATCCGGATTCGGGTGCGGTACGTAGGACACGAACCGCGGGTGAAAGCCCTTGTGGCATTTCCCGCATGTCTTCACCAGCGCCTGGGGGGTTAGAGCGGAGGCGGGGTCGCTCGCCGGCAGGATGTTGTGGTCGGGATGACAGTCGGCACAGCCCGCCACCTTCTCGAGGTTTCCGAGCTGCCGCACCTTGCCATGATACGTCTCTCCATAGGTTTTGACAGCCATGGGGAAGACCCCATAGAGCCCAGCCACGCCACCTTCCCGGTGGCACCCAACGCACAGATCAGTGTAGTACTCCTTCTTGGCGCTGATCCCTTTGTCCGTGGCGGCAAAGATCGGCGTATCGTGGATGCCATGACAGTCGTCGCACGTGGCGGCATCTTTGTTGCCTGCCAGGAACTTGGCGGTATGTCCCTTTTTTACATACGTGTCCGGGTCGCTGTGGCATGTCGTGCAGACGGCGATGACCGCCGCCTTGCCTTCTTCTGCCGATACGGCCTTCTCAGGATGGATATCGGTGTGGCACTGCAGGCAGGATATTTTCGCCACCAGGGCATGGTAGCTCTTTTCGTACTGCTTCTCGATGTCCTGATGACAGACGGAGCAGGAGAGCAGCACCGGCTTTTTCTTTTTCTGCATATGATCCGCCAGATCCGTTATGCCCTGGTGGCAAGCGGTGCAGCCCAGGGCCGCGTGGGGTGTTTGGGCGAAATGCTGCTTAAACTTCGGTCCTGAATGGCAAGCGACACAGTCGGTTATGACAGGGGCGGCCTCAGGCATTAGAGGCTTGAGCGCGGCTTTCTTCACCGTCACGGCCTCTTTGGGGTGAATGGCGCCGTGACACTGCAGGCATGAGAATTTTGTCACCGTGGCGTGGAAGCCCTGTTTCTGGATGTCCTGGTGACAGGTGTTGCAGGTCAGGGTCTGTACCGTCTCGCCGCCCTGCATGTGTTTTGTAAAATCCGTTATGCCCTTGTGGCATACGCTGCATTGAAGGGCCCCGTGTTTTGTCTGAGCGAAATATTTTTGATACTGTGGGCCGATATGGCACGTCTTGCAGGTCAGGGCAGGTCCGGCGGACTTTGTGGACACGGCGGGTGCCTTCACTTCCGTGGTCTTGGGCTGAACCTTCTCCTCAGGCGCCTTTTCTCCAGGCGCCTTGGTCAGAAAGCTCAGCGGAGTTATGGGCGAAGGCGTAACGTTTTTGAAGTCATGACACTGTAAGCACATGTACTCGGACTTTGCATGCTGGTGATGGCACAGGGAGCATTCGACGTCGGTCCCATAGTGAGAGTTATGCGGGTTGGGCAGGAATGTGCCCCTGGCAGGCACGCTCGCCAGTTTCTCGATGCTGTGGCATACAGTACAGGTCTTCATGTCTACCTGGGAATAGGGGAGGGTTTTGCCGTGACAAGTCTGGCAGGTAATGCCCGTGAGCATGTGGGCATGGCTTGAGGGCATCTTGAATGTTATGGGTTCTTTATCCTTAGGATGGCAGGCCATGCAGGCCTGAAGGTCCATGCCCTTCGTGGCGGGGTGTTTTCCTGGAAGAACCTGCTTCCCGCCGGCGTGGCATGCCGCACAATCACCGGCCTGCACGTTTGCCAGGCGCTTGGGCGCATTGGTGTCCGCTGCTGCCGCGTCGCGGAACAGGAGTAAACTGAGGCAGGAAACCATGACAAGGGTGAAGAACAGTATGAGAATTCTTGATTGGGAGTACCTATGTCCGCCCACGGTGCCACCTCCTCCCGGCGTCCTGCATGATCCCCTCCGTCTTAATTAGCGGTGTTCACCCGGAATTTTCATGGGTTTCGCAGGGACGGCGCCTCATCTGCGCCGTCCCTGCCCCCCGTTATCAGACTTTTTCCTTGGCGGCGTTTGTCCCGGCCACGCGTCCAAAGACCACGCAGTCAGGTATCGCGTTCCCGCCCAGGCGGTTCGACCCGTGGATGCCACCGGTCACCTCGCCCGCGGCAAAGAGGCGCGGGATCACAGAACCCCAGATGTCGATCACCTGGGCCTGCGTGTTGATCCTCAAGCCGCCCATGGTGTGGTGCACGGCCGGCCACTGGGCAATGGCATAGTAGGGGCCTTCATCCATGACCATCATGACATCGGTGATGGGCTTGTTGAATTCCGGGTCCTTCTTGTCCTTGAGGTACTGATTGTGCTTGTTGATCGTATCCTCAAGGGCCGCGGCGGGCAAGCCGATCTTACCGGCAAGCTCGGCCAGGGTGTTTGCCTGCACGAAACGGCCTCTGGCCATGCCCTTTTCGACCTCCTCCTTGGTTCCCATCTTGGCGATCATCTTCTCGTGGAAGATGGAGTAGGTGGGCTTCATGCCCGTGGCGATCTCGGCTCGGGAAACCACGTCGCGGCGCTCGAGCTCGCTCACGAAGCGTTTGCCGTTCTTGTTCACGTACACGATGCCGTAGCCCGGCCCCCGGAAGGGATATACGGCCGGGGCGTCCAGGGTGCCGCGAGTCGGTTCCGCATAGGGATAGAGCTGAATGAAACACAGCTGCAGGCTATCGGCCCCGATGGCCTGGGCGTAGCGGATCATCTCGCCGGTGGCGCCCATGTGGTTGGTGCAGTTGAAATCGGGCACGATGCTGGGGTTGAAGGCCTGGCGCATCTTGATGTCGCGGCTGAATCCGCCGGAGGCCATAATGAGGGCGCGTTTGATCCTGATGTTCTTCTTTTTGCCGCCTTCCTTGACCTCGAGACCCAGGACCGGTCCGTTCGTATCCGCGCGCCAGATCCAGGTAACATCAGTGTTCAAGCGCAAGGTGGCCCCGCGGCCCAGGGCGATTTTCTTCAAGGCCTCGGTGTAACACCGTCCGACGCCTTCCACGCAGGTGTGGGTTCGATAGGCTGAATGGCCGCCGGTACGGTTCAAAATGTTGCGCAGCTTCAGTCCGCCATCGTCGATCATCCAGTTGAGCGCCGGCGTCGCACCCTCGGTGAAGATCTTCACCAGCTCGGCATTGCCGTAAAAGTCCCCGCCCTTGATGGTGTCCTTGGTATGGAGCTCCACGCTGTCATCGCCCAGATTAAGCTTTTCGCGGAGGTGAAGCTCGTCATCCCAGGAATTGAATTCACCGCCGTTGATGACCGAGTTGCCGCCGTAGACTGGCATCTTGTCTAGAATGACGACCTTCGCCCCCCCCTTGGCGGCTTCGGCGGCTGCTGACAAACCCGCAAAGCCCGAACCGACGATCACCGTATCGAGGGTTTCGTCCCATTTGGCGGGGAGCATCTTCTTTTCGGCGGCCTCGGCTTCCGACCTGGTAAGATTGAGGGCCAGGGTCCCTGCGGAGGCTGCAATGCCAACGGTCACGGCGCCTTTAAACAACTCTCTTCGCGTTATCCCACCGGTGTTCTGCGTGTCACCCTTTTTCTTCTCCTTCATCCATGCACCTCCTTTTTGGTTTTCCCTTCCCGGAATGGGAATCCTCACTCAGTCTCTCAAGGTGCCATGGGTAGCTAGCAAAAACACATAAGAGCCACATAACGCACAGTCCATCGAACTGACAATCCACCCTTTCATGATTCTCATGGGAAAGGACCCTTGCAGTATGATGACATTAATATATAAAGACTTAGTTGAAGCAGTCAAGGCCCCCTGAATTTTATGCCAGTATGATGAACCCTAGGCATTCAATCCGGGGATGTGTGGTGATGCTAATATGCAGGTTGGAGGTGTTGTCTGCGGGGGAAGGTTAGATCCCTCGCATGGTCGACTTGAAATCACGGATTTCTTCGTCGCTTAAGCTCGCCTTTTCAATGCCGAGTTCTTGGCGCAGGGCATCGAAATCTTCGGCCGTGGCGACAGACGGTTGAGCGGCATGGGTTGAGCCCAGCTCCTCAATGAACACCTCCGGGTTGGTCTCGCTGCCGAACGCCATATAGCGGAAGAGCCGCACCGGCACGGTCAGCGCCTGGGCCAAGATCGCCTTGGCCTCGGGCGGAAAATTCGGGGCCAGGATCATGATCTGCGGCGGCAGCGTCAGGTCAAGTTCGGTCTTGGAGAAAACACGGGCGAGAAAAGTTTTGTTGGCGCTGAACCACCACAAACCCGTCAATGCTCTGAGCAGCGCCTCCTCAACCAGGGTTGAGCACACCGTGATGAGGAAAAGGTGTTGGCCGTCGGTCGCCAGGATATCAATGCTGCCCGTAAAGGTGTTGCCCAAGTTGTATTCTACGATCTTCAAGCCCAGTTCATCCCTGAACCACTGGCCGCAGGCCTTGGCCATCTCACCGTGGTCGCTGGGTATCAGGGGCTTAAGGAAACGCATCAATCAACCTCCATCCGGAGGGTATCGTCAGACTCCAGGGTATCCAGGAAGCGGGTGCAGATGGAGACCATAGCGGTTTCTCCACGTTCCCGGGCGAGCACCAGCGGCCGGCGTTCCACGATGGAGCGCTGGAGGGTCTCGTCCTGAATGAGATTACCCAGAAATACGATGCTTATCCCCAGATGCTTTTTGACAAACCCATTGAAGCGATTGAAGAGATGCTCGGCATCCTTAAGGGTGGGGGCATCGTCCATGACCAGGTATAGCCGTGAGCGGTCATGCCTGGCATGCATGGCCTTGAGATAGGCATAGGCCTTCAACATTGGATTATCCCCGGTTTGGGTGATGAGGATATAATCGCTGGCGGCATCGCTGGAGCACAGGAAATCCAGGTTGTTTTCCAGGTTGATCAGCTGATCCCATTTGCGGGAACCTTCTCTGATGATTGTTTCAGGAGCCCGGCCGGGAACCTTCCACACCTGACCCGGACGGGCCTGGGCGATCAAGATCTCCGGCAGGCCGTACAGCCTTATTAAAGCCTGGTCCGGAGCCTGTTCATCCTGGGTGACGATCGTGCCCATCAGGGTACGTATGCTGGCCTCGCCGGGAGGCAGAAAGTCCTGCACCATGACGGGGTGCTGACGTTTGGCCAGTTCAAGAGCCAGATTGGTTACCAGACAGGACTGTATGAGCCGGGAGTCGGGATGGCAGACGCCGATGCTGCGGGTTTGGGCCTCCGCCATAGGCGAAAGATCAGGCTGCGGGACTCTGGGGCGCTCGGGAGAAAGGAAATGAGAAGATACCTCCTCAAGTCCTCTCCCCAACTTCGGTCTTTCTTTCATGCTCACTCAATTTCGATGATGGAGTTGCCTCCGAACTCGTTGGTGCTCTTTTTGGGGTTGTTGGGATCGTTGACCCATTTGTCGTCCACGTAGAACTTGTACTCGTAGGTACCCTTCTTGAGGGGCACGACCCGTTGCCACACGCCGGTGCCGTCCACATTTTTCATGGGGGTTTTGTTGGTTTTCCAATCGTTGAAATCCGCCACCACGTAAACCCGTGAGGCCTTGGGCGAGTAATAGGTGAAGAGGACGCCGTCTTTGGTGATGCTGGGCTGCATAATCTTCTCATTCGGCAACTCTTTGGTTTGCTTGAGTTTCTTTAAGGCGATGACCTCTTTGGCCAGGTTGAAGTAGTCGGTGAAGCCCGTGCTGGTCATATCGTAGTCGATAATGGGCTGGCCGTAACCGGCGGCTTCCTTGAGCTTGACATTGGTGTTGATGACCGTCTTGAAAACATATCCGGGCATATGCCGCGTCAACTCATCCAAGGACTCCTGCGCGATGCGGGTGCGGCGGTCGAACATAGTGGGCAGGGCATGGGCCGTCAGCTTCTGCGAACGTTTCTGGTTGACGAGATCCACGGTCTCAAGCAGTTTGGCCAGGCCGTGCAGCGAGAACAGGCCGCTTTCCATGGGGATAATGGCCTCGGTGCAGGCGAACAGGGCATTGAAGGTCAGGAGGCCGATATTGGGCGGGCAGTCCACGATGATGAAATCGTATTTGCCGGACAGCGGCAAGAGAATGTCCGCCAGGTAGTATTCGCGATAATCCTTCTGGTGCAGGATCGGTTCGATGGCGCTGAGCATGACATCGGACGGCAGCAGATGCAGACTCTCCGATAGCTTGATGACGGTGTCTTCGGTCTTGGGCGCGCCGTTGTCGCGTCCGATGAAGAGATCGTAGATACTTGTGTGCACTTCACCCGGATTGATGCCGAAACCGAGGGTCGCATGCGCCTGAGGATCCATGTCCACGACCAGGACTTTCTTCTTCATGTATGCCAGACAGGCACTCAGGTTCACCGCCGTGGTGGTCTTGCCGCATCCGCCTTTTTGATTGATGATTGCAATGCTCCGCATAGAAACCTCCCCCTGATAAATTTATTCACTTTTTCACCCAGTCACCTGGGTCGCCCAACCCTATACCACTATCATGGAACGAGAAGTCTGAAAGAATTACAGGAATACACACGGATCGGGGCATGCATCGTAGATGGCACCCTCTGGGGAGGCTCCCAGCCCTTGCCGTGTCATACCATTAAGCGAATAACATTGGCCGGTGTGCATGTCAATAGAATGATTAAGCTTCTCTAATCCTCGGCCGGATACCCGGTGATCTGGGCGATACGGCGGTATATCGGCTCCATGGTGCTGAATGTTTTCTTGTACACATCCTGGAAAAGCTCGGTATAGATATGATGATTCTGCCCATTGGGCGTGAAGGTCCTGCCCTTCTTCACCATGGCTGCCACGGCTTCTTCAAAGCTCGCGAACATGCCCGTGCCCACGGCCGCGTCCATGGCCGCGCCCAGGGCCGAGATCTCGGAGGTTGCCATGCGCGAGGTCGGCAGGTTGAACATGTCGGCCGCAATCTGCACCGCCACGTCGCTGCGCGAACCACCGCCGCCTACGCGGATCTCGCGAATGGGGACGCCGGTTTTCTTCTGTACGATCTCCTGCAGCCGGCGCAGTTCGAAGCAGATGCCTTCGAAGATCGCGCGGTAGATATGCGCCCGGGTGTGGATATCGCCGAACCCGATGATTGCGCCCTTGGCGTACTTGTTGCCCACCGAAGGCGACCAGTAGGGCTGCAGCATGAGGCCCATGGAACCGGGCGGGATGTCCCGGATCACCTCGTCCAGCACGACCTCGGGCGCCACGCCGCGCTTCTCGGCCTCCAGCGCCTCGCGCAAGCCCATTTCCTGTTTGTACCAGGTCACCATCCAAAAGCCGCGGTAGATGAACATCTCGATGTCCCAGGTCTTGGGCAGAGCTGCCGGCCAGGTGAAGAAGCGCATCTTCGGGTCGCTGATATAGCTGCGCGTGATCACCTCCATGGCCGTGGCCGTGCCGAAGCTGATCACGGCGATGGACGGGTCGATGGCCCCGGCGCCCAGGAGTTCGCACTGTTTGTCGCCCGCGCCCACCACCACCGGCAGTCCTTCCGGCAGCCCCGTGGCCAGGGAGGCATCCGTGGTGATATGACCGAGCACCTTATCCGGCGGATAGAGATCGACCAGGTGTCGGGGCTCGATACCAAAGGCCTTGTAGATGAAGCCGAAGCCCGTTCCGTACCAGCGCATGGCCTTGTAGTCAAAGGGCCAGATGCCGGCCACCATGCCGGTGGAATCGCGGAATTCGCCGGTGAGCTTGCGCGCGAAGAAGCCCGTGACCTGTACGAACTTGTGCGTCTTGCGGTAGGTCTCGGGTTCGTTCTGCAGGATCCAGAGAAACTTCGAGTTCTTCTGCGCATAGCGGATGGAATCCAGCAGTCCGGCTATCTTCATGCCCAGGTTAATGAACTTGCTCAAGGGTGGAACCTTTGTCACCGTGCGCTGATCGAGCCAGATGATCCCGGGCCTTAAGGCATTGCCGTCCTTGTCCATGGGGATGACCGTGTTGCGCTGGCTGGTCAGACCAATACCGCTGATCTGGCTTTTGTCGATGTTGATCTTGGCCATCAGCCCCCGGCATACCTGGCAGAGCTTGGTCCAGTAATCCTCGGTATGCTGTTCGGCCCAGCCGGGCGCCAGGGAAAAGTACGGTTCGTACTGGGCCTGCTCGATGGCGACCTCCGTGCCATGGCGGTCGAACAGCACGGCGCGGATGCTCTGGGTTCCTGAGTCGATGGCGATGACGTAGTTCTTTGTCTGCATGGTTCACCTCTCTCGCATTAAAGTAATGGGATGATATTGGCTTTGGAGCGCTTCAGCTTGGCCGTTAGGAGCAATGCCGCGGATGTGAGCGGATCCACATGCGCCAAGGTCATCGGGTTGATGCGCATGTGCTTGCACAGTCCGTAGGTGGTCAGCGCCAGATTATTGCAGCCCGGGCTCATGGTCACGTTACGCTTGCCCAGGCGTTTCAGCAGGACAACGCCATATTCCTGGATAGCGCAGCTGCCGGCGATATGCACTTTGCCGGTGATTGTATCCACCGCTGCTTGCTCGATGCCCTTGCCCATGAGGATGGTGAAGTTGCCCTTACCGCCATGGTCGCGGTAGAGCATCTCGACCACGGTCTCGGTGTTGCGGCGGCAGCCTTCTGTGCAGCAGCGTTCTTGACCCCTCAGGAAGGTTATATCAGGGGGGTAGTCGTCCAGCAGCTCGCAGGTGAGCTGCTGTTTGCGGGTCTCGAACAGGTCGCGGTTGATGATATTGATCCGGCCCATGTCGCTCATGCCGATGCCGGTGGCGCTTGCTCGTTCGAGGTGTTTGACGTCCTGGAGCGCGAAGCCCATCAGGGCCGCGCCGACCACATCGGTTGCTAGCGGGTCGTCCCCGCCGATGAGGAGGTCAAAAGGCACCACGCTTTTAGGGGCGTTATAGGCCGAGGGGTAATGGCCGTGCGTGGTGGCGATCAAACCGTCGATCAGGGCGAAGTCCGGCCGGATCACGCGGTAGATGTCGGCGAACTTCTGGTGGATGCGGTAGTTGTGGTCCGCGATGCGGCTTTTCTGGTGCACGAGACCGAACTGGTTCTTGATGGAGAGCGTCACCTGGGACATGGAGTGGGTCTTAAGCTTGGGCAGCGACAGGTAGAGGTTTTCGGCGCGCTGTTCGATGAGGCGCTCGAAGACAAAGGCCGAGATATCGATGAATTCCTCGATGCCCTCCAGGAAGATCGGGACGGCCGCGGTCTCGTCCAGATAGACCGGCACGGCGCCGGTATCCTTGCAGATCTTAAGGTACCCGGTGACATGAAAGACCAGGCGCGTGAAGTTGGCCTGGGTGCAGTTCTCCATGACATACACCGTGCGCGCCCCGCAGTCCTGGAAATAGTGGATGGTCTGGCGCAGCACTTCAGGATCGGTATAGACAAAAGACTCGGAGCCCACGCCGTTGACCTTGATATAGACATCCCGGCTGGAACGCAGGAGCTTGCCGCCGCCGAAATGTTCAAAGATGTCGCGCACCGCCGATCCAATGCCCGGCTTGGTATCCGCCAGCATAACATCAACTTTGGCATTTTGCATGTGTTCCTCCTTGATAGCGCACCATGCGTGTCCGGGTCCAGTTCTCTTTTTAACCTCAGGAGGGGTTCTCCTCCAGTCCGAGCTGTCCGCCCGGGTTCATGATGTTGTTGGGGTCGAAATGGGCTTTGAGCGCTCTGAGGACCGCCATCTGTTCCTTGCCCAGGTGCTCTTCCATCCAGGGCCCGATCATGCGGCCCACGCCGTGATGGTGGCTCAAGGAGCCGCCGAATTCCTGGATCTTGGCGATGATTCCGCGCTGGAAGGCTCTAAACTCGTCCGCGTCGTTCATATGCGCGATAAAAATGAAGTACAGGTTGGTCCCCTGCGGATAGAAGTGCGAGGCATGCGTCATGCACATCGTATCGGGCCTGCTCTTGACATAGGCGCGCACGCCTTGGTGCAGGCGGTGCAGGTTGTCCCAGGTTACGCCCGCCTCCAAGGTATCGATCAGGATGCCGTAATCACCTAGGTCCTCGCGCATGTAGGGCTCGGTATAGCGGGTGTGCTCCCATTTGCGGGCGGCATAGCCGCCCAAGGAAATAGCGCCGTGCCGGTGGGCGATAGCCTTGATCTTGCGTGCCACCAGACGCGTATAGTCCTTATCGCCCTCAACATTGCCCAGGCTCAAGCAGCGCTGCATAGGTAGAAAACCCTTGCGGGCCAGGAACGCATCCACGAAGCCCGGCATGCCGTAGAGTTTCAAGCCCCGGTCGGTCTCCTCGGGGTCCGAGATACGGTAGATGGCGGGTAAGCCGAACTCGCCCTGCATGATTTCGCGGGATGCCTCCACCGCCTTCTCCCAGGTGGGATACATGAAGCTGAAATGCGCGCGGTTCTCCGGCATATACCGGAAGATCTTCATGGTTACCTCGACTAAGATGCCGAAGGTCCCTTCCGAGCCCTTCATGATATCGTTTACCTTGGGTCCGGTGGCCGTAGCCGGGTAATCCAGGGTTTTGAAGGTCCCGGCCGGTGTTACGTATTCCTGGGAAAAGACGATGTCATAGGCGTCGCCGTAATAGGTCGAGGCCTGGCCCGAGCCCAAGGTCACGACCCAGCCGCCCACCGTGGAATATTCAAAGGACTGCGGGAAATGCCCACAGGTATAACGGTAGCGGGAACCGAACAGCTCCGGCGCGCGGTTTAAGCCCTCTTCATAGGCCGGTCCGAACATGCCCGGTTGCACGCGCGCGGTCTGATTGAGATCATTGACTTGAAGGAGCTTGTTCATATGCGTGCTCATCACCAAAGAGACGCCCCCTTTGACCGGGCGGCAGCCGAAGTTCACGGACGAGCCCGCACTGAAGACCGTGATGGGGATGCGCTCGCCATCGCAGTAGGCCACGATCTTGGCCACATCGTGCTTGTCCTTGGGGTGCACCACGGCCTCGGCCACCTCGTGGATGACACCTTGGCGCATCTCCAGCATCTCCTCGGTGGTCTTGCCCGAGGCGTACTTGACCCTTGCATAGTCGTCCAGGGCCACATTTTCCGGCCCCACGATGCTTTTCAAGGTCTCGATCTGGACGGGCTTAAGCTTAGGCGGCCGGTTTAAGACCACGGGCTTGAGTCCATCGGCCCCTCTGGCGGCGAAGTCGGCATCGCTCAAATGGAAGTCCTGCTTCATCATCTTATACCAGGCGTCGCTGGGGTGCTTGAAATGATGGGGGTCGCCGTATTTGAAGATGGAGCGCAACGTCCCGGGCGCCGGCGCCTGTTCGGTCCAGTTCGGTCGGAAACGTTTCAGTGACATGCGTGTATCCTCCTTATCTATTTCTATAGTGCGGATAAGCTGTGCCAAGGCAAGGCCGGTTGCATCCGCCGCATCTGTTTTACGCCTTAGGGCAGGGCCAGCAGATTCATGGTCTCCGCGATCTCCTGTTCCTGCCGGGCGGTGTCCCAGGCAAGCTCCCTGGCGGCCAGCGCCGCCACCTTGCGCAAGATCTCCTCGCCGGGATTGCCCAGCGTGCCGATGCCGGTGCGGCGCATGACGATGTCGGACAAGGTGCGGGCCATCTCCCGGCGGATGGCGTAGAGGGCTTCGGCCAGGATCTCGCCGTCGGCATTGAGGACTTCACCCAGGGTCGTATCTTCACGGGCCAGGGTGAGGATATCGGCATAGAAGGTGCCGTAATTGCGGCTGAGGTATTCCAGGGTCGGCCCTGAAAAATCGCGGTTGTCGCGCTGCACGGTGAAGAGAAAAGCGGCCAAGTCGGGAATGTCGCACCCTGCCAGATGGTGTTGGTCGGTGGTGCTGCGGCCCAGATCGCGCTTAAGCTTGGCGGCCACCACCTTCAGGCAGTTCTCGGCCAGCATGCGGCTGGTGGTGTATTTGCCGCCCTCCACGGTGATCAGGCCGTCAAGTCCGTCGTCGGCATTGTCATAGATCTCGTAGCGGCGCGATGAGGTATAGGTCTCCTCGGTCTGGTCCTCCACCAGAGGGCGTAAGCCCCCGTAGGTGTGGCAGATGTCGGCATAGCTCAGCTTGCCGTCGCCGAAACAGCTGTTGACCTCATCGATCAGCTCCATGATGCTCTGCTTGGTCACCCGATACTCGTCCGGGTTGCCGGTGAAAGGCTTGTCCGTGGTGCCGATGAGCGTGTGGTCGCGCCAGGGGATGAGGAAGAAGTGACGGCCGGCGGGCGTCATGGAGCCGACTACGTATTTTCCGGAAACCAGGCGTTTGGGGGTGATGATATGGATGCCCTCGGAGCGGCGCAGCGCCCCGCCGCCGTTGCCGTCCGCCTTGGCGAGTCCGAGCACGATATCGGCCCAAGGACCGCTGCAGTTGATGGTGACGGTGCCCTCTACCGTGTGCGTCTTGCCCGTTAAGAGATCTTTGACTTCAACGCCTTTTACTCCGTGATTCTCGCCCGGGACGAAGCCTTCGACCTGGGTGTAGTTCGCAACCTTGGCGCCATGGGTGACGGCGGACTTGATAAAGGCCAGGGTCAGGCGTTCGGGAAAGATGCTGGTGCAGTCGTAGAATATCGAGGCGCCGGTAAGGCCGTCCGGTCGTACGTTCGGTTCTCTTTGCAGGACTTCCTGCTTGGGAATGGTCTTGTGCATGGGGATCTGTTTGCTGGTATCCCAGGTAAAGTTCTTGTCATAGGACAGAACATCGTACATCAGCATGCCTACCTTGACCACCCATTTGTTGTTTTTGAGCGGTTTGGAGTTGTGGGTCATCATCATGGGCTTGGGGTAGACGAAGTTGGGAGCGATGTTTTCCAACACACGGCGTTCGCGCAGCGACTCGCGCACCAGCGCGATTTCACCATTGGCCAGATAGCGCAGACCTCCGTGGATCAGCTTGGAGGTCACGGCCGAGGTGGCCCATGAAAAGTCCTTCTTTTCCAACAGGGCTACCGTCAAGCCCCGCGTGGCGGCCTCATAGGCGACCGAGGCTCCGGTGATGCCTCCGCCGATGACGATGACATCGAAATGCTCGTTGGTGTGGGTTTCGATAAACCGCTGCATGGTGATTCCTCCTTGTTATCGTGTGTTGGCCAGAGAGGCCTTGACGGCTTCTTCCGCGTAATTGAGCACGTCCAGCATGATGCGGCGGGCCTCCTCGGGTTTACCGTGCTTGATGGCTTCAAAGATCTCACGGTGGAAGGTGCGCGAACGTGTGATGTTGTGTTCATGATCGAAATAGAGGTACCCGTAGTCGCGGAAGATCTGATTGAAGAAGTTGAGAAAGATGGTGCAGAGCAGGTTGTGCGTGGCGCGGGCGATCAGCTGATGGACCTTGATATCACGCTCCAGCATGGTCAGTTCGGCCTTGAAGATGGCGTGTTCGAGATCGGCCAGGTCCTGCGGGGTGCGTCTGAGCGCCGCCATATAGGCCATCTCCGGCACCGCGAAGCGACGCGCCTCCAGGACGTTGAGCAAGGTGGCGTGGCCTTCGTCCAGGCTGACCGCGGCCTTGATGAGATCCAGGTTGCCGCTCTCAAGGTAGTTTTTGGCATAGACCCCATCGCCATGGCGGATCTCCAGGAGTTCGAGGTTTTCGAGTTTGCGCAGGGCCTCGCGCACCGTGGCGCGGTTGACGCTGAATGTCTCGGCCAGGTCGCGTTCCGGCGGCAGCTTGGCGCCCGGCGCAATGGTGCCGTTCATGATCTGCTTCTGGATAATGGTCACGATCTCCTCGTGGAGCCGTGAACGCGTGAGCGGCTGGGCAAGAACCGTTTGGGCCGGCATGATGCTACCTCCTCGGACCACTGCGGTCAATGGTTCGGTGGTCCAGTGGTCCAACCAATAAATGATTCTTAAATTGATGTCAAGAGATTTGTTTATCACCGAGATCCTTTCCCCGGCCGGATCTGATAATCGTAAAAAGGGGGTAGTCTTGCATCTTTGGGTTTGGTTCTTACTTTTCTCTTTGGGATCAATGTCATATTACGAATGGAGGAGGATGCAATGGCAGAGATTTTCGGTGGACATCTCGTGGCGAAGTATCTGAAGCAGACCGAGGGCGTTGATACCGTATTCGCCCTTTCCGGCGGACATATCGACCGCATCTTCGACGGCATGCTCGAATACGGCATCCGCATCATCGACGTGCGGCACGAGCAGGCCGCGGCCATGATGGCCCAGGCCTTCTCGATCTATACGGGACGGCCGGGGGTATGTCTGGTCACGGCCGGACCCGGCTTCACCAACGCGTTGACAGGGGTGGCCAATGCCTATCTGGACAACATCCCCATGGTGCTGCTCTCCGGCACCGCGCCGATCCGCGACTGGGACAAGGGCGCCTTGCAGGAGATGAACCAGGCCGACATGATCAAGCCCATCACCAAGTGGGCGGGTCGCTGCCACGACCCCAAACGCATTCCCGAGTACCTGAACCTGGCCTTCCGCCAGGCCGTCTCGGGCAGGCCCGGTCCGGTGTTCCTGGAGTTGCCGCCCGATGTTCTCAATGTCAAGGTCGAGCTCAATCAGATAGCCGTTCCGGCTTCCGGTTGCCGGCGCTTTAGCCTGAGGCCCGACCTCGATTCCATCAAAGATGCGGCCGCGGCCATCAACGCCGCCGAGCGCCCGCTCCTGATCGGCGGCAGCGGAGTGGGTTATAGCGCGTGCGATGGCGAGTTGAAGCAGCTCATCGAGACCGCCGGCCTGCCGTTTCTCCTGCTCAACAACGGCCGTGGTGCTTTGCCGGACGAACACCCGCTCTCGTTGTGGGACGGCGGCAATGTGGCCATGCTCACGGCCATGCCCATGGCTGATTTGATCGTGGCCGTGGGCATCCGCTACAACTGGCTGCTCATGTTCGGCCAAACCTTCCCGCAGGCCAAGGTGGTGCGCATTGATATCGACCCCACCGAGATCGACCGCAACCGCTGCTCGGATGTCGGCCTGGTGGGCGACGCCGGCTTGGCGCTCAAGGAGCTGAACCCCTTCATCACGCGGCGCGACCGGACGGCTTGGCGCAATCAGTTGCGCGATCTGTATATGCCCATGCTGGCGGATGACGTAAAGCAACGCGAACAGGCCAGCGCACCCATCCATCCCGTGCGGCTCATCGAACAGATACGTAAGTTTGCGGGCAGCGAGGCCTTCTATGTCATCGACGGCGGCGATACCAGCTACTTCGCCCTGATGGGCCTCAAGACCTCCCACAAGTACGGCATCATCGCCTCGTCCAGCGGCCTCCTGGGCTGCCTGGGCACGGGCATCCCCTTTGCCCTGGCCGCCAAGCTGGCCTTCCCGGACCGCCGGGTGGTGCTGGTCTGCGGCGACGGGTCTTTCGGCTTGAACGGCATGGAGTTCGACACGGCCGCGCGGCACTGCATCCCCATCACCTGCGTCATCAACAACGACCAGGCCTGGGGCATGATCAAACACGGCCAGGAGATGAATTACGGCGGCGAGCGGGTATGCGGCTCGAACCTGGGCGTAGTGCACTACGAGAAGATGGTGGAGGGCTTAGGCGGCCATGGTGAGTTTGTAACCGAGGACACCGAGATCGTGCCGGCTCTCAAACGCGCCTTTGAGTCGGGCAAACCGGCCTGCGTCAACGTAATTACCGACCCCACCGTGACCAGCCCGGCTACCATGCTCTTCGTTGAATCTCTGAAAGCCTCTTAGGGTAAAAAGCCGGGAGACCCTGAGGATCTCAGAAATTGACTTCCGCCTCTTTCAGGGTTTCCCCGGGCTTCTTGCCCATCCATTGCCGGACGCGCACCACGCGTTCTTTCTTCTCCCGCCGGGTCTCGACCTCCACATAGGTCCAGGGCTTTTCGGGCGAGTCGCACCAGGTGCCGCAGTTGGCGTAGATGCGGTCCGCGACGAACCAGGCGTCCTTGTCCAACTCCCAATCATGGCTGTGGCCGAAGACCACGATATTGGTGTCGTTCTTCTTGCACAAACGATCAGCCGCGTCATCGAGATAGCCGATTTCCGCCAAGATCGCCTTGAAGGCGATGCCGGCGCCGGCGCGAGCCTTCCACTGGTCGTAGAGGTTCTCGTAGCGCTCTGATATCTGGCGTGCGGTAACCGTCGTGGTTTGAGAGCCAAGCTTGGGCATCACGATCTCGGTGCTGTTCGGCAGGCGCGCCTCCTCCAGCAGGGCCTCGAAGACGCAGGCGACGAATTTGTCAGGTCCCACCGCCTCCAGTACGTCATCCACATAGGTCCACCAATGACGGTTGCTGCTGCCCGTTTCATAGGTTTGGGTGGCAGCCACCCGCGAGATGAAGTATCCCAACGGCAGCCTGGCGCCGGGATTGTTGACCGGGTCCGGGGCGTTGAACATGGCGTGCGCGCTGCCGTGCTCGGCGCGCAGGCGGCTCGAGCGGTAGACGCTGCTGCCGGCGTTCCAGAGCGCGGTGCCGCCGAAGACCATGCCCTTGCGCGGGTCGGTTTGGTGCCCGAAATGTTTTGCGACCACCTCCATGGTCAGCTCCATGTCGTGGTTGCCCGGCAGGCACACCACGCGGATATCAGGGTTGCGGCACAGGTCTCCCAACGCCTGCAGGAGCGGGTCGTTCTTGGCCTTGCGGACCGTGATAATCTCATCGATGCTGGGGGGCTCGATATGCACCGGCACCACCCAGTTGTCGAACAGGTCGCCAATGAAGACGACCTCTTCCACGTCCGGCAGGGTAGTGAGGTGTTTGAGAAAATTCGTCAACGCCTCGGCATCCTTCTTCTGCAGCCAGGTGTAATCATGTTTGCCGGCTTTCAGTTTCGGCAGGTGCGAGATATGCGTGTCGCTTAGGAATATGCGTTTGTTCCGATCACTCATGGGATTCCTCCTCTCATTTTTGAGCCCCGTGACGGCATCCCGCTTCCGGGAGATGTCAAGGTCGGCACGTCATTACCGGGCGGCAAAGGCTTTTGGCGGTGAGGGCAGGCGGCCGCCGCGATCTGAGAACAGACTTCCTATCCGTACACCTTGATCCTATGGAGCAAACAGGGCGATCTGTCAAGAGCTTGCGCGGCGGTGGAGGCTGTCGCCGGATGTGAAAGCTTGATCAACCCTCTGGCGGGGCAAAACCTGCCCGGACCAGGTTGCGTTGGAATCGGGCATAGGGCAGGCGGCTGAAGGCCGTGTCCTTGCGCATGGTTTCGTATGCCTCCCGGCTTAAGGTGCGGAGTTCCTGCACCGTACGGGCGGTCAGGGCATTGGGCTGAAGGAAAGGAGTCTCACGGCTCGGCAACGGGCGGCGATTGAAAGGACAGACACTCTGGCAGATGTCACAGCCCAGGATCGTACCGCGCAGATCGTGTGGTTCGTCGTCATAGGAGCTGATGTAGGAAAGGCAGCGCCCGGCATCCAGGCTGCCGTCATCACGGATGGCGCCGGTGGGACAGGCCTGAAGGCAGGCGCGGCATGTTCCACAGCGCTTAGTCGCCGGGCGATCCGGCGCATAGGCGCGGTTGATGATCAGCTCGCCCAGGCAGAGCCAGGAGCCGTAGCAGTCGTTGACGAGCAGCGTGTTTCTGCCCTGCCAGCCTAAACCCGCTTTCTGAGCCAGGGGCTTTTCCGCCAGCGGCGAGGTGTCCACGCAGATTTTGGCCTTGAGCCCCGGATCGGCCTGGCGCAGAAAGGCCAGGATCTGCGTGAGTTTGTCGGTCAGAACCAGGTGATAATCCCAACCATAGGCATAACGCGCGGCAAAAGAAGCGCCCGGCTGCGCCGTATAATAACTCATGGCGATACAGATCACGGTCTGCGCGTCATCCAGCAGGTCGGCCGGGTCGTAGCGCGCGTCCGGACGGCGCCTGAGCCAGTGCATCCCGCCGTGCAGGCCGGTGTCCAACCATGAAAGGAACCTTTCCGCTCCCGCGGACAGGGGTAGGGCGTCCGTGAACCCGATCAGGTCGATGTTCAGGCTATGGGCAAGACTGATGATGGCTTCCTTGGTGCGCATGGCATATTACGCCCGGGGGGTATGTCCCCCCGGGCAGGTCCAGAGACCATCGGCGGCAAGAGGTTATTTGTAGAACCCCTCACAATAATAGACCGATTTGTTGAGCCCGGACAGGCGCAGGATCGTATCCATAACGATAGGCGGGAACAGGGCCTTGACGATGGGCGGGAGGAAAACCGTGAAGGGTTTGCCCACCACGTAGCGGTTCTTGAGCACACCCTGAATAACACCTTTGGCCATGGCCTCGGGGGTGAGCGGTGGCTGGTAGAAGGGCGTCTTCATGCCCGCGAACATCCCGGTCTTGATCATGTAGGGACAGACGACCGTGACCTTGATGTTCTTGGCGCCGCAATTATAAAGCTCATGACGCAAGGCCTCGTTCAAGCCCATCAGGGCATGCTTGGTGGCGCTGTACATGCCCATGCCCGGTATGGCCAGCATGCCGGCCGATGAGGCCACATTGACGATATGTCCGTCGTTTCTTTTGACCATGTCCGGGACAAAGGCCTTGAGCATCCAGAGGGTGCCCATGAGGTTGACCTCCACCTGTTTGCGGTGCTTGTCGTCGGGCAGGGACAGGATCTCGCCAGTGAATACGATGCCGGCGTTGTTGATCAGGATATCTATTTGGCCGACCTCCTGCTTGATGCGCTCGGCCGCTGCGTACACAGCCTCGCGGTCGGAGATGTCGAAGGCATAGGGGGAAACCTTCACGCCTTTACGGCGCAGCTCCTCGGCCGTGGCTTCCAGGCCGGCGGCATTGACGTCGCTGATGACCAGGTTGCCGCCCAGGTCGGCCACCATGTCGGCCATAAGCTTGCCGATGCCGTGCGCCGCGCCGGTGATCAGCACGTTTTTCTGATAAAACTCGCTCATTGTCAACCTCCTCAAAGGGTAGTATAGAGAGCATATACTGCATTTTGAGGCGGGTGGCCAGCGGAATTAATTGTAAAATGCAATTGAATTTCTGAGGTGTTTCTAAACTGCTAAAATATGGTGGAAAGTACGCGGGAGAGTTCCTGCATGTTAAAGGGTTTGTTCAGTTTAGCCACCACCAGGGAGTTGGCCATGATGTTGTCGGTCAACTCTTCGTGGTAGAATCCCGAGGATACCATCACCTTGGTCTGGATATCGGCCTTGACCATTTCCACCAGGGTGTGTTGACCGTCCAGGCCGGGCATGATCATGTCCAGGATCACCAGGTCGATGGAACCGGCGTCCTGTTTGAGCACCTCGATGCATTCAAAGCCGTTGCGGGCCGTCAGGACCTCGTGTCCCAGGGATTCGAGCATTTCCTTGCCGATCTCGCGCAGCATCTCCTCATCGTCGACTAAGAGGATGCGGAAGCGCTGCCCGGTGGTCTTGATCTCGGCATATTCCGGTTCGGCCTCCATGACCCCGTCGGTAATGGGCAGGATGATGGAGAAGCGCGTGCCCCTGTCTTTCTCGGATAAGACCTGGATGCTGCCCTCGGCATGTTTGATGATGTTGTAGGTGATGGCCAGCCCCAGGCCGGTCCCGACATCCTTGGGCTTGGTAGTGAAGAAGGGGTCGAAGATCTTGGTGAGGTTTTCCTTCTCGATGCCGCAACCGTTGTCGATGATGTCGATCTTGATGTACCGCCCGGATTTTTCGAGCATGTAGCGGCGCTTGAGGGCTTCGTCGACGAGGATGGGCTGGACACCTATCTTGATCAGCCCGTCCTGGCGGTTGCCGATGGCGTCCCGGGCGTTGATGATCAGATTGAGCATGACCTGGGTGAGCTGGGTATAATCCATGAAGAGATTGTGCTCTTTTTCGGGCTTGGTCAATTCGATGCGGACATTCTTGGATATGGACTTGGTGGCCATATCCATGACATCCTGCATGACCTTGTTGATGGAAAACTGCTGCGGGCTGCCCACCTTTTTCTTGGAAAACATGAGCATCTGCGATATCAGGTCCTTGGCCCGACCGGCGATGCTTTCCATGCTGGCGATGTATTTGGCGCGTTTGGTCTCGTCAATGGCCATCTTGAGCAGCGAGAGGTTGCCGGTGATGCCCATGAGGATGTTGTTGAAGTCGTGGGCGAATCCCCCGGCCAAGAGGCCGATGGTCTCCATCTTCTGGGCCTGGATCAGCTCGACCTCCATGCGCTTCTTTTCGGTGATGTCCACGGCCGCGAATACGACCCCGCCTCCCGGCACGCCCGCGGCCAGCGGATAGATGGTGATATTGTAGACATTGCCGTCCGGCAGGGTTTCTTCCATCAGGGTGCGTGGCTGGCGCTCGTGGATCGTACCCTCGATATCATTCTCGAAGGTCCCCAGCTCTTGACAGACCTCGGTCAGCTTGCGGCCGAGCATGGCGTGCATGGGGATATGCAGGATCCTTTCCGTAACCGGATTTACGATCTCGACTAAGCCGGCACGGTCCAGGCAGATGATCATGTCCGGGCTGGACTCGATGATGCTCTTGAGGTGGTTCTTCAGGTCCAGGATGGTCTCCTGCGCTTGCTTGAGATCCGTGATGATCTGGGCATTATACTGGATCTCTGTGATCTCCCCGCCTTCTTGAATAGCGCTGCCGCTGGCAAGCAGATACTCTATGCGCTTGCCATCCTTGCCGATGGCCTTGAGTTCGTGGCGTGGACTTTGACCGCTGACCAGTTCGTGCCAGAACTGGATATAGATATCGCGGTCGTCCGGATGGGAGATGGTCAGGATGCTCTTGCCCATGAGCTCTTCTTTCGTGTATCCGGAGATCTCCTCCACCTTCTTGTTCAGGCGCGTGATATACCCTAGTTTATCCGTGGTGATGATCATTTCATTGGCGTTTTCAAACAGGGATTCGAAGCGCTGCATGCTCTGGCGCAGGTTTTCCTCCAGATGCTTGCGGCTGGTGGTTTCTTCAACCATGCCGTGGAAACCGATCTTCTTTCCCTGGCCGTCCTTCAGCGCGTAAACCGAGATCTCCAGCGTCATGGGGGTGCCGTCCCCTTTCAGGAAGTCATACTCGATATACTGCGGCAGCTCGTTTTCGTAGACGCTGTGGTAGGCCTCAAAGATCTTACAGGCCGTATCCGATTTCATATAGTCTTTGAAGTTGAGGCCGATCAGTTCCGTGGGCGTCCTCTCGGTCAGTTTGCACAGCACCTCGTTGACATGAATGAAGTTGCCCTTCAGGTCGACCTGATAATACCCTTTGGGCATAACATCTATGAAGTCCAGATTCTGTAATCTCTCCATGACATGTTCCCTGCTGCCTTACTTCTCGGTACTTCGGCTCTATAACTTGACTATGACGCCTTTGACCCTATTCAAGATGTGCGCAGGATTTCACGATAGAGGGGTAAGGGAACGGCAACCATGTCAAAAGGCATACAGGATATCATTGCGCACCTGCAAAGCGTCTTCTTAGGACAGGGCGATGTGGTGCGCTTTGTGCTGTGCGCGCTCTTTTCACGTGGCAACGTGCTCTTGGAGGGCGTGCCCGGTGTGGGCAAGACCCTGATCGGTTTAGCGCTCTCGCGCCTCTTGGACTTGAGCTTCAGGCGCATCCAGTTCACCAACGATCTCCTGCCTTCGGATATCATGGGCTTTCATGACTTCCGCGCCGGACTGGCCGAGCCCGAACTCATGCGCGGTCCGGTATTTGCCAGCATCGTCTTGGTGGACGAGATCAATCGTACCTCGCCCAAGACCCAGTCCGCCCTGCTGGAGGCCATGGAGGAACGCCAGGTCACCATCGACGGCATCACCTACCCATTGCCCGACCCGTTCATGGTCATCGCCACCCAGAACCCCATCGAGGTGGCCGGCACGTTTCCTCTGCCCGAGAGTCAGCTCGACCGCTTCCTGCTCAAGGTCAATGTGGGCTACCCGCCGCTGGAGGAAGAGCGCGAGATCCTGGTCAAGGCCATCGACCATAAGGACGCCCTGAAACTCTCGCCCGTGGTCAGCCGTGAAGAGATTCAGCGCATCATCGCAGCGGTAGGCGAGATCAAGGTGCATAAGGACGTGCTGGATTACATGACCGCCGTGGTGCGCGCCACTCGGGTGCAAGCCAAGATCGAACTGGGGGTCTCCCCGCGCGGCGGTCTGGCCTTGAAGCGCGCCGCCCAGGCCTGGGCCTACATCCAGAACCGCGATTTCGTAGCCCCCGGCGATGTGCGCAAGGTGGCCGTGCCGGTCCTGGCGCACCGCATCATCGCCAAGGGCAAGAGCCCGGTGGACGCCATCGAGGATGTCCTCCATGCGGTTCAAGCACCGGTGTGAGAAACGAGGAGTCAGAAGTCAGGAGTCACGAGACAGAAGTCAGAATAGAGGAAGGAAACGAAAATCAGGAGACAGGGCGGCGTCGGAACAGAATATATTCTTAGGGACGAAGCAGGATTATGGGTAAAATTGCTTTTATTCTGAATCCTGACTTCTGACTCCTGACTTCACAGCCCAAACCAATATGTTGGAAAATAAAACACGCATGGTGTGGAGGAAATACTTCAAGCCCCCGCGCGGGTTCAAGCTCACCAAGGCCGGGCGGATCTTCTTCGTCTTCCTTTTCGCCATCATCGCGGTGGCCATGCTGACCGGCAACAACCTCTTATTCATGATCCTGGCCTTCATGCTGGCCTTCATGATCGTCTCCGGGCTTGAATCCGAACGCAATATCCGCTATCTCGAGATCGAACGCGTCCTGCCCTCCGAGATCTATGCCCATACGCCATCGCGCATCGGCTATCACCTGCGTAATACCCGGCTGACTTCCGACCGGCTCGTTATCAACTCCTTGGGCGGCATCAAGGTGGCCTGTCTGCCCAAAGGGCCGGGTGAGATCTATACCACCGAGTATGCCTTTGAACGGCGCGGGCGTCAGCACCTGGGCGACGTGCAGGTATACACGACCTTCCCCTACGGGCTCTTTGAGAAATCCATCACCTTTGCCCTGGCCGACGACATCGTGGTTTTCCCCGAGCCGATGCCGGTTTCATCGGCGGCCGCCCTCGGACGTGAAGATTCCGGACGGGGCAAGGGCACCGACAGCATCTCGCATGTGCGGCCGTATATCCCGGGCGATTCCGGCTCGCTCATCGTCTGGAAAAAACTGCACCTGGGGCTCTTCTCGCGTGTCGTGGAAGGCGGCTCGGGTCTCACGGGCGTGATCGTGCTCCTGCCGGGCGGCGAGCTGGAAGAGAAGCTCTCGCAGGCCGCCTTCCTGGTGGGCGAGCTCTTTACCTCCGGCGGCCAGTTCGGACTGGCGGCCGGCAACTATTTCAGCGGCCTGGCCGGTTCGCGTGATCACAAGATCAAGATCCTTACCTATCTGGCGGATTTGGACGTCATCGGCGCCCCATCACCGGCAATCGACTATGGAACGACCAAACTTATCTATCTATGACATCCCGCTTCTAACCACCGGCATCTCGCTGGCCGGGATACTGGCTTTAAGCCTGGCGGGCATGCTGGCCTGGCCGGTCTTCGTACTGATTGCCGCCCTCCATCTGGCGGTGTACCGCTGGCTGTTCCATAAGGACATCCCGGGCTACCTGTTCGGCGTCGTCATCGCCGCCATCTTTATCGTGGAAGGGCTGCGGATCTATTTTCAGGGGCGCGGCGCGGTACTGCCTGCCTTGCGAGACATGATCGTGATCCTGGCTCTTACCCGCCTGGTGCTGAAGAAGACCACGCGCGAGATCTACCAGATCGTGGGCATCAGCATCGCCGAATGCATTCTGGCCACGGTCTTCACCATAAGTCCGATCTTCCTGCTCGGTATCATGCTGGACGCCTTCCTCACCCCCATCGTGCTCTACCTCCTGGACGGCTATGAGTTTCAGGCCGGAACGCCCCGGCACCCACCCTTAACGCACTTTGTCGGTGTCTTCCTGGGTATCATGGCGGTGAGCACGGCGCTCTTTTTCATCATCCCGCGGCCTTCATCCACGATCGTGAGCTTAGGCATCGCCGAACGGCGTCGCACCGGTTTCGCCGAAGAGGTCGACTTGGCCAAGGCCGGCGCCCTGGAACAGGATCGCAGCATCGTGATGCGCATCTTCTGGAGCCAGGGAAAAGCGCCGGAGAGCTTCTATCTTTCCGGCGCCCGGCTGGATGTCCTGACCCGCAAAGGTTTTCTCAAACGTGTGGGCCAGCCCGTGGCTCCAGCGGTCAACACCCCGGTCAGCGACCGGCTCACCATCTACCCGACCGGCCTGGAGAGCCGTAATGTCTTCTTCCCTTTTACACTCGTCGGCACCGTACCCTCCACCATTTTCTCGCAGGGACTGAATTACTATTGGAGATCGACCACCCCGCCGTTCTATGACGTGTATGTTACGCGAGTTCTTTCCCTGCGCTTCGAAGCGCAGGACCTGAGGTTCCCCGAGGAGCTGCAGGGCGTAGCCACCCTGGCGCGCCGCGTGGCGGGTCAGGCGGCCATCCCCGTGCAGGTCAAGCGGCTGCGGACATATCTGGCCACGCACTGTACCTACAGTCTGGCCGCGCCGACGCCCGGCACCCTTCAGAGACCGATCGAATCCTTTCTGGCGGGCGGGGGCAAGGGTGCGTGCGAACATTTCGCCTCGGCCATGGCCGCCATGCTGCGCGCCATAGGCATCCCCGCGCGCGTGGTGACGGGTTTTCTGGTCAGCGAGTTCAACACCACCGATAATTACTACATCGTGCGCGCCAGCGACGCGCATGCCTGGGTGGAATACTTCGACGGCGCCTGGCGCACGGTCGATCCCACGCCTCAGACGCAGATCAAGAAACCCAGGTCGAGCCTCATCGATGCCCTGCGTTTCCGCTGGATACGCTGGGTGATCGAATACTCCCTGCAAGACCAGATCAACCTGGCCGTTTCCGTGCGCCTGGGCATGCCCCGCCTGCGGCAGGGCTTAAGCGGTCTGAACACCTGGGCCGGCCTCATATTCGCCGTCATCGTCATCATCGCCGTCATGATCTATCTGCCGCGCCGCCGCTTGGGTCCTTATGCCCGTGTGCTGCATGCGCTGAAGCGCAAAGGCCTTGCCCTCGACCCCGCTCTTACCCATGAAGAGCACAAACAGCGGATCAAGACAGAGTGGCCCGGCATAGCGCCTCATTTCGAGGTCTACCTCAGATCCTACCTGGCCTGGCGCTTCGGCGATAGAAAGGTGGAGATCCAACCGCTGACCGAAGCCTTGATTGCCAAGATCCATAAGACGAAATATACACCGCAAAAGGGTGAGTAATCGTTGATTTTCTTCAGGCCCTTCGTGAGCTTCGTGGTAAATCTGCATGGAATTTGATTGTGGCTGCACTGTCTTGGTTGGTGTGGTGTAGCAGGCTGTAATATTCAGTTCTCAACCACGAAGAACACGAAGAAAGGCGGCCGGGATACGTGCTTGTTCAGACTATGCCCGGCTTGCGGAAGCTCCCAGGTGTACCGCCGGTCCAGCCCTTGAAGGCGTGGTAGAAGTTGGCCACGTCGCTGTAGCCCAGCTTGACGGCGATCTTCTCCATGGGCAGGTGCGTGGAGCGTATCAGGTGCATGGCCTGCGAGCGGCGCATATCAGCCAGGATGTCCTTGTAGGAGGCGGCCTCCTCGGTGAGGCGCCGTCTGATGGTGCGGGGCGACAGGTTGATGCGCTTCGCCAGTTGCTCCAGGGTGGGGTAGCCATCCGGCCCGAAGGAGAGCTCATGCCGGACCCTATCCGTGAGGCTGCTATGTTCCCGCAGGCGGGCGCAGAGCTCTTTACATTCGGCTTCGAGCACCTTCTTGGCCAGTGAGTTGGCGAGCTTCAAAGGCTTGGAAAGCAGGCCGGCATCGAAGCATATCAGGTGATCGGGCCCGCCGAACACCACCGGGCAGTGGAATACTTCCCGGTAGCGGCTTGCATAGGCCGGGGCGGGGTAGGCGATGTGCAGTTCCTGAAACGCCTGGGTGTCCTCGATGATGAGTGAGACCATGGTATACAGCGAGGCCATCTCGGCCTCGCAGATATAGCGGCGGATATCGCCAAACCCGGGAAGCTCGCGCATGCGCGCATAGCCTTGGCCACCCTCGTTCCAGATCTCGTATTGGAAATGGGTGGAGGCCAGGTCGATATAGGTGATCAGCAGCTGCAAGGCCTCCAGGCCGTTCTCACAGCACATGGCCGCGACGCCCAGTTTGCCCTTGGCGCCCAGGTGAAAGTGTCGGCCCAGTTCCAGTCCGATCCACGGTTCCGGGATGAGCTGGGTGCCGCGACGCTCGATGGCGAGCTCCTGGAGCGTGGTGATGATCTTGTGGGGGTCCCCCACATCGGCGATCTCAAGACCGCTGCCTTGCAGCAGGGTGGGGGCGTCGATACCGTACTGCGAGGCGACGCGCACCAGCACCGCCACATTGTTGATGGGGCGGTAGACCGGCAGATCCGGCCGCGATCGGATATGGAATGCCTCGCTCATAGCCTTTCCATGCCTCATGACCGTTTTTCACAATGTAATTGACCGTAGCTCCCATTGTCAAGGTGGATGTAATGAATTATCTTTGAAACTAGGCAAGCTACGCTGTCGTGTGCAATGAACGTTTCTGCTCTTATACAGGAGGTGCATATGCCGAAGAATGTCTCGGGCGCCCAAATACTGGCGCATTGTCTGGCTTCCCAAGGGATCCGCATGGTCTTCAGCGTGCCCACGCCGCGGCTGAATCCGCTCATCGAGGCCTTGGAGGATCAGGAAGGCGTACGGCTGATCCGGGCCCGCAACGAGACGGCGGCCGCGCTGATGGCCGAAGGCTATATCCGGCGTGCACGCCTGCAGGCCGCGGTCTTGACCGACGCGCACGGCCGTGCACTGTCCCAGGTCTGCGGGGTAACCAATGCCTGGGCCGACAAGATCCCGCTGGTCTCGCTCTCCCTGTGCGGCGATGACGCGCCGGATTGGAACAAGGGCGTGGACCGCTACCGCCACGATCAGCGCGCCGCTTTCCAGACCGTCACGCGCTGGAACACCCGGCTTACGGACCTTGAGAGCATCCCGGCCGCGATCGACAAGGCCCTCAAGGAATCCTGCATCCACAAGATGGGACCGGTGCATATCGATATCCCGATGAGCCTTATGAACGCGACCGTATCCGAGGCTTCCGTAAACCTCACTCAGCCTGGCAAGCAAAGTGAACGACCTATCAAGCCGCTCAGGTTGACCGGCGAAGCTCAGTCCGTGGCCGCCGCCGCCCTGCTTATCAAGCAGGCGCGCAAGCCCCTGGTGTTCTGCGGCGGCGGGGTCAAGGTATCGGATGCCTGCCCGGAACTCCGGGCCTTCATCGAGACCTACCGGATCCCGGTGGCCACCTCCATGGGCGGCATGGGCTGCGTGCCCATCAGCCACCCTTTGTGCCTGGGCGGACCGAGCTACACCGCGGGCGAGGTCTTTCATGTGGCCATCAAGGAAGCCGATGTGGTGCTGGCCCTGGGCGCGGCCTTCAGCGGCCTGGACGGTTTTGGCCTGCCGCCCCTGTGGTCCGGGGCCATCCGGTTCATCCATGTGGATATCGATCCCTTGCAGTTGGGCCTGAATGTCCAGCCCGCGGTGGCTATCCAGGGCGATATCAAGACCGTGCTGAACCAGCTCGGCACGGTGCTGGTGGGCGAGAAATTTGAGAGCCCGCCGGAGTGGGCGCCCTGGCGCCTGAAGCTTGCCGACCTCAAACAGGCGCGGGCTCTGCGTTTGGACAAGGACGCCGAAGCGGAAGGCCGGCTTATGCACCAAGGCAAGTTGGCCAAGGTGGTAGGGCCCTTGGCAGTGAAGGATGACCTCATTGTGGTGGTCGACGGCGGCAATACGCCCCTTTATTTGGCTATGTATGCCCCGGACCTGGGACCGGACCAGCTCTTCTTCCCCTTCGGCATGGCGGCCCTGGGCGGCGGTCTGCCGTACGCCATCGGTACGCAACTGGCTTCTCCGGACAAACGTGTGCTGCTGGTGACCGGCGACGGCTCGTTTCTCTACAACATCCAGGAGCTGGAGACCATCAAGCGCCTGAACCTGCCCATCACCATCATCATCAACAACGATCATGCCTGGAACATGATCCGGGCCATGCAGAACTCCTTCTTTGCCCAGAAATTCGTAGGCACGGACTTGGACGGCATCGAATACGTACCGATCGTGAAAGGCTTCGGCCTACCGGCCGAGCAGGTCCGGCTGCCTGAGGAGATCCTGCCGGCCTACGAACGCACCCGTGCGCAGGAGGGACCGGCCATGATCGAGTGCCTCACCGACAAGGACAACACGCCCGACAGCCTCTTAAGCTTCGCCTTGGTTGAGTTCGAGGGTGCGATGCGATACTTGAGCCCGCTCAAATTCCTCCAGAGCCTCTGGTTGATGCGGAATCTTGGCATTCATCGCAATCTTTATCAACTGAGCTATGTCATCAAGGCCCTGTTACGAATCAATCCCCGGGTAAGGAGGTCGTGATATGAACCTGAAAAGCGGCGGTGAAATACTGGTCGATTGTTTGCGGAAGCAGGGCGTAAAACAGGTGTTTTCCATTATCGGCGGTCAGATGGGCTCCATCTACGACACCATCGGGAACCGGGACGACATCCACCTGTTCATCCCGCGCTGCGAGACCACGGCCCCGCTCATGGCCGCCGGGTATATTGCCTCTACCGGCTTACCGGCGGTCTCCCTGACCACGGTGGGGGCCGGGGTGGTGTATGAGGTGGGCGGGCTGGCGCATGCCTGGCTCAATTATTTGCCGCTCATCTCGCTGGCCCCGCAGGTCCAGAGCTGGAAGACCAAACCCCACCAGGAAAGCCTGCAGGCCTGCAACCAGGATGAAATCTTTGCCCCCCTGACCAAGTGGAACACCATCATCTACCACTGGAAGCGCATACCTCAGCTTATTTTGCGCGGCTTCCGCGAGGCCTATACCGGGGTGCCCGGCCCAGTGCACATCGATGTGCCCGTGGATATCCTTTTTAAGCGCTGGTTATGGAGCAAGAAGCGCCAGGCCGCTTGGCCGTTGGTGCAGCGGGAGGCGACCATGCCGGGCGACGATAGCCGGCTTGCGACCGCGGCCAAGATGTTGGCGTCGGCCAAGCGCGGCCTGGTGATCGTGGGGCAGGGCGTCGGCCGCCAGGGCCGTTACCGGAACCTGCGCACCTATCTGGGTCAACTCGGGCTGCCCGTGATCACCACGCGTTTCAGCTCCGGCATCCTGTGCGGCCGCGATGAAATCTATGCCGGACCCGCCGCGCTCTTTACCAGCTCGGAGGCAGGCCTCAAGCTCCTCAAGGAGGCCGATGCCGTGGTGCTGGTAGGGATTGATCCGGAAAGTGCGGCACTCATCGATCAGTGTGGGGCCAAGCCTAAGACCATCATCCAGATCGAAACCGACCCATCGGCCTTGCTCACGGTTGCCGGGTGCCCGGTGCATGCCGACCCCATCAGTGCGCTGCAAACGTTTGTACGGGCCGTGCCCGCGGCGGCCGAAAATGCCAAGGCCTGGCTGGATAAGGTTCTCAAAGCCGGTACCGAGCTTGCCCGGCCGCTTGCCCCGGTTGAATCCGGCCTTAACCTTGTGCTGTCCGAACTGGCCCGATCAACCACCAGGGATGATATCATCGTGGCCGACGGCGCCGGCGTTGCCTCCATGGCCGCCTGCCTGCTTAAAGATGCCGAGTATCAGGACCTGTTCTGTATGGACGAGCGCGACACCTTGGGCGTCGGGCTGCCTTTCGCCCTCGGCGCCGCCATCGGCAACCCGCTGGCCCGCGTGACCTTGATCTGCGACAAGGAGGCGCTCTTCGCGCATGTACGCGAGCTCTCACCCGCGGCCCAGGCCGGAATAGCCTTACGCATCATCGTGGCCGACGAAGAGGATACACGCACGAACTGCGCCGATACCGCCTCCGTGCTCAAAGGCTTCGGCTGCGGAGTTGAGCGGATCGACGTCGTATCCGGCGCCGGTGTAAAAATCCCGGCGCATCGATCGGGCGGCCGTACGGCCCTGGTAGTCAAGCCGCAGGTGGAACAACAAACCAAGAAAGCCCGGCTGGCGGGTTAGTTTGAAGAATAGGGGAGGGTAGTTGATATGCCGGGAATCAAGGATTTCAGAGGCAAGGTGGTGGTGATCACCGGCGCGGGCTCCGGCATCGGCCGGGCCACGGCCCTGGCCTTTGCTCAAGAAGGCGCGGACCTGGTGCTGGCCGATATCCATGGCGATAGATTGGAAGAGACCGCAGGTGTGGTGAGCGCCAAGGGAGCGCGTGTTATCACGAGACAGGTGGACGTGGCGGACAAGTCTCAGGTGGATGCGTTGGCGGCCTTTACGCTGGCCGAACGTGGCCATGTGGACATCCTCTTCAACAATGCCGGCGTGGGCGTGGCCGGCACTTTGGTGGATACGGATCTCGCGGATTACGAATGGATCTTTTCGGTCAATTACTGGGGCGTGCTCTATGGCCTCAAGGCCTTCCTGCCGCATATGATCGAACGCCGCTACGGCCACGTAGTGAACACGGCCAGCGCCGCGGGCCTGTGCGCCTTGCCCAACATGAGCGCCTACTGCTCGACCAAGTTCGCGGTGGTGGGCCTGAGCGAGGTCTTACGCGCCGAAGTGCGGCGGTACGGCATCGGGGTGTCCACCATCTGCCCGGGCGTGATCAACACCCGCATCGTGGCCGATACACGCATGCACGTGCGCGCAACCTATCGCGCCAAGCGCGAAATCCTGGTCGATTTCTACCGCCGTTTCGGCTGGCCGCCCGAGCGCGTGGCCAAGGCCGTGCTGAGCGCCGTGCGCCATAACCGCTCCGTCGTGCCCGTGGGTCCCGAGGCCTGGCTGCAGTGGTTCACCAAACGCCTCTCCCAGAACATGCAGGATGCCACGATCGATATCGGCGGCCGTTTCCTGATGGGTTCTTGAAGGCCCCGACGTTCATGACCGGGTGGTAGCCTCAAGGGCCTGCCCGCGGGTGAAAGGAGGCTTACATGGTATACCTGGAGGATTTACTCAAGGCACATGATTTTCGTCAGGCCGTGTACGCGATCGCCAAGGATTTCCGCGCCGCGCATAACTTCCCGGACATCCATCAGCTGGGCATCGTGGTGCCGGACGTGGAGGAGGCGGCCGCCAAACTTGAAGCCCTGGGTATCGGCCCGTTCTTCATTGCAGCCAGCGCCCTGCCGTTCTGGAACGAACGCGGGCAGCCCAAGTCATATCGCGGCAAGCTAGGCCTGGCCTGCTACCAGGGCTTTGAGCTGGAGCTCTTAGAGCCCGGCCAAGGCTCCAGCTTCTACCAATCCTGCGTGGATCCGGAAGGCCGCATGGTGGTCCAGCATCTGGGCTTTCGGGTGCATGATGTCGATGCGCAGGCCGCGGCGCTCGAAAAAAGCGGCCATGCCACCTGGGTCAGGGGCACAGTACAGAATTTCCCGCTGAAGGCGAATTTTGCCTATATGGATACCCGCGAGCAGGCCGGGATCATCCTGGAGTTCATCGACATGCGGCTCTTTGGTTTGCCCTTGAGCGTGCCGGGCGGCGTGTATCATATGCTCGGTTGCCTGGAGAAGGCCGTCGGCATCCGGAGTCTGTCATTATAATTCAGTGATTGAGGAGGTCATCCCATGATGGAGAATCTACATTACCTGACCACCCGGCGGGTCAACGCCAGTTTGTGGGTCGAGCTCAAGAACCCGCCGGTCAATTTCTTGACCACCTCCATGCTGAGTGAACTTTTCGAAGTTGTCCGGCAGGTCGCCAGGGATGATTCCATTCGGGTCCTGATCCTGACCGGCGGCATCGAGGACGTGTACATTATGCACTTCTCCATCCCTGAGCTGCTGGCCCTGCATGCGGACAACAAGAAACTGTTCTTCGACCGCCTCGTCAAGAACCGCTATTCCGGTGTCCTGTTCACTTTGGCCACTACGTTCCAGAACTGGCTCATGGACTGGCTTCCCTTCTACGAAGACCTGGCCCTGGCGCTCGCCCGGAGCCTGTCCGGCTATTCCACCAGCCTCAATCTGTGGCTTACCATGCACCGCCTCTACCTGGCCATCGAACGCCTCGGCAAGATCACCATCGCGGCCGTCAACGGCAACTGCAACGGCGGCGGCACCGAGCTCTCGGCCTGCTTCGACTTCCGTTTCATGGTGGCTGACCAGGGCTTCACCATCGGCCAGCCCGAGGTGCTGGTGAACATCGTGCCCGGCGGCGGCTCGTCACAGCGGCTGCCCCGTCTGATCGGCAAAGCCAGGGCCTTGGAGCTGATGCTGCGCGGAAACCAGCTCAGTGCCCGAGAGGCCCGGGATATCGGCCTCATCACCGCCTGCTTTGACAAGGCGGATTTCAAAGCGCGCGTGCAGGCCTTCGCGGACCTCATGAGCAAACGCCCCCTGCTGGCCGTGGACGCCATCAAGAAATGCGTCCATCGCGGTATGGAAACCACCTGCCGCCACGGCTTAAGCATCGAGATGGAGCAGAGCCTGCGCTGCCTGGACAGCCCGGAGACTCTCGAAGCTATGCAGGCCTATATCCGCTACCTGGACGAACACATCGCGCCTTTAGGCCGCCCCGGCATCACCACCCGAGACATCAACCAGACCGTGCAGGAAACCGTGAAGAACATGGAAGAAGGGCGGCTCTATCCGTTCAAGCACTAAGTGCGCATCGGAACGGAAAGATAAAGATGCAGATGTAGGATGGGTGAAACGCAGTGGAACCCATCAAGAGATTGCAATGATGGGTTACGTTACGTTTACTCATCCTCGTTCGTGCCATATTCAATAGCAGCCGAGTGAAAACCCACTTTGATCCTTGACTCAACTCTCTCTGAGAGAATAATGGGAAACATGCAATCTCGCCTTTACCAAAGCACATGGATGTTCGAGTATGTAAAAAGCAAACAGTCGCATTCTGATAAGGCTCATCCACCACAGAATTCGTATGCCACTAGGGTAGAATATCAGCCAGAAATTGAATATGGAAAATGAGATTATCCCATATATCGAGATGTGCCGGCGCGAAGGCGTGAGTCTTCAGCGTGGTATGAACTTCGGTCTCGCGAGAAATCATTCGGTCATTCTCATGTCCGTAAGCCCTGGCGCACCCTACGCTGATCGATTCGAGGACGATGGCTCAACCATTGTTTACGAAGGACATGATGCTCCTCGTTCTCCTCATAACCAAAATCCAAAGTCAATCGATCAGCCTGAGGTTTCACCCTCAGGTAACCCTACTGAAAACGGAAAGTTTCATCATGCAGCACAAGAGTATAAAGCAGGCAGAAGACCTCCCGAAAGAATCAGAGTCTATGAAAAGATCAAACAAGGAATATGGTCATACAATGGCGTCTTTCACCTTATCGACTCATGGAGGGAGCAGAACAGTGGACGTACTGTTTTCAAGTTTAAGTTAACTGCAGTTGAAGGGGAGGAAGACTTCTCGATACCGGTTCCAATACACTCTAAAGTGCGGAGGGTTATACCCACTTCGATCAAGTTAGAAGTCTGGAAGAGAGATGGAGGAAAGTGTACAAAGTGCGGAGCCACCGAGGACTTGCACTTTGATCACATTATCCCCTGGTCGAAAGGAGGTTCATCTAATACAGCGGATAACATTCAGTTGTTGTGTGGGAAACACAACCTGGAAAAGCACGCTAGAATTGAGTAAACGACCGTCAAGTACGAACGGAGAACGTAGGTGAACTATTAACTCGCGACCATCGGAAGTTAATACCAGAGGGAAGTATTTGATTTATTGGTTTCTTAAGCTGTAAGTTCATATTTCACCTGCGTTGGCTCTGGAAGAAATATCAACCCTGTAACATTACAGATGTGGAGGCAAAGCCTATGAATGTCCTGGCATTCAACGGCAGTCCGCGTAAGAAATGGAACACCGCCACCTTGCTTGAAAAAGCCCTGGAGGGTGCCTCATCGACGGGCGCTGAAACCAAGCTTATTCATCTCTACGATCTGAACTATAAAGGGTGCATAAGCTGTTTTGCCTGCAAGAAAAAGGGCGGCAAAAGCTATGGCCGGTGCGCGGTAAAGGATGACCTGGCGCCGGTTTTTCAAGAAATCGAACAGGCCGATGCCGTCATCCTGGGCTCCCCGATTTATTTTGGTACCGTCTCGGGCGAGATGCGCTCCTTTATGGAGCGTTTGATGTTTCAGTACCTGACCTATACGGAGCCGCCGCAGACTCTTTTTCCCAGGAAGATGCATACCGGATGCATATACACCATGAATGTGTCTGAAAATCTCATTAAGGAAATGGGTTATGCCCAGCACCTCGGCATCAATGAATTCGTTTTGCAGATGCTGTTCGGATCTGCTCCCGAGAAACTCTTTTGTTATGATACCTATCAGTTTGAGGATTATGCCAAGGTGGTGGCGACCCGGTTTGACCCGGAAAAGAAGGCCCTGCGGCGCCGGGAGGTTTTCCCAATCGATTGCGAGAAGGCTTATGCCATGGGCGCCCTATTAGCCAGTCGGAGCGCGCAATAGGCGGAAAGGAGGTAGAGCATGGCGCAGGTGAAAATCGATACCAATGTGTTTATCCCCATGCCGGTAAGCCTGGTCGGCTGCATGTTGGGCGGCAAGGCCAATTTCATGGCCGCCGGGTGGGTGACGCGGGTGAACGCCAAGCCGCCGTGGATCGGGATCGGCATCGGCCGAGTCCATGCCACGGCCGAAGGCATCCTGGAGAACCGCTCTTTCAGCGTGTGTTTTCCGAACCGCGCCAAGCTGATCGAGACCGATTATTGCGGGATCGTCTCCGGGAAGAAGGTGGACAAGTCCGCGGTGTTCACTCCGTTCTGGGGCGATTTGAAGACCGCGCCCATGATTCAGGAAGCCTCGCTCAACCTGGAATGCGCCCTGGTGCAGACCGTCGAAGGTCCGACGAACTTGTTTTTCATCGGGGAAATCAAGGCAGCCTATGCGCCGGAGGGATGCCTGGAACATGGTCATGTGAACCCCCGCAAGGCTGATTTTATGGCCCTGACCATGCCGGACAATACGTATTGGTCCCTGGGTGAAAACCTCGGTCAGGCTTGGCATATCGGCACGCAGTTCAGGGGCGGAGGGGCTCGGTAAGCTTTTATTTTACGGCTATTGAAACGGATGATTCACCTGCGTTCCATGGCGCGCGGGGGGCGGCGGTATGGATGGTGACGCCGGTGAGGGGAGGAGTGATAGTCGTACATGAAATAGAAGCCCGGGAAATACCAATGGCTCCAGGCGAAGGGGTAGGGGTACCAGGGATAAAGATCATAATAGGCTGAGGGTGGATAGGGATAGTAATACCTCGCCGCGGGTGGGGGTTCGTTATCGGCTTCGTATCTGTCGGCGTAGGTATCCTCCGGGGAATCAAAACTCAGACCGAGGCTTGCCACGACCTGATCGAGCTGCCCTAGGGCTTCCTGCGTGTTCATGAAGAACCTGTCTTCTTCGGCCGCACGACTCACGTCTTTGCGCAATTCACGTAAGGTTCCCGGCGTGACCGGCCTATCGGCAATCCACCCGCCGCGCGGCGCTATCTTGAACCAGCTCAGCTCGCGCATGGCCTCGGCCTCGTTGTCGGTGTCCGCCAGCTTCAGGGCTGAGGCCAGTTTGGTCGCGAATAGGCCTTGGCTTACCCAAACCCGTTCGGCCCGCGGCGCTTCCGGGCCTGCCTGTTCCGGCTGTGACATGCCGGGAGAGGGTGTCAGAAGCAGCCACGCGGCGCTGATCAACACCCCTAGGGCATACAAGCATGGTGGTTTCATGGCATGTTCCTTATCTTCTATCATATCATAATAGTATCGGATGGACAAGAAAGCCAGGACCGATTGCGTAAGCGGCGCCGGTTCGGGGCGTAAGGCTCAGCAACCAGCAGCCCAGGCCGGGCAAGGCCCGGCGGTAATACGTCCGGGACGACCATCCGGAATCCGGTGAAGTTTCTTATCGGAAGTTGACAACCCCCTCTCGGTTAGTTAACAATAACTAAGAAATGTTTGCGGCTTTGCCGCATGATAGACTTTCTTGGTCATACCTACACGAAAACATTCATTGCCGTGGCATGCGGCCAGGGATTGTAAAGGCTTCAAGGTGGTGCGGGCCGGTTTTCCGGCCAAGCGAAAGAAGGAGGTTGCAATGTACGAGAAGAAGCATACCTATTGCCGGATATGCGAGCCCAACTGCGGGTTGGTGGCCACGCTGGAGCAAGGCCGCATCACGAAGATATCCGGCGACAGGGAACACCCCATTTCAAAGGGCTATGCCTGCGAACGTGGTATGGCAACGCTTGACATCCACCATGATCCCGACCGCATCAGCTACCCGCTGCGCCGCACAGGCGACGGGTTCGAGCGCGTAAGCTGGGGCGATGCCTTAAAGGATATCGGGAGGCGTCTGGCGCTGATCCGCAAGCAGTACGGCAAGCACAGCGTGGGGATGTACTTCGGCAACCCGGTGGCCTTCGATACCGCCTTGTCGCTGTATCTCCAGCTGGCGATGAAGTCGCTCGGCTCGCGCAATATCTTTTCCGCCGGATCGCAGGACTGCAACAACAAGTTCGTCGCCTCCGAACAGGTTCTGGGCTCGCCGGTGCTGCAGCCGGTGCCGGACATCGACCACATGGATTTTCTGCTCCTGATCGGGTCCAACCCGGCGGTGAGCAAGATGAGCTTCATTTCGCTCACCCGTTCCGAGCAGCGCCTTAAGGCGATTGTCAAGCGCGGCGGCCGCGTGATCGTCATCGACCCCCGCCGCAGCGAGACCGCGGAGCTCGTGGGTGAGCATCATTTTATCCGTCCGGATACGGATGTATTCCTGCTGGCAAGTATGCTGCGGGTGATCATCGGCGAAGGCCTCTCTGATGACGCAACCGTGCGGCGCCATACCAGGGGCTTTGCCGACTTGAGATCCTTCGTCGATGGCTTTACCCCTGAGCGCGTCGCAAAGGTTACCGGCCTGCCGGCGGGTGTCATCACCCAATTGGCCCGTGATTTCGCGCAGGCCGGGAATGCCTGCGTGTACTCCAGCGTAGGCGTAAACATGGGCTCGTTCGGAACCGTGGGTTACTGGCTGGTGCATTGCCTCAACGTCATCACGGGTCGCTTCGATCGCCGGGGTTCGCTGATCTTTCCCGAGGGCCTCATCGATGCGGCCCGGGCCATGCGGCTGGCGACCCGCAACGCTCCGAAATACACCTCGCGCATCGGCGGATATCCGGATGTCATGGGGACCATGCCGGCCGGCATCATGGCCGACGAGATCCTGACGCCCGGCGAAGGGCAGCTCAAGGCGCTCATCGTGGTCAGCGGCAACCCGTTGATGACCGTGCCCGACACCGCGAAGATGCGGCGGGCCTTGGGCGCGCTCGATCTGCTCGTGTGCATGGATCTCTATGTGAACGAGACCGGCGGCAAAGCGCACTATGTCCTGCCCAGTACGGACATGTTCGAGCACTGGGACATGGCCATGGCCGGCATGATGTTCAACCCGCACCAACGTTATCTCAACTATACGGACGCCATGGTGAAGCCTGAAGGCGAGCGCAAGGACCTATGGGTGATGCTGCACGAGGTGCTCCTGGCGGCCGGTTATCATCCCATGGGGCTCCCGGCGCTGTCGCTGGTGGTCAAGCCGCTGGACCGCCTTGGGAAGAGGCTTGGCCGCGCGCGGCCTTTAAGTTTCAATCCGCTTCTGATGCTGCGCGGCATGCTGCTTATGGGCGGGGTGTCCTGGCGCAAGCTCAAGGCAAGCCCGCAGGGGCTTCTGCTCGGCGAGCACCGCGTCGGCCGGTTTTTCAGAAAGCGCATCCTGACCGCGGATAAAAAGGTATTTCTGGCGCCGCCGGAATTCATTGCGCAGCTGTCCCGGATGGAGGATTTCTTCCGCGCCGAGGAATCTTACGCCGGGTTCAAGCTCATAGGCCAACGTCAGCGCCGCACGCACAATTCCTGGCTTCACAACGTGCCGGGCTTCATGGAGCGCGAGCGCACCAACACCGCGATTATTCACCACGAGGACGCGGCCCGCCTGGGTGTGGCCGACGGCGAGGAGATCGAGGTCAGGAGCGATACGGGCTCCATACGGCTGCCGGCCCGCGTGAGCGATGAGGTCATGCCGGGCGTGATCGCCATTCCGCACGGCTGGGGCCATCATGAACCCAGCGGTCTCACTGTGGCGCGGGCTTTTCCCGGCGTAAACGTGAATGCGCTGACCCCCTCGGGCCCCGGCACACTTGAACCTTTGAGCGGCATGGCGCGCCTGAGCGGTATCCGAGTCGGCATAGCCAAGGCCTGAGTTCGGAACATACCAGCTCATTTTAATACCCCGTACCCGGACTCATTTCGTAAAACAGGATAATGGAAGGAAGCTATGATTATCCTATTTACATCGCCTTGACAGGGGTATAAATCGACCTCCAAAAGCATACACGACATGGGGTCAACTATGCCGGCGTAACAAGATCAAGGAGGAAGGGAAAAGACATGCGCGGTTCAAGAAAGGGTTCACCCAAGGCCATGGGGATCATCATCCCGCTTCTGCTCGGTATTATCGCCCTGATCCTGACGGGTTGTCCCGCCAAACAGCTCCCGCCCCCGGCGCCGAAGCCGGCCAAGATCGCGGTGGTGCTGGGCGCGGGTGCATCCAAGGGTTTTGCCCATATCGGGGTGCTGAAAGTTCTGGAAGCCAATAAGATCCCGATCCACATGGTGGTAGGCACGAGTGCCGGCAGCCTGGTGGGCAGCCTTTACGCCTCGGGCAAGAATGCCTTTGAGCTGCAGGCCATCGCCATGAAGATGGAGAAGGACAAGGTCATCGACTATGACTGGAAGTTCTGGAAAGGCGGAGTTATTAAGGGCGAGAAGCTCGAGAACTTCATAAACCAGAACGTCCAGAACACGCCCATAGAAAAGCTCAAGATCACCTACTACGCCGTGGCGACCAATGCCAATACCGGGGAAGAGACGGTCTTCGGCAAGGGCAACACCGGCAAGGCCGTGCAAGCCAGCTGCAGCGTGCCTGGGGTGTTCCAGCCGGTCAAGATCGGGAACAGCACCTACGTGGACGGTGGCGTGGTCAGCCCGGTGGCCGTGGATGTGGCGCGCCGCTACGGCGCCGACGTGGTCATCGCCGTGGATATCTCCGGGGGCTTGAACAATGCAACACCCAGCGGCATGATGAACACCATGCAGAAATCGGTCGACATCATGTACATGAAGAACATCAACGCCCAGCTGAAAAACGCCGATGTCGTCATCCGTCCGAATATGAAAGACATCGGATCGACCGACATGGAAAAGTTCAACGAGGCGATCTTCGAAGGCGAAAAGGCCGCCACGGCCGAGATAGACAAGATACAGGCGATCGTGAATAAGCTCAGGCAAGAAGGAAGGTTATAACATAGTGTTAAGTTTTAAGTGTTAAGTTTTAAGCAAGGTCAAAATCAAAACCCAAAGAAAGTGTGATAATTGGGATGCCTGACCTTGAGCTTAGAACTTAACCACTTAACACTTAAAACTGTTTTTTATATCTTCCAGCCGTCGGCCAGCATGCGGCGCACGAGCGCGGCCGTATTCACGGCATCGGCCAGGGCGGTGTGCGCATAGCCGGTTTGCTTGATGCCATTTTCCGCCAACACCACGGCCAGGGGCGAGCGATGCGTGTGGCCGCATAGGTCACGGTAGGCGGCGGCTAAATCGATATATTGCTCCGGGAGGAAGGGGTTGGCGAGCCCGTATTTCCGGCACTGGTTGGCCAATACCGTATAGTCGCTGTCCCCCCACGCCACCAGCCGGGTCTTGTCCGGTTCATGGAGCAGGGTCAGTTGCTCGAGCATCTCCACTGCATCCACCCCGCCATCGACATCGGTCTGCTCGATGATGGCGATACCGCGGCAAAATTCGGAGAGCTTGGGGAAGAAACGCGGTCTGACAAAGGACTCATACGAGCGGCCGTTGCTATAATCCGGCGGAGACAGCTCCACCGCGCCCACCTCGATGATCTCGGGGAAGAACCCTTTGGGTTTGCCGAAGTTGTCGGCATGGGTCGTGAACTCGAAGTCCACCACCAGGAAATACGGTTCTTCATGTGCCATTGGCATAGCCCTCAGACGGTTCGGTCATGATCGACATATACTGAATCCTTATCATGCTTGAGACGGTTATGAAAAGTCCGCAATGGACAAAATACTCCATGATTTCGTACGGAGTTCCGATGTAAAAGGCAAGGGGACAAGGGAACCGTGAAAGCGCTCTTGAAAAAGTTGAACGACCTGCCCATATTCGACCCGATCCGCTGGCCGCAGCGGGAACTGTTGGCGCGTCTGACCGGGACGATCATTTGCACTGCGTTCATCATCCATCGTATCTTGAAATTCACCCAGTACACCGGTCATATTCCGCCTTTCCTGAGGCATCTTGCGGACGGGTTTGGCCTCTTTGGTTTTCACCTCGGCGCGGCGGACTGGCACTGGATCATGTGGTGCGCGGTGTGGATGATCGAAACCGGCATATTCGCCGGCTATATCCTGGCCTTCGCCACCCGCTCACAGGCCAGAAGCGTGGCCCGCGGGTTTATGGAGGTGGTCTTCCCCTTGAGCGTGGCCGCCCTGCCGGTGGTCATCACGCTCACGCCCATGAACTTCCAGCGCCTGTGGCCGCCTCTGCTCATGACCGTGGGCGACCGTCTGGCCACGCACGGACTGGCGGCATTGTCCCCGCTGTTCTGGAGCTGGGAACCGGCCTTTTTTCTGCTCCTGGCCATTATCATCTGCGGCGGGGCCATCAACCTGATCGGCCTCATCACGCTGCGACGGGCCTTCACCATCATGAGCGAGGCACGTTTCTTCATCCACCGCGGCATCTTCAAGCTGGTGCGTCATCCCCTCTACGCCGGACATTTCGTGATGTTCTTCGGCTACCTTATGTTCCATTTGTACGGTATTACCCTGCTGCTCTACCTGTGCTTCCTGGCCGGTCAATACCTGCGCGCGCGCATCGAAGAGGCCAAGCTTGTCGAGGTCTTTCCGGAGTATGAAGGCTACCGGCGCGCCACCGGCATGTTCTTCCCCCGGCTGAAAAGATAAAGCCCCGTAACGCCTGGTTCACTCACTGTACGCCTGGGAGCTCCTGCACGGCCTGACGGTCCTGGCTGAGCATCACCCCCATGAACACCAGCGCGCATGCGGCGTACTGGACGGGGGTGAAACGTTCGCCCAGGAGGAGCCATCCCAGGATCACGGTGAAGACCGGGATGAGGTTGACATAGGCCCCGGCCTGGCTGACGGGCAAACGGCTCACGGCGAAATTGAACAGGCCATATGCCCCCAGGGAAACGAATATCCCCAGGTAGACGATGCTCAAGGCGGCCGCCGGATCGAACACGCGCGGCAGGTTTACAGGATCGCCGAGCGCCAGCGGCAGAAAGAAGATGCCGCCGACAAAGGCCTGGAAGGCCGTGATGAAGAGCGGGGAGTAGCGGGGGCTCAAATGCTTCATGCAGATGGAATAGCCCGTGGCGCATGCCATGGCCAGGAATTCCAGAAAATTGCCCAGTACGGGATTGGGCGATGTTTCCGTTGCGTGCGCCCCGGCGCTCAAGAGCACGACACCGCAGATGGCCAGCAAAAAACCGGCATAGGTCTTGACCTTGACGCGTTCCTTGAGCAGCACATGCGCGGACAAACCCACCATGAGCGGCAGCATGGCCGTCACCATCCCGGCCTGTGAGGCCGTGGTCAATTCCAGGGCCTTGGCCTCGAAGATGAAGTACAGGCAGGGTTCGCACCCGGCCAGGAACAGCAGGTACTTGAGGTCGGACCTTTGAAAGGATCTCACCGTAAGCCTTTTAATCAGGAACAGAAAGCACATGCTGGCCAGCGCCATACGGCCGAAGATCACGAACATGGGGGCATAGGAGCGAAAAGCCAGTTTCAAGGCGATGAACGAACTGGCCCACAACAGCATGGCCGACAATAGGGCCAGCACGGGAAGCAAACGCGACTTGGGCACAAGGCATGCTTAACACACCGGCTCGATGAAGGCTATTGTAGACTTTTATCGGCGGCGATGCGTCTATGCAGATGAAAACATGGACCATGATGGCGAAAAGAGCGAGACAGAAGGTGTGGAAGGTGATACGAATAAGACATCATGTCGGATACAGCTGGGCAGGCAAAAGCGGTAGCGCTTCCGGAACTGGCGGCCTGCGTGGAGCAGGCCCGGTCTGGAGATCGGCATGCCATGAGCGAGCTGATCGGCGTGTTTCGCGAGGATATCTACCGCATGGTGTATTACCGTACCGGGAACCGGATGGATGCCGAAGATCTTACCCAGGAAATTTTCTTGAAGGTCTTCGACAATCTGAAGGGGCTCAAGGATACCGGCATGTTCCGGCCATGGCTCTATCGAATAGCGGTGAACCGCGTGAATGATCATCATCGCCGCAAGAAATTCCTGTCTTTCTTTATACCCGCGAGCGAACGGGAAGACGGGCCGGAGATGGAAGACATGCAGCACACGGATGAGAGTGTCCTTGACCAGGTGATCAAGAAGGAATTCTGGCACGAGGTCAGTGCCTTCATGCACAAGCTCTCCAAGCTGGAGCGCGAGGTGTTTCAGCTCCGTTTCATGGACCACCTCGGCATAGCCGAGATCAGTAAGGTCCTGGATCGGGGGGAGAGCACGGTCAAAACCCATCTCTATCGCGCCGTCAAGAAGTTCCAGGCCGAGGAGCATCTGATAGGACTTATCCGGGGAGAGGAACCATGAAAAAAGACGATCATGTCACCCAGGAAGACCTGATCATGGCCGTGATCGACAAGGGCGGCCTGACGCCGGAAAAGCAGGCCCATCTGGCCGCCTGTCAGGCGTGCCGGTCGGAAGCCGAGCGCCTCGGCTGCGACTTGGCGTCCCTGGGGGACCTGGCCAAAGCCGTGGTGCCGCCCATGCAGACCACGATCATGCTCCCCGAGGCCAAGACGTTAAAGCCGGCGCGGCCATGGGGCCTGCGATTGGCCTACGGATCGGCGCTGGCGGCCGCCCTGGTGGTCCTGATTCTGACCATGCCTTTTTTCAGGGTTTCGCCCAGTGGTAAGATGGAGGCCTTGTATCAGGACATGCTTTCGGATGCCAGACTCATGATCGAGATCGACCGTATGGCAAAAAATCCCCTACCCGAATCCTGGGCCGCTTTTGACGATGAGTTCGATGCCGGCGAGGATGATGACTTCATGGACGGTATCGCCCCCGGCGGGGATGATTTTTCTTAAAAAACAACGGAGGAAAATGAATATGATCAACAAAAAGATGTTTGTCATCGCAGGACTGATTTTCATACTGGGGGCGGGACAAGCCCTGGCGCAGGAAAGCTTTGCCGGGAAGTGGTGGCGTATGCCTGATGTGGCGGTGCAGATGAAGCTGACCAAACAGGAGCAAGAAAAATTGGATGAACTCTACCGCGTCAACCGGCTTAACCTGATCGATCAACGGGCGCGCATGGAAAAACAACAGCTGGCCCTGGAAGAGTCCATGGAGACTGAACCCTTAAACGAGACGGACGTCTTTAAAAAATTCAACAAGGTCGAGAAGGTGCGCGCAAGCCTGTCCGAGGAGCGTTTCCGCTATTACCTGGGCGTGCGCAAGATCCTGGGAGCCGAGAGGTTTGAACAGCTTCAGCAGGCCCGGAAAAATTTCTGGAAGGCCAAACACAGCCGGACGGGATCTGATGAGGGTACTGCGTCACACCGCCGCTGATCGACTTTTTAGCTCTTGAGCTTTTTGAGCATCATGCCCACTTCTTGAGACCTCTCGCGGGGACATACGAGAATGGCCTCTTCGCCTTCCACCACCACCAAATTGTCGATGCCGATGCACACGATGGGCTTGGCCTGCGCCCAGACGACATTGTCCCGGCATTCATGGAAATATGCCGTGCCCTGCACGGTATTGCCTTGTTGATCCGTCTGCTTAAGCTTTCCCACGGCATCCCATGAGCCGATATCGTTCCATCCGAAATCCGCGGGGATGACCGCCACCTTGGCGGCCTTCTCCATTACGGCGTAGTCGATCGAAACGGCCCGCGCGTTTTCATAGAAGCTCAGGATATCGCTACCCTGCCAGGCTGAAGCGCTTAAGCGCATGAGGTTGTCGTGCAGGTCCGGCACATGGCGTTTGATATCACGCAAGATGGTGTCCACGCGCCACATGAACATGCCGGCATTCCACAGGCAGCCCTCGGCGATATACGTTTGCGCCCTTGCCTGGTCGGGCTTCTCATGAAAGGCCGCGACCCTGCGCAGCACCAGCGTGCCGCCGGAATGGATCACTTCACAAGGTGCTATATACCCATATCCGGTTTCGGGGTGGTCAGGCTCGATGCCGATGGTGATCAGGTGCTCGGGAAAGTCCTTCAAACACTGGACGCCGAAGGCCACGGTTTTCTGGAAAGCGTTCGTGTCCGCGATGGCGTGATCGGAGGGAAAAATGGCCATGACGCCCTGGGGGTCGCGTGCGGCGATCCAGGCCGCGGCGTATGCGATGCAGGGCGCCGTATTGCGGCCGAAGGGCTCGGCCAGGATATTGGAGGGCGGGATATCAGGCAATTCAGCGGCCACCTTGGGCGTGATATCGGATCCGGTGACGATGCATACCCGCGCAGGATCGGCCAGCGGCAGCAGCCGGTCGACGGTGGCGCGGATCAGGCTCTTCTCTCCGTCGAAACTGATGAGCTGCTTCGGTCTGCCGGTGCGGGAAACCGGCCATAAACGCTCGCCCTTGCCTCCGGCCATGACTACGATGTGCAGCGCCATGCATCCCCCTTATCTGGATTGGAGAGGCCAGAGTAATACATACCTGCCAGCGCCGTCAACCCGCAGGCATGCATTAATTATGTCCCGCAAGTTCGTTTGCAAGACGATGGTATCTCTCATGCGCCTCCGGACCCATGATCCTCTCCTCGACCTCGGCAAAGGCCTTCTTGAGTTCGGACCGGTCTTCCGGGGACAGAAGGCTGTCCGCCAGGGGGAACAGGACATTGTTCTCCTTGGCTATATGGGCCTTGAGCAGGTCCACATAGGCCCCGAGGTTCCCTCCCACTTCATCGATGGAGGCTTGATCGCCTTTGTCGACCAGGGACAGGGCCTTGGAGGCGGTTTTGAGATAGATGCGTCCCAGGGTATGCTCTTCGAGCATTACGGCCAGAGGACCGGTGTCACGGGGTTGACCGCGCCTTTCCATCAGGGGGAAGAGGTGCAGCTCTTCCTTGGTGTGGTGGCAGCGGTCCACGAAGCCCTTGAAGAAATCGAGCATCGCAGCCATCTTGCCGGGGTTGATCTTGTAGGTCTGAGAGATGCGCATCACCTCGAAGGCCGCGGCATCGAGTACTTTCATGATGATGGCATGTTCGTGTTTCAGCTCTTCGATCGGTTGCATAAGATCCTCCTCTTCTCTAACCAGTAATAGAAAAAAAGGCCGGAAAGATCAACCCTCACGCGCATCCCGAGAGATATAAAGGGCGGGCATCGGTCGGTTTTAGTCAATTACAAAATTGAGGCAAGGGATTGACAAATCCAATCCTCTATATTACTAAATAGTAAAATAGTAAATAGGGGTGTGGAATGGGCACAAGCAACCATACCGGAAAAGACCAGAACCAGCGGGACGATGCCGCCGGGTACAAAGCCGCCATACTCAAGGCTCTGGCGCATCCGGACCGCATCAGGATCTTTGAAGCCCTGGCCGCGGGCGAGAGAACGGTTGGTGAGATCGTGGACATGCTCGGCGCCAAGCCGGCCATGACGTCCCGGCACCTGGCCGTGCTCAGGGTCGCCGGGCTGGTGAGCGCGCGCAAGGATGGCCTTAATGTCTACTACGCCAACAAGATGCCGTGCCTCATATCCATGCTGGCCTGCGTTGATCAGGCCGTGTGCGCCATCGCCGACGAGCATCTGAAGGTGGCGGCGTGTTTGAATAAAAAAGGAGGTTGATGTATGAGCAGCGCAACTCATCCGGGCATCATGCGGCGGCTGTCATTTCTGGACCGTTATCTGACGCTCTGGATCTTTCTGGCCATGGCCGCAGGTGTCAGCATGGGGTATGTCCATCCCGGCGTGGCCGGGTTCTGGAACCGTTTCAGCGTGGGCACGACCAATATCCCCATCGCGGTGGGTCTGATCCTCATGATGTACCCGCCCTTGGCCAAGGTGCGCTATGAAGAGATGGGGCCGGTCTTCAAGAACCTCAAGGTGCTGGAGCTCTCGCTCGTCCAGAACTGGGTGATCGGGCCGATCCTCATGTTCGCCCTGGCGGTCATTTTCCTGCACGACAAACCGGAGTACATGGTGGGCCTGATCATGATCGGGCTGGCGCGCTGCATCGCCATGGTCATCGTCTGGAACGAACTGGCCCAGGGTGATTCGGAATACTGCGCCGGCCTGGTGGCCTTCAATTCGATCTTCCAGGTGCTGTTCTTTTCTGTCTACGCCTATATCTTCATCACCGTGCTGCCGACCTGGTTCGGCCTGGAGGGTGTGGCGGTCAACGTCACCATCAGCCAGATCGCCAAAAGCGTCTTCATCTATCTGGGGATTCCTTTTCTCGCGGGCGTCATCACCCGGTTTTCCCTGATCAAGCTGAAAGGCAAGCCGTGGTATCAAAATAAGTTCATCCCCAAGATCAGCCCGCTGACCCTGATCGCCCTCTTATTCACCATTGTGGTTATGTTCTCGCTGAAAGGCGAATATATCGTACAGCTCCCGCTGGATGTCGTGCGCATCGCCATCCCGCTCCTGATCTACTTTGTGGTGATGTTCACGTTCTCGTTCTTCATGAGCAAGAAGGTGGGCTCCACCTACGGGCAGGCCGCCACACTCAGCTTCACCGCGGCATCCAACAACTTCGAGCTGGCCATCGCGGTGGCCATCGCCACCTTCGGCATCAATCACGGCGCGGCCTTTGCCGCGGTGATCGGTCCACTGGTGGAGGTGCCGGTCCTCATCAGCTTGGTGAACCTGTCGCTGTGGTTCAAGAAACGGTTTTTCTAAGAAGAAAGGAGCATATTGTATGGCAAAGATGTCAATCAAGGTTTTAGGTCCGGGGTGTATGAACTGCAAGAAATTGCTGGAGACGACGGAACAGGCGGTCAAGGACCTGGGCGTGGATGCCGCAGTGGAATACGTGACCGATATGCCTACAATCGTCAAGTATATCATGAACACGCCGGGATTGGTGGTCAACGAACAGGTCGTGCATCAGGGCAAACCACTGCCTGACCTGGCTAAAGTTAAGGCGCTCATCCAAAGGCAGAGTTTCTGAGGACCAGGCAGACGTGCAGCACAGATACGACAGCAGAGGAGGCTTGAGGCATGCAACATGCTGAAGACGACAAGACAATCATAGGGGAAGAGGCGGCGCATGCCATGACACCTCTGGCCTGGGGCGTGCGGTTTGTCCTCCTGGGCGTCCTCTGGTGGTTGATCTACCGCATATTGCAGCCGCTATCGGTTTGGTTTACCTATGAGCTTCTGGGCCTGGAGCGCACAAGCCATATCGGTAGCGCCGTAGCCTTCTTTGTTTTCGAAACGCCCAAGGTGCTCATGCTCTTGACTCTGATCGTCTTTGTAGTCGGGATCATCCGCTCCTATTTCACCGCCGAACGCACCCGTCAGATCCTGGCGGGCAAGCGCGAATCCGTAGGCAATGTCCTGGCGGCCATGCTGGGTATCGTCACGCCTTTTTGCTCGTGTTCGGCCGTGCCGCTTTTCATCGGCTTCGTGCAGGCGGGTGTGCCGCTGGGTGTGACCCTGTCCTTTTTGATCGCGGCGCCCATGATCAACGAGATCGCCGTGGTGCTGCTGTTCGGCATGTTCGGCTGGAAGGTTGCGCTGCTCTACATTGCCACGGGACTCGTCATAGCCATAACCTCGGGCTTGGTCATCGGCAGGCTCAAGCTGGAACGCTACGTTGAAGGCTGGGTCTTTGAGATGCAAGTGGCCCAGGCAAATATTGAATCAACCAAACCGATATTCTCGGATAGAATATTCGCGGGCAAGGCCGCGGTCATCGAGATCGTGGGCAAGGTCTGGCCTTTTGTCGTTGCCGGCATTGCGGTCGGCGCAGGTATCCATGGGTACGTGCCCGAAGGATTCATGGCCTCCTTCATGGGCAAATCCGCCTGGTGGGCTGTGCCGGCGGCGGTTCTCTTGGGCGTGCCCATGTATTCGAATGCGGCGGGCATTATACCGATTGTGCAGGCCCTGTTGGAAAAAGGGGCTGCGCTGGGAACCGTGCTGGCATTCATGATGGCGGTCATCGGACTGTCACTGCCGGAGATGATCATTCTGCGCAACGTCCTCAAGATCCAACTCATTGCCGTGTTTTTAGGAGTGGTGGCAACCGGGATCATTGTGGTGGGATATCTATTCAACATCGTATTTTGATAACGAACAGGGGGAGAACATGGATATCAAGGTGCTGGGGCTTGGCTGCCGGAAATGCAAGCTCGCGGAAGAGATCGTGCGTCAGGCCGTGGCCGAATCGGTCCTTTATTGAGCGTGGCGCGGCATGATGTGCGTTTAGAACAAGGCCGGAGCAACATGAGGAAGGGGAGATGAGATGATGCGCAGATCCTTATGGCTGGCGGTGGTTGCGGTTTTAACCATGACGGGTTCGGCCTTCAGCGCCGCAGCGGCGCCCAAGGTTATGATCGCAGAACCACAGTATATGTTCGGCCAAGTGCTGGACGGCGTGGTCGTCACGCACGACTTCGTGATCAGGAACCAAGGCGATGCACCTCTGATCATCGGCAGGGTCAGGACGGATTGCGGCTGTACGACGACCTCGTTTACGCGGCAGATCCCTGCCGGGGGAGAGGGCAAGCTGACGGTCAAGGTATCAACCGCCGGGTACGGCGGAAGTTTGATCAGGCACGAGGTGCGGGTGGAGACGAACGATCCGCTTTACCCGCGACTGAAGCTACTTATTTCCGGCGAGGTGCGGGAGTTCGCGCGCATCGATCCCGGCGCTGTGATCCTGAAGGGCAAGGCCGGCATGGAGGTCAAGGCTTTTGTGACCGTCACCCCGATTCATCCCTTCACGGCGCTTAAGGCGTATGCGCGGGAGGGTGTTCATATCCGTGTTATCATGCAGGAGGCGCTGGTCGAAGGCCGAAAGGTCTATACCGTCATTATCGAGAATACCATGAATGTACCGGGCACGTACACGGATAGCATCATCGTGGATACCGACAGCCCGGTCAGGCCGGAGATCGCCATCGGTGTTCAAGGCGAGATTTCATAGTCAGACCGGCAGGCATCCTGATGACTCCCGCGTTGGTCGTGGCCGGTTCGATGCTTCTGGCCGGTAGGGTCCCGACCGAGAAACAACTGGAGACCATGCTGCTGGATGTCATAACGGCAAAGCGATGATGTTTTTCCGGCCGCGCCATAGATACCGGAAAAACCCGGTTTCAAACTACCCGACCCAACTCTACCTCGAACTGTCCACCTACTGTAACCTTTCCTGCCGGACCTGCGTACGGAACTCAGTCCTCGATTTTCAAACGGCCCACTTTTCACTGCGGCTGATGGAGCGTCTGCTCGATTCCATTGCCATGCTCCCGACCTTGGATCGCATCGTATTGCTGGGCTACGGTGAGGCCCTGTGCAACCCGCATATCCATGACATCCTCAGGCGTCTCGGGCAAACAGGCATCCCCTTAACGCTGGTGACCAACGGCCAGCTCATCACCGCGGACATCGTGGACCTCCTGGTCGGTCTGCCGGTCAAGGAGGTCTTCATCTCCTGGGACGATTATGAAGACTCGGACCGCATCCGCGTCGGATCGGACACGGATAAGATCAGGGAGGTCATCGAGGAGCTCAGGCGGCGCCGGAAAGGACGCCTCCCGCTCATCGGTCTGGAGATCGTGGCGATCAGACACAACCGGGATGTGCTCCACAAGATCGTGGCTGCATCATTGGCCGCGGGCGGCGAGAAGATCATCGTGACCAATGTCTTTCCCTATGCGCGGGCCATGCGCGACGAGATCCTGTTTGCCTATAAGAGGCGACCTGCCTTCGATATCCATACCCGGCTGGACGGCTATGACCGGTCGGTTGACGTCTCCATCGCAAACCAGGTTATCGGAGACGCCCGCGCGTGCCCCTTCATGGAAAAGGGCACCCTGTTCGTCACCGCTCAAGGAGATATCGTTCCCTGTCTGGAGCTCGCCCATTCGCACAAGGCCTGGTATTTGGGTTCCGAACGCATGCATTTCCAGCATAGTTTTGGAAACATCATGCAGACGTCCCTCGCATCCCTCTGGGCATCGGAGAAATTCGCCACGTTCCGGGAGGCGTTCGTATTCTACGACTTTCCAGACTGCCTGGGTTGCCATGACCCGCACATGTGCCTGCATCGATCCACCAAAGATGGTGACTGCTTCCGGAACAGTACGCCCTGCGGCGAGTGCCTGTGGGCGCGCGGCGTTGTCCGCTGTCCCTAAAGAATCAATACGCCTGACCCGCGCGACCCATAACCTTTGAACCCTCAAGCGCGATATCAGATCGAGTCGGTTTGCACTCATCTGCGACGACTGTCTTTACACCTGCCCGGCAGTGTGCTAGGCATGACCATCATGGATAATGACGATATATGCCATAGATGCATATAAGCCCGCCCCGGCATGGATCATCCGTGTCCAGGGCATGGGAGGATGATCGCGCCGGACCTTGAAGTTGCCGCTTATCTTTCAGGCCGATTCGGACGATCTTTGAATAAGGTTTAAAAGGATGGGAAGGTATGCTGAGAGGATACCAAGTTTTTGAATCGCGGATCATTGGGGCCGAGGAGTATCCCTGCCCGATCGAGGTGTTCGTCAACCCCGATGCGGATGAGAAACGCTATCTCATCGAAGAGCTCAAGGTCGACGAACATACCCTGAATTCGTCTCTGGACCCGGACGAGATTTCGCGTCTCGAGTTCGAGCCCGACCATATCGCGCTGATCTTCAAGATGCCCAAAAGCTATTCCGGTCAGGACCAACTCCTGTTCCGGGTGGTTTCCACCGGCGCCTTTCTCTTCAAGGACAAGATGGTCCTGGTAGTCTCCGAGGATGTGCCGCTTTTTGAAGGCAAACAGTTCACCCGCGTGCAGTCGCTTAGGAGCCTATTCCTGGCGGTACTCAACCGTTCGGCCTACCATTTCATGGAGCACCTCAAGATCATCAACCTCTTGACCGACGAACTGGAGGGCAAGATCAACGAATCCATGGAGAATCGTTATCTGATCAACCTTTTCACCCTGGAGAAAAGCCTGGTGTATTACCTGAACGCCATCCATTCCAACACGGTGGTAATCGAAAAGCTCAAGAACTATGTCTCCCGCATGGGGTTTACCACCGAAGAGACCGAATTTTTAGATGACATTTTGGTCGAGAACAACCAGTGTTTCCGGCAAGCCGAGATCTATTCCAACATCTTGGCCAGCCTCATGGACGCCCGCGTATCCATCGTCAGCAACAACTTGAACATCCTCATGAAAACCTTGAACATCATCACCATTTGCCTCATGGTGCCGACCCTGGTGGTGAGCGCCTTTTCCATGAACGTCAGCTTTCCCTTGCAGCACAATCCCTCCGCTTTCTGGATGATTATGGGCCTGGCCATGCTGGGGGCCTTCAGCGTCATGTTGTTCTGGCGCTATAAACGCTTGTAGATTCGACGGTCCGCTCCGTATCTTTAAAAGGCATGGTCTAGGCATGCCGTGAACAATGTGGTATGCTTGCAGCCGATGAAGCGTTACGGCAAGCAGGTTTCTCAGAAGGCCGGGCTTGAGCCCGGCGCCCTGATCCACATCGGGGAAAAGCGTCTGGCCCGTACCAGGTTCACGCTCATCGACTATGATGCGCAGAGCTTTGCCGAGAAGACCATTGATGAGGTGGAAGCCAGCTTCGCATTCAAGGATACCCCCACGGTAAGCTGGATCGATGTCCAGGGTCTGCAGGATACCGCCAACATCGAGAAGATCGGGAAGCATTTTCATATCCATCCGCTGTTGCTCGAGGATATCCTCACCACCGGCCAGCGGCCTAAGATGGAGGATTTCGGGGAAAGCATCTTTATCGTGCTCACCATGTTCTCGCTGGGCGGGGAGGGCGAGGTTCTCTACGAGCAGGTCAGCATCATACTCGGGCCGCACTATGTCATCAGTTTTCAGGAGGGCGAGCAGGATATCTTCGGTCCCATCCGGGAACGCATCCGCAGCGCCCATGGGCTTTTGCGTAAGATGGGGAGCGACTATCTGGCCTATACCCTGCTGGATGCCATCGTGGATAATGTCTTTGTCGTGCTGGAGAAGCTGGAGACGGACATCGAGGCCGCCGAGGATTATGTCCTGGCCAATCCCGATAACACGGCTATCCAGACCATACACGAGCTGAAGAACGAGGCGTTGTTCTTACGGAAAAATCTCTGGCCGTTGCGCGAAATGGTGAGCCAGCTCCAAAGCAGCGAATCGGACCTCATCCAGCCGTACATGTCCCGCTATCTCAAGGATCTCTATGACCATACCATTCAGGTCATCGAGACCGTGGGCACCTACTGGGAGATCATATCCGAGATACGCGATTCCTATCTGTCGAGCCTGTCCAATCGCATGAATGAGATCATGAAAGTCCTGACGATATTCGCTACCATCTTCATTCCCTTGACCTTTATCGTGGGTATCTACGGCATGAACTTCGATTACATGCCGGAGTTGCGGTGGCATGCGGGTTACCCGACGCTTATGGCATGCATGGCCGGCCTGGTGATCGGTATGCTGATTTATTTCAAGCGTAAAAATTGGTTGTAATGGAGGAAGGGGGACGCATGAGGGGTTTGGTGATCGGTTGCTTGACGGCAGTGCTGGTAGCGCTGTGCGGCATACCCGGGTGGGCCGGTGTATGGGATATGGACCTGCCCTATCAGGGTGACAATCCTCAGTGGGTCAAGGTCAAGGATCTCTGGGATGGTCATTGGGACGGCCAGGGCCTGGATGAGATCGTGAACGCGCTCAACCTCCTCATGGAAAAGCAGCCCGATACGGTGGAACCCTATCTGTGGCTTTCCAAGACCTATTATCTCAAGGCGCGCTGGAATCGCAAGGAACGTCAGACCAACTTCAGGCAGGCCGAGATCTATGCCGTCAAGGCCCGTGAGGTCGATCCCGGCAATATCATGGTTCTTAAGCTCATCGTGGACACCCTCTCATTCTCGGGCGACACCGTCTATATCCTGGCGCGTTACGGAGACTGGATCAGAGGCGGCGCCCCGTTACCCGTTGCGGAAGCACTTCCCTTACTGCCTACTTCGCAGAAGACCAAGGACTTCTATTGCCTGTGGAGGCAAAGGTCCAAGATCGATAAAGGCCTGGCGGCTGTGGAACTGCTGAAAGACATGGCGTCATCCGCTCCCGGGGACGGGCTCACCCAGCTCTGGGCCTGCCGCGCCTACAGCTACCTGGGGTTGTATTACACCTCCCTGGGCAATCAGGAAGAAAGGGCGACGCGCTGTTATCAGCAGGGGGTGCAGTATGGCGAAAACGCGCTCAAGCTCCTGCCGTACAGTGTTCCGGCCCACTACTGGCAGGCGCGCAATCTCTCCGGCTGGTTACGCGGGGCCGGCATGTTCAAGCGGATGCGCTACACCAACCGGATGACGGCGCTCCAGCTGTTCTGTTCCCGTGAAAACGCTTTCTATTATTACAATGGACCGGCGCTGGATATGGGCATGCTCATGGCGCAAGGGGACTGGGTGAGCCGTCAGCGTGCAAAAAGAACGGGCATAACCCCTCAGGTGGCCTTTTGTATGCTCGACCTGGCCGCCATGCTGTATCCCGACTCCCTCGCGATCCCGTATGTCAAGGCTCAGCTGCTGGTGCATGAGGGTAAGAAAGACGAGGCCGTAAAGACCGTGGAGCATCTCCTGGCCAGAAATCCTGACACCGACTGGTTCACGGCGCCCGAGAACCATTGTTACCGCAGGATGGCCCGCAGACTCCTGGCCGAGATCAAGGGCGGCGCATAGACCGCCAGCCTCACGGCGGACAGCGACGATCGCGTGAGGGGCTGGGATTGTGATAGCATGTACCCGATCGGCATGATTGCCGATCCTTTATGGTGAGCATTGAGAAAAGTGAAAAGAAGGCTTGATTTAACAGGGCTCTTCTAGTATTATGAATCATGATTCATTGTTCAATGAAAAAAGGCATAAAATTCATGATACAGGAGGAAGTATGGTTAGGAGAATCAATAAGGCAGCGGTTATCGGCTCGGGGATCATGGGTGGTGGAATCGCCGCTCTCCTCGCCGGTGCAGGTGTCGACGTACTCTTGTTGGACATCGTGCCGTTTGATCTGAAAGAGGAAGAGAAGAAAGACCCCAAGGCCAGGAACAAGATCGTCAACGCCGGCCTTGAGGCCATGCAGAAGGCGAAGCCGCCGCTGTTGTTCCAGAAGGACGATCTGGGACGCGTCAAGGTGGGGAACCTTGAGGATGACTTCGACAAGCTCAAGGAGTGCGACTGGATCGTAGAGGTGGTCGTTGAGAACCTCAAGATCAAACAGCAGCTCTTCAAGCGTATCGAGGGCATCAGAAAACCGGATACCATCGTTTCCTCCAACACCTCCGGTATCCCGCTGAAGGACATGTCCGAGGGTTTGAGCAAAGGCTTCAAGGAGCACTTCCTCGGCACGCACTTCTTCAACCCGGTGCGCTGGATGCACCTCTTGGAGATCATCCCCGGCGCCGAGACCAAGAAGGAGATCCTTGAGTTCCTAGCCGAGTTCGGCGAGAAGAGGCTCGGTAAGGGCATCGTGTGGGCCAAGGATACCCCCAACTTTATCGGCAACCGTATCGGTATCCACGGCATGAGCTACACCATCAACCAGATGCTGACCGACGGGCTTACCATCCCCGAGGTCGATGCCCTGTTCGGCCCGGCGCTCGGCCGCCCCAAGACGGCTATCTTCGCCACCGCCGACCTGGTCGGCCTGGACACCATGACGCATGTTATCCAGGGCACCTATGATAACTGCCCGAATGATGAAGAGCGTAACGTCTTCCAGCCGCCGCAGTTCATCAAGGACATGCTGGAAAAGAAGCTCTTCGGCAACAAGACCAAGGCCGGCTTCTACAAGAAAGAGAAGACCCCGGACTGGAAGACCATCAAGAAGGTCATCGACCCCAAGACCGGTGAATACGGCGAATACGGCAAGGCCAGCTTCCCGTGCCTGGACGCCGCCAAGGCCGCCAAGACCCTGCCCGAAAAGATGCAGGCCGTCGCTTACGGCGACGACAAGGGCGCCAAGTTCGCCTGGAAGGTCTTGGCCGGCGCTTTCATCTATTCCGCCAACCGCATCCCCGAGATCTCGGACACCGTGGTCGAGATCGACAACGCCATGAAGTGGGGCTATAACTGGGAACTCGGGCCATTCGAGTCCTGGGACGCCATCGGACTGGAGAAGTCGGTAGCCAAGATGAAGGCCGACGGTTTCAAGGTGCCCGAGAAAATCGAAAAGATGCTGGCCAAGAAGGCCACGTCTTTCTACAAGATCGATAAGGGCAAGAAGCTTTATTACGATTTCGCTTCCGAGACCTACAAGCCGGTGCGCGTGAGCGAAACGGCCATCAGCCTCGCGGCCCTGAGAGCCGAGAACAAGGTGGCCAAGACCTGTCCGGCGGCATCATTAATCGACCTGGGCGACGGCGTGTTCTGTCTGGAATATCATTCCAAGATGAACGCCATCAACAAGCCCATGGTGGACTTCATGAGCGAAGCGGCCGCTTATGCCATCGACAACGGCGTTGGTCTGGTCATCGGCAATCAGGCCGGCGGTATGCCGGGCGCTTTCTCGGCCGGCGGCGACCTGGCCTATATGTTGAACTTGGCTAAGGCCGGCAATTTCGCTGAGATCGACAAGTTCATCAAGGATGTACACGTCGGTATCATGGGCCTGCGCTATATGCCGATCCCCGTGGTGGCGGCTCCCTACGGCCTGGCCCTGGGCGGCGGATGCGAAGTCTGCTTGGCCTCCGATAGGATCGTGGCGCATATGGACCTGATCATGGGTCTGGTCGAGATCGGCGCCGGTCTGGTTCCGGGCGGCTGCGGCATGATCAACCTGTGGCGCAAGTCCACCACCGCCAAACCGGAAATCTCCAAGATCACTGACTGGGCCGGCTTCTTCATCCAGGCCTTCATGCTGGTGGCCCAGGCCAAGACGACCATGTCGGCCGCCGAGGCGCGCGCCCGCGGCTTCCTGGGCGCCCAAGATCGCATCGTCATGAACCGCGACAACCTGATCGGCGAGGCCAAGAAAGAGGTCCTCAGAATGGTCGAGGACGGTTATGCGCCGCCCATGAAGAAGAAGATCGCGGTGTTCGGCCGCGAGGCCTCGGGTATGATCTACGCCGAGATGCTCAATATGGTCAACGGCGGATACATCACCCCGCATATGGAACATATCGCCAAGACCATTTGCAACTGCATGCAGGGCGGTGATGTGCCTTCCGGCACCTTGGTCACCGAAGAGTATCTCCAGTCGCTGGAGCGCGAGGCCTTCGTCGAGCTGTGGAAGACGGAGAACACCCAGAAGATGGCCGAGAACATCATGACCACCGGCAAGCCGTTGTTCTTGTAGGTTGAAGATAGGAAGAACAGGAGGATTATAACAATGAGAGAAGCATATATCGTTGAATCAGTAAGAACTCCCGGTTGCAGAAGGGGCAAAGGTGCATTTGCGCAGACCAGGCCCGAAGATCTGTTGAAAACCGCATTGGACGGCTTGATCGAAAGGGCCAAGATTGATAAGGCCGAGGTGGAAGATATCCTGGTTGGCTGCGCCTTCCCCGAGGCCGAGCAGGGTTTGAACCTGGGCCGGGTCATCGCCCAGATGGCCAAGTTCCCGGATACGACCTGCGGCGCGGTCGTCAACCGTTTCTGCGCTTCCAGTCTCGAGGCCATTGCCCTGCAGGCCATGCGCATCAAGAGCGGCTGGTGCGATATCGCCATCGGCGCCGGCTGCGAGTCCATGACCATCGTGCCCATGGGCGGCAACCTGCCCAGGCCGCACCCGGAGTGGGCCAAGGAAAACCCCGATGTATATATGTCCATGGGCATCACGGCCGAGAACGTGGCCAAGCGCTACAACATCACGCGCGAGATGCAGGACGAGGTTGGATATCATTCCCAGAAGAAGGCCTCCAATGCCACAAAGAACAAACTCTTTACCGAGATCATCCCCACCCCGGCCTACAAGTTTGTAGAGAAGCCGGACGGTTCCTGGGAGAAGAAGACCTGGATCCAGGATTTCGATGATGGCGTGCGTGAGACCACGATCGAAGGTCTTGCCAAGCTGAAGGGCGCCTTCGCCGCCGCCAATCCGTGGGTGCCCAACCAGGGCTCGGTCACGGCCGGAAACTCTTCGCAGACCACCGACGGCGCCGCCGCGACGTTGATCGTGAGCGAGGAAGCCCTGAAGCGTCTGAACCTCAAGCCCATTGCCAGGATCGTGGCCTATGCCGTGGCTGGTTGTCGTGCGGATGAAATGGGCGTCGGCCCGGCCTATGCCGTGCCCAAGGTTCTCAAGCTAGCCGGGCTCAAGGTTGAGGACATCAACATCTGGGAGCTCAACGAGGCCTTTGCTTCTCAGTTTATTTACTGTGCGCAGAAGCTCGGGCTTTACGAGGACAAGTCCCTGTGGTCCAGCGATAGCGACAAGCGCATCGTCAACGTCAACGGCGGCGCCATCGCCCTGGGCCACCCGCTGGGCTGCACCGGCGCCAAGCTCTTCGCCCAGCTCACAACCCAAATGAAGGTCCGCAAGGCCAAGTACGGCGTCGAGTCCATGTGCATCGGCGGCGGTATGGGCGCGGCAGCGGTATTAGAACTCTGCTAAGCTTATCATTACCTGTTTCGTGAAGAAGGCTGCCGTTTTCGGCAGCCTTCTTTTTATCCGAACAATCCTGAGAATCCGCGCTCTATGGGGCAATCCGCAAGGTGGTTGACACCTATGGGTTGGGATGCTACAGGGCAAATGACAGCCGAATCCTTGATGATGGAACGGGGGAACCGGTAGTGGGGGCGTATCGCACAAAACGGCGTAGGGCAAACCTCTTCGGCCCGAGCCCGACAGCTAACCCCGCAGGCTACGAAGGGGATGATCCTTAAAAATTCGCAGGACCGTCCTCGCGCTTGAAAGATGGAGGCCCTGGAATGCAGGCAAAGGAAACCCGGGAGGGCGGTGATGCGGCCACGCCCCCTGAATGTGAAACCCCACACAGTACATTTGGACACAAGCACACCCTAACCCTGGCGCTGATGGCGCTGGGAGTTGTCTTCGGAGATATCGGAACCAGTCCGCTGTATGCCGTCAAGGAGTGTTTCCACGGCAAACATGCCATTGCCTTTGACCATGATACGATCCTGGGCGTCTTATCGCTGATCTTCTGGTCGCTTACCGTGGTAGTGAGCATCAAGTATGTGGGCTTCGTCACCCGTGTGGACAATCATGGTGAAGGCGGCATTTTCGCCCTGCTGGGCCAGGCTCAGTCTCACATGGAAAAACTCAAGCCGCGCGCGCGGTCCGGAGTTGTTTTCATGACATTGATCGGAGCCTCGCTGCTCTTCGGGGAAGGCATCATTACCCCGGCCATTTCGGTCCTCTCTGCCGTAGAGGGCTTGAGCGTCGCCACCAGCGCCGCCGACCCATTGGTGCTCCCGCTTACCGTCATCATCCTGTTCGCGATTTTCCTGGTCCAACACCGCGGCACGGCTCGAATAGGCAGAGTGTTCGGTCCTATCATGCTGGTGTGGTTTGCCGTCATCGCCGTACTGGGATTGCGTCAGATCATAAGCGCGCCGGAGATCCTCAAGGCCTTGAGTCCCCTCTATGCCATTGATTTTTTTGTCGTTCACCACTGGCACGGCATCGTGGTGCTCGGTTCGGTGGTGCTCTGCATCACCGGGAGCGAGGCGCTCTATGCCGATCTCGGTCATTTCGGGCATAAAGCTATAGGTCTTTCCTGGGTGGGCATGGCCTATCCGGCGCTGCTCTGCAATTATTTCGGGCAGGGTGCGCTGCTTCTGCACCAACCTGAACTGGCCTACAATCCATTTTACGGCCTGGTGCCGAGGGCCTTGCTCTACCCCATGGTCGGAATGGCCACCATAGCCACCATTATCGCTTCCCAGGCCCTGATCTCGGGCGTCTTTTCCCTCACCCAGCAGGCCATCCAGCTGGGCTATTGCCCGCGCATGCGCATCATGCATACCTCCTCCGAAAAGGAAGGTCAGATCTATATCGCGGGGGTTAATTACACCCTCATGATCCTGTGCATCGCCGTGGTCCTAATATTCAAGGAATCGAGCGGTTTGGCCGGGGCCTACGGCATAGCCGTCACCATGACCATGACCATGACATCACTGCTCTACTATGTTGTCGTAACCCGCACCTATGGGTGGCCGGTCTGGCAGGCCTTGCCGATCGTGGCCCTGTTTCTGTTCTTCGACATACCCAATGTGAGCGGCAATCTTCTGAAGATAGTCGACGGCGGCTGGTTCACCCTGCTCGTGGCAACCTGTGTCCTGATCCTCATGAAGACCTGGAAGGACGGCCGCAAACAGCTATCGCGCGCCATGCTCAAGAAACGCTTCCCGATCGATCTGTTCCTTGAGGATATCGCGGCCCACGATGTCAAGCGGGTCTTCGGCACGGCCGTGTTTATGACCGTCTCTCCCGAGGGCACGCCCGCGGCGCTCCTGCACCATGTTAAGCACAATCATGTGCTGCACGAGAAGGTCATGCTCCTGTCCATCAGTACCTTGGACATACCCAGCGTGCCGAGCTGTGATCGGTTGAAGGTCGAGAACTTGGGACAGGGCTTCTACCGCCTGCTGGCCCAATATGGTTACATGGAGAAGCCCAGCATCCCCGAGATCATGGACATGGCTTCAATTATGGTGGTGGGGATTGAGCCGACCACGACTACCTATTATCTGGGCCGCGAAACCCTTCTGACCACCGGGACATCGAAGATGTCGAGCTGGCGCAAGGCCTTGTTCGCCTTCATGTCGCGCAACGCCTCCAACCCGACCTCGTACTTCGGCATACCGCCCAATCGGGTTGTGGAACTGGGCGCCCAGATCGAACTTTGATTTCAACTCTCAATCAAGCCCTAGCTGTGACTCGTGCCGTCCTTGGCACTCGCCCTACGGGCGCACGCAAGGTGCGTCCATTTTCGCTGTCCTGCGAAAATGTGTCGTCGGCGGCTGCGGAGTACGTAACATGTGATTCGGACCATCCATGGTCCTCACCCTATGGGCGTGTCTAACGACACGTCCAATTCCGCTGTCCTGCGGAATTGTACCACCTCGCCGCCACCATCCTGGCCTCCTCGCTATGATCTTGATTGAGGACCGGAATCCGTGTGAACCTTACCGTTGTAGGGTGGTCCACACGGTTGAAAGTGATGATATCGTGCCAGTATCGTTATTATAGGCTTTGCATCAGAAAGTGCAGGTATCATCGAGGGATGATAAAAAAACATTGACTCGACAAATTGTAGGATGGGTGGAACGCAGTGAAACCCATCAATTCATTGTAGGTGATGGGTTTCACTGCGTTCCACCCATCCTTGTATGATTGATATATGGTAATAGAAGAATAGAGGTAAGCCGGAATGATAGGCCGTCCCATCCTTGCTTTTCTATAGGCATGATATCTTCCTCAAATGTTTCTCCATTTTATAAGTTATTCTTGCGTGGCACAATGTTACGCATCACCGGCGGCTTTAGCTGTCCGGTGGATGCGATGGTTAGACCTCGGAGACGCTGAAGAAGGTTTTGATTCCTTATATCTCGCACACAACCAGGCGGTTTACGAAGGAAATATCCAGGGAACATTACAGCACCGCACAAAGGATGTTAGTTTGCTTCGGTCCTGGAAGTTCTCTCGGGCGCTGCCGGAAGTACCGCTCCTCAGCTTCAGCGGGTGAAAGGAACTCCAGTTTGGAAAAGCCTATCCCACGCAGTTTTATTTCGAGCGCGTCGGGTTCGAAGTAACTCACCCAAGGTTCGCCAAGGCTTGCGGTGCGCTGGGCGAGTGGCGAAGGAGAGTCGCCTGGTGGCTGCACAAATGTAAGCACGATCTCGCTGCCTGCTGGAAACTTTGCGACGGACCTTAGCACAGCATCAATGGCGTCCTCTTTGAGGTACATCGTCACACCCAGCCAGGAGAAGAAGGTCGGCTCGTCCATCGAGACATGATAGCGAAGTAGGCCATCGAGTAACGATTCGTGTTCAAAGTCGATGTTAGCGAAGGCTGCGTTCTGGGGCATTGCAAGGCCTGCTTCGGCAAGATGAGAACGTTTCATGGCTTGTGTCCCTGGATGGTCGACTTCGAAAATCTTCAATGTCTGCGCCCATGGAGGTTGCCTGAGTGCAAAAGTATCGAAACCTGCCCCGAGGATGACATACTGTGTAATTCCGCGTAGAACCGCAGCGGCGAGCCGGTCCTCGGCGAACCGCGAACGCAGAACTACATGAGCGCGCAATGCTAGTCTTTCGGAAGTTTGATATTGATCCGCCGTATCTTTGATCCGCTGCAATGCAGATGGTCCAAGCAGTGACAATGCAAACGGATCATCAAGAATCCGCGGCTGTGTTTCAAACAACTGATGCGCGGCCCTAAGGTATGCGGTTCCCAGTGCCGTGCGACTCGCTTTATGATTGGGCATGGTGTGATGCTCCCTTTAGGTTTTTGACTGAGGTCTAACAGTGTAATAAGTGGAAAGCCGTCCATGATATTACCCCATAAGGATGGCCCTGAATTCCACTTATTGCGATATTGAATGCCATAACGTGGAAAATTCCCCATTTCCGATTCCACCTATTACCGATTGAGCAACAGGTTTCCACCTATCAAGATATTATCATAAGAAACATGGAAAGCAAACCAAAGTTCCATCCAATCCCAGAGCGCAAATCGGGCGGGTGGACGGGTCTAGGTTAATAAAAAGAGAAGTACGGGTGCCACTGGCAAATTTTCGCAGGATAGCGAAAATTTGCCAGTGGCACCCGAAGGGTGATGGGCAGGGATGCCCTGAGAAAAAGGCAAAGCCTTGCCAGTGCGGTTTATTGTGGATTCAAAAAAATGCGGAGAGCACGGGCAAACTTCGTTTCGCCCGTGGCACCCCCAGAGGTGCAGAAAATATGATCCCTATCGAAGTCTAAGTCCCTTGGTAATCTCTGTCGTTAGATACATATCCCATTCAAGGATAATAACTCTTTGATGACTGCTCAAAAGTCGAGATCGCTATCAGAAAGTTGGGTAATCGAAGTGTTGATGCCGCATTGCCATTGTTGACACCCCGGTTTCGAAGTGCTAGGGATGCTCTCGAACATGCCGAATCCCTTTAATAGTGGGGAACGGGGGACCCAGGAAAAGGGGCGTATCACCGTGAAGGTGTAGGGTAAGCTCTTCGGCCCGAGCCCGTCAGCTAACCTCGTAGGCAGCGAGGAGGAGATCCTTTTAGGATTTTCAAAGAAGGTTCATCCTCTCACACAAACGTTGGAGGTGACGGGATGAAAGATACAAATCCTCAGGATGACTCGGAAGGGTCGCAACCGGGCAAATGTCCGGAACCGCTTTTTAGCCATTTCGATAAAACCACCGTAGCTCTGGCCCTGGCGGCCTTGGGGGTCGTCTTCGGCGATATCGGCACGAGTCCTCTGTATGCCGTCAGGGAGTGTTTTCATGGCAAGCATGCCATCGCGTTGAATCACGGCAATATCCTGGGAGTGGTCTCGCTCATCTTATGGTCGCTTACGGTAGTCGTGTCCATCAAATATGTCGGATTCATCATGCGCGTGGACAACCGTGGGGAAGGGGGAGTATTCGCCCTCCTGGGACTGACCCCTGTCGGCAGGGATAGATTGGCAGCCAAGACCAGGTCGGCGATCGTGGTGGCGGCACTCACCGGGGCGGCGCTGCTGTACGGTGACGGCATCATCACCCCCGCCATCTCGGTGTTGTCGGCCATCGAAGGTCTAAATGTCGCCACCAGGGCCGCCCAGCCTTTCGTCATACCGCTGACCTGCCTGGTGCTGTTTGTGCTCTTCTCTGTCCAGCATCGCGGCACAGGTGGCATCGGCAGGATCTTCGGGCCCATCATGCTGCTGTGGTTCTTCGTGATTGCCTCCCTGGGCGTCATGGAAATCATGCGTTCACCTGCAATTCTTAAAGCCGTCAATCCCTGGTATGCCGTGGAGTTCTTCGCCGCCAACCACCTGCACGGTTTCGTCGTGCTTGGTTCCGTGGTGCTCTGCATCACGGGCGGCGAGGCCCTGTATGCCGACCTCGGTCACTTCGGCCGGCCTGCTATTCGTATGGCCTGGTTCGGCCTGGCTTGTCCGGCGCTGCTGTGCAACTATTTCGGCCAGGGTGCCCTGCTGCTCGATCATCCCGAGCTGGCCTTCAACCCCTTCTATGGCTTGATGTCGAAGGCCTGGCTCTATCCCATGGTCGCGCTTTCGACCGTGGCGACGATCATCGCCTCGCAGGCTTTGATCTCCGGCGTCTTTTCGCTGACCCAGCAGGCGGTTCAGCTTGGGTATTGCCCGCGTTTGCGCATCCGGCACACGGCTCAGGAACAGGAGGGACAGATCTATATCGCGGGGGTCAACTACGCCCTCATGCTGGCCTGCATCGGCGTGGTGCTGGTATTCAGGGGTTCGAGCGGACTGGCCGGGGCGTATGGGCTGGCGGTGACCGCCTCGATGGCCATAACATCGCTGCTCTATTATGTCGTGCTTGTCAAAACCCTGAAGTGGCCCGTCTGGAAGGCCATGCCGCTGGTAGCCGTGTTCCTTGTCTTCGATCTGGCCTATTTCAGCGCCAATCTCTTCAAGCTTTTCGATGGCGGCTGGTTCACCCTGTTCGTGGCCGCCTGTGTCCTGATCCTGATGAAAACCTGGAAGGACGGCCGCAAACAGCTATCGAGCGCCATGCTCAAGAAACGCTTCCCGATCGATCGGTTCCTCGAAGATATCGCGGCCCATGAGGTCAAGCGGGTCTTCGGCACGGCCGTGTTCATGACCGTCTCTCCCGAGGGCACGCCCGCGGCGCTCCTGCACCATGTCAAACACAATCATGTGCTGCACGAGAAGGTAATGCTGCTGTCCATCCGCACCCTGGACATACCCAGTGTGCCGAGCAGCGATCGTCTGAAGGTCAAGAACTTGGGACATGGGTTCTACCGCCTGCTGGCCGACTATGGATACATGGAGAAGCCCAGTATCCCCGAGATTATGGAAATGGCTTCAATTCTGGTGGTGGGGATTGAGCCGGCCACGACCACCTATTACCTGGGCCGCGAAATCCTCTTGACGACCGGGACCGCGAAGATGGCGAGCTGGCGCAAGGCGCTCTTCGCCTTCATGTCGCGCAACGCCTCCAACCCGACCTCGTATTTCGGCATCCCGCCCAATCGGGTGGTAGAACTGGGGGCGCAGATCGAATTATAGTCTTGGCCTATTTGCCTTTAAAATTCGCTTCGCGGCGCTGCATGAAGGACATGATGCCCTCGAGGGCGTCCTCGCTCTTGATGATCGGCATAAGATCGGGATACAGCCTGGCCAGGGCCGCCTTGGCGCCTTCAACCCGTGCGATGCGGGCCGATCTGAGCGCGGCCTGGACGCCCAAGGGCGCGCGTTTGGCAATCTCGCGGGCGATTTCATAGGCCCGTTCCACGACCTTTTCGGGCGCCACCACCTCCTGGACCAGCCCCAGCCGGTAGGCCTCGGCGCTGCCCATCTCGTCTCCGGTGAGCAGATAGCGCATGGCATTGCCCCAGCCGATCTCCTCAAAGAGACGCACCGTGCCGCCGCCCGCCGGGTAGATCCCGCGTTTTACTTCTAAGAGCGCCAGGCGGACATCGCTGGCTGCCACCCGGATGTCCTGGGCCAGGAGCAGTTCCAAGCCGATGGTGTAGCAGCGGCCGGCCACGGCCATGACCACCGGTTTGCTCAAGCGGTTGTCTTCATCGCAGCCCAAGGGGTCGATGGACCCCTCGGGTAGGCCCATGTTCCCGTCGGTAAAGACCTTGGCCCATTTGTCCATCTCCAGTCCCGATGTAAAATGGGCGCCATGGGCGAAGAGCACGCCGCACCACAGTTTCGGGTCGCTGTGCAGTACCCCGTAGGCATGCGCCAGCTCCAGGAACATCTCGTAATCAAAGGCGTTCATTTTATCCGGTCGGTTGAGTCCCATGAGCAGGACGTGCTCGCGCCTTTCCACGGTAATCTTTGTATAATCCATATGAGACCTCCCACGTGTATTCCCTTACCAGGAAGACGGTTTTTAAAGTACGAGTATTCGGCATAATCCGTCAAGCTCGATCACAGGCAAGCCCTTACACATTCTAGGGCGCGTACATGAGGGAAGCCGGATAAGCATGCATAGGGCGCCTTGACCATGACCGAACATTCAGGTAGTATCCCTTCGCGGGGGAGAGATGGGATGGAATTCTATATAGCCTTGTGCGCGCATTTCCATCAACCGCATTTTCAGGCCGAAGAGATCCTGCATGCCGTATTCAAGAACTCATACTATCCCTGGCTGGATTTCCTGGACAAGGTCCGCCATCTGGACCCCGGCTTTATGATGAACATCCATTTTTCAGGACCGCTGCTGCAGTATACGCTGCGCACCGATCCGGGTTACATCGCCGCCTTGAAGAAGCATGTCGATTCAGGCGCGGTCAGGATCGTGGGCGGCCTGGGCGACGAGTCCTTCACCCAACTTTCCTCGCGGCCGGATGATACCTACTACCAGATCAGCCTCTATCAGGGCCTAGTCCGGGAGGCCTTCGGCTTGGAAGCCAAGGACTGGGACGCCTTCCATATCCCGGAGCGCGAATGCGGAGAAAACCTTATCGTGCAGCTTACGCGCGCGCTGGCGCGGTTCGATGTCCAGCCGCTGTTCTATCTCGATGTCGAGACCTTCTTTCATACCGAAGCGCCTGAGACCGCCTTGCTCAACGATCCGACCTACCGTTATTTCGGCGTGGCCGATCCGGCGCGGAAGTCCACGGTATCATCCTTTGCCGAATCCGCCCTGCACGGCATCTATCGCGACGAGATCCTGGGCCGGGAGTTCTTCGTGGTGCCGATCCACGCCCAGCTGCGTTATTTTTTCCTCAAAAAGAAATCGCTCTTCGGGACCGATGAGCCCTGCACGCCGGCCCAATATCTGGATATGATACGGGACAAGGCCCTGCAGGCCGGCGACTTGATCCGCAAGAAGTCCGGGCGGGATATCCCGCCCCTGCTGCTGATCTACGCGGATGCCGAAATCTTCGGACAATGGTCGGGCGACCCCGAGGGCGACGGTGGGTGGCTCTCCGAGTTCGTTAAGCTCGTCAATCATAATTCCCAGCAGCGCTTTACCAGCCTCAAGGGGTATTTCGAGACCTTCGGATACGTGGACACCTATCCCATCAAGACCAGCACCAGCTATGCCGAGTTCGAGAACTGGACCATGAAGCGCGGCATCCGGGGTGTGTCGTACGTGGATCCGCAATTGAGGCGGGTAATATCGGTTTTGCGGCAACTGGAAGAGACGCAGGACCGGATCGACCGCGTGGCGCTGGAAAAGGCCTCCAAGGGCCTGCTCAAGCGCCAGTCCAACCATCTGCTCCTGGAATGGATCAACGACAAGGTCCTGACCAGTCACCGGCGCAGCGACTTTGTGAGCCGCTTTCTCAAGGAATACTGGGGCGAGGACGAAGCCAAGGGCTACGATATCATCAACCGCATCCGCAACCTGGTTTACCAGGAAGACCCCCGCTGGGCCAGCAGGCACCCATCGTTTAAGTCCTGCGCGTCCTTCGACCTGACCGGATTAGGGTATTGCGCCATTGCCCAGAAGCTGGGCGATGCCCTCATGGAACGCCTGACCGGCAAGGAGAGCGACAAGAAGAAGACCCATGTCGTGCTCAAGGACTGGGACAAGGACGGCAGCGACGAGGCCGTCATCACCAATTACCACCAGAACCTCGTCATCTCGCGCAAGGGCGGGACGATTGTGCACCATCAGATCCACTCGCCCTACCTCATGAACGGCAAATACGAGGACCTACTGGCCTTCGGCGCGGATATCCTTGCCAACCTGCCCGTGTTCCCGGCCATCGGCTTTTACAGCCAATGCCTGCTGCACACCGACGCCGACTCGGATCTGTGCATCCAGCTTGACGGCCGGCAGTCACGTCTGGAGCGCTGCCGCGACTCGCTCAGGGTCAACGTGCTGACCATCGACGGCGCCGACATGGTCAAGATCGGCGATCTGGACACGGCCATGTTCGACATCGTCGCGGTGCGCAGAAAGGGTCGCAAGGTCGAGGTCGAGCTCTCCACGATCCAGAAGCTGGGCATGCGTTCCGAGACCATGGAATTCAAGGTCGCCAAGGTCTTCATGGTGGACGGCGATAAATTCGCTTGGAAGATTCAGATCGAGAAGCTCAACAACCCGGGGTCGCCGCGCTGGGGCCGTCTTTTGATCGCCCCGGAGATCGTAAACTCCATCACGCCCGGGGACCTCATCGACAAAACGAACGAATCCCTGCTCTGCCTGCAGGAGGGCGCCCAGAAGGGCAGCCTGCGGGTTGATATCCAGCAGACCGTGTTCACGGACAAGGGCTTTGATCAGCGCTCCCAGGCCCTGACTGTGCCGCTCTTCGACGCGCTGTCCTATGCCGTGTTCATCAAGACCGAGCGTTATGGTTCACTGGTGGAGGAATATATGTACTGCCTGAAGAATAAGACCGCCTCCTATCTCAAGGGGCTGGTCGTGACCCCGGCGGTCAGACGCTTCCACCAGGGGCCGGTATTCGACAAGAAGTCGCGCCTGGGCTTCCACCAGTCCGGGGTCAAGATCCAACCCGTGTTTGCCTTATCCGGCGGCGTCAAAACCACGTATGAGGTAAGCATGGAACGCCGCCTGCACACCTTTGAGGCCTTCAAGCCGACCGGGAAGCAGATCCCTCTCATAAAATCCTGACAAGAATTGTAAGAGGAGACCGCAATGTTCATCATGGATATCCACACCCACACGGCCGCTTACTCCCCCTGCAGCATCACGGATCCGGTCGAACATCTCAAACGCGCCGCCGCGGTCGGACTGGACGGCATCTGCATCACCGAGCACGACCGTCCCTGGCTGGCCTGGGAATGGCAGGCCCTTGAGCGCGATGCCCGCGGCCTGAAGATCACCCTTCTGCCCGGCCAGGAAATACGTTGTTATGATATCGAAGGCCGCATCAAGGGCGATTTTCTCATCTTCGGGCCCGACATCATCATCGAACGCCCCCTGGCCCCGGCCGAACTCATCGGCCTTATCCACGAGCGTCGCGGCATCGTCGTCGCCGCCCACCCCTACCGCAGCGACATGAGTTTCCTGGGCGCGGGCGATCTGGTCTATGAACTCGATCAGGACGGGATCGAGGTCTTTCACCCGCACCATACCCGCTCCGGACTGGATAAGGCCGCGGCCGCGGCGGCCAAGCTCGCCAAGCCGCCCACCGGCGCCAGCGACGCCCACCGTCTGGAAGAGATCGGCACCTTCGGCACCATCTTCCCCGAGCCGGTGGCGAACCTCGAAGACCTGGTGCGGCAGATCAAGGCGAAGCAGACTACCCCGGTTTCCATGCTGCCTGGTTGGCCGGATAAAGAATAGTTTTAGGTTTTAAGTGATTAAGTTTTAAGTAAATACAAATATAAGGCGCATAATATAAAGGATTATAGAATATTGCCCAACTGCTTCCATTTCTCAATCAAGATGTCAACGCGAAGGCACGCCCGCAGGGCGAAGGCCACGGATGGCCGGAGTCAAAGTTAAAGCTTGATTTAGGAATGGAGGCCTTCGAAGAGCATCAGGTGCGCGAAGGCGGCCACGACCAGGCCGTGCGTGATCTCGCCCCGCCGCAGTTTTTCATAGACCGCGCTTTTTTCCATGAGCTCGACCTGGATGGATTCGGTGGGGTCCAGATGCTGATCACCCTTGAGCCTCACATTGCGGGCCAGGTAGGTATGGCAGCGATTGGTCTGGATGGCCGGGTTGGGTTCCACCGTGCCTAGGTGGATGACATCCGTGCTGGTATAGCCGGTCTCCTCCTCCAGTTCGCGCAGCGCCGCGGTTTTCGGACCAGGCTCATGGTCGTCGATCAGCCCTCCCGGGATTTCGAGCGTCTCGGAGTCCGTGCCGTGCCGGAACTGATGGATCATGACGATGCGGCCGTCGCCGGTCATGGGGATGATGTTCACCCAGTCGCTGAATTCGAGCACAAAAAAGTCTTTTACGATATCGTTGGGCAGGAAGTGATAGCGATCCTCCCGCAGGGCGGCGATGCGGTTACGATAGACGATGCGCGATGCAAGCTTCTTCCAATGTTCCTTCACGCGGCTTCTCCTTGAGGTTTGTTTCCTCTTAGTATGGAATCGTCGGCGTTGTCCAGTAGGGAAGATACGGCTTGCGACACCACTCATAACTGATTGATAATGATACTCAGCTTTTTTTTTGATATTAGATATCAAGAATGAACCTGCAACCTTATTACTTGACACAACATTATCCTAGACTATAATTAGAGGTATGTTATTCGGATCCGCATAATACGACATGATAGATAATCGAGAGCCATAAAGAACGAAATTTATCCAATGGTTAATAAGGTTGTCAATAATAATTCTTTTGCAGGTTATACGGATAAAAAATCAATATTCAACACATTATGCGGATCGGCCTAAACATTGTTTGGCAGGAGGGTGTATGAGAAAGCTCATTGTTTTTTTCGTAAGTATTATTGTGATCTATAGCATCGCTAATCCAGCTAATTCGGATGAGCGTAAAATCCCTTATGCGGATGCTGTTCCTTTTCTTGGAATTGAAGAAGTATCAAAAGGACTCAAAAAGGCAGTTTGTGCTATCCAGCTTTCTAACAGGCTGTTGAAATTTGATTTACTGGGGAGCACATAAACCAACATTTGCGATGAATTTGGGTAATGATCGAGCAGAGAGCCGGATAATATCCATCTGATCGATTCGTTTGAATGCCTTTCAACTCCGACAAGACACACTCCCCCTTACGCGGTTTGAGCAGCCAAGATGTTTCTTATCCTGACCAGATTATATGCAGCGGCGGTCAGCGTGA
>Ga0209270_1000305_pt1 | contig 121364 bp, 108 predicted proteins | sample MTBAKSrepl1MetaG_FD_187456 | JGI IMG/M metagenome (GOLD analysis project Ga0209270, IMG submission 187456) | Enrichment culture microbial communities from Arthur Kill intertidal strait, New Jersey, USA, that are MTBE-degrading - MTBE-AKS1... | ecosystem: Environmental > Aquatic > Marine >...
CAAAAGAATAGATGCGGGGCCTCCGCTTTTCCTGACAGCTCCTTCTTTTCTGTCCCGGTTGGCATGTCACAACCGCAGTTCCATGAAAACGGTATCCGGCAGAGGCGTTGCATAATAGGCGGTGCAGCTGGAAAATCCGAGAGATTCGTAGAGGCGGATTGCAGGCTGCATAAAGGGCAGCGTATCCAGTTTCATTTTCAGATAGCCGATGGCCCGTGCCTCTTCAACAATGCGCTCGGCAAGCAGTTTTCCCAGGCCTTGTCCCCGGAACGGAGGCCGGACATAGAGCCGCTTCATCTCACAGACGCCGGAATCCAGGGGCCGCAGGGCTACGCACCCGGCCGCCTCGCCGCCCGCCAGGGCCAGGAGCAGCCGTCCGCGAGGCGGTACGTATGGTCCCGGCAATGAAGCCAGTTCCGCGGCAAATCCCTGAAAAGACAGATCCAGACCGATCCAGGCCGCGTATTCTTCGAACAATGTGCGGGCAAGGGGTGTCCGATGGGGGCCGATGACCTGGGAAATTCTCATTGCCCGGGCAGCCTCCCGGAGATCGACCCGGCTGCAGTACGCAATGCAGGCATGTCAGTCTTCACCCAGCTTGCGCAAATACTGTTCCAGGACAACCGCATTGTTATGCTGTTCATCTCTGGCCGAATAGACCAGCGTAACTAACTCCTTGCCGGCCCGCTTTGCCAGGGGGCGAAGGGCTTCCCGGTGCTTTTCCAGTTCGGCCAGGTACCGTGTGCGGAATTCCTCCCAGCGGGATGCATCCTCATGAAACCATCGGCGGAGTTCATCGGAGGGAGCAACGGATTTCATCCAGTCGTCCAGGCGGGCATCCGCCTTGGCAAGACCGCGGGGCCACAATCGATCCACCAGGACCCGGTACCCGTCATCCGGTGAAGGTTTTTCATATGCCCGCTTCAATTTGATCACCATCTGTGTCCTCCTTGTCCAGAAAAAACTCGCCCCCGAAAGAATGCATAAAAAAGTGCTGCTTCGTTCTGTTGTTCATTCATCAATCGAGCCGGTTGCTCAAAAGAGTATGATCATCACCAATTAAAAGCAAATTCTTTGCCAAATTTCAGGAAAAATATTGTCTTTTCGAATGGCGGTGAGCATGTCCCGGGGAAGCACGGCACGGTTCCGTTACGCCGTCCTGACTGGATTTTTCCGGTAGGCGCTGCTCTGTGCTCCATTGACAAAGATGGTTTCGAGATAGGAAAGCTTCCGGGGCAACTGCCGGACCATCCCCCTGGCAACGAGGAAAGTGGCTCTGCGGCCCACCGTCAGCGCCCCCAACCGGTCCATGCCGAAGAAGCGGGCGCCGTTTGCCGATGCGCTGCGAATGGCCTCTTCCAGCGTATAACCGGCCCTGATGAACAGTTTCATCTCCTCGACCATGGATTCACCATGGAGGATGCCGACACTGCCGGCGCCCGTCCCTATCGCCGTTGTCACGCCAAGTTTTCGGGCGGCCCCCAGCAGCCCCAGTTGTTCGGCGAGCATCTTTTTCCAGAAAGCCTCGGCGCTCGGGTCCGCCTTTCCCGGGGCCGCATAGCGCTGGGAGAAGCGGCAGGCCACGTCGCCGCCCCCGCAGGCGCCGTCATGGGCGTTTTTGGACCGCAGCAGACCGGGAAACCACAGAACGCCCATTTCCGCCATTGCCCGGAGATTCGCCTCGCCCATGCCGTAGCCCTGCTCGATGGCGCCGCAGCCGGCCGCCAGTGCCTCCGCCACCCGCTCCCGGCCATTGGCCACCACCACCGTTTTTTTTCCGTCCCGGCGATGTAGAAGACGGCACAGGTCTTCCCGGGAAAAGCCTGGCGAGGGCGTTCCATCGTCTTCAATATTTCGGGAATAACATATCCTAAGGAAATCCGCGCCGCCTCCTTTATCCTGCCCGATCTGCCGGGGATCAATCGAAGTCCGAATGTCTATCAGGCCCTCCTGTCCCGTCTTCTCCCGGTAGCGTTGCACCACGCCGGTCCGGTCGCCGCTGTCGGCCACTCCCAGGACTCCATGGGCATGGCAGTAGCCGATATGACGCTCCACCAGGGCGGCTTTTTCCGCCTGGCCGGCTTCGTCCGCCGCCGACCGCACCCTTTTGTCAACAGACGGCGACCGGGACAGGGAGACGCTGCAGTCCACCAGTGCCGGCACAATGGTGCCGTAGGAGAAATCATCCATCGGCCCGCTGTTGCGGGGCAGGTCGGCCGCCCTGCCAATGGCGGTAATCGTGCCGTCCTGCACGGCCAGAAAAACATTGCGGCGCACTTCTGCCCCGCTGCCGTCGATAAGGTTGCCTGCCAGAATAAACCGTGTTTCATTCATGGATGTTCCGTTTCTCGATGATCGACGCCACTCCCAAATAGAGCAAAAAACGTACCGGTAATTGCCGCATCAATCCCCTGCCCCACCGTCATTTTCCCATCTTTCTGATTTCCTCGCGGCGAAAACAGCCGACCACATGGTCATTCACCATGCCGACCGCCTGCATGAACGCGTAACAGATTGTTGAACCGACAAAGTTGAACCCTCTTTTCTTCAACTCCGCGCTCATCAGATTCGACTGCTCGGTCCGGGCCGGCAGGTCTGCCAGGGAGCGCCAGGCGTTCTGCCTGGGGGTGTGCTCCACAAAACGCCAGATGAAAGCGTCGAATGATCCGTATTCCCGCCGGATATTCAGCACCTCCCGCGCGTTCCTGACCGCTGATTCAACCTTGAGCCGGTTGCGCACAATGCCGGGATCGGCCAGCAGTCGCTTGATGTCGTCATCCGTATAGGCGGCGATTTTCTCCACCTCGAAGGAGTCAAACGCGCTCCGGTAGTGCTCGCGTTTTCCCAGGATCGTGCGCCAGCTCAGACCGGCCTGGGCCCCCTCGAGAACGAGCATCTCGAAAAGGTGCCGGTCGTCGTGGGACGGCACGCCCCACTCATTATCGTGGTAGTGGATGTACAGCGGGTCATTCCCGCACCATTCGCATCTGTTTTTCATATCGTTGCCTGTCTGCATGACCTGGATCTTTCCATGTGGCACTATCCTGGCCTCCGATGGCACCTTCGCCGATATCCGTCATTAAAACGGGAGACGGGGATGCCGCTCTTCAGCAAAGCTCAGGCTGCCGGCGCTTTCATTTCATCTGGTCAGCAGGGTTATGGCCAATTTTACGGCCCTGATCCTGGCATGACAGGGTTGCTTCCGGTTTTCGGGAAGGATGCGCAGCAGCAGGCGGCATCGCCAGTATTCCATTCTGAATGCCTGCCTGAGCAGAAAGGATGATGCCGGCAAGGAACGTGCGGATTTCTGCGATCCGCTCTCGAGCACCCGGTGAAGTTCATCAAGGGGGCCCAGTCTGGCCCGCGCTTTCCTGAGTTGCTCCTGTTGCGCGTCGATTTCCCTGCGGAAATACCTGCATATGTTCTCTACCGCAACTTTCCCGGGGTCAAGGGGTTGCGGCGGAGACTGGAGAGCATCGCGAAGCCAGGCGAGAGATCTTTCCTTTTCCGCGGCAAGAATCGTGTTCACCCTTTCGTAATCAATGGGATCGGCCGCCAGGGCGGTGAAATCAGTCCGGTCGTCGGAATAAACCAGCCGGTTTTCAAGCTGCAATGTCCCCAGCAGTGTTTCAAACCGGCCGTTCAGGGGCCCATGACGATTGACGATCGTGATGAAATCGGTGTTCAGGATTATGGCAAAACAGGTGGCATGAAAAGAGTCGGAAATGACCAGAGCGGCATTATCGATGGCCGCGAGCCAGTTTTCTATCGAATCCCCGGACACGATCTCCATGGGATGTTCCTTGCGCTCCTGTTCCGGCAGGTTGGCATTGGGGAAATTTATTGTTGGCAGGGCCAAGTCACGTACCGCTCGTTCATATGCCTGAATTTTCTTTTCATCGGTGCTGAGCATGTTGGAGAAAATATAGGGGCCGTTGGGCTTCATATCGGCCCCTTCCGCATGGATTCGGCGATATTCCTCCGGTTCGAGCAGAAATACGGGGTCCAGCACGCGCGCGGCGTCCCTGCCGAATTCCTCCTTCATCAGCTTAATTCCGGATTCTTCCCGCACGGACACGGCATCGAGACGATTGCATGCATAATGGCAATAATGCCTCAGCAGCGGATCATCCATGTTGAATCTCGGCCGGCCGAAGGAACAGGCATAGGCGATTTTCTTTTTATCGGGGGCGGCAAAATCGAGAAAGAAGAATGGCTGGTGCCTGCCGACAAGCAGAGGGTTCCAGACGGTGTCCGAACCGACCAGGAACATCCGGCAATGGTCATTCATTCTGGCGAAACCGGATTGAATGTCGCTCACATTGCTGTGTTTGCGGGTAAACCTCGCCGCCATTGTATTTATGTCGGCAAACCGGGGGGACCACAGTTCTTCCGGCTTGTTGAGATGGACGGCCGAGTAGCCCAATTTCTCCACCACCCGATACATGGCGTGGGAAGTCAGGACAGACCCATAATTCAATCCATACCAGAAACCGACGATGCCGATATCATATTTGCCGTCCATGGCGGCGCTGAGGGCGCTTGAGAAAGGAACCCCCTCCCGGAGCATGGCAAGGAAACGGCTGCGGCCCTCCGGCAGTTTCAAAGAACCTTTGACGTGGCCGTTGTCCCCGATATATTCAAGTGGGACGGGCTCAAAAAGCCTCGCCTTGCTCTTGACGGCAGCCGCTGCTTCCTTTTTTGCATGGTTGTTGACAAGCAGAAGGGATGTTCCCCGGTTGTCGTTCAAGGCCGGATTGAATTTCCCAATCCCCCACCAGTCCCCGATGGTAAAATCGCCCTGGCGCGGAAAATGGGAGAACTGACAGGATTCGCACGATTGGCGCGCATACAGGGCGCGATGAAAACCCTTGATATACTCATCGGTGACCTGTTTTTTCCCGTTCACGGTTATGCTGCTTTTCGTGCAGGTCCAGCCGTTGACCGCCTTGTCGCGGAAATTGACGGCGTCAGGTTTTTTCTCCGGAAACCGCTCCTGCAGATATTTTTCCCAGGTCCCGGGGGAGGCTATGCAATGGCAGAATATATCGACAGTGAGGAGATTGTCCGGTTTCCTTCCCAGGAAGCCTGCAAGACCGGCAACCTGGCAGGGGCATCCGGAAAAAAGAACCATTCTGCCATGTTCCAGCAGGTCTTTGATCTGCCGATACATATCTCCGGTGTCGCTTTGCAGGTATTTTGAGCCTCGCAGTTGCGCCAGGCCGTCAATCGTGTCGACCAACACATGGCGGACACGCCACTCATCATCAAAGGCCGCCCCGCAAACATACCCTCCCTGATCGATTACAAACTCGGCCAACAGGGTGAAAGCTCCGCCGGAAGAACTCTGACTGCGAATTGCATCACTTGCCCAGACCGCATAACATTCGGGGGATTTGAGGTTGTCATGAACAGGCTTGAGAGCCGGGCAGCTGAGGGTGCAGAGACCGCAATTCGAACAGAGGGCGGGTTCAATCCGCGGATATTTGAAACCATCCGCATCCGCCTCCATCCCCAGAGCACCGGTCGGGCATGCATTGAAGCAGGCCCCGCAGCCGGTGCATCTGTCGCGGGAAAGGAGGTGAGCCGTGCGATCCTGAAAAACAGGCCGGTTTTGTGCTGGGGCAGGATTCAATCTTCCGTTCCTTTTTTTATTTACTTACCCTGACAAGACTGGAGAATCAAACCTTTATTCCCGGCACCCGCCGGCTTGTCAAGGTGAAAGCGCTGCATCAATCACCCAAAAGCCCTCCGGTTCCCTCCCAAGGCCTTTATCGGAGGCAGGGGAATCGCTCCGGTTCTTTGCTGGCCCCCCTGAGGGAAAGAAAGCACCTTTTTCATGCCGCTGCAATTCACTGACAAACTGAATCGCAACTTGACATGGTCTCTGACTTGCAGGTAAATGACTGTCGCATGGTCTTTGACTGCACCGAAACGGAATGGCCGGGAAAAAATATTGAAAAGCGGCACGAAGACATCGTGAACATCATTGAAGCGCGACAGATAGTCAAGCGGTTCGGGCAGTTCACCGCGGTGGACGGGGTGAACCTTGCCGTGGAACCCGGCGAGTTCTTCGCCCTGCTCGGTCCGAACGGCGCGGGCAAGACCTCGACCATCCGGATGATCTACGGCTTCTCCCCCCTGGACGGCGGCCGGTTGGATGTCTTCGGCATGGACATCACCTCCGACTGGCGGAAAATCCGTTCGCGCCTGGGCGTCTGCCAGCAGGAAAACACCCTGGATCCCGACCTGACCGTGGGGCAGAATCTCCTGCTCTACTCCCGCTATTTTGAAATGGAGAAGGTCATCGCCCGCCGGCGCGCCGAGGAACTGCTTGATTTCTTCGCCCTGACCGGCAAGCGCCATGCCAAGGTCAGGGAACTGTCCGGGGGGCTGGCCCGGCGCCTGCAACTGGCCCGGGCGCTGATGGCCGAACCGGAGCTGCTCATACTCGACGAACCGACCACCGGACTGGACCCCCAGTCAAGGCACCAGGTCTGGGACCGGCTCCTGGCCCTCAGGAAGCGCGGCCTGACCATGGTGCTCACCACCCATTACATGGATGAGGCCGAAAATCTGTGCAACCGGCTGGCCATCATGGATCACGGCAGGGTCATCGCCGAGGGGCGGCCCCGCGACCTGATCACCGAGCACGCGGCCGAAAGCGTCATCGAGATCGACGGGCCCGGCAATGACCTCAGGAAGTATGTCCGGGAGCATGATGTCGAGCATGATGACCTGGGAGAGCGGCTCATTATTTATACCGAACCACGCGGGGAACTGGAAAGCCTGATCCGCGATCGGTTCTGCGCCGAGTCCTGCCGCTTCCGGGCCGGCAACCTGGAGGACGTCTTTCTGCGGCTGACGGGAAGGGAGCTGCGCGAATGAACCGGGTCAATCTCAGAGACATATCCCTGCGCTTCCGCCACGTCTGGTTCAGAAACCTGATCACCTACCGCCGTATCTGGAAGGTCAATTTCATCGTGCCGCTGCTCGAACCCGGGTTTTACATCCTGGCTTTCGGGCTCGGTTTTTCAGGACTCATCGGCGGGGTGAGCTACGCCGGCCTGCAGCTCGAATACACTGCGTTCATGGCCCCCGCCCTGGTGGCCACCGCCTGCATGTGGAACGCCTTTTTCGAGACGACCTACACCTCGTTTGTGCGGATGTACTACCAGAACACCTTTAACGGTATTCTGGCCACGCCGGTGAGCGTCGAGGAAATCATCGTCGCCGAGATCGTCTGGGCCGCCTCCAAAGCCATGGCCGCGGTGGCGGTCATGCTCGCGGTGCTCATCCCCCTCGGCTTCGCGAATTTCCCGGGCGCCCTGCTCTGCATCCCGCTCGCCTTCCTGGGGGGACTGGCCTTCGCCGCCATCGGCATGTTCTTCACCGGCATTATCCCGACCATCGACATGTTCAACCTGCCGATCTTCCTGTTCATCACCCCCATGTTCCTTTTTTCCGGCACCTTTTTCCCGGTGTCGGGGATCCCGGAATGGGCCGGCGTCTTCTCCCTCGTCTTCCCCCTCTACCACCTGGTGGAATTGACCCGCTTCCTCTGCATCGGCGCCATGGAATCCAATCCCCTCTTCAATGCCGCCTACCTGCTGCTCTTCACCATGGTTTTCGGCTACCTGTCCCTGGGAGCCATGAAGCGGCGGCTCATCAAGTAGCAGGGGTTGACGATCCCTCCAGGAACGTGTCGGAATGACATACGAAAGCATCACCATCAAGGACCCCAATCCGATCAAACGCTGGTTGCAGAAACGAAGATTTGCCGACGCCATGCGCGCCTGGAAAAATCCGCCCCCCGACGGGTTGCTGCACGTCCTCGACTTTGGAGGAGGAGATGGGGAACTGCTCAGACACATCGCGGTCCTGCCGTCAATCCGCGCCACCATTTACGAACCCTCACCGGCGCTGATGGCCGAAGCGAGACGAAAACTTTCCGACAGAGAAGGGATGACGTTCACCGGGAAGGCAGCGGACCTGCTTGATGACACCTATGATTACGTCTTCTGCCTGGAAGTCTTCGAACACCTGCCTGAGAGGGAAACGGTTCAGGCGCTGGCCGAGATACACAGGCTGCTGAAGCCGGGCGGCCTGGCTGTGGTCGGCGTCCCCATAGAAATTTATCTGCCGGCACTGTTCAAAGGGTTATTCCGGCTGACCCGGCGGCCCGGAGATTTCGATGCAACAGTAAAAAATGTGTTTGCCGCAACCCTTGGGCACCCGCCGCCAAACCGGCCCACTGCGGAAATCACGCCGGGCTGCAATTATTATTTTCATCATCTCGGCTTCGATTTTCGATTCCTGCAGCGAAAGATCAGCACGACGTTCATGATCAGAAAAAGATGGTTCAGCCCTTTTCCGCTTCTGGGACAAATGTTGAATGCAGAAGTCTATTATCTGCTCCAGAAGGCCCGATAAGGTAAAAGTCAAAACAGGAGGTGCCGAAAGATCCTCCTGCGAAATGACATGAGGACAGCTTGCGTGATTATTATTGTATAATATATTGAAATTAATAAATTTCATAGCGTCTTGACATTGTTTTGTATCCAGCAGAACTGAACCGATGTGAACGCCATGGAGCTCATTGCCACTGAGTATCCCGGTTCATGTTTTATATTGTTTATTTTCCGTTGTTGATGATTGCCGGCAGGAACATGGGCCAGGGAGAGGCTTGAATGATCGCCAGTGTGCCGGCAGCCTTGTCTTCACTGCTGTAGTTAGGGTCATCAACCCAGGCTTCGAAAGCGTATTCCCCGATCCCCGCCGGGGCATCGGCCAGGCCGTCATAGGTTATGATCACCTCGAGTCCCGGGGGATCGGTCGTCACTTCAATACGTTGCGGGGTGCCGTCATATTTTCTGGTCACCACTCCATCGACCAGTCCGTCAACCAGTATCAGGGCATGCCCCTCATTGACCATGAAGGCGCGGTCCACGGGCGAAGCCGGGTAATAATTGTTGTCCCCTGCCTGCCTGGCCGTGACCGTGACCTCGCCAAGGCCGGTGACCCGCAACGCGTTGCCCGGCAGCAGGATCGCCGGTCCGGAGGTGACGGCGAACACAACCGCCAGCCCGGAAGAAGCAGTCGCCGTCAGCTGGACGTCACCGGTTCCATATTCCGCGTCGGGCGGCTGGGCAAAGGTTATGGACTGATCCGCCTTCATGACCGTTATGAATACCTGAGCGGTTGCCGGGTTGTAGTTTGTGCCGTCGTCGGGGGTGAAAGCGGCGGCCAGGGTCTGGTTGCCGCCCGCGTCCAGGATGGTGCCGGCGGGTGGTGTATAGACGAAGGTGCCGGCGACATCGGCGGCACCATTGAGCTGGCCTGCTCCCAGCGCCGTCCCGTAGACAATGTCGGCGGGAGCGGGCCAGGTGATGACCGGCGTTGCCTTGGCAATGACGAGGGTGCCGTCTGTGCTGCCCTGGTAGTTGGTGTCGTCAATGACGGCGGCAACACTGTAACTGCCGGCGTTGCTCGGCGCGGCCGCCTGACCGTCATAGGTGATGAGAACGGCCAGACCGGCGGGATCGGTGTCTGCCGGCGCGGACTTGGGCGTGCCGTCATAAACATGGCTCAGGCCGCTGAGTGTCACCGTTGCCGGAGCCTTGTTCACGTTGATGGTTACCTGAGCGGTTGCCGGGTTGTAGTTTGTGCCGTCGTCGGGGGTGAAAGCGGCGGCCAGGGTCTGGTTGCCGCCCGCGTCCAGGATGGTGCCGGCGGGTGGTGTATAGACGAAGGTGCCGGCGACATCGGCGGCACCATTGAGCTGGCCTGCTCCCAGCGCCGTCCCGTAGACAATGTCGGCGGGAGCGGGCCAGGTGATGACCGGCGTTGCCTTGGCAATGACGAGGGTGCCGTCTGTGCTGCCCTGGTAGTTGGTGTCGTCAATGACGGCGGCAACACTGTAACTGCCGGCGTTGCTTGGGGCAGCCGCCAGGCCGTCATAGGTGATGAGAACGGCAAGGCCGGCGGGATCGGTGGCTGCCGAGGCGGACTTGGCGTTTCCGTCATAAACATTGCTCAGGCCGCTGAGCGTCACAGTTGCCGAAGCCTTCTCGATGGTCCCGGTACTGACGGTTTCGAACGTAACGAGGTAATTATTGCCGCCGTTGCCGTCATTGACCGACCCTGACGGGATGAGTGTTTTTCCGGTACCCGCATCGGGAGCGGCAAAGGTCTGCAGGAAACCGGAGGTATCGCCGCTGACCAGCTCCGGGGAAACCAGGGGCGTCCCGTTGGAAGCCGTAGTGCCGTCATAGATCTTGGTATCCGGCACGGCCGTTACGGTGAGTTGTTTTGCCGTGATCGTCCCTGTCGCAACCGGCAGGAAGGTGACAGCGTAGTTGCTGCCGCTGTTGCCGTCACTCACCTCCCCCGCGGGGGTCAGTGTCTTGCCCGTGCCCGCGTTTCTGTTGTCGAAGGACTGGGACCAGGCGGCGGTATCGTCCCCGGCCAGTGATCCAGCGGTGAGAACCGGTATTGCCGCCGACGTTACGGTTCCGTCATAGGGCTTTGCATCGCTTGCCGCGGTGACCGTGATGGACAGGGCAAGAACGGTGGCGCGGGTTGCGGCGGATGTTGAGGTGAGCGCGTAGTTGCCGGCGTCAGTGCCGGCAAGGCCCAACCCAGTGACCGTCACCGTCTTGTCGATGCCCGTGTGCCTGCTGTCGAAGACGGCGATGCCGCCGACAAGGCTGACATCTTCGTCACCGATCACGCCGCCAGGACTCCGTCCGATGATGGTCGCGGCGGTTGTCGCGTCATAGGTCTTGTCGGCCGCGCTGACGCTCGGGGTCAGGTCGGCGGCGGTGATCGATGCCGTCGTTGAGACATCCCCGGCCGGTAATTGATATTTCCAGGCATCCGTTCCGCTCAAGCTGAGCGCAGTCACCGTCACCGTTTTATCTGTCCCGACATTTTTGTCGTCGAAATCGGCAATGCCGCCTGTCAGGCTGACCACGTCATCATTGATGACCCCGGTGATGCTCCGCGACAGGATGGCGGCCGCAGCCGAGCCGTCATAGGATTTGTCGGCAGCCGTCACGGCCGGGGTCAGCGTTCTGGGTTCCACGGTGAGGGAGGCAGAGGTTGAAGTGGCGGTTCCCAGTTCGTTGGTGAAGACCGCCTGGACCATGAGTCCGTCGTCATCGAGGAGCACGGCGGGGAGAGTGAGAGTGGTTGCGGCGGCCCCTTCGATATCGCTGAAGGAGGCGCCGCCGTCAACGCTGCTTTGCCATTGAATCGTGGGCGCGGGCAGGCCCTCCGCGGCAGCGGTGAAGACGGCATCCTCGCCGTACGCCACGGTTTGGCCTGCCGGGTGCACGGTAACTACCGGTGGTGCTTCGAACGTTGCATCCGTCTGAAGAAAAACTTCGTTATTGACACCGTCGGAGGCCAGGTAATAGACAAAAGTGCTGCCCAGGCCAAGCGCCGGCGCGGAGCCGGTTGCGATCAACTCCGGGACGCCGAATCCGGAGCCGTCATCATGGTTGAGGTAAACAGAGCCGCCCTCCGCATAAACCAGGCCGACGCCCGCCGCATTGGCAGCCAGCGCGGGCTGGGTGATCCCTGCCAGTGCTGTTTCAGACCAGGACGGAACCGGACTGGCGTAATAGGATACGCCGTTCTGGGTATAGGCAGCCCTTGGGCTCCCGTCCGGTGCCGGGGCCAGGGCGTTGATCGTCAACACGCCGGCGGCGGATCGTGCCGGACTGCTGGACGAAGAGCCGCCGCCGGCATTGGTTTTGTAAACTATGTGGTAATTGCGGGTGACGTAGGTTTCATATCTGTAATAGTATTGATGGGTGGCGAGTATGTGGTAGTTCCCCGCGGTATCTATCTTGATTCGGGGATTGTCGTAGTAGTACCCTTGATAGCTTGATCCGCCCATGTTTTCGTATATTCCGCGCCACACCACGAGGGGCGCGGAAAATGGAGCAAGTTCCGTGCCGTCTATATTGTTGATGTACCCGATATCAACCCCAAGACTGGTCTCGCTGGGGTACGTGGTGTCGATCTGGGCCACATAGGTGATATGGGCATTGTTGTTGGTGTCAACGTCTATGTCGATTTCACGGTTGGACGTGGATATCTGTATCGGCGCCTGCCACCCTTCTCCTGTCCTGGCAACGTAGAACTGGCCTCCGGCGCTCATATAGACAACCTGGGGCGCACCGTCGGGTCCGACGGCAATGGCCGGCCTGGCGGCGGCCGCCGCGACCAGCTCCTCCCCGCCGATGCCCTTCACATAGTAGACATTGCCGCTTCGTTCATACACGGCATGGGAGACGTCATTGGCATCCACCGCCACGTCGATGTTGGCATTATGGGCGTCTGAATCGGTGATCTGGTGGACATCGAACTCCGCGGCATGGATGAGTGCGGATGCGGCCAGAAAAACAAGAAAGGCAAGGCAAGCGGTCGTTCTGAGCATGTTGATTTTCCCCCTGATGGCTCGGTGTTGCGCTCCGGTCGACGATGCGGACAGGCGTCATTTCCCGGATTCAGCAATGCGAATTCTTCAGGTTTGTAGCAGATCGGAAAAGAGATGTACTCACCCAAATGGGTGAATTTGAAGCAGGAGGGAGAAGCGAATGAAAAAAAAGGGAAAGGAGGGATGGTGCGATGGGGGGCTACCGCACCCTGGCCAGCACCCCGGCCAGCACCCGGTTGAAACCGGCCGGGTCTTCCATCTGCAAAAAGTGACCGGCGCCGGGAATCACGGCTTCCCGCACAAAGGGGGCACATCGTTCGCGGGCCGAATCAGGGATCAGGGCGCCGTTGACGGCATGGATGGGTACGCGCAGCTCCTCGAAAGCGGGACCGGGGTCCCAGGCAAGCAGGTCGCGCCATACCGGCAGGGCCCAGGCCGGATCAGCGGCCGACATCTCCCGGATCAACCGTTCCTTGAGGACGGTCGGCGTCGCTGCGGTGGCGGTTTGTTCCACCAGGGCGGCAATGGCCGAGGCAAAATCAGCCTCAAAGGGCGCAACAATGGCCTGGATGGCATCGGTGGAGAGGCCGCCGTAGTCAATGACGAAGGTATCCACCAGCACCACGGCGGCAACCTGCTCCTTCAGCAGGCGCGCCGCTTCCAGCGCCACGGCGCCGCCCATGGAGTGACCTATCAGGATCAACCGTTCCGCAGCCAGCGCCTTGGCCGCCGCCGCGATATCCAGGCCGAAGGCCGCCACGCTCCAGCATTGCCGGTTGCCGGTGTCTGAGTCGCCGTGTCCGGGCAAATCCGGCGCCGCGACCCTGTGCCGCTCCCTGAAAAAGGCAAGCTGGGGCTGCCAATGACTCCGTCGGCAGGTCCAGCCGTGAATGAACAGCAGCGGCGGCCCGCCTTGGCCGCCGCAATCGCAGGCCAGCACCATTCCGTCATGGGAGCGCAGGGTACGGGAAGAATTGGACCAGTCGGTTTGCCTGTTCATCAATTTTCACCTCGATTGGAGCAGAATGGTGCAGCACCGGCTTGGCAAAGCCTAGCGGCAGCGGGCCGGACCGGTCAGCAGTTGTTTCATCAGGTCGGCCCTGCTGTGGGTCCCGGTTTTGGCGAAGATGGTCTTGACGTGCGAGCGGACCGTATGCAGGCTGATGGCGCAGTGCTTCGCCACCTCGGCGGTATCGGGAGTCTCAACCATTGCCGCCGCCACCCGGGCTTCCGCCTCCGACAGCGCGTAGATTTCGCGGAGCCGCTCATGATCTATCCCGACCCGGATTGCGGGATCATACAGATATACCGCGACATAGCTCGACGGCGGCCCGACCAGCATCTTCACATCCGGATGCACCGGCCGTACCAGCAGCCGCAGGTCCGGAGCACCGGGGCGGGCGACCGCCAGTGTGCCGCCGGAAGCGGGAAAGGTACGGGTTTCGGCCGCGGCCAGACATTCGCGGAGCAGTTTTCGCAGGCGGCGATTGCGCAGTTCGTCGGTGAGCAGCAGCCGGTTGTTCCGCACTTCCAGCCACGGACTGCCGTCGACGAGCTTCTCGGCGCCCGGGCTTAAATAAATAATCCGCAACGAGCGGTTCAGCAGCAGAAAAGGCAATGGCTCGCCGCCGGCGGCAATGGCGATTGCCTCGCCACGTGCCCGGGAGGGTGCAAGCTGCCCGGCGATCAGGATGGAATGCTGGATATGCGGTATGAGATCGTTGATAAAAGCGGTCTCGTCATCGGTATAGTATCCCTGGCCGCGGGTGCGCTGGATCAGCAACTGCACCGAGGTGGCGGAGTCGCGGTACACCGTGCCGCAGACCCCGTGGTGAATATTTTGCGGACGGGCCCAGTCATTGAAGAACTCGGTACGGTAGAATTCCTGCTGGGGACAACTGAAATGCATATAGGTTGAATAGAGGCGGCCGGGACGCATGTAGCGCAGCTCGGGACGCCAGGGACAGGTGTTGACGTAATGCTCCACGTATTGACGGTGATAGCAGTCGTCAATGTTCAATTTGATGCTCGCTCTGACGCGGGTTGCCGCCCGGTTCATCACCAGCAGTCTGGCCGAGCGCGAGCCGGTGACCGCCACCAGATCCCGGAGCAGTTCCTGCCAGGCGCCCGGCTCGCTGACTGTCCGGTATATGGTCTCGATCAGGCCGGCCCGCTCATGAGCCGGTTTTTCCTTTGCAGGTCCGTTGGCGGGTGACATGAAAACAGAGGATCGGTGAGAAAAATCCATATTGCCTGGGCGTACTGAAAAATCGGTCCACACCCCGATGAGTTTATCCTGTTTGTATATTATATTTTCCGGAAAATTCAATCTCATTTTTGCTTTGCGGGCCCAGAAAGCCTTCTCCCCGGAAGAAATGGTATTTGTTTTGCCGGTTGCAGGATAATTCCGGTCAGGGGTTATATGAGCATATCGATGTCAATTTTGAGTTCTCTGGCAATTGCCTTGAACCAAAAAAGCCCGGTCCTCTTTGCGGAGGCCGGGCTTTGTATTCTGGCGAGACGAAAGTCAGGCCAGCGCTTTCTCCAGGGACTTGGCCATTTTGGTGTTGATGACCTCGCCGATGTGTTCGTCGGTCCAGATGCCGTCCTTGCGGACGGCCTTGGCTGCGTTGCCGAAGCTGACCCGCACGGCCTGGCTGCTGACGATGTCGAGTCCCTTCTGCAGCCGCTTTTTCAGCTCGTCCCTGGACAGACCCTCGGCCTGGCCCAGGGGGCCCAGCTCCTGCATCCGCCGGGTAAAATCGGTGATCAGCCGGACGAATCGCGGCGCTTCGGCGGCCGAGGCCCACTGCAGGCCGAAGCGCTCCTCGCGGATGCCGATTTCCTTGAGGACCCTGTGTACCAGGGCCTTCATGCCCATTGCGTCGTAATTACCAACCTGGTAATGGCATTCGCCCAGTTGTCATCCGCCGGTGAAGATGCCGTCGGCCCCTTCGATGAAGCCGCGCAGGACAAAAGCCGGATCGACCCGGCCGGTGCACATGACGCGGATAGTCCGCAGGTTCGGCGGGTACTGGTAGCGGGAGACGCCGGCCGCGTCGGCCGCGGCGTAGCAGCACCAGTTGCAGAGAAAGCCCAGGATACGCGGGCTGAATTGGTCGCTCATCATTTTACCTCAGCTTTTTCTTTGTTCTCCACCTCGCCGAAAGCGGCTATCTGGGAGAGGATCTGTTCATTGGTGAAGCCGCCCATGGAAATGGCAAAGGTCGGGCAGTGGCTGGCGCAGATGCCGCAGGCCTTGCACGAGGCGGCGATGGTTCTGGCCTTGCGCTTTTTGTCGACCTTGAGCATTTCTATGGCCTGATAGGGACACAGGCTCGCGCACAGGCTGCAGCCGATGCACGTTTCCTCGTCGACATGGGAGACGATGGGCGCTACCGATACGTGGCCTTTGACCAGGGGGATCGCCGCCTTGGCCGCCGCCGCCTGGGCCTGGGCGATGGTCTCGTCCAGCGGCTTGGGCCCATGGGCCAGGCCGCAGACGTACACCCCGTCCACCGCCAGCTCCACCGGCCGCAGCTTGACGTGGGCCTCGAGGAAGAACCGATCGTCGGTCAGCGGCGCCTTGAGCACCTTGCTGAGCTCCTCGGTCCCTTCGGGCACGATGCCGACGGACAGGGCCACCAGGTCCGGAGTCATATCCATCTCCTCCCGGAGGATGGCGTCAAAGAATTTGATATGCAGCCGCCGACCCTTTTCGTACACCTCGGGCTTGCTGTCCACCTCGTAGGGGATGAAGACCACGCCCTTGAGGCGGGCTTCCCGGTAGGCGTCCTCGGCAAAGCCGTAGGTCCGCATGTCGCGGTAGAGGACGATGACCTGGGAATCGGGATTGATCTCCTTGATCTTCAGGGCGTTCTTGACCGCGTGGTTGCAGCAGACCTTGGAGCAGTAGGCGAGATCGTCGCCGCGGGAGCCGGCGCACTGGATCATAACCACCGAGTCCGGGGCCCGGTTCCTTGCCTTGCCGGCCAGTTGCCTCTCGAGCTCCTGCTGGGTCATGACCTTGTTGTTTTTGCCGAGCAGGTACTTGTCCGGCCGGTGCTCACGGCCGCCGGTGGCCAGGACGACCGTGCCGTGGTCATAGATCTGCTCCGTTCTCTTTGCCCCGCTGCCCGAGGCGATGACCGAGGAGAAATTGCCGATGAACCCGGAGATGTTTACCAGGTCGGCATCGGTAGCCACGGTTATCTTCTTGTTCTTCCTGACCGCCTCCGTCAGCTGCTTGAGGTAGGCGGCGGTTTCGTCCCCGGCCAGGGTGGTGTTGAGCATGCCGAGGTTGCCGCCCAGCTCTTTGCCTTTTTCCAGCAGCAGGCTGTCAAAACCCTGGGCGGCCAGGGTCAGGGCAGATGTCATGCCGGCGATGCCGCCGCCGATGACCAGCGCCCGGGGAGTGACCGGCACGGTCTGCTCCGGCAGGGGCTTCATGCCGCGGGCCTTGGCCACAGCCATCCGCACCAGGTCCATGGACTTGTCGGTGGCCGCCTCGGGCTCATTGGCATGGACCCAGGAGCACTGGTCGCGGATGTTGACCATTTCGATCAGGCTGCGGTTGAGCCCGGCGTCCTTGAGGGTCTCCTGAAAGAGCGGTTCGTGGGTCCTGGGGGAGCAGGCGGCGATGACCACCCGGTTCAGCCGGTGCTCCCTGATCTTTTCCTTGAGCACCTCCTGGGCGTCCTGGGAGCAGGAATAGAGGCTGTCGGTGTGGTAGACCACCCCCTCCATGCCCTCGGTGGACTGCTCGACCTGGGGCACATTGACCACGGAGCCGATATTGATGCCGCAATGGCAGACAAAGACGCCGATGCGGATCTCATCCTCCTCCGGCTGCTCCTCGGGGTAGGACTTGTGGACTATGCCCTGCCCCCGCTGCCTGGTCAGCATGCCGGCGGCGATGCCGGCGGCGGCCGATGCCTGGGTGACGCTTTCCGGAATATCCTTGGGTCCCTGGAAGGCACCGGCGACGATGACCCCCTCGCGGCTTGTCTCCAGCGGGGTGAAGGTGGATGTCCGGCAGAAGTCGTAGCTGTTCAGTTCGACGCCGGCCATTTCGGCGATGCCGCGGGCGTCCCGGGGCGATTCCATGCCCACCGACAGGACAACCATGTCGTAGGGCTCAAAGGCGTGGGAGCCGTCCAGGGTGGAATAGGTCAGCCGCAGCTGGTTCTCCCACGGAGTCACATCCGCCACCCTGGCCCGGACAAACCGGACGCCCATGGCCTCTGCCCGCTCCCGGGCCTTGTCGAACTCCTTGCCCTGGGTGCGGATGTCCATGTAGTAAATGGTGATGTCCGTCTCCGGGTCGTGCTCCTTGGCAACCAGGGCCTCCTTGATCGAATACATGCAGCAGACCGAGGAGCAGTAACCGTTGCCGCAGCCCAGATCACGCGAACCCACGCACTGAATGAAGGCCAGCCGCTTGGGATGGCGGCCGTCGGAAAAGCACTTGACCTCCCCCCGGAACGGGCCGGAGGCGGTGGTCATCCGCTCGAACTCGATGCTGGTGACGATGTCCGGGTGCTTGTTGTAGCCGTATTTCTCCAGGGTTTCCTCGGTAATCCGGCCGAACCCCGGGGACAGAATGACGGCGCCCACCTTCAGCTCGACCTCTTCGGGCTGCTGATTGAAGTTGATCGCTTTGCTCTGGCAGACCGCCACGCAGATCTGGCAGGTCTGGTGCTGCAGATAGAGGCAGGAGCGCGGATCGATGTAGTAGGTCGCCGGCACCGCCTGGGCATAGTCGATGTGAATCGGCCGGGTTACGGACAGCCCCTCGTTGTACTCATCGACGTGATGCTTGGGGCAGTACTGGGTGCACAGCCCGCAGGCCGTGCAGCTGTCGGCGTCGATGTAGCGGGGCCGCAGCCTGATCCGGGCCGTGAAGTCGCCGGGCCTGCCCTCCAGGGCCAGGAAGTCGGCATTGGTGAGCATTTCGATATTGGGAGACCGACCGGCCTCCACCAGTTTCGGCGCCAGTATTCAGAGCGAGCAGTCATTGGTCGGAAAGGTCTTGTCGAGCTGGGCCATGACCCCGCCGACCACCGCGTCCTTTTCCACCAGATAGACATAGTAGCCGAGTTCGGTGAGGTCGAGCGCGGCCTGCACTCCGGCAATGCCTCCGCCTAAGACCATCACCGCTCCGGCTCTGTGTTGCATTCCTTTTCCCATGTGTATCTCCAGGTTACAGTATATTTGTCCAGATTATCGTTCGTGCACTCGCGGAGGCGCGGCTTTGCATGGCTTGCCCGGTTTGTGCTCCGCGGGTCATATATTCACCGGCGCCGTTATTTTCTCGATGCGGACGGCACAGACCTTTGCCTCCGGGATCTTGCACACCGGATCCAGCGCATCGTTGGTCAGCAGGTTGGCCGCCGCCTCCCGGTAATGAAAGGGCATAAAGACCAGGCCGTTGTACACCCGGTCGGTTATCAGTGCAGGAAGGGTGATGTTGCCCCTGCGGCTGACGGCCCGTACCGTTTCACCGTTGTCGATGCCGAGCCTGTCGGCGTCCTCCGGGCTGATTTCCACATGCGGTCCGTTGTCGACATCCTCGAGGATCTTTGAGCGGCGGGACATGGTGCCGGTGTGATACTGGGCCAGAACCCGGCCGGTCGTCAGAACCAGAGGATACTCCTCGTCGGGCAGTTCACTTGATCCGGCCCACTTCACCGGGGTGAACTTGGCTCGGCCGACGGGAAAGCAGTTTTGAAACAGTACGGGCGTGCCCGCATGGTCCATATCCGTACAGGGCCACTGAATTCCTTCTTTCTCCAGCCGTTCATAGGTTATGCCGGCGACCTCGGGCCAGACCCTGCCTATTTCGGCAAAAACCGTCTCACACAGGGGCGGTGCGGTGACAAACCCGCCTTCATTGTACAACCGATGGGTGAATCCGCGCGACAGGGGGACGATGTGATCAAACCCCATGCGGGCGGTCACCAGGTTGATGATGGTCAGGTCGTCCCTGGCCTCACCCGGGGGACGCACCGCCCGGCGCACCCTTTGTATCCGGCGCTCGGTATTGGTGAACGTGCCGTCCTTCTCGGCAAAGGAAGCCGCCGGCAGGACGACATCGGCCAGTTCCGCCGTCTCGGTGAGGAAAATATCCTGCACCAGCAGGAAATCCAGCTTTTCCAGGGCCTCGCGGACATGACTCATATTGGGATCGCTGAGGACCGGGTTTTCGCCCATGATCCACATGCCGGCCAGTTTTCCTTCCAGGATGGCCTGTGGCATTTCCGTCGCCGTCAGTCCGGGTTCCGATCTGGGCATGTATTTCCAGATTTCACCGATCCGCTGCCTGGCTTCCTCGTTGTCAACCCGCTGGTAGCCCGGGAAGAAGACGGGATTGCCGCCCATGTCGCTGGCTCCCTGGACATTGTTCTGCCCCCGCAGGGGATTGAGTCCGGCCCCGCGCTTGCCCAGGTTGCCGGTTGCCAGGGCCAGGTTGGCCAGTGCCCGGACATTGCTGGTACCCGACGTATGCTGGGTCACCCCCATGGTGTAATAGATCCCGGCCCGCCCGGCGGCTCCATACATCCGGGCGGCCTCCTCGATGTCCGCCGCGGGAACGCCGGTGATTGTTTCCGCCCACTGCGGGGTGCAGCCGGCAACGGCCGCAGCAAACGCATCAAACCCCTCGGTCCGCTCGGCAATGAACTGCCTGTCGGCCAGGTCGTCGCGAAGAATGACATGGCACAGGGCGTTCACCAGGGCCGCATCCGTCCCCGGCCGGTGCCGCAGCCAGATCGCCGCGTGGTCGACCAGCTTGATCCGCCGGGGGTCGGCGACGATCAGCTTCGCCCCTCTCTTCACCGCCTTTAGCATGCGCAGGCCGATGATCGGATGGGTTTCGGTGGTATTGGAACCGATGACCAGCAGGACGTCATTGTCCACGATGCCGGCGATATCGTTGCTCATCGCCCCGGAACCGAATGCGGTGACCAGACCGGCCACTGACGGACTGTGTCAGTAGCGGGCACAGTGATCCACATTGTTGGTGCCGATGCCGGCCCGGAAAAATTTCTGAAAGGCGTAATTTTCCTCGTTGGTGCAGCGCGCCGACGAAAGTCCGGCAATGGCGTCCGGGCCCTTGTCCTCCAGGATACGGCGCATGGCCTCGGCGATCAGGTCCAGGGCCTCGGCCCAGCTTGCCGGTTCGAGCGCCCCGCTCTGCTCCCGCCGGATCAGAGGTGTTTTCAGGCGGTCCGGATGGTGGACGAAGGCATGCCCGAACCGTCCCTTGACGCACAGGTCTCCGTAGTTGGGAGCCTTGTCGGGATCGGCGCCGACCTCCATCAGGGTGTTGCCCTTGACCTTGAGCTGGACCTGGCAGCCGGTCCCGCAGTACGGACAGGTAGAGGGAATCGATTGTACCTCTTCGACCTGGATGGGAACGATCCGGTTCTTCTTGTTGAGAGCGCCGGTGGGGCAGTTCTCAACGCATTTGCCGCAGGAAACGCACTTGTCGTTGAACACTATTTCCAGACCGTAGGGCCGGCCGTGTTCGTCCACCTTGCTGGCCCTCAGTTCCAGGGCGTCATATTCGCAGTACCGTTCACAGCAGCGGCAGAAGATGCACTTGTTGCGGTCGACCACGATGGCCGGATGGGAATCGTCGATCTTGTACAGGGGCTTGATGCCCATGCCGGTCTTAAGGATATTGACGTTGTATTCGACGTCAAGCCGTTTCAGCTCGCACCGTTCATAGGCGCTGCAGCCGCAGGACAGGCAGCGGGACGCCTCGCGGACCGCCATTTTTTCCGTGTAGCCGAGCTTGACTTCGTCAAAGTCCTGGATGGCTGTTTCCGGCGGGCGCTCGGGCATTTTTTCCCGCAGCTTGACGTTGATGCCTTCAAAATTCTTCAGATCGACGTCGTCAAAGGTTTTGCCCCGGGTGAAGTTGAACCTGTTTTCCGGCGTTTCCTTGTCACTATCCATGACAAAGGCGTGGATGTTGTCCGCCGCCCTCCGGGCAGCGACCACGGCCTGGATGACCGATTTCGGGCCGGTCACGGCGTCGCCGCCGGCGAAGACCCCGTCGACGCTGGTCTGGGAGCTCCGGGGATTGGCGACAATATTGCCTTTGGGGGTCAGTTCGATCCCGGCCTCGATCTCGCCGCCGATGAAATGGTCCTTGACCGCCATCTGTCCCAGGGAGGAAACAATGGTGTCGACAAAGAGGGTGTTCTTGGCGCCCGGGATGGGGACCGGCTCCCGGCGGCCGCGTTCATCCGGCTCGCCCAGCTTCATCCTGATCAGGTCGAGCCGCAGCCTGCTGTCCTCCTCGGATGGCCCGCATATTTCGATGGGGGAGGCCATGAGCAGAAACTTGACGCCTTCCCGCTCCGCCTCGCGGATATTGCGCTGATTGGCCGGCATTTCGATCTTGGCCCGGGGGTAGATGATGGTGACGTCGTTGACGCCCAGGCGCAGAAGGCTTCGGGCGACCTCCATGGCCGTGTTGTTGCCGCCGATGACCGCCGCCCGCCGGCCCAGTTCAATGTGTTTCCCTTCATTGACCAGGCGCAGGAACTCGATGGCGCGATACACATGGGGCTTCTGGGAACATGGGATTTCCAGCGGTTCGTCAATGCAGGCGCCGATGCCGATGAACACCGCGTCAAAACCCTGGTCCCGGAGATCCCGGATGGTGAAATGCCTGCCCCATTCCTGGTTCAGGCGGATGGAGATGCCCATCCGGAGGATGGTGTTGATTTCGTACTCCAGGACCTCCCTGGGAATACTGTACTCCGGGTGGCCGTAGCGCAGGGCTCCTCCCAGCTTGGGAGCGGCTTCGAAAATGGTGATGTCATGCCCCCGCCGGGTGAGAAAATAGGCGGCGGTCAACCCGGCCGGCCCTCCGCCGATCACCGCGATCCGCTTGCCTGTCGGTTTTTCCCGGGGGATGTTCAGGTTGATCTCGTGGGTCATGCACCAGTCGGCAACAAAGCGCTTGAGATGGTTGATGTGAATCGGGTCGTCAACCAGAATGCGCCGGCAGCGGGTTTCGCAGAACCTGGGGCAGACCCGGCCCACGGAGAACGGTACCGGATTGCGCTCCATGACCAGGCGCAGGGCTTCTTCGTATTCGCCCTTGGCGATGTGGGCGATGTAGCCCTGAACGTTGATCTGTCCCGGGCAGGTAAGATTGCAGGGAGCCTTGCAGTCGCCGAAATGGGTGCGGGAGATGGCGGCCAGCCGCTGCTGGCGGAAGTCGGTGACGGTCCTGGATGCCGTCGCGATGTCCATGCCGTCCAGGGCAAGGGTGGAACAGGCCCGGAAAAGACCCTCGACCGGCAGGACCGACGTAAGACCGTGCCGCCTGTAATCAGCCACTTCGACAACACAGATGTTGCAGGGGTTGTCGGCCAGGGTTCCCTTGACGTAACAGAGGGTGGGGATTGCTATGCCGGAGCGCTTGGCGACTTCAAGGATGGTCAATCCCTTTTCGGCAAGGATTTCATTGCCGTCGATGGTCAGTTGTACAGTGGTCATACACTCCGTTCAGGTTCAGGGCCAGCAGGCGGAAACCGTCCCGCTGTCCGCCGTTCGTCTCCGTTGGTGTCTATTTGGCCGGCTTCCATTCCTTCAGAAAGGCAGGCAGATGTCCGGCTTCCCTTGGACCGATGGTAATGGTCCACTCCGACAGTTCCTCCTCCAGTTCGCCTTTGATGGTGGCCAGGTACCCGGGAATGATCAGCTCGCGATGCCTGACCTTGTCGGTTATTCCCGATTTATTGACAAACTGGGCGATGAGGTCGGCGCCGAATTTGCCCGCCGCCCAGGCGGTCAGCACGGACAACCCTTCCGTGTCCTTGATCAGCAGCCAGGAAGGCACCTTGGACCCTTCAATTTCTCCGGAAACGATGAAGTAGGTCAGGGAGAAGTTGCAGGTGATCAGGACCGGGGAATCCTCTCCCGGACCGCTGATGGGATAGATGTCCTCGGCGACGACCATCGGCCGCTGCGGATCGGTGAAAATGTTCAACTGCTCCAGCAGCAGCGGAAAGAGGATTTCCCCCTGGATGTCGGATAGCACGACTATGCCGGCATACTTGGCCATCAGCACCGAGGCGATCATGGCCTCCATCATACCGTCGTCCGTCATCTCGCAGGGAAAGGTGATGGTCGGGAAACCGAAGGGCTTGAATTTTTCCTTGATGGCGGCCCGCCGTGTGACGACACTGTCTTCGAAGGCCGCCCTCATGGTCCTGGCTCCGGTGTCCAGGACCAGGTCCTTGTGGCCGCTTTCAACGAGCCGGCCGGACAGGTCGACCAAGTTGTCGAGATTTTTTCCCTTCACGGCGAGGGGACATCCGGTCTCCCGGGCAAGTTCGCCCATGGGCTGCCAGTTACCGTCGTCGGCGGCGTACAGCAGGGGCTTACGGTCGCCGCAGACGGCGGCCGCGGTTTTCATGTTGGCGACGTTGTCGCTCATGAGGATCAGAGAAGCCCTGGGCGCCTGCTCCAGCACCTTGCGGGTCAGGTCGGCAAAGGCGGCGCCGTCGCCGTTGCCGTCCTTGACGGCGATGAGGTTGGCCCGCATCATGACCCCGACCCGCTCAAATTCCAGGTCGTTGAACCGCTTGATCCTGGCGTCAACCGCAGCCTGCTCCTCAGAGGTGGACACCCGCACCGCTATGCCGGTCGGATGTTCAAACCGTTTTTCATGGCGGAAAAGACAGGTTTCGCCGCCGATGGTGAACGCCCCGTCGCCGCTCCCCAGCTTGACGGTCCGGATTGGGGGGGCCGATGCCTCGCCGATGGTCTGTTTCGCCTCCTCGCTCACGTACGGGCAGGCGTCGATGGCCGCCTGCCCCGCCGCCACCTTCATGGCAAAAGCGAGACATGTCGGGATCTCGCACTCGCCGCAGTTTTTCTTCGGCAGCATTTTCAGTATCTGTATGCCGGTTAACGCCATTGTTTCATTCCTCCTTAAAGCGTAACTCCTTGACAGCCCGGAACGGCTCCGCTTCCGGCTGCGGTTGGTTGATTCAATCAGCCGATCGCGGTCTCCATATCCAGGGCCGGATGTCCTTTCTCCTTGAGAAATTCGAGGATTTCCTCCTCGGTGGTCCCCTGCTCTTCCGTGGCGATCATGTCAAACAGTTCGGGCATGCCGATTTCCTCGCAGCGGGCCTTCAGCTTTTCCCCTATTTCCTCCTTGAGCATCTTGGGTATCCAGACCAGCCTTTTCAGGCCGCCCTCGGCAAGAAACAGTTTGGGGCTGGTCAGATAATGCTTGGAAACGCCCATGAACCCGGGGGTCTGCATGCCGCCGCCGGCCATGCCCGCCAGGGTGGTGAACTTCATGCCCGACGGGGTCATCCCCATGAAATCGCGGTTGACGACCATGATGCCGTTGCAGCTCGGCAGCATGGCGGCGATGGCCTCGAAGCAGCCGCAGGCGGTCATGGGGCTGTTCATCAGGGAGTAGCAGCTGACCTGGGTAACGACGCCGCGCGAGGCCTGGGCGACAAAGTCGTTGATGCCGGTGAAATAGCCGTTAATTTCGTCGATGCATTCCCCCTTCTGAATCGGCTGGTTCGGACCGGTGGGATTGATCTGGAACGAAGCCTTGCCGTCAAGCCAGTTGTAGGCGCCGCACATGCCGATGCGCTCCGGGGTGATGACGCAGACATGGCTCGGCGCGAAGGACTGGCACAGGGTGCAGGAATAGAACACCTCTTCGGTCTCGTCGGTCATGGAGCCGAGGCGGAGGTCGCGTTCCTCATAGACCTTGCGGGCAAGCTCCATGACTTCTTCGACCTTGTCCTGTTCGGTATAGATCTTGACCTGGACCTTGTCGAGGATTGCGCCGAACTCCTGGTGCAGCTTGCCGTGCAGGACCTTGCCGATGTGCTTGAAGGAAAAGCCTTTTTCCACCGCGGCCTTGCCGATGCGGATCCACATGATATTCCGCTGGCCGATGTGCATGATGCCCTGGATGTAATTGATCAGATGATGGAACTGGCGCTCGAGGATCGGTTCGAAGTCGGACTGCATTTCGCGGCCGGCCACTTCGACCAGAATGGCGATGGGCAGATTCTGCCCCTGCTGGATATCGGCGATGTCCGGCCCCTCGAGGATGATCCTGCCGTCCTCGACTTCGTCCATTTCCTTGGAGACAAGGACCTCGACGCCGGTGGTCCGGCCGCCCCCGCATTCCATGTACAGGTCGTCCTTGCGGATCCGCTCGCCTTCGAAGGCAGGGCCGAAGGACATCGGGATGTCGATCTTGGTGACCGTCACCTTCAGGCCGCGGACCTCGATGGCCTTCTGGACGATTTCCTCGTGCGGCACGTTGGACACCACGTGTTCGTAGGTGCAGATGCCGGTCGGCAGCACCTGAGGGATGTCGTAATCGGAGATGGTCGGGAAGCCCCAGTTGATGGCGCCGGCGGCATTGGCATACCATTCGTCGCTGACCGGACCGAACGCCATGACAAAGGCAAAGGTCCGGTTCTTGTTGTAAAGCAGGTTGCCGCGGTAGTCGCCGGGCTTGATGCCGCCGAAGGCCAGAGCGACGCGGCAGGCAAAGCCGATGGCAAAGACGGCGGAGGTGTAGGTCGGTCCGAAGGGCACCAGCCGGGTGTTCCAGCCGACCTGGACGCCGTTGTCGACCAGCAGGTCGGGCATCCGGATCCCGTCAGTATGGTCGTGCATGAAGATGTAGAGGTTTTTCTCCTGCAGCTCCAGGGCGATCCTGCTGGCGACCTCCTTGGAGGGCGGCGTTCCCATGATGGCGGCGAAGCCCGGGGCGGTGCCGTCGACGAACTCGACGCCCCGCTTGCGGAAGATGACATCGTCCGCCGCGCCCAGCCAGATGTTGTCCGTGGTCGGCTCCTCGCTCTTGGTGTAAAAACCGGCCTCGTTCAGGTAGCGGATGGCCTCGTACATCTCCTCGGCGAAGAAGGTGCCCATGCCGGCGTCGAGGGCCGGGGCAAGGTAGGGCAGCCAGATGTCCTCGGTGACGACGGGCGGCAGCAGCTTGCGGCATTCCTGGAAAATATCCTTCATGTCGCCGAGCCTTTCAACCTTTGCGCCGAGCATGGAATAGATGATGGGCAGGTAATAGGCCGTATTCGGAAAGGAGACTTCCTGTTCCGGCCCGTATTTCTTCAAGGCCTCTTCATAGGTCTCCTCAGCCATATCAATGATTTTTTTGGCGCCGCGAATGGCCGCGGAACAGATTATCTTCGACATAGAGAAAACTCCCTTCCAGTTGCTGTGTATTTCTCGAATTGGTACCCGGAATAAATTGCTCCGATCAGGACATGAGTCCGTTGATCAGGGATTTTGTCAGGTTGACGGCCTTGGGGTGACGCATGATCAGGACCTCGCCGCCGGCCAGCAGCATGCAGGCCGCGGTCAGGGCCTCCATCATGATGCCGCGCTGTTCCTGGTCGCCCAGCAGGTCATCGCTCGGCAGGCCGACTTCCTTGGTTTTCCAGACCTCGCGCCCCAGGTTGCAGATGATCGGCACCTGGAGCTTCTCATCTTTCTGGGTCAGGGCGGCAAGCCGGATGCGCTCCATGACCGAATAGGTATATTCGATGCCGTAGCCCAGAGCGCCGATGGATGGATCCATGAGCACGGTCGACAGGGATACGCCCAGGTTTTCCAGCAGGATGTTCAACTGCTTCGCCAGGTTGACATCGATGGGCGAAGCGGCGACTATCGGATGATGAAAAGCCATTGCCGTGGCGCCGATGGCCCGGTAATTGGCATCTTCGAGCGGGGCCAGGCATACTTTTTTGTCGCCGATGATGGCGGTGACTTCACGCAGGGTCTCGGTATCCTTTTCGTTGTTGCCGCAGCCCCAGACTATGATGGGCACATCAACGGCCTCGATCACCGCGGCCGCGTCCCTGGCCGCCTCGGAAGACTTCCGGTTCAGACCGTTGGGATCGGTCCCGGCCAGATAGATGTTCAGCGCCCCGGCCTGGTATTCATCGACGCATTTCCTGGCCCAGGCAACCGGGTTGTCCATCACGTCGTCGAAATATCGGGTCAGGGTGGCCGGCCAGTTGTCAGGCTTGATGTCCATGATCTCCATGGCGATCAGGGGTTTCCTGGGCATGCTCCCCTCAAAGAGGTGGAACGGCAGCACCGAGGAACCGCCGACAGTGACGGCCGTGTCGCCGTTGCCGAGAACGGTTTCCCGGATCGCGCCATTGTAGTTGACGGTGTAGGCGGACGCCGGCACCTTGGTCGCCCGCTCGGCAAGGGTACTTTCTGCCGCGGCGAGTTCCGGGGCGGCAATGGACGCAGGCGCGGCCTTTGACGGCTTGGGCGCAGGCTCCTTCCTGACTGGTTCGGGGGCGGGGCCGGCAGCGGCTTTTTCCGGCTTGGGCGCAGGCTCCTCCCTGGCTGGTTCGGGGGCGGATCCGGCAGCGGCCTTTTCCGCCTCGGCCTTTGCCCTGGCCCTGGCTTCGGCCTCGGCCTTCGCCCTGGCCTCTGCTTCCGCTCTGGCAGCTGCCTTGGCCTTTGCTTCCGCCTCGGCTTTGGCTTTGGCCTCCATTTCAGCCTGAGCCCTGGCCGCCTCCTGCTCGGCCGCTTTTCTTTCGGCCTCAGCTTTTGCCTTTTCCGCGGCTGCGGCGCGTTCGTCAACCTTCAGAGGCGCCTGAACCGCAGCGGGCGCCCCAGTCGCCGCCTGGGGAGGCTCCTTCTTGAGGATGGCTTCCGCATCCATGAATTTCAGCAACGCGGCGAACTGATCATCGCTGAGTCCATATGCCCTTCTGAGGGCGTCAAGCCCCTGTTTGACTGATTCCAACGCCATCTGGCGCTCTGTTTCATTCATTTTGTGTTCTCCTGCATCATCGGTAGCAACGGCAACGGTTTCAGTTGACTGGACCGGCGAGCCGGCGGGCCGGGGAGCGGATGCCTGCCGCATGATGGCCTCCGCTTCGCGGCGGGCTGCGGCGACTATCTGCTCGGCCTCGGCTTTTGCCTCGGCAACTGCCGCGGCCACATCAGCGCGAACGGTGATCGCTTCGGCAAGGGGCGCGGGAGCAGCTTCGGGCTCTGCTTCGGCAAATGTCGGCCGGGGCAGCAGGCCGGCTTTTTCGACAATCTGCTCCACCGCCTCCTCCCACTCGATGGCCATGACATGAACGCCGGCGACACCTGGTATTTCCTTGACCTGGTTGATGATGTCAACCGCGATGCTGATCCCTTCCTGCTGCTTGTTTTTGGCCCCCTTCAGGCGGTCGATGACCTCGTCGGTGACGTCCATGCCGGGAACGTTGTTTTTCATGTACATGGCCATGCCGACGGACTTGGGCGGCGTGATGCCGGCGAGGATGTACGCCTTATTGTCCAGTCCCAGATCCCTGACCATTTCCATGAACCTGGCAAATTTGTCAACATTGTAGATGATCTGGGTCTGCACAAAATCGGCGCCGTTGGCGATTTTCTTGCCCAGCCGGACTGCCCGGTATTCAAAGGGATAGGCAAAAGGGTTGGCCGCGGCGCCGATGAAGAAACGCGGTGCGCTCCCCTTGATTTCCTCGCCGCATTGAAATTTTTTCCCATCCCTCATGTCCCGGACCATGCCGAGCATCTGGATGGAATCCATGTCAAAAACACCCTTGGCGCCGGGATGGTTGCCGAATTTCTGATGATCACCGGTCAGACACAGCAGGTTTTTCAGGCCATGGGCCGAAGCGGCCAGCAGATCGCTCTGCATGCCTATCCTGTTCCGGTCGCGGCAGGTCATCTGAACAACCGGCTCGACCCCCTCGGACTGGGCGATGAGACCGGCTCCGATGCTTGACATGCGGACGATCGCCGTCTGGCAGTCGGTGATATTGACCGCGTCCACGCATCCCTTGAGCAGCCGGGCTTTTTTTCTGACAACCTCCGGGTCACTGTTTTTCGGCGGCCCGAGCTCCCCGGTGACGGCAAACTTGCCGCCGGTGAGCACGCGCTCGAGATTGCTCCCCGATTTCATCAATCCTCCTTGTGAGAAAATATATCCATGCACGGTCGACTCTGGCGCGGCCGGCCGTGTTGCGTTCGTTTTCGCCCGTCACCCTGCCGGAGCAAACCCCGGCAGGCATCTCGCCGGACAAAATGCCGGTTCGGCGACCCGGGCCGGCTCAGACGTGGGGCACACCCTCGCCGCCGCAGCCCATGCCGGGCAGGGCCTGGCCTTCGATCTGGCGGCGCATGGCCATGTCGAACAGGACGCGGTCCTGTTTTTTATTGATGCCCAGGGCTTCCCGTTTTGCATCAATGGCTCTGATCATCTTCTGCGCCAGCTTGATCGGGTCTTCTTCGACATCCCAGGTGGCGCCGTACAGATCCTTCATGCCTTTGAACAGGAATTCGCTGAACTTCTTCGACCCCTGGACGGGGAGGTTCTGGAAGATGACATGGGCGCCGGAGCTGACAAAGTACTGGCCGATGGCAACCGCCTTTTCCGACATGTAGAGCGGTGCGGTCCCGCAGGCCGGTATTTCGGAAATATCCTCGCCGAGCCCGCCCTCGTTGACCATTTCGGTCAGGGCGATGAGCAGCCTGCTGTTGTCGACACAGGAGCCGACATGCAGCACCGGCGGCATGCCGACGGTCTCGCAGACTTCGGCCAGGCCGGGACCGGCATACTCGGCGGCGGCTTCGGGCCGCATCAGTCCCCGGCGGCCCAGCGCCGAAGCGGCGCAGCCGGTGGCCAGGACAAGGACGTTGTTTTTGATCAGTTCCGTGGCGATTTTGAAGTGGACGTCATCGGCATATTTGAAATGCTCGCAGCCGACAATGGCCCCCACCCCCCTGATCCGGCCGTTGATGATGTTGTCGTTCAACGGGCGGTAGGAGGAGCGGAAGCGCCCGCCCAGCATGTAATTGATCGTCTCGTGGCTGAACCCGACCACCACGTCGAATTTTTTGTCCCTGGGGATATAATGGGTGCCGCGTTTTTTGAAGTTGCCGATCGCATGGCGGAGAATGGCCTTGGCGGACTGCAGGGCCTCATGTTCGTCAAAGGGGATGTGGACTGCGTCCGGCATCTTGGCGCGATAATTGGTGGTGATGATGTCGGTGTGCATTTCCTTGACCACCTGGGCGACGGACTGCATGACGCACTGGACGTCGACGACCATGGCCTCGACGGCGCCGGTGGCCAGGACCATCTCCTGCTGGATGAAGGAGCCGGCCACCGGGATGCCGCGCCGCATCAGGATCTCGTTGCCCGTGCAGCAGACTCCCGCCAGGTTGATCCCCTTGGCCCCGGCCTTTCTGGCCAGTTCCAGCATGTCTTCATCCTCCGCCGCCATGCAGAGGGATTCGGCCAGAAGCGGTTCGTGCCCGTGGACGGTGATGTTGACCTGGTCCTCCTTCAAGCAGCCGAGGTCGACGATCGCCCGCCTGGGGACCGGGGTGCCGAACATGATGTCGGTCAGTTCGGTGGACAGCATGGACGCGCCCCAGCCGTCCGCCAGGGCGCACCTGGACCCCTGCAGCATGATGTTCTTATAGTCCTGGTCAACCCCCATGTGGGTGCGGTGCATCATTTCCACAACCTCGCGGTCGATGCCGCGGGGCTCGACTCCCAGTTTCTTCCAGATCTCCTGCTGCTTGCGCGGCGCGCGCTTGAGCATGGTGAGGGTTCCGTCCTGCTGCCCGAACTCGGCCAGGGCCTTTTCCCCGAGCTCCAGGGCGATTTCGTTCTTGCCGCGCCCTTCGGTGGCAATGCCGAAGAGCTCCGCCATCCGGTGGAGTTTTTCCACGTCCTTGATCTCGTGCGGGGTTTCACCCTTGGCGGTGGCGATCAGGCCGCGCACCATTTCCCTGGCATGGTCGGTATGGGAGGCGGTGCCGGCGGCGATGATGCGGGCAAAATTCCTCGCCGTAACCGTATCGGCCGTGGCCCCGCAGATCCCCAGCATGGTGTCCACGCCGTCGATGATCTGGCAGGGGCCCATGTTGCAGATCCTGCAGCAGGTGCCGCCGGAGCCGAAAAGGCAGGCGGACATGCCGCGGTCTTCCAGCCGGTCATAGGCCGTGCGGACCTGTCTGGCCAGGTCCTGGTTGAGCAGGTCGATGGTTGATGCGCCGGTTATTTCATTGCACTTGTCGCATCCGGTTGACTTCGCCATAATAACGTCTCCTGAACTGTGATCGGAAACGGAACCCGGCACATGCGCCGGGTGGTCCGATTGTTGATTCGCTTGCCTGGTTAAACCAGCCCGGCATGCTGCCTGGCCGACTGGACGGTGTTCTTCATGAGCATGGTGATGGTCATCGGCCCCACTCCTCCGGGGACCGGTGTAATGGCCGCCGCCTTGTCCCTGACCGAGTCAAATTCGACGTCGCCGGCGAGTTTGGCCTTGCCGCTCTCGGTCGTGCCGATCCGGTTGACGCCGACATCGATCACCACCACGCCTTCCTTGACCTGGTCGCCCTTGATCATGTTCGCGACTCCGGCGGCCACTATAAGAATATCAGCACGCTTGGTGTGAAAGTCCATATCTTTTGTCCGGGTGTGGCAGAGGGTAACCGTGGCGTTGCCGCCGGGGCGCTTCTGCAGCATGAGGTTGGCCACGGGTTTGCCGACGATGTTGGAGCGGCCGATGACCACGACCTCGGCCCCGCTCGTCTCCACCCCGGCCCGCATGAGCAGCTCCAGGACCCCGTGGGGAGTGCAGGGCAGAAAACACTGCTCGCCGAGCATCATCTTGCCGACGTTGACCGGATGAAAACCGTCCACATCCTTGTCGGGATCGATGGCGTACAGGACCTTGGCCTCGTTGATATGCCTGGGCAGGGGCAGCTGAATGAGTATCCCGTGAATTTTCGGATCGTCATTGAATTTCCCGACCAGCTCGAGCAGCTCCTCTTCGCTCGTCCCGGCCGGCAGCGTGACCTGCTCGGAATGGATGCCGAGGGCATGCGCGGTCTTGTTCTTTGCCGCCACATAGGATTGCGAGGCGGGATCATCGCCGACCAGGATAGTCACCAGGCCGGGCACTACATTATGTTTCGCGCGGAGTTCGTCAATCTCCAGCTTGAGTTCCTCCCGTATCGCTTTGGCGGTCTCGGTTCCGCTTATGATTTTTGCCCCCATTCTCACTCCTTTCTCAATTCGCTGAAAACAATGGATATCAGGTCGGCATAAACAGAATATGCCGATAAGTACATGTACAAAATGTCAGGATGGCGTGTACAATATGTCAAAGGCTCAAAAAAAGTGCCAAGAAGAGTTACAATATCGGATATGAAAATATTTTCAAGTATAAAACTGCGTTTTTTCATCCTCTTCCAGTCGTTTAATAATGAAATGATATGAACCGGTTGTCCATCTTTTTCCCTGATTTTCCCTGCAGCCCGGTTTTTCCCCGGAGAAGGAGAGGTTGATTTTTTTCTTGGTCGTAACTAAATTTAAAAAATACAGCCGGCCAGTCCGGCAGGCAGAAAACACTGCTGCTTGTCATCGAAACCCAACCGGCTTGCCGGACCATCGCGCAAGGAGCCAAAGAACCCCCGGGAAACAACAGGCCACCTCCCGGCAAAACGACAGAGTGCAACATGGGATTTCTTGAAGGATTATTCTGGCTGACCCTCAATATTTATCATGAGGCGCGCAGCGAGCCCCCCATCGGACAACTGGCGGTTGCCCATGTGACCCTCAACCGGGCCATACAAAACAACTGGAATATTGAAGAGGTTGTCCGCGAACCCTACCAGTTCAGCTGGATTTTCCAGAAAAAAAATTATGTTCCCACCGAGGCCGACGCGTTCATGGAATGCCTGCAATCCGCCATGTACGCCCTGACCTCCGAAGACTTCACCGGCGGGGCCACCTTTTATCACCGCCAGGACCTCCAGCCGGAGTGGTCGGATGACCTGGTTTACGTGGCCCAGTACGGCGTTCATAAATTCTATCGCGACTGATCATCACCCTTTGTCAACATCGCCGCCATGTCCAGGTATCGCCGGCCTTCGGCCGGCCGGCCGTGTTTGATGCAGCCCCGTCCGTAAATCGTACATTTTCGTTCAAGCTCGGCCAAGGCCGCCGCCCGTTGGGCCGGAGAAAGAGGCGTGCGGGCAAGCAGCTTGACCAGCGCCCGGATCCGGTATTTATCCATCCCCTGGCGATGCATGACGGACAACTGGTCGGGCCGGCCTCCGTTCTTGACGGTCAGGGGCTCGTCTACGAGCAGGAAGCGCTCCGCCGCGCCGACCCGCAGCCAGTAGTCATAATCCTCGCAGCAGGGTAGCGTTTCATCGAAGCAGCCATGGAGATCGAAGATTTCCCGCCTGATCATCACCGTTGACATGCCGACCATGCACATCCTGAGGCTGGCATGAAAAATATCGCCGTGGGGCGGGCGGTGCTTCCTTTTCTGGTTGAGCCGGACTCCCCGCCGGTACCAGATTTCCCCGGTGTGGGAAATGCGCCGGGACGACCCGCGCATCCGCTCGGCCTGCCGGGCAAGTTTTTCCGGGACAAACCGGTCGTCCGAATCAAGGAAGCAGATCAGGCCGCCCCGGGCGGCCCGGATGCCCATGTTCCTGGCGGCGGCCGCTCCCCTGTTGTCCTGGTACATATAGAAAACGGGAAAGGGGGCCTCCCGGGCAAGGGCGGCAACCAGACGCCGGGTGTCGTCCGTTGAGCCGTCGTCAACCACGATCAATTCCTCCGGGGACAGCGTCTGGCTGCAAACCGACCTGACGGCCTGTTGGAGAAAGGGGCCGCGATTGTGGGTGGGAATGATGACTGAAATCAAATCCTGTCGCATGTTGAGCTGTTGTTTGACGTCCCCGCACCGGCCATCTGCCGGAGCGGCCGGAATCGTCCCCGGGCGGCGGGCGTGTTTCTTTTGCGCCCCCGCCAGGCGCCGGGGCTCTTTATTGTGGCAGAATGCTGTCTTTCTGCTATAGTGAAAAATTCAGTTTTTTTAATACGGTCCGGCCCGCCCGGCAGGTTGCCGCGGTTGCCGCCTGCATGAGCGTGAGCGGCGCGCGTATCCCGCTTTTCCCTTGCGAGGTTTATCACCATTGATCCATTGCATTTTCCATGTACACAGACATTCTCATTAACGCAACTCCGTATGAAAACCGGGTAGCCCTGGTGGACAGCGGCAACCTGCTTGAATTTTACCTTGAGCGGCCGGCCGAGCAGGGACTGGTCGGCAATATCTACTGCGGCAGGGTCGTCCGGGTATTGCCGGGCATGCAGGCGGCGTTCGTCGATATTGGACTCGAACGGGCCGGCTTTCTTTACGTGGACGATGTGCTGCTCTCCCCCTGCGAGTTTGAAAAACGGCTCGCCCGTCAGGACCAGCCGTTCAACCGGATCATTTCCGGTCAGGAAATCCTGCCCAATTCCTCCCAGGCGCAACCGGGCATAGGCGATCTGCTCAAGGAGGGCCAGAACGTCCTGGTGCAGATTTCCAAGGAACCCATCGGCACCAAGGGCGCCCGCCTGACCTGTCATATCACCCTCCCCTGCCGTAATCTTGTTTTCATGCCCCTGACCGATCATATCGGCATATCGAGAAAAATCGAAGACGAGGATGTCCGGCAGAAGCTCCGCGAAAAGATTGAGGCGCTGCGGCCCCCCGGCACGGGCTTTATCGTCCGTACCGTTGCCGATCATGCCAGCGAAGCCGAACTGGAGGCGGACATGGAGTTCCTCCTCCTCCTCTGGGACGACATCAAATCCCGCTGCGGCAAGGTTTCGGCGCCCAGCCTCGTTTACAAGGACATTGACATGATCCTCAGGTCGGTGCGCGACCTGTTCTCCGAGGATGTCAAACAGGTGATCGTTGACGCCAAACCCGTTTACGAGCGCCTGCAGTCCTTTGTCCGGATATTCGCCCCGGAGCTGCAGGACCGGATCGTCCATTATGACCGGGACACCCCGCTGTTCGAAGCCTACGGCATCGAGGTTGACATCAACCGCGCCCTGGACAAAAAAGTATGGCTCCGTTCCGGGGGCTATATCATCATCGAAACAACGGAGGCCCTGACGGTCATCGACGTCAATACCGGCAGATACGTCGGTAAGAAGGACCAGGCTGAAACCATTTTCAAGACCAATATGGAGGCGGTCAAGGAAATCGCCTACCAGCTTCGCCTGCGCAATATCGGCGGCATCATCATCGTCGATTTCATCGACATGGACAACGAGCAGCACCGCGAGGAGTTGTTCCTGGCCTTTCAGGACGCCATCAAAAAAGACAAGAACAGGATCAATATTCTCAAGATCTCCGAGTTCGGGCTGGTCCAGATGACCAGGAAAAGATCGCTGGAAAACCTTTCACAGATGATGTGCGAGCCCTGCATGTACTGCGAGGGTGAAGGTTTCGTCAAGTCCCGGCGGACCATCTGTTACGAGATTTTCCGGAAGATCACCAGGGATGCGTCCCGCACCCCGGGCAACAAGGTGTGCATCAAGGTGCACCCGCAGGTCGCCGACATGCTGCTGGAGGAAGAAGCCCAACATGTGGAGCTCCTGCAGAGGCAGACAGGCAAACAGTTTACCATCATCCCCGACGGGGATACCCATATCAACCGCTATGAAATATCCTGGGGAAACTGAACCGCTCAGCTTCCTCACTCTCATTGAACCCATAATGCTGGAGACTCATGGCTTCCGAAAACAGACTCAGATCGAACCGGCCGTCCGGCAAGGCGTCGCACATCGGCCGCAAGCTGCTCTTTCTCGTCCTTTTCCTCGCGGTGGGGGCTGCCGCCATCGCCGGCCTGGTGCTGTTTGAAAGGGAAAAACCGGTTGTCACCGTTCAGGACGGCCTGGAATACCTTGTCCGGAGCGGAGAATTCAACCTGTCGGCCTCGGACGGAAAAAGCGGCCTCCGTTCCCTGGTCGTCGTTCTCACGCAGGACGGAACGGAACAGGAACTGCATCGTCAGTCCTTCGACCGTAGCCAATGGTTTTACGGTGCCGGGCCTGCCCGGACGGATGCCGCCGTTTCCTATGACACCGTTAAGGCCAAATTCAAGGACGGCGGCGCCGAACTTGTGATTGTCGCGCGCGATTTTTCGCTGAACAACATGTTCAAGGGCAACGAGACCGTCACCAGGCTGCCGGTGCAGATCGACACCACGGCGCCCCGGATCGCCCTGCATCATGCCCAGCGCTATATCCGGCCCGGAGGGGGCGGTATTGTCGTCTATGACCTGTCGGAGCCGGCCGCGGTGCATGGCGCCGTCGTCAACGGTCGCCTCTTCAAGGGGTACCCGGTTCCCGAGCGGGAGAACCGCTACATCGCCTACATAGCCCTGGCCTGGGACAGCGGGAAAATTGAGGAGAGCAGAGTCATCGCCACGGACCAGGCCGGCAATGAAGGGCAGGCTGCTTTTTCCATGATATTCAAAAACGTCCCGGGCAAATCCGACAGCATCAATGTCAGCGACGGATTTCTCAACGCCAAGATCCCCGAATTTGAACTCCATTATCCTGAAATGACCGGTTCCCCGTTGGACAAATATCTCTATGTCAATAACGAAGTGCGGCGCATGAACGCCGAAACCATCGCCGACATCTGTTCCAGGCCCGAATCCGACAGGCTCTGGAAGGATCGCTTTCTGAGGATGGCCGGCCAGAACATGGCCGGATACGCCGAACAGCGCACCTACTACCACGCCGGCAAGGAGATTGACCGGCAGGTCCATCTCGGCATCGACATCGCCTCGACCACCAACGCCGAAATCAGGGCCGCCAACCGGGGCAAGGTTGTCTTTGCGGAGTATCTGGGCATTTACGGCAATACCGTTATCCTTGACCATGGTCAGGGAGTGTTCAGCCTTTATTCGCATCTGAGCCGGATCGAGGCCGGTCTCGGCGAAATTGTTGACCAGGACGCGGTGATCGCCTATTCAGGGATGACAGGCATGGCCGGCGGCGATCATCTCCATTTCAGCATGCTGATCCACGGCCTCTTTGTCACGCCCGTTGAATGGTGGGACCAGCACTGGATAGACGTCAACATCCAGGACATCCTCGGACAGCTGTAAAACGTGAATGGTCTGGTCATAGTGCCGTTCCGGCCTGAAAAGTCGCGCACCGGCGAACATTGCAGACGAGCAGCGGCATGGGCGGCAGCCGGACAGGGGCCCGCCGCCGAAGCCGTCACTTATCCCGGCGGCAGGCGTACGGAGCAGCCTACATAATCAGGATATTGCAGGCAAAATAACTGTTCACCCACATGTTTACACTCAAGCGCCTTTCCCTGCTCCTCTACAGTTATATTGCCACGGAGATGCTTGCCCCGTTCTTTGCAAGCTTTCTGATCCTGTACAGCGTCTTTTTCCTTGTCACCCTCCTCCCCATGCTGGATGTCGTCCTGGACCTCAAGATAGGTCTGGCGGATTTCATCAGGCTGGCGTGCTACATTTTTCCCCATATGCTGCTGTACGTCATTCCCATGGCGTGCATGACCGGGGTCATCGTCGGTTTCACGCGGCTGACCAATGACCGGGAGATGCTGGTCCTCAAATCAAGCGGAATCAGCCTGAGGCAGATCCTGCCCCCCGTTTTCCTCATCGCGGCGTCCATCTCCCTCCTGACGGGTTTCTTCTCGGTCAAGCTCGTGCCGGCCGGGGAACTGGCCATGAAGCAGCTGATGTTCCAGCTTGCCAAGGAGAAGATCAGCAAGGGCCTCCAGGAAAGGACCTTCACCGAAGCCCTCGGCGACATGGTGGTCTATGTCGACCAGGTCGGGGCGGATGATCACTGGCAGGGCGTGTACGTGTCGGATATGCGGAACCGGCAGCAGCCCGTCATCATCATGGCGGAAGGAGGATACCTGGACGCGGAAATCGAGAAGATGATGGTGACGATCACCCTCAATGACGGCACCCTTCATCATTCCGAAGTGCCGGAAAGCCAGGTGATCCGCTTTCAGCGCTACCAGATCCAGATCCCCCTGCAGCCGCCGACCGAGGTCAACGGCGATCATCTCACCCTGCTGGACAGAAGTTCCATGACCCAGCGGCAACTGCTGGACGCCGCCGACAAATACGGCCGCGATGAACGCCGGGGCATCGTCTTTCTCACCGAATATCACCACCGTCTTGCCTTGCCGGTGGGCTGCCTGATCCTGAGCCTGCTCGGCTTGCCCCTGGGACTGCAGTCCGGACCCGGCAGACAGGCATCAGGCATCCCCCTCGGCCTGTTTTTTTTCATTTTCTATTATATCCTGACAACGTTCGGCAGGGTGCTGGCCGAGGATTTAATGGTACCGGTGGTCATCGGCCTGTGGCTGCCCAACCTCGTTTTCCTGGCCCTGACGTTCATTGTCTTTCGCCGGGTTGAACGGGAAAAACCGATCATTTCCGACAGGATTCACAACTGGATGCTGGATATGTCTGACAGGTATCTGCTGCCGGTTATACGGTGGATCAGGCACCTGGTGACGCTGTCCCTGCAATGGCGGCCCGGCCGCTATGATTACCGCGAGGTGGCGCCCCCGGAGGATACCCAGGTCCACGCCAGCACCATGGACCTGGTATACCATGTGCCGGGGTGCGAGTTATATGACTGCCCGCAGTGCACGCTTCAGTTCAAAAACGCCAAGGTGGCGGAGGAGGCGGGCTTCAAGCCATGCAAACTCTGCCGCAGGGACTGAGCCCGGGATTTCCTTTCACCGGCCGCTTTCCGCCCGGGAAGGGCATGCCGCGGGCATGGATCGTGGAGAGGGCGGGACAGGATTCAGCCCGCTGATGAGGCGGAAAAAATTTCGGGAAAGCTGCGCCGCATTCTGTCAACGTGGCTGCCCGGCCAGTAAATCCTGTCGCACCGGGAGCAGATGCTGAAGGAATTGTAATATTTTCTGGTCAACGGCTCCAGGCGGTGGAGAACATCTTCTTTTTCCACGGACCGAAGGGGGAAGTTGCACTCCAGGCAGCGGCTGAACGGCTCGAGTCCCGCGGCGCCGAACAGGTTCAGAACCTCCCTCACCTGGGCGGCCGGCCGGCCGGACCTGATATAGCGCCCGAACTCCACCCTTTTCCTTTTCAGCAGGTCCAGATCGCGGGTCAGCAGGATGCGGTTTTCCACCTCAAGCAAGGCGATGATCTCCCCGTCGGTCCAGCGGTAATCATACAGAGTGTCAAAACCGGCCATACGCAGGTACCGCGCCAGCCGCCCGACATTATTGTCGACGATGAACCGTATGGTCTGCAATGGACGGGGTCTGAGCAGGGTCGGCCTGGCCACGTCCCAGGGCACGTGGACCGGGAATATGTCAAACCTGTCCCTGTCCTCGACGGCCCGGGAAAAATCGACCTCCCTGGCGTTGCATTCTATTCTGTTGACCTCGGTATGGGGCAGGCCGAACGATTCGATCACGTCCTTGATGGAGGCGGAGCGGGTCACCTCCTGCCGGACGGGACGGACGTCGCGCCAGCGGCGGCGAAGCAGGGTCTGCAGATCTCCATGAAAATGGTATTCGGCCGCCATGACGGTTGATTCGCGGTGTGGCTGGAGCGGCCTCAGGGCAGATGGGCGTACACTTCCGCCGGGACGATCGCCGGACCGGCGGCGCCGGGGGGCTGCCAGTACAGTTCCAGCGCGGCCGTGCCCTTGCGCTGAAAATATCTGATCTCCACCGGAAACCATCCGCCCCGGGCAACGGTTATCCGGCCGGGAGCGGACATTCTGCCCTTGTGCACCGACGGATCACTGACGAGCAGATGGCCGTTGATATACAGCTCGAACCCGTCGTTGGAATAGGCCTGAAACATGTAGTCCCCCGGTTCGGCGAAATGAAGAAAACCGTACATGTGTGCCCCGACGCCCTTTTCCTCGCCGCTGTCAAATACCTTGCCCCCGCCGAAGCGATGATTGAGCAGGGGAAGCGGCGGGCCGGGCTTTCCCATCTTCCTGATCAGCTCTTCGCTTTTCAGCATCTGGCTGGTCGTCCTGTAGAAGTCATAGACATAATATACTGCCAGCCCGGGCTGGAGCTCTCCGCTCCGTATATCGGCCGGATGCTGGGGTTCCGGAAGGATCGTCAGGGAAGGGGTATGCTCCGTTTTGGGGGCGCATCCCGCCGCGAGGAACACGGGAACAGCCGCGAGGAGCACAAGCAGGAGGAAGAGGATATCCGGTGTGGACGGTTTATTTTTCGGCCCCATGGCGTTCTCCCTTGGGATTGCTGGTCTGTCGGTGCGCCCTTCCTGATCCCGGACCGTAATCCGTTCCGGAAGGCGTTTTTATTATTGTAGACCAATTTGGCCGATTACGCAAAGGACATAAAAGCGGCCCCATGCCCCGGTTGCCGCGGGGCCTGCCTCTCCCCTGCTATTGATTTGCTCCGGCTGGTGAAAAAATGTATACTTTGTCAGAGATTGATTTGTTGTTTATCGAAGCCCCGGAACAGGGCGGTCCGGTGGGCCGTTCCTCCCGGGAAAAGGAGGCATGGATGAAGCTGGCCACGGCCGCGGAAATGCGGGAGCTTGACCGGACCGCCATCGAGCGGTTCGGGATCCCGGGCATTGTCCTCATGGAAAATGCCGGTCGGGGTACGGTTGACTGCATGATCCGGGAATTCGGGACGGTGGAGGGGAGGCTTGTCCCCGTGTTCGTCGGGCCGGGCAACAACGGCGGCGACGGTCTGGTGATCGCCCGGCGCCTGCACGAACTGGGAGGACTGCCCTTTGTCGTCTACCTCGTTGAACCCTCCGCACTCAAGGGAGATGCCGCGGTCAACCGGGAGATCGTCAGGCGGCTCGACCTGCCCCGCCGGATCGCCGCGAACGAGGAAAACCTGAATGACGCCGCGGCGGAGATTCTCCGGCTCAACACCATCCATCCTGTTCTCACCCTGGTCGACGCCCTGTTCGGAACCGGTCTGCAGCGACCCCTGGCCGGCCTTTTCCTGTCGGCCGTCAACCTGATCAACAGGCTCCGCGGCCAAATGAACCGCCCCGTCACCGCGGTGGATATTCCCTCCGGGCTCGACGCCGATACCGGCATGCCCCTGGGCGGCTGCGTCAGGGCCGATGTCACCGTTACCTACGGCCTTGCCAAACCGGGCCAGTTCATGCATGGCGGGGGCCCGTCGGGCCGGCTCCACGTGGTCGACATCGGCATTCCCCGGCAGGCGGTGGATCAGGCCGGTCTCGCCGGTGCAGCCCTGGATGCCTCAATTCTCGAGCATCTCAGCAGCAGGGGGACGGCAAGCCACAAGGGAGACTACGGGCACCTGCTGATCCTGGCCGGCTCAACCGGCAAGACCGGCGCGGCCATTCTCTCGTCGCTCGGCGCCCTGCGGATCGGCGCCGGCCTGGTCACCCTCTGCGTGCCCGCCGACCTCAACACCGTTTTCGAGTCAAGCCTGTTCGAGGCGATGACCGTTCCTCTGCCCAACTCGGTTTCCTGCCTTTCCTTTGCCGACCTGGACCTGGTCCGGGACCGGCTGCGAGGCAAAAACGCGGTGGTCGTCGGGCCCGGGCTCGGCACCGCGCCCCAGACGCGGCAGCTGGTGCAGCGGCTGTACCGCGAGGTGGAAGTGCCGATGGTGGTCGACGCCGATGCCCTCAATGTCCTTGCCCTTGACCCGGACTCACTGGCCAATCCGGCCGCCGAAAGGCTGCTGACCCCTCATCCCGGCGAGATGGCGAGGCTGACGGGAAAAAAAGCCGGGGAAATACAGCAGGACAGGGTTGCGGCAACGGTCGGGTTCAGCGCGGCGGTCAACGGCGCGGCAGGAAAAATCACCCTGATCCTCAAGGGAGCGGGAACCCTGATCTGCGACCCGGACCGGTCATGGGCCGTCAACACCACGGGCAACCCAGGCATGGCCGCGGGAGGCATGGGAGATGTCCTGGCCGGCCTGCTCGGCGGACTGCTGGCCCAGGGGTATCCGGCGGCCACCGCGGCCCGCCTGGGGGTGTACCTGCACGGCCTGGCCGCGGACCGGCTGGCACAGAAAATTCCGTACGGTTATACGGCATCCGAAGTGGCCGCCATCCTTCCTGAAATGATCAGGACGGCACCAGTTGATTCACCACAACCCAGCATGAGGAGCAACCCATGACCACAGCCCAGGATATCATGACCCGTGAAGTCATCACCGCCAACGAAAACCTGTCCGTCCGCGAACTGGCCAGAATATTTGCCGACAACAGGATAAGCGGCGCACCGGTCGTCGACGATCAGGGCAATCTTGTCGGGGTGGTGACGGAAAGCGACCTGATCGACCAGGCCAAGAAAGTGCACATCCCGACGGTCATGGCGTTTTTTGACTCGTTTGTTTTTCTCGAGAATCCGGACCGCCTGGAAAAAGACCTCAAGAAGATGGCGGCGTCCACGGTCGGCGACGTCTGTTCCAGGGAGGTGGTGAGCGTTGAATACGACGCGCCCCTGGAAGAAATTGCCACCATCATGGCGGAGAAGAACCGGCACACCCTGCCGGTCATGGAAAAAGGCAGGATGGTCGGAGTGATCGGCAAGTCGGATATCATCCGCACCCTGGCCCAGAACGAATAGCTTTGCCCGGCCCTGGGGCGGTTTCACTCCATGAGGTGAACCCGTTCACAATCGGGGCATATCCAGGTCGGACCGTTGCTGATGCCCCACTTGTTTTCGGCAAAACAATCCGGACAGATCTGAAACCCGCAGGGACAACTCCAGCAGAAAGGCAGCCGGCGTTGACAGCAGTGGCAGCGATGCTCCCTGCCCTTTCTGCTCCGATACCCCCTGGGCCTCCCGGAACCGGTCATACAACCATCCTATTCCTGCCGGGGCGGGCGAAGTTCGCTGCTGAGCCAGCCTTCATAGGCCCTGCCGCAGCGCAGCGCCTCTGTGGCGATGATCTCCGGCACCTCATAGGGGTGGGCGGCGGCAACGGCCTCTTCAAGGGCGTCCAGGAGATCGCTCCTGCTTTTCATGACGCAGAGGAATTCCGCGGCGGTTTCAACTTCGCCCCGCCAGTGATACATGCTGGTGCACGGACTGATCTGCACGCAGGCGGCCAGCCGCCCTTCCAGAACCGTTGCGGCGATCTTTTCCGCCGCCTCCTGACTGTCAACCGTTGTCACAACCTGGATATAGCTGGTCATGGGGTTCCACCTCTTCTTTTTCCCCTCCGGGAATCCATCTCTGTGGAATTTTTCTCAATTATGGAATAGTATCCAATCGATGGAAACAAATCAATGGAATCAGAAACGGGGGAGGCCATGCTCCTGGCGGTCGATGTCGGCAATTCCCATACGGTGAGCGGCATCTTTTCCGGCGACGAGCTGGTTGCCGAGTGGCGGCTGCAATCGGACCGGGACAGAACGGGGGATGAACTCGCCATCCGCTATCACACCCTGCTTGAGATGCAGCATATCCGGCCGGAGGAAATCACCGGCTTCATCGTCTCAAGCGTCGTCCCCACCCTCGAAACGGCATGGATGTCCTATGCCGCCCGATACCTGGGCGGACAACTCACCGGTGGACCGCTTTCGGTCGACCACACCACCAGGACCGATATCGCCATTGCCGCCGAGAACCCGGCAGAGGTCGGCGCCGATCGCATTGTCAATTCAGTTGCGGCCTGGCACCGTTTCCGGTCTCCGGTCATCGTCATCGATTTCGGCACCGCCATAACGTTCGACTGCATCAACGGCAGCAGGGAATATCTCGGCGGCGCCATTGTTCCCGGCCTGGGCATTTCCCTGGACGCCCTGGCGGCGAGGACGGCAAAACTGCCGCGGGTGGACATAGACAAGCCGCCCCGCTCCGTCATCGGCAGGACCTCGGTGGATGCAATCCGCTCCGGCCTGCTGGTCGGTTTCGGCGGGCTGGTCGACCGCCTGGTTGACCGGCTGTCCGCCGAGCTCGCCGCCTCCAATTCCCCGGTCAATATCATCGGCACCGGCGGCATGGCGCACCTCATCGCCCCCTATAGCCGCCATCTGCAAATTATCGAACCCCATCTGACCCTCAGGGGGCTGCAGATCATTTACGCCTTGAACTCCGGTCATGCACGGTAAGGGGCCTCTCATTCCCGGCCGCCTGAAAAAAGGCGGGTGCATCGGCCTCTTTTCCCCGGCCGGGCCGGTCCGCGACCGGGAAAAAGTCCATGCCGGCGTCCACCTGCTCCACGAACTCGGATTCAGGACCAAGCAGCTCAATCTTTCCGCCCCGGCGCAGGACTACCTTGCCGCTGACGACCGGACAAGGATCGATGAGTTCCACGCCCTGTGGGCCGACGAAGAAACCGACGCCCTCATGGCCGTGCGGGGGGGATACGGCTGTCTGAGAATACTGAAGGATATCCGCCTTGACCTTGTCCGTCATCGACCGAAAATTCTGATCGGTTTCAGTGACGTGACGGCGCTGCTCAACCTGGTCAGCGAACAGGGAGGTCTGGTCGCCGTGCACGGCCCGGTCGTATCCTCTCTCGCCGATGGCGATCCTGACTCGATCCGGGCTCTGGCCGCCCTGCTCTCCGGCGGATTGGCCGAATACAATCTCCGGGGGCGGATCGAGATTCTGCGCGCCGGCAAGGCAAGCGGCACCCTGAAGGGCGGCAACCTGACGACCCTTATTCACCTCCTCGGCACCCCCTGGGAAATATCCTTTGCCAACGCCCTGCTGGTGCTGGAAGACACCGGAGAGCAGATGTACAAAATCGACAGAATGCTCACCCAGTTGTATTACGGCGGCAAACTCGACAACCTGGCGGGAATTATCCTGGGATCATTTGACCATGGCCTTGATGCGGTTGAACGTCTTCGCCTCGAGGAACGGATCTGGCATCGGGTCCTGGAAATAACCGATGAATTCGGCTATCCTGTCTGGGGCAATTTTCCCGTGGGGCACCGTCATCCCAATTACCCCCTCCTCATAGGGGCATCGGCAACCATGGACAGCGGCTCCGGCAGGCTGCTGTTCCACGATATGCTAAAATAAAACCCAGTAAATTGAGAAGATAACAGACAATGTTCAAGCGATACCTTTACACGTTCCTGGGCATTCTGTCCCTGCTGGGAGTGTATTGGCTTGCCCTGCTGCCTGTCCTTGCCGTCAGGACCGGCCTGGAAGCGAAACAGTATGTCATTGCCCTGATCATCTGGGGGGTTCTGGCCGCTGTTTTTCTTATTCCGGCCCTGGCCGCCATCATCAAGAGTGTCTGGTTTTTCCGGGGAAGCGGAGAACCGGCAGTTTTGGACCTGCTGCAGGCCGTTCTGCTGAAGGTGAACGATATCGACGCTCCGGTCACGGTCCGCGTCCAGGGAAAAAAGCTGGTCTGCACCTGGCGCTGCCATGAACCGCACTGGTGTGAAAGGCTGGAAAAAAGCGGAATGCGGCGGCTCTATGAATTGTGGCTGCGATTTGACAACAGCACGAAAACAGTCATCATGACCGACAGGTACAGATCAATCAACTGGGATCTGAGCCCTGTTTCGGTCAAGACGGGCTGGCTGTCCTGGAGCAGACCGTTTTTCAAGGTTCAGACCGGCGAACAATGGGGCATGGAAAATTACGAGGATGGTGTTCCGGACGAGTACACCTTCAGTCCCAACGAGATCAAATCCCCGGTCATGAATACAATTCTCAAAAACGGCTGGAACGTCAGGTTCAGTCTTTTTTAGCTCCGCCCCGCTCCGGCGGCACATGGTCAGCATCCGTCCGCCTTTCCGCCGCCGGCCGGGCCTTTCGTTTTTTGGAAAAAATATTTTTTACTTCCCGGATCCCCGTTATACAATATACATAAAGGAAAGCCGTGAACGAGACGACCATATCCAAGGAAGAAGTCAAGGCACTACTGGCCCGCCGGGTCGGCATTGATGGAGTGCCCGAGAATTTCAAGGTGATTACCGACACCAGCGATTTCTTTCGGGTGGAATATGATGACGTTCTGGTTCTCGGCGACACGCTGTACTGGGTCAAACGGTACGAAAAAGAGGGACGGTTCGGCCTCGACGATGAACCCAAGTTCTGGGTGCGGCGGGCCGTTGACCTTGAAGACGGGTCGACCAAGATCATCAAACTGGTCTTTCACGAGCAGTTTGATACCAAGATCGCCGGCGTGTCGGTCAAATGCTTCCGCAGTCCCCGCAAGGAAGCCCGCATCCTCGACCTGGTCGCCGACCACCCCAATTTCATGCACGGCCGCTGGGTCAACGACAGCGCCGGCAACAATGTCCGCATCCTGGAATTCATCCAGGGTCCCAGGCTTGATAATATCATACAGAAACACACAGGCACCCACGAGGAGTATTTCCACAATCAATTTCCCGCCGTATTCGACACCTTTATCGAAATGGCCCGCGCCATAAAGTTTCTGCATGACCACGGCGAAAAACACGGGGACATCCGCCGCGATCATATCCTCTTCGACCGGGATCGAAAAATATACCGCTGGATCGATTTTGATTACAACTACCTGCACGGCGAAGCGATGTGGAGCTTCGACCTGCTGGGTCTGGGCAACATCCTCATTTTTCTGTCCGGGCGGGGTGACGTGCTGGTGTCGGACCTCTATTATAATCAACGCTCCCTCTATGATTCGCTCTGGGGTGAGGATCTCAACATCTCCTACAAAAACCGGGTCGCCAACCTCAAAAAGATTTTTCCCTATATTCCGGATTCGTTGAATCTCATACTGCTCCATTTTTCAATCGGGGCAACAATATTTTACGATACCATCGATCAGATGCTCGATGACCTGGCCGCGGCCAGGGCCGATCTGGCATCGATGGCGGGGAGTGAACCATGTCCAGTCAAACCATGAACGCAGACATGAAAGGTGAACGGCACATCCTGATTGCCGTCGACGGCTCGGAAAATTCAAAGAGGGCCGTCATCTATGTAGCCGATTTTTTCGGGCGCTACCGGGACGTTTTCATCACTCTGCTGACCATTGTCCCCGAACCGTCCGAAGATTATTTTGCCACCGACCGGGAACGGGAGCAGTGGCTGGAGAACAAGCAGCAGGAGATGAATCTCTTCCTGGCCGGGTACAAGGATATACTCATCAACCGCGGCTTCGGGGAGGAACAGATCGACGTCCGGCTTATCATCCGCGAGTGCACGTCCATCGGCGAGGCAATTCTCGAAGAGCAGGAAAAGCTGGGATGCAGCATGGTCGTTGTCGGCCGCCGGGGCATTTCCCACAATGAGGAGTTCATTTTCGGCTCGACCTCCAACAAAATCCTCCATCAGGCGAAGAACTGCGCGGTCATGGTCATTGAATAGAAAATCGACCGGTTCCGTTGTCGCCGGTTTTCCTGTCGCCTCTCCGCGGATGACGCAGGGTCTGGCGCGGGGCAGGAAACCGGAAAACAGTGAAGGCAGACAATCGAACTGATATTTTTTCTTGTCAATAACGGTTCATAATCATACTATAAACTTGACCGTCGGGAACGATTGACCGTCGACCGGTTGATCTTTATCCCTGAAATTTTCTGCCTCGCAAAAATGCCTCGCCGCCGGACCGGCACGGGAACCCCTCAAGTACCGGTATGTCCGCCCCCGGCTCTTGCTTTTTGCAGGACCATCATTTTCAGCAGGTGGTTCCATGGATGAAGAAGCTGTTCATTACAACAAAAACGGTCTTCTCCTGTTCCATGCGGAAAAACTCGACGAAGCCATTGAGTTTTTCTCCAAGGCAATAGAGATCGATCCCGCCTATCCCGATCCGTACCAGAACCGGGGAGAAATTCTGATTCTGCAGGGCCGCCTCGTCGAAGGCAACGCCGACCTCCACAAGGCCAAGATGCTCCGCTCGGGCCTCCTGAAGAAACGGGACAAGACCGCCGGTCCGGTCTCCAAGTTTGATCTTCGGGAAATCGAAAGCATCTACGATTCGACTTTTGATGACGAGCCGGAGGCCGGAAGAAACGATACGGTTGCCTTTGACAGTGATTTCTATGATTCCGTTTTTTCCGATGACGCCATCGAAACGCAGGAACTGCGGGAAGGGCTGGCCGACGAAACCAGCGGCGCCGTAGGGACGCCGGCGGTCATCGAATTCCTTGGCGGCGGCCGCGAGGAAGTAACCAGGCTTCTCCTCTTCGATCCGACTCCCGATGAGATAACGATCATTGATGAACACCCCGGCAGCGGTCGGCGCGTCATCCCCATGCACGAGATCAGCTGCCTCCGTCTGGCCAGAATACCCGACGATTGTACCGTGCCGCCCGCCTCGTCCTGCCGGGTTGAGATAATCGAAACCTGGGACGGCAACATTTACCATGAGTATATCCCGCCTGAACCCTACCTGAAAAGCGGACTGCTCGGCCTGTCCACGAAAGAAAACACCCGGCTCGGCTATTCCTTCTTCCCCTCCGAAAGCATAAAACTGCGGTATCAGGACCGGTATCTGGGCGACATCCTCCTGGAAAAGCGCTTCCTCACCGACGAAATCCTCCAAAAGGCGATAGAAGAACAGCAGATGATACGGGACATGCGGCTTGGGAAAATCCTGGCCAGACAGGCCAATATTCTCTACTCCACCATTGAATCGGCGATCCGCAAGGCGAAGGATGAGGGGAAAACAGGTCTCCGCACGGGGGAAATCCTGCTGGACGCCGGTCTGGTGAATGAAGACCAGGTGCTCGAAGCTCTTGAACTGCAGGAAAAAATGAAAAGCACGAAGCTCGGGGAATTCCTGGTCGAGAAAGGCATACTCAATGAAAGGGAATTATTCATTTCGCTGGCGGAAAAATTCAGGATTCCCTTCATTGAGCTGCGCCAATGCAAGGTTTCCCGGAAAATTCTTGCCGTTCTCCCCCGCGAGACGGTCCGGAAACATATGGTCATGCCCATCGGTCTGGAGGACGGGGCGCTGGTACTGGCAACCGGCGACCCGGACGTTTCCCTGATCAGGGAGGAAATTGTCCGCCAGTCACCGGTCAAGAATATCCGGTTTGTGCTTACCCAGCCCACCCACCTCAAAAATGTGATCAATGTCCTGTTTGCTCCGCCCGAGGGACATTTCAGAACAAAATAAGGACAAAGACCGCTTCAGTCCCCGCTCCCGGAGTATTCCCTCCCGATTCGGGGAAGGATCCACCGGACGGCGTCCAGCAGGTTTTCAGCGACAAATTCGGGCTGTATCTCCTGCTCCGGCCCGATATAGGCGTACTCTCCCCTGCCGTATCCCGTCAGGACCAGCACGGGGGAGCATCCGGCCCTGACCGCGCATTCGATGTCCGACCATCTGTCCCCGACCAGAAATGAGCGGGAAAGATCGAGTTCCAGTTCGGCAGCAGCCCGTTCAAGCAGGCCGGTCTTGGGCTTGCGGCAGTCGCATACCTGCCGGTATTGCTTTTTCCTGGCTTCCGGATGATGGGGACAGACATATATCCCGTCGACAAAGGCCCCGGCCTCGGCCAGCAGGGCGTTCATTTTCCCATGCACTTCCTCGAGCAGCTCTTCCGGAAAATACCCCCGGGCAAGGCCGGACTGGTTGCTGACAACGACCACCGGGATGGCATGCCGGTTGAGGAGCCGGACGGCTTCGGCGACCCCGGGGAGGAGATGAAAGCGGCTGATGTGGTTGATATACCCCATCTGTTCGTTGACGGTGCCGTCGCGATCGAGAAAAACTGCGGGCCGATGCATCATGACGCGGCGCCTGATTCCGGAACGAGGCGGGCATGGACAGTCTGGAAAACCTCTTCAACAGAGATATTTTCCATGCACTGGAAATGTTTGCGGGGACAATGGGTTTCGAGACAGGGGCTGCATTCAAGCTCTGTGCGCACAATGGAGGCGCGGCTGGCATACGGACCGGTGGTGACCGGGTTGGTTGAACCGAAGACTGCGACCGTGGGCGTGTTCAATGCCGCGGCGATATGCATCAGGCCGGAATCGTTGGTGACAAAAACACTGCACAGCCCAATCAGCCCCATGGCCTGGGCAAGGGTGGTCCTGCCGGTCAGATCAATCACGTTCCGGTCGCCGCCCGGAACCGCCTTGATGCGGGAGGCGGCCTCCCGGTCGGCCGCGGTGCCGAAAACAACGACCATGGCATCGGGAAAGCGGAGCAGTTTTCCGGCCAGTTCGGCGTACTTTTCCGCCGGCCATCTTTTTGCCGGGCCGTACGCGGCGCCGGGATTGATGCCGATGATCCTTTTTGCCCCGCCGCCGGCGGCATCCCGGAGATAATCCCGGGCCCATCGGCTTGCCTCCGGGGGAACGGTCAGCTCCAGTTCATCCGTGCCGGGCGCGAGGCCGAGTCCCCGCAGCATTTCCAGATAATAATGCACCTGGTGCACGCCCTTGATGCCGGCCGTTCTTTTCACCCCATGGGTCAGGAGCAGGCCCCTCGCATCGGTGGTGTACCCGGCCCTGACGGGTATCCCGGCAAGAAGCGTCAGGAAGGCCGCTTCAAAGGCGTTCTGCAGCAGAATGGCGGCGTCAAACTGCTGCCGCCGCAATTCCGCCGCCAGGATGATTTTCCCCTTCAAGCCTTTATGGCGGCTGTTCCGTTCATAGGGCATGATCCGGTTGACGTGCGGACTGGCCCGAAAGACATCCGCCACCCACGGCAGGGCCAGCAGGGTAATGTCAGCGGCGGGAAAATTCTGCCTGATGGTCCGGACCGCGGGCGTGGTCATTATCGCGTCACCGATCCAGTTGGTGGAGCGGATCAGGATCTTGCCGATGGTTTCAGGCAGAGCCCCCATGACACGGATTACCCGACGTGCTGTTCCAGCAGTTCAGCCAGTCCCCGCCGGGCGAACTCGATATCCGGATCCATGGACAAGGCGACCCTGTAATTGTGCATTGCCTCGTCCCGGCACCCCAGGTGCTGGAGATTGATGGCCAGATTGGCATAGTCTATGGCGGAAACCGGGTTCAGTTCGACCGCCCGCCGGAAGTGCTCCGCCGCCGCTGCATAACGGCGTCCCTTGAAGTGACAGACGCCGAGCATGTTGTGGATGTCGGGGCGTTCGTCGTCGTGGCGCCGGCCTGTTTCCAGCGCTTCTATGGCCTCGTCGAATCGCGCCATGTCACGGAGGCAGCATCCCTTGTAGGCGTACAGATACGGCAGGTCCTCTTCCTCCGGGTCCAGGTCAAGGGCCCTGTCAAAATGGGCCAGGGCCTCGGCGGGGTTCCCCAGGTCATACAGATTCTTACCGCGGTAGAATTCGAGGTAATAGGCGTCGGGCAGCAGGCTCTGCATGTCGGAGAGCTTTGTCTCCAGGTCCGCCGGCTCAAGCAGTTCGGCGGCCAGTTTCGCGGCGAAAAGGGCGGCGTCACCCCCCGCCGCCCGTTCCCGGAAATGGGCGCCCGGCACTATGGTGTAGAACGTGGGGATCCCCAGGTCCGGGTGCATGGTGTCCACCACCAGGACGTCAAGGCCGATCCGCTCCAGGGAGACAAGACAGTTTTTCACCTCCCGGTGCAGGTCCGCGTCACTGACGTTGACCATTTCATCAAGCCTTGTCATCCTTGCGGGCCGGACCACGTAATCGACTTCATCGAGGGTCAACGGTTTCGGCAGACCGCTGGCAACGTAGTTGGCCTCGGTGTGGAAATCGCCGGCCAGCTGGGCGACCTCGGTGAGCGCTCTGATAAGGGCCTTGGCCGGATCAGGGGTCGTACCGGCGGTATAGACGATTTCGCTTTTTTCCGGAAAGGTCGCCGGGTCCCAGCACAGGGCCCCCACCGTCGGGATGCCGGTGTCCAGGGAAAAATCATTCAGATAGACTTCGATGCCGCAGCGGGTGAATTTGTCGAGGAGCTGGCGGGCCACGGGATCCTGCACGGAGGCCGGATCGATCCCTGGGGTCCGGATCCTGTTCCTGGTGACCAGGGCGCAGACGTGACGTTCAACGATCTCGCATATTCCCTGCAGGATGCTCTCTTCCGGGGTGTTGCCGGCCGAGGGGCCGTTGAATTCATTGATGGCAAAAAACCAGCTGAAGGGGACCAGGACCTCCTCCTCTCTGGTCAGGTTGGTCGCCCAGGTCCAGCGCATCGGCAGGCCCTGCAGCAGTCGGGCCAGCATTTCACGGCTGCGGGTCGCATCGTGAACCGAGGCCAGCAGAAATTCCAGGTCCAGCACGGGATAACCAAGGGCCTGCATCCGTTCGTAGTCGCCGATGACAAAATTGTCCCGGTTCTTGATAAAGCTGAAGAAACTGAACCGTTCACCCAGTTCCATGCAGGCGCTCGCCCTGGACTGGACGGGTGTGGAACCCTTGCCCATCTGCTTCTTGTTGCCTATGGTCTCCAGGGCGTCTTTCCCGCACATGCTGAAATAGACGGGAATGTCAAGCCGGCCGGTATCAATGCGCCGCACTTCCCTGAGGATGTCCAGATTGATCTCCTGCAGCCGCCGCATGAACCTGTCAATGGTTTCCTGCGGCGTGCACGCCTTGTCCTGATCATAGGTGTACTGCTTCCGACAGTCGGAAAGCCTGATCTTCTTCTTTTCCATGCAAAACGCTCCGGGCAAAATCACTCAATTCTCAACCAGAATGGATGCGGCGCCGCAGGCCGCTTTCAAGGCGTCCATTCGTTCCAGCCACCGTCTGCCGTGCGGGGTGACTATCACTTTCCTTGCCTGTTCCCCGGCCTGGTCCATCCTGATATCAAGATGTTCGGCGGGCACCAGGCCTCCGAGCCTGTCCGGCCACTCCACAACGGTCAAACCATCTGCCACAATGTAGTCCATGAGGCCGGATTCTTCAACATCATCTTCACCCCGCAGACGATAACAGTCAATATGGTACAGGGGCATACGGCCCGGGTATTCAAGCATCAGACTGAACGAAGGACTGGTGACGTAGCATTCCGGGGGAACATCAAGACCGGAGGCAATGGATCGGGCCAGCGTCGTCTTGCCGGCCCCCAGGGCCCCGTGCAAAAGAATGACATCCCCCCGTTCGGCCATGCGGCCCAGTATCCGGCCTAAATCACCGGTCTGCCGCAGGGATTGCAGCACCAGCCTCATCATGGGCGCTGCCGGTTCATCGGCCGGACGCCGCCGTGGTGTCCCACCAGGTCATCAGCAGCTGATTCGGTGAATAATAGTGGGGAAGGACCGCAGGCTGCCGCAGACGGGAGCTGTACGCCAGACGCCAGCCGGCCATGTACCAGTTGGGAACGACATAGTAGCCGTACCAGAGGACCCGGTCAAGGGCACGGCAGGCGGCGGTGAGCTCATCCTGGGTTTCGGCGTAGATAATCTCATCCACCAGGCTGTCGACCACGGGGTCACTGATGCCGGCCAGGTTGCGCGATCCCAGGCGGTCGGCGGCGCCGGAATGCCAGTAGTCCCGCTGCTCATTGCCGGGCGACTGGGACTGGCCGAAGACGTTGACCACCATATCGAAATCGAAATTCTTGATCCTGTCCGTGAACAGGGCCGCGTCAATGGTTCTGTAGCTGGCCTGAATGCCCAGTTTTTGCAGGTTTTTGACATAGGGCGCCATCACCCGCTCGAAAGATGGGCTGACCAGCAGGATTTCAAAGGAAAATGGATCCCCCTGCCGGTTGCGGAGGACGGAGTCGCGGACTTCCCATCCGGCCTGGGCGAGCAGCTCTTTCGCTTCCCGCAGATTCGCCCGGAGGCTGGAAGGGGGATCCGTTGCCGGCGGGCGCAACGGGGCGGTGAACACTTCCGGGGGAAGCTGATCCCGGAACGGTTCGAGCAGTTGCAGTTCCCGGCCCTCGGGCAGACCCTTGGCCGCCAGGGTGGAATTGCTGAAATAACTGTCGCTTCTCGTGTACTGGCCGAAAAAAAGGGTCGTGTTGATCCACTCGAAATCAAGGGCCAGGCCAAGGGCCTTGCGCACCAGCCGGTCTCGGAACAGGGGCCTGCGGGTGTTGAAGACAAAGCCCTGCATCCCGGCGTTGTTTCTGTGGGGGTACACTTTTTTGACCAGGCTACCGCTTGCAAAGTGTCTGCCGATCAGGTCCCGTTCCCACTGCTTGGCGATGTTGACGGCCATGAAATCGAACTCGCCGGCCTTGAACGCCTCGACGCTGACGATCTGATCCTTGAAGTATTTGACGGTGATCCGGTCAAAATTGAACATCCCTTTTCTGGTCGGGTGATCCACGGCCCAGTAGTCGGGATTGCGCCGATAGGTTATGGACTTGCCGGGATTGACATCGGCGACGATGTACGGTCCGGAACCGACGGGCGGTTTCATGGCCGCTTCGCTTCCGGTCGCGTCAAACGGGTGCTGCGCATAAAATGCCCTGGAAAGCACCGGGAGCTGCGAGGCGATCAGGTGCAGCTCCCTGTTGGTCCGCTGAAAATGAAAGCGGATCCGGCGGGCGTCCAGGATCTCGGCCTCCTTGATGTCCTGCAGGTAAATCTGGTAAAAGGGATGCGCCTGGTCGCTTTTCAGGGTTTTCAGGGAATAGGCCACGTCTTCCACCGTCACCGGGCTCCCGTCGGAAAACCGGGCCCGTTCGTCCAGGGTGTAGGTGACCGACATTTTATCCTCGGCCAGTTCAATGTCTTTGGCAATCAGGCCGTATTCCGCGAACGGCTCGTCCAGGCTGGGCACGGCGAGGGTTTCGAAAATGAGGGAATCGAGACCGTAGGGCGCGTTCCCTTTCAAGGTAAAGGGGTTCATCTTGTCGAAGCCGCCCAGATCATGCAGGGTCAGGCTGCCCCCCTTCGGGGCGGCGGGATTGACATAGGCGAAATGGTCGAATCCCTCGGGATAGCTGACCTTGCCGTCAATGCTGATGCCGTGCGCCGCGAACAGATGCCCGGGACAGAACAGGAAAAAAATCAGCAGGAACAGAAAAAATCTTGTCATCATCGGTGAAAGAAAAGTTGAGACGGGGGTTTACAAGATACAGGTTACGCAGAATAGTATCTATACCCCATAAATCTCCGTTCGACAATCATTTGCGCCCCCGGCGGGACCATGAATCGATTGACTGATCAGGCGGGGCCGGGTAAACTGGATAGCATGTCAGCAACGCTTTTGTGTAAAGCGATCACATAATTAAGCATAAGGAAACAAGACAACATGGGAAAGACCATTGCCGAAAAAATATTCGCCGCCCACCTCCGGGACACACCGGCGCCGGAAAACATGGTCCTCGACATTGACGTGGTCATGTGCCACGAAATCACCACCCCGGTAGCGATTATGGACCTGGTGGACAAGGGCATGGACAGGGTCTTCGACCCGGCCAGAATCAAGGCGGTCATCGATCACGTGACGCCCTCCAAGGACTCCAAGACCGCGACCCAGGCCAAAATCCTCCGTGACTGGGCCAGGCGCCACGCCATCAGCGATTTCTTCGATATCGGCCGCAACGGGGTCTGCCACGCCCTCTTTCCGGAGAAGGGTTTTATCAGGCCGGGCAATACCGTCATCATGGGCGATTCGCACACCTGCACCCACGGCGCCTTTGGAGCTTTCGCCGCCGGAGTGGGAACCACCGACCTCGAAGTGGGCATCCTCAAGGGCGTATGCGCCTTCCGGGTCCCCCGGTCCATGAAGATAAAGGTGACCGGCACGGTTCCCGAAGGGGTGTTTGCCAAGGACATCATCCTCCACATCATCAAGCTGTTGACGGTCAACGGCGCCACCGACCTGATCATGGAATTCCGGGGCCCGGTTGTGGACGCCATGGACATGGCCTCCCGCATGACCCTGTGCAACATGGCCGTCGAAGCCGGAGCAACGAGCGGCATCTGCCTGCCGGACCGCGTCACTGCCGAATACCTGTGGCCCTTCATCCAGGATGACTATGCCTCCATTGACGAGGCGGTTCATGATTTCCGCAAGTGGCATTCCGACGCCGACGCGGTCTATGCGCAAACCCTGGCCGTTGACGTGAGCAGTCTGCAGCCCCAGGTGACCTTCGGATTCAAGCCCGATCAGGTCAAAAACATCGGCGAGCTGGCCGGCACCCCCGTCGACCAGGTATATATCGGCTCGTGCACCAACGGCCGCATCGAGGACCTCCGCGCCGCAGCCTCCATCCTCAAGGGGCGCACCATTGCCGGGACCGTCCGCGGCATTCTGACCCCGGCCACTCCGGCAGTGTATTCCCAGGCCCTGGACGAAGGGCTGATAAAGATATTCATGGACAGCGGTTTTTGCGTCCTGAACCCCACCTGCGGCGCCTGCCTGGGCATGAGCAGCGGGGTGCTCGCCGAAGGCGAAACCTGCGCCTCGACCACCAACCGGAACTTCAACGGCCGGATGGGAAAAGGCGGGATGGTCCACCTGATGAGCCCCCTCAGCGCCGCAGCGGCGGCAATTACCGGCGAGATAACCGACCCGCGGCGGTTTATGCCCTGACGTGTCGGTCACCAGTTGCCCAGTTCCAGACAGGAGAAAATGATGAAGAAATTCGGCGGACCCGCCTTTTTCATAGACAGAAGCGACATCAACACCGACGAGATCATACCGGCGAAGTACCTGACCGAGATATCCAAGCAGGCCCTCAAACCCCATCTGCTCGAGGACCTGCATCTGCCGGGAACCGTTTTCGACCCCCGCTCCCCTGCCCTTGCGCGGGCCAATGTGCTGGTCACCCGTTCCAACTTCGGCTGCGGGTCTTCAAGGGAGCACGCGGTCTGGGCCCTGGAGGTCAATGACATCAATGTCGTGGTGGCTGAGAGTTTTGCCAGGATCTTCCGACAGAACATGTTCAACTGCGGCATTCTCGCCGTGGAGCTGAATCCCGGAGACATCGACCGGCTTTTCAGTCTGCCGGCAGACGTCAGCATCGATGTCGACCTGGAGGAAGAGAAATTGACGGCAGTCGGCGGTGACGGCCGCTCCGTCACCTGCACCTTCCACCTCAACCGGTTTGACAAAAAACTGGTGGAGGCGGGAGGATGGCTCGCCTACGCCGATCTGAACTATTAAGAAGGTTCGTCTGCCGGGAAGGTGCGGACTGGAAACCCGGGCTACAGAATCCGGGGGCCGGTCCCGCCCCTTTCATCGCCCCCCCAAGCCCCTGCCGCCAACGCTTGGCCGGCCGGAGGCCTGATCGGAAGAAATTCTACAACCCGGCATCTGCGAGTTTGCCGATGATGCCCTGTTGCTCCTCGGACAGCTCCTGGGGAACGTGGACCCCGATCTTGACGTACAGATCGCCCCTTTCCCCGATGGGCCCGCTGGGCAGCCCATGCCCCTTGACCCTGAGCCGGGCGTCCTGCTGCACCCCCGGCGGCACCTTGATCTTGAACCGCTTGCCCTCCAGGGTGACAATTTCCACTTCGGTCCCGAGACAGGCCATGCTGAACGGAATTTTCTTTTCTACGATCAGATCATCGCCGTCGCGCTGGAATTCCGGGTGCGGATCGACGGTGATCTTGAGGTAGAGATCGCCCGGAGGGCCGCCCGAGGGTGAGGGCGCCCCCTTGCCGCTGAGCCGGAGCCTTTTCCCCGATTCTATCCCCTTGGGGATCTTGACCGAAACGTTCTGCGGGGCGCCGTTATGGCGGAGGCTGATGGTTTTCTCGGCTCCGTGCAGAACGTCTTCAAAAGATATGGACAACTGGTAGGTCAGGTCCTCCCCCTTCAGGGGCTGGGACGACCCGCAGCCACCCTGGCAGCCGCCCCTGCCCGAGGCGTAGCCGAAGATGGAATTGAATTGCTGGGGGCCGGATGACGCCCTGAAACCGTTGGAGCCCCCGAACTGGGAGTTGTTGAAGAAGCCGAACTGTCTCAGGATGCTGTTGAGATCGAAGCCCCGGAAAATGTCCTCCTGGGAGAAGCGCTGATGAAAACCGCTGGCGCCATAGGTATCGTACTGTTCCCGCTTGTGCTTGTCCGACAGGACGGCATAGGCTTCATTGATCTCCTTGAACTTCGCCTCGGCCGCCTTGTCGCCGTTGGTTTTGTCGGGATGGTATTTGAGGGCGAGCTTGCGGTACGCTTTCTTGATTTCGTCCGGGGAGGCCTTCTTGTCGAGGCCTAAAACTGTGTAGTAATCCATAACTGCCGCGGATTCGCAAAAATGATTTAAAACGGAACGTCATCCCCCGTTCCCGGCGGCGGTTCAGGGGGAAAATCCTGGTAGCCGCTGTTTGCGCCGTAGTTCTCGTTTGAGGAAGATGTTCCCCGCGGACTGAGCATCTGCATGTCTCGGGCAACGATCTCCGTGCTGTACCGGTCGTTGCCGTTCTGATCCTGCCATTTTCTGGTCTGCAGTTTGCCTTCAATGTATACTTTCGATCCCTTGGAAAGATACTCGGAGCATATCTCCGCCAGTCTCCTCCAGGCCACAATGTTGTGCCATTCCGTCTGCTCCTGCTGCTGTCCGTCCTGCCCCTTCCATCGTTCGGTGGTGGCGATGCGGAAATTGCACACCGGGGTCCCGCTCTGGGTGTAGCGGATTTCCGGATCAGCGCCGAGATTGCCGATTAAGATCACTTTATTAATCATTTTTTTCCTTTGGTGCGATGGTTCGAGATGAAGGCTTATGCTGGGCTATATTGTAATGACGATTTAAAAAAAAACCAGCCTGTATTACAATTTTTATCGGCTGCGCACAAGCCCTTTACGGCCCCGGGCATGGCGTTCATCCCCGCCTTCTTCTGCTTCCTGCTCCCGTGACGCTCACCGCTGTTCCGCCAGGACCGGTCACAAATTTCCGGGCACTCCGGCCAGAGCGTCGTCGAGCATGGCCGGCAGTCCACCTCTGTCCCCGGGGGCGAAACCGAAGACCTCCCGCCAGACCGCATCGCTTTCCATGCAGAAGTAGAGGCAGGTCCGGTCGGAAACATACCGCTGCAGCTCATTGACAATGAAGGTGTACATCTCGACGCGCTGGGAACGGAAATAGCGGGACTTGCCGTCCAGGCCGGAGATGAATTCCTCGTAGAAAATACGCGATCCCGGAAACCGTTCCGCCGCAATCGCCTTCAAGCGGGGGATAAAGCGCAGGGCGCCCAGGCTGATCCAGACAATCCTGTCTCCGGGGACGGTCCGGAACAGCTGCCGGATGGTGTGCCGGTATCCTTCCTTCCAGCCCTGGTGCCAGATGACGGGATCAAAGTGAAAAGCCAGCCGGTACCCCCATTCGGCGCAACGGGCGGCGGCGGCCATTCTCTGTTCGAGGCTCGCGGTCCGCAGCTCTTCCCTGGCGGCAACCTGCGGGCTGTTCAGCGACCAGGCGACTATGGTCCTGCCGCCGTGATCGGCGTCCCTGAGGTTGTCGATGACGGCGCTCTTGGTCTTCAGCTCCAGGACGGCATTGTCGGTATGGCGGACGTATTCTATCAGGCGGCGGCTGAGCCCGGTGAGCCTGTCCAAAGCCAGGCTGTCGGTGAACTCGCCCGTGCCGATCCGGAAGAGACGGGGGGAAGGCGAACGCAGCTCCTGGTCAAGTTCGGCGAACAGGTCCTCGATATTGACAAAAAAACTGAGCCACGGGGTGTTCAGGTAGGCCTGCAGGATGCAGTAGACGCAGTCCATGGGGCAGTTCATGCCGATATTGAGGACATGATAGCCGCAGCAGAGATATTCGCTGGTACCCGGACAGGGCTTGAAAAACCGGCCCCTGTTCCTGGTGAGAAGAAGACTGCGCTTGCCTTCCTTCAGGCTGCCGGGAAATCCGCCGTTGAATTCCGGGCAGCGATCATCATCAATCAGGGACACCGGCAGCCCGCTGCGGCGTATGATTTCCCTTGCATAGGGAAGATCGCGACATTGCCGGGCAACATACAGGGTGGTGATATGGGCGGCGGGATCGGAAAAGGCCATGTCGGAACCGGTCAGGAAAGGTTGAAGGCGGCCATGATCTCAGTTGTGATAGCGCCGTCCCGATTTGATCATCCAGGCCCTGTACAGCTGCTCCATGAGGATCAGGCGGGTCATTTCGTGGGTGAAGGTCATCCGGGAGAGGGAAAGGACCAGATCGGCCCGGCGGATGACATCCGGGTGCAGTCCCAGGTGGCCGCCGATCAGGAAATGGACGGATTTCATTCCCCTGTTTTCCCACTCCGTTATCTGCCCGGCCAATTCCTCCGAATCCAACTGCCGGCCGCCGGCATCCAGGGCAACGAGGCAGGAGGCGTCCGCGCACCGCTCAAGAAGCTGCTCCGCCTCCCTTTGCCTGAACAGGTCGTCGGGCAGCCGCCTGGATGCCTTGTCCCGCAGGACAACCATCTCCACCTGGACAAACCGGCCCAGCCGGGCGGCGAAATCGGCAATGCCCTCCTCCAGGTACCGCTGCGCTGTTTTGCCGAGGAAGGGAAAGACAAACCGCATCTGCTCAGAACATCAGGGAATCGGTCTCATCGAGCAGTTGCCGGAGCCGGGTGCAGAACTCTTCGTAGCTCAGTTCGGCGTTCAATCCGGGACAGGAGGACCTGATGGTTGCAAAGTTGTTCGGATCCCTCAGGATGCTCGGGTGCAGGGGCCATTGACCGCATCGCCAGGGCCGCCCCCCATGCACGGTGCATCCCCTGTTTTCATCATAGAAGATGCAGTGGCCGGCAACGGTTTTCATCTGGACGACACCGCCGGTCACCCGCCAGTATTTTTCCTGCACCTCCTGCCTGGACAGGCCGAGAAAGGCAACCATCCGCGCCTGGTCGTCTTCGTTCAGGGAGACCGTCGTCTCGCCCTGACAGCAGAAACCGCATTTCGTGCAGGAAAAGATTTCTTCCAGACGATGTGATCTGTGTTGACCGGATTGCATGGGCAGATAAAAAAAAACGTACCGACCGCCAGGTCAGGTACGTCGGAAATAATCATCTCTTCTGGCGGGGCGAACGACACGCCTGCACCGGGACCTCAGTCGTTTTTAACCCCCTTTTCCCGTTTAATCAAGCATTACCTATGACATCGCCGAATACCGCGATATCGATGCCGAAGCTGTGCGCGGCCAGTTTCCATTTCAATTCATCTGGGGTCTTGAAGAGAATGTCAAAATTGCCGGGCACGGTCAGCCAGCTGTTGTCAACCAGTTCGCTTTCCAGCTGTCCCGGGCCCCAACCGGCGTAGCCGAGCATGAACAGATATTTTCCGGGCCCCTTGCCGCGGGCGATATCGTAGAGCAGGCGCGAATCACGGGACAGATATATTTCCGGGGTGACCTCAAGTGCGTTGGTGATGGAGTAGTCAGCGCTGTAGAGTATAAAGCCGGACTCCAGCTCAACCGGTCCTCCCAGGTAAACCGGGGGCAGTTCCCCCTCGGGCACCGGCATGTTCGCTCCTTCCAGCACGTCCCGCAGGGTGATGTTCCGGTTGGGATTATTGATGACCAGACCCATCGCCCCTTCCTCATTGTGAGCGCAGAGAAAGATCACCTGCTCCTGAAACCTCGGATCAGGCATTTGCGGTGTGGAAATGAGAAAATTTCCGGTGAGACTTTCCATATTCCTGCCCATATCTGCCATGCCGGTTGACCGCCTGTCATCCTTTACATACATTGTAGCATCGGGGGATGGAGACAGTCAAGCAGGATTCGCGCCCCCTCCCTGTCCCGGCCGGAATCATGCCCGGCAGTCGCCCGGATTCCGGGCACAGGGGCAGCCGGTTCACAGGGGCCGGCAATAGCCGTGGATCAGGATATCGTCATTGAGACGGCGGGTTTGAATATGCCGGAGAAGCTCCCTGTCGTCCCGGCCCGGCAGGGTGAATCCCTCAACCAGCGAGGTGCCCTGGCCGCCGATAAAAAACGGAGCGATAAACAGGTATACCTCGTCGACAAGCCGGGCCCGGAGAAAGGAACCATGCACGGCGGCTCCCCCCTCGACCAGGATGGAAGTGATGCCCGCCTGTCCGAGGTGGACAAGCATTCGATGGAGATCAATCCGGCCGTCGTTGTCAAGCGGCAGGCGATGGACGGCGGCCCCGGCCCGGGCAAGTCGTTCTTCCGCCGCCCCAGGCGCGTCCGGGCCGCAGAAGACCCACGTCGGCGCACTGCTGTGCTGGGAGACCATCCTGGCTTCGGGCTGCAGGCGCAAATGGGTGTCGATGACGATGCGCAGGGGATCACGCTGCGCCTCTTCCTCCGGCAGGCGCGTCGTCAGAGAGGGGTCGTCGATCAGGGCGGTGCCCACCCCGATGCAGACGGCGTCAAGCGTATTGCGCAGCCGATGGGTGCAGAGCCTGGATTGCTCGCCGGTGATCCGTCCCCCCCGGCCAGGGAGATAGGAAATTTTTCCGTCAAGGCTCATGCCCGCCTTCATCACCACCCAGGGCAGGCCGGTCGTGACGTGCTTGTGAAACGGCAGGTTGATCTTCCGGCATTCCTCTTCCAGCACTCCGGTTTCCACCTCAAGACCGCACGACCGCAGGTAGGCGCTGCCCCCTCCTTCAACCCGGGGGTTGGGGTCCGCCATGCCGACCACCACCCTGGCAATGCCGGCGTCCAGAATGGCCCGGGTGCACGGTGGGGTCCGGCCGAAGTGGTTGCACGGCTCCAGGGTCACGTAGAGGGTGGCGCCGGCCGCTGAACCGCCGGCGTCCGCAATGGCGTTCACCTCGGCATGGGGTCCTCCGGCCCGATGATGATACCCGCGGCCGACGACAATCCCGTCCCGGACGACAAGAGCGCCGACGCAGGGGTTCGGCGATGTTCTGCCCTGCCCTTTCCCGGCCTCGTCCAGGGCGAGGCGCATGAAGTCGACATCACGGCGGGTCATGATTTATGTCACTGAAACAATGAAGTATTTCGAGGTCATAAAACCAGGTACGAAGTCCCCTCAAAGAGGGACTGAAATTTTCCGGCTGCCGGTTGCCTGTGCTGCAGCAGAAAGCCTCCCCGGCGGAACCCGCAGAACCGGGTTGTATTGGCAAAAGAACCGGAAGGGGAAATGAATCAGGTGTGCGGATTGTCCTTGTCCTCAAGAAACCCCTTGAGTTCGTCCATGAATTCGTTCACATCCTTGAACTGGCGGTAGACGGAGGCAAAGCGGACATAAGCGACTTCATCAAGCTCGGGCAAGGCTTCCATGACCCACTCCCCAACTTTGCTGGTGGGGACTTCCTTGCCGCCAAAATCCTGGAGCCTGCCTTCAATGGCATCGACAAACCGGTCGATGTCGGCCAGGCTCACCGGCCTCTTTTCGCAGGCCTTTTCCAGGCCGGTGACGATCTTGCCCCGGTCCCACGCCTCCCGGCGGCCGTCCTTCTTGATCAGCATGGGGAGCATCACCTCAATGCGTTCGTAGGTGGTAAAACGCTGGTCGCACTTGCCGCAGGCACGGCGGCGGCGGGTGATGGTCTTATCCTTGTTCAGCCGGGAATCGATCACCTTGTTGTTGAGATGGCCGCAATAGGGGCATTTCATGCTTCCGCCTCCGGAAATCGGGTTATGATGCGCTGGTCATATCGGGATAGAGCGGCAGCCGGGCGCACAATTCCTTCACTTCACTTCTGACCTTTGCTATCTCTTCCGGCGTCCTGAAGCGTATGACCCGGTTGATCCAATCGCCGATCTGCTTCATCTCCCTCTCCTTCAGACCCCGGGTCGTGACCGATGGAGTGCCGATACGGATGCCGCCGGTGACGAAGCGGGACTGTTTGTCAAAGGGGATGGCATTTTTGTTGAGGGTGAGCCCGGCCTGCTCCAGAAACTCTTCGGCCTCTTTGCCGGTTATATCCTTGTTGTTCAGGTCAACCAGCAGCAAATGGTTATCCGTGCCCCCGGAAACGATCCGGAACCCGTCTTTCCGCAGCTGGTCCGCCAGCACGGCAGCGTTTTTCACAACCTGCTGCTGGTAGGCGCGAAAATCCTCCTGCATCGCCTCCTTGAAACCAACGGCCTTGGCGGCGATGACATGGACCAGGGGGCCACCCTGAATGCCGGGGAATATTTTGGAATCGAGCATTTTCGCGTATTTTTCCCTGGCCAGGATCAGTCCGCCGCGAGGGCCGCGCAAGGTCTTGTGGGTGGTTGAGGTGACAAAATCGGCATGAGGGATGGGGGAGGGATGCACGCCGGCCGCCACCAAACCGGCAATATGGGCCATGTCGACCATGAGATAGGCCCCGATTTCATCGGCGATGCGGCCGAACGCTTCAAAATCGATGAACCGCGGATAGGCGCTGGCCCCGGCAACGATCATTTTCGGTTTGTTCTCGAACGCAATGCGGGCAACGCTTTCCATATCGATCACTTCCGATGATCGCTCGACCCCGTAGGAGATAAAATTGAAAAGCTGGCCGGAAAAATTCACCGCGCTGCCATGGGTGAGATGGCCGCCGTGGGCCAGATCCATGCCCAGGACCTTGTCGCCGGGTTTGAGAGTGGCAAAGTAGACGGCCATGTTGGCCTGGCTGCCGGAATGGGGCTGAACATTGGCATATTCGGCGCCGAAAAGCTCGCGGGCCCTGTCGATGGCAAGGGTTTCCACTTCATCGGCATAATCGCAGCCGCCGTAGTATCGGCGATGGGGATAGCCTTCGGCGTATTTATTGGTAAAGATCGACCCCTGGGCTTCGAGTACGGCGGACGAGGCGATATTTTCCGAGGCGATCAGTTCGAGCTGGCTGGTCTGCCGTTCAAGCTCCAGCCTGATCAGTTTGTATATATCAGGATCCGTTTTTTCCAAAGGCGTCATGCTGTGCTTCCTTCACATAAAGTGGGATGAACAACCGGCAGGATCGGCAGCCCGGCAGGTGCGACAAAAAAACCGGTAATCCATTTATACAGGGCTACCGGTCACCATGCAAGGATCGCGTGGTATTTTGCGGGAAATTTCAGCTCAGCTTGGCAAGACGGCGTTGATGCCTGCCGCCGGCAAATTCCGTGGCCACCCAGACCCTGACTATATCCAGGGCGATTTCCGGACCGACAACCCGGCCTCCTAAACACAGGACATTGGCGTCGTTGTGTTCCCGGCTCATCCGTGCCGTGTAGGATTCATGGCAGAGGGCGGCCCGGATGTCCCGATGCCGATTGGCCGCTATGGACATGCCGATCCCGGTGCCGCAGACCAGAATGCCCCGCTCACAGCTCCCGTTGCGGACAAGTTCGCATACCGTATCGGCAAAATCGGGATAATCGACCGATTCTCCGGAATGGCAACCGGCGTCCCGCACTTCATGTCCCTGTTCCCGGAGATAACCGGCAATCAGCCGTTTCAGTTCCAATCCGCCGTGATCGCTGCCGACCGAGATGTTCACGCACTCCTCCCCGCGGACATTACTCCGCGAACCGTTTCATGATAATGACGCCGTTGGTCCCTCCGAAGCCGAAGGAGTTCGACATGGCGGCGTTGATCCTCTTCTCCCGGGCCGTATTCGGCACATAGTCCAGATCACAGTCAGGGTCGGGATTGTCCAGGTTTACCGTCGGGGGAATGATGCCGTGGTGCAGGGTCAGGGCGGTAAAGGCCGCTTCTATCCCCCCTGCTCCGCCAAGCATGTGCCCGGTCATGGATTTTGTCGAACTGATGCAGAGCCTGTAGGCATGTTCCCTGAAGACGGTCTTGATGGCCAGAGTCTCGCATTTATCGTTGAGCGGCGTCGAGGTGCCGTGGGCGTTGATATAATCGATGTCCTCGGGATTCATGCCCGCATCCTGCAGGGCCCTTTGCATGCATCTGGCGCCGCCCTCCCCGTTTTCCGGCGGGGCCGCGATGTGATACGCATCGCTGGACTGGCCGTAGCCGGCCATTTCCGCGTATATGACCGCGCCGCGCCTGAGCGCGTGCTCAAGCTCTTCAAGGATGATGATGCCGGAGCCTTCGGCAATGATAAAACCGTCCCGGTCCCGGTCAAAGGGGCGTGACGCCCTCCGGGGGTCGTCATTCCGGGTCGACAGAGCCTTCATTGCCGCGAAGCCTCCCACCGCGAGGGGGCAGATAACCGACTCGGTTCCCCCGGTAATGGCCACATCACAATCCCCGTAGGCAATGCTCCTGAACGCTTCGCCGACGGCATGGGTGCCGGCGGCGCATGCCGTCGACAGCGCCAGGTTCGGCCCCCTGGCATTGAACCGCATGGAAATGTGTCCCGAAGGCATATTGGGAATGATGCGGGGGATCAGGAAGGGGGTAATGCGTTTGGGCCCTTTTTCCATGTACACTTGATGGTAGTGCTCGATGGTCGACAGCCCGCCGATGCCGCAGCCGGTAATAACGCCGACGCGGTCGGCTTCGGCCGCCGATAAAGATAAGCCGCTGTCGCCAACGGCCATTTCGGCGGCGGCGATCGCATATTGCACAAACAGGTCCAGGTTTTTGACCTGTTTGGCGTCGAAGTATTTCTCCGGTTCAAAACCCTTGACTTCCGCGGCAATCCTGGCGGCCTGATCGGAGGCATCAAACCGCGTGATCAGGTCAATGCCCGAACGGCCGTTGACCAGGCTGTCCCAGGTTGCCTCGGTGTCAGTCCCCAGCGGGGTCACCAGACCGATACCGGTTACGACTACCCTTCGTTTCACTGACGGACTCCGTGCTTAACCCTGCAGTTTCTTGACAAAGTCAATGGCATCCTGCACCGTGGTGATCTTCTCGGCTTCCTCGTCGGGAATCTCCACGTCGAACTCCTCTTCCATGGCCATGATAAGTTCGACCAGGTCAAGGGAGTCGGCTCCCAGATCGTCCACAAACGAAGCCCCGGGAACAACCTTGTCCTTGTCCACACTCAGCTGCTCCACAATGATGTCAATCATTTTGCTTTCAACCGCCATTTTTTTCTCTCCTCTGAAATTGTCTCTGTTGCTTGTTGTTGTTTGCAGTTCAACCCGGGAAGTGTTTCCCTGTTGTCTTCATTCTTCCACCATATCATCAAGGCTCCCGACTGTCCGCCTCCCTTCCGGCACGCGGCCCGGGGCCTCCGCCGGTCAGCTTCCCATGTACATGCCGCCGTTGACATGCAGGGTCTGGCCGGTAATATAACCGCTGTCCGGCGAGGCGAGAAAAGCGACGGCGGCGGCGACATCCTCCGGCTGTCCCAGCGTTCCCAGGGGGATTTGGGCCCGAATGGCCTCCCGGATGTCCTCGGTCAGGCTGCTGGTCATGTCGGTGACAATGTAGCCGGGAGCGACGCAGTTGACCGTAATGCTGCGTCCGGCCAGTTCCCGGGCCATTGCTCTGGTCATGCCCACCAGCCCGGCCTTGGCCGCGGCATAGTTGACCTGTCCGGCGTTGCCGAGAAAGCCTATCACCGACGTCATGTTGATGATCCGGCCCCATCTCTTCTTCATCATCCCTTTCATGGCCGCCTTGCTGCAGGTAAACGCCCCCTTGAGGTTCGTGTCCATGACCTGGTCCCAATCCGAGGTCTTCATCCTGGCCATCAGACCGTCCCGGGTGATGCCCGCATTGTTGACCAGAATATCCACCGCTTCATGGGCGGCGGCGATATCCTTCATCCCGCTCTCCACCGCGGCCGGATCGGCGACATCGAAAGGGGCGAGAAAGGCCGTTCCCCCTTCCCCGCGAATACGGTTCAGGGTATCCTCGGCGGCGCTGCTGTTGCGCACGTAATTGATGCCGACCACCGCCCCCATGCGGGCGAGCCGCAGGCAAACCTGCTGTCCGATCCCCCTGCCGCCGCCGGTGACAAGGGCCGTCTTTCCTGTCAGTGTCATTTTCCCCGATTCTCCCTGATTCGCCGGGTCAGCAGCGGCACGATCTCAAAAAGATCGCCCACCAGGCTGTAGGTCGCAATATCGAGAATAGGGGCATTCTCGTCCTTGTTGATCGCGACGATGGTTTTTGCCGACTGCATGCCCACCGTATGTTGAATAGCCCCGGAAATGCCGCAGGCAATATAGAGCTTGGGGCAGACCGTCTTGCCGGTCTGGCCGACCTGGTGCGGATAGGATATCCAGCCCGAATCAACCGCCGCCCTGGAGGCCGCGACGGCACCGCCCAGTTCCTCGGCCAGCCCGCGGATCAGTTCAAATCCCTTTTCACTGGCAAGGCCGCGGCCGCCGGCGACGAGGATCTCAACCTCCTGGATGTTGACATTATCCTGCTCGCTGCGGACCGATTCAAGAACCTCGACCCGGGAGCGGTAGACCCCGTCGTCAAGTTCGACGAGGATCACCTCGCCGGGGCGGGCGGGGTCCGGCTCCGGCGGTGCCATGACTTTCGGCCGGACCGTGGCCATCTGCGGCCTGGAATTGGGGCAGACAATGGTCGCCATGATGTTGCCGCCGAAGGCCGGTCTGGTCTGGAGCAGCATCCCGTCCTCGGAACGGATGGACAACTGGGTGCAGTCCGCGGTCAGCCCGGCATTGAGGGCATTGGCCACCTGGGGGATGAAGGACCTGCCGATGGCGGTCGCGCCCGCCAGCACCACCTCGGGGCGCCGGGCGCGAATCAACTCCTCAAGGACCCTGCCGTAGACGTCTTCACGGAAATGCTCCAGCTCCGGATTATCGACCACATACACAAGGTCGGCGCCGGAAGCGATCAATGGGCCGGCGGCTTCCTCCACTCCGGACCCCATCAGAACCGCACTCAGCGGAACCCCGCGCTGCTCGGCAAGTGTTCGGCCGATTCCCAGCAGTTCAAAGGATACCGGGGCGATTTCGCCATGGCGGAATTCGGCGACCACCCATATGCCGGACCATTCACCAAGTTCGACGCCGGTCTCCTTTGCAGCCCCCTCGATATGCAGGGCCCCGGGTTCGCAGGTTTCAACGCAGGCGCCGCACAGGGTGCAGGTGTCGTGCACCACCGCGCAGCCGTCCTCGACCGAAATGGCGCCAAAGGCGCAGTTTTCCTCACAGACTCCGCAGCCTATGCATTTTTCCTTATCAACGATGAGCATGAAGTGTTTCCTGAGAGATCTCCCGATCGCCTGGTGCGATCATCTTTTACCTGCATCCGGGCCGGTGCGGCAGGGGCGGCGGCAACGGCCGCCCTTCGGGCCTACAGGTAGGCCTTCAGCCGCTCGACGAGCTGCTCGATCTGCTCCTCAACGGTCCCGGTAAATACCGTACGATTCCCGCGCGGGGGAGGCGTAAACACGCTGACGACCTGGGTCGGAGAGCCGGCAAGCCCGATGCACTCCTTTTCCGCCCCGATATCGGCCGCGGTCAGCACCTTGATTTCGGCCTTTTTCGCTTTCATCTTGCCCCGCAGGGAGGGAACCCGCGGTTCATTGATATTCTTGACCACGGTCAGCAGGGCCGGCAGGGGCAGCCGGACAACATCGAAGCCGTCGTCCATCATGCGCTCCACTACCATCTCTCCGCCGGCCAGGGATCTGATTTTCTGCACGCAGGTGACGTACGGCCGATCAAGCTGACAGGCAAGCCCCGGACCGACCTGGGCGGTATCCCCGTCGATGGCCTGCTTGCCGCACAAAACCAGGTCAAAGCTGCCGAGGGAGGTAATCGCCCTGGCCAGGGTATAGGACGTTGCCCAGGTGTCTGCACCGGCAAAGGCCCTGTCGGAGATCAGCACTCCTTCGTCGGCTCCGCAGGAAATGGCCTCCCTCAGGACGGCTTCGGCCTGGGGCGGGCCCATGGAAATGGCGGTGACCGTCCCCCCGGCTTCTTCCTTGATGCGGACAGCCTCTTCCAGCGCATGCCGGTCGAACGGGTTCATGATGGATGCCACCCCTTCCCGGGCCATGGTGTTGGTCTTCGGATCAAGCCGGACATCCTTGGTGTCGGGGACCTGTTTGATACAAACTATGATGTTCATTCTCTGGCGCTTCGTTTTCAGAAGTTAAATGGTGTATTCCCTGTTCAGCTCCTGGCCGACCACATTGCGCTGGATCTGGTTGGTCCCTTCATAGATCTGCAGAATCTTGGCGTCGCGCATCATCTTTTCCACCGGATACTCTTTCATGTAGCCGTAGCCGCCGAGGACCTGGACCGCGTCCGTGGTCACCTTCATGGCCATGTCGGTGGCAAAGACCTTGCACATCGATGAAGCTTTGCTCATGTTCCTGGGGTTGTTGTCGATATGACGGGCGGCCGCATAGACCAGGGCCCTGGCCGCCTCAAGCTGAATGGCCATGTCGGCCAGCATGTGCTGGACGGCCTGGAACGAAATGATCGGCTTGCCGAACTGGATACGCTGCTTGGCATAGGTTACAGCTTCGTCGAGGGCCGCCTGGGCCAGGCCGACGCCCAGGGAGGCGATCCCCGGCCGCGACACATCCAGGGTCTTCATGACCGTGATGAAGCCCGTTCCCTGCCGGCCCACCAGCCGGTCCCTGGGAATGCGGCAGTCATTCATTATCAGCTCCCGGGTGGCGGAGGCGCGGATCCCCATTTTGTTTTCCTTCTTGCCGTAGGAAAAACCGGGATCGCCGTCTTCAACGATAAAAATGGACGCCCCGCGGGCACCCTTGGAGGGGTCGGTGATGGCGACGATGGAGTAGATCTGCGATTCCCCGCCGTTGGTGATCCACTGCTTGGTGCCGTTCAGCACCCATTCATCGCCGTCCAGCACCGCCGTGGTCTGCACCCCGGAGGCGTCACTGCCGGCGTTGGCCTCGGTCAGGCCGAATGCCGCCCATTTTCTGCCCGCGGCGATGTCGGGCATGTACTTTTCCTTCATTGATTCGCTGCCGGCGATGAGCACCGGAAAAATACCCAGGGCGCTGGCCGCGTAACTGGTGGCGACGCCGACGCAGCCGCGGGCCAACTGCTCCAGGGCCAGCACGATCTCGAAGCAGCCGCCGCCGAAACCGCCGTACTGCTCGGGTACGAATATGCCAAACAGGTCGGCCCTGGCCATGTCCTGAAGAATATCGGTCGGGAACTCGTTCTTTTCGTCGAGTTCGGCCCGCCTGGGGAGGATCTTTTCATCGGCGATCTCCCGGGCGGTGTCCACGATCATCTGTTGTTCTTCCGTTAACAAGTAATCCAAGGTCATCTCCCCTTACCATTGCATGAGCATTGATCCCCAGGTAAATCCGCCGCCGAAGGAACAGAACAGGAGCAGATCTCCGCGCCGCAGTATTCCCTCTCTGTTCGCTTCGTCGAGGGAAATGGGAATACTTGCAGCCGACGTATTACCATATTTATCCACGTTAATATAGACCTTTTCCCGTGGAACGCCGAGACGTTCCATGAGCTTGTTCAATATGCGGATATTGGCCTGATGGGGTATCATCAGGCTGATGTCGCTGATTGTCACGCCGTTTCTGTCCAGCAGTTCGACAACCGCTTCCTCCATGGCCTTGACTGCATACTTGAAGACGTCCCGGCCGATCATCTGGATATAGCAGCCGTTATGATCATTCTGGACAAGATCGGGGTTGAGGCTTGCCGGCCCGTGCATGTACAGCAGATTCCACAATCTGCCGTCGGAGCGGAGAATGGCGTCGACCACGCCCCGGCTCCCCTCGCGGGAGGACATCACGCAGGCCCCGGCGCCGTCGCCGAAAAGTATGCACGTGTTGCGATCCTGCCAGTTGACCCGGGCGGAGAGGGTTTCCGATCCGATCAGCAGTATTTTCATGTCCGGCCGGCTGACCACATACCTGTCGGCCAGATCCAGACCGTACAGAAAACCGGTGCAGGCGGCATTGATGTCGTAGGCATGAGCGTTGTCGGCGCCGATCTCCGCCTGGACGAAACAGGCGCTGGAGGGCATCATCATATGCGCCGTCATGGTGGCCACCACCAGCAGATCGATCTCTTCCGCCTTCAGGCCGGCCATGTCCAGCGCCTTGCGCGCCGCCCCGGCGGCTATCCGGTAGTTTTCCTCTCCCCTGCCGGCTATGCGCCGTGTATGAATGCCCGTCCTGGTCGTTATCCATTCATCGGACGTATTGACCATTTTTTCCAGGTCGGAATTCGTCAGCCGCCTTTGCGGAAGGTATGAGCCGGTTCCAAGTATCGAGGCATGTTTCATCTTGTTTTACCGGGCAGCGGCTCAGACGGTCTGTTCTTCCAGAGCCTGGATGATGGACTCGTTGACTTTGTTGCGCACCATATTCGCGGCAACGACTATGGCGTTCTTGATGGCGACGGAATTGGATTTACCGTGACTGACGATGCCGGTGCCGTTGATGCCCAGCAGAGGGGCCCCGCCATATTCAGCGTAATCAACCCTTTTGCGGAAATTGTTGAACGCATGGCGAATGAGCAGATAGCCAAGCTTGGCACGCACTGACTTTTCGATTTCGCTTCTGAGCATCTGCATGGCGGCATCGGCGAGCCCTTCACTGACCTTGAGCGAGACGTTGCCGACAAAGCCGTCACAGACGATCACGTCAACATTGCCCTGATAGACATCCCGCCCTTCCACATTGCCGATGAAATGCAACTTGCTCGCTCCCAGCAGCTCGTGGGCCTCTTTGACCAGTGTATTGCCTTTGCCCGCCTCCTCGCCGATGCTGAGCAAGCCGACCCGCGGCCGGTCAAGCTTCAAAATCTTGCTGATGCATGACGACGCCATGATGGCGAACTGGAAAAGATGCTGGGGCCGGCAATCCACATTGGCGCCGAGATCCATGATCATGACGGGATTCTTCAGAGTCGGAAAAAGACTGGCGATGCCCGGCCGGGACACGCCCTTCAGCCGGCCCAGCTTCTTTATGGCTGAGGCCATGGTTGCCCCGGAATTTCCAGCCGAGACAACGGCGTCCGCCATACCCGCCTTGACAAGTTCGAAGCCGACCATGATGGTTGAGTTTTTTTTCCTTCGTACCGCATCAACCGGAGTCTCATGCATGGTTATGGTCTCGGGTGCGTGTTCGATGTGCAGCCGTCGTCCAATATCATCGCTCATCCCAAGGGTGGCGAGCTGCCGGGTCAGGAAGTCTGAGGGCCCAAGCAGGATAATCTCGAAATCCTTGTTGCCGCGCAGAGCCGATAGAGCGCCCTCGATGATCAGTTCGGGCCCGCAGTCACCGCCCATGGCATCCAGAGCTATGCGCACGTTCCTTCCTACCCGAGGTCTTCCTCGAGGTGGATAACAGCCCTGTTCTTATACGTACCGCATCCGCCGCATAAACGATGAGGGAGCTTCGGTTCGCCGCACTCGGGACAGGCAACGGTGTTGGGCGGTTTCAGGGCGTCATGGGCCCTCCGCTTCCTGGTTCGTGAATGGGAATGCCGTCTCTTGGGTAAAGCCATTTTTTTTCCTCCACTACCGCGGTCACAGGGCCGCGTTCAGTTCTCTTGTTCTCGGGCCGGTCGCATCAGCCCGGTTAATTCCTGCGCTTCCCGGCAAGCCTGGCCAGAACGGCAAACGGTGAATCGACCTCTTTTTCTGCACAGCCGCACCGTCGTTCATTCAGGTTGGCGCCGCAATATTTGCACAATCCAAGGCAGTTTTCGCTGCAGAGCTGCTTGGCAGGCATATTGAGCAGAACCTGCTGCCGCAGGATTTCCCCCAGGTCCACCACCGGTTCTGCAACCTGGATCGTATCCAGCTCGCCTTTTCCGACTTCCAGGTCCTGCATGCGCCAGTGCCGGTCATGGTCGGCCAGTTCGACGATCAATTGCAGGTCGGAATCGAAATCATACCGGTACTCGATCAGGCACCGGTCGCATTCCAGGCGAATGCCAGCCTTGATGCTGCCCCGCAGCTCTATTTTATTCTCGCTTCGCTTGACGAGAAGAATTTGAGCCGTCACCGGGTCCGCGGCATCCCGCAGATGCTCGGGGAACCAGGACGGTTCCGTGATCTCAAACTGAACTCCGTGCTCGGGAATTTCGGAGAACGGAATTTTTCCTGTCATTTTGGCCGGGCCTGCGCACATTATAAAAAATTAAACTGTGGACTATACACAAAAATATTTTTCAAGGCTATGAGAAAATGCAAGAGACCGAAAATCAGGCGGACTTTCCGGGTCGCCCGGCGGATCGGCCGGTGCTTTCCTCCGGCCTCCGGCAGGAATCTCCGGCGCTATACCGGCCCTGGTCGCGACGGCATCAGTTTGTGCCGGTCGCATCGCACTGAAGAGACGATATCAATGGCGGGGCGCTCCGACTCCCGACGCCGGGTTCAGCAGGAGGGGGGAAGAGCTGCCCGGGGGTGCGCGTCTGCATGCTCCGGTACGCGGAGGGCAATCAGGACGTGCCCGGATCCACGGATAGATCGGTGGGACAGGGCTTGCCGACGCTTTTTTCAAGTTCCTGGATCTTATCCTCCATCCGCTTGAGAAGGGATGGATAGCCGTCCTTGCGAATGATCTCCCTGAACTGCTCCATATAGTTGCGAACCAGGCTCACCCCTTCGACAACGATGTCGTAAACCAGCCACTGGCCGTCTTTGAGGAGCATGATATAGGAAACGGGGATGACCACATTCTTATCGATGATATCGGTTTCCACCTGCGCCCTGTCGTTTTTCACCCGCTGAGCCCTGAAGGCAACCTTCTGATCGGTGTAATCCTCGATTTTGCCTATATAGGCATGCTCAAGAAGCGTAGTAAACAGCCCGACAAAATGATCCTGCTCCTCGCCGGAAAGATTGCGCCACTGCGGACCCAGGACCCGTTTGGCCATTTCGCCGAAGTCAAATCGGTCCTGGGCGAGCTCCATCACCTTTGCCCGGCGCTTGAAGCACGCCTCTTCCCCCTTGAGTTCGGGATCGGTGAGGATCTCGACAACCTTGTCGACGTACGGCCGCAGCTGCTCGGTCGGATCGGGGGCCTTGGCGGCATGAACGGCACCGGAACCCCCGGTCAGCCAGAGGAGGAAGAAAAAAATGGTTGAGAACAGAATGTTGTCCTGATGAAACATAACAAACCTCGTGTATTGATGAAAGTATGCAAGCAGTTCTGCCAGGCAATCAAGGCCGGGGCAAGGCCTGCGGTTCAGGGGTCTGTCCCCGGGCGGCGCCGGGCCGGAAAAATTATTCAGCCTCGTCGGGCCCGGATCGGGACTGCCCCCTGACCTTGCTCCGGTATTGAAAATACGCATTCCGGAACGAGATATACGGATCAAAAAGAACGGATTTCAGTTCTTCGTACTCCCCAAGATGCATTGACAGCTTGTTGGTTTCCTTGCCGGCGTAGACCGCCCCCATATCATAATAATCATCGGTCCAGGAATAATAGGGCACGCCTAAACCGTCGACCACCGTCCCGGTGAAATCACGGATGGTTGAGGAACCGTAGAAAGGCACAACCAGATAGGCCCCGTCCCCCACGCCCCAGACCGCCAGGGTCTCGCCCAGGGTGGCCTCGACGGGCGGGACGTCGAACACCCGTGTCGCCGCATCGCCCAGCCCGTAGATGCCGAGGGTGGAGTTGATCAGAAACCGGGTCAGGACCTCGCCGGAGTCGCTGAATCTGCCCTGGAGAAGCGCATTCAGGAAGCGAACCGGTTCCTCCAGGTTGCGGAAAAAATTAAAGATGCATTCACGCAGGTCCAGCGGAACAGCGGAGGCGTACAGCGTGGCCACCGGCTCCATGACATAAATATACATCTTGTCATTGAAGCGGAAAATCACTCTGTTCACCGGTTCCAGGGGGTCGCCCGCCTCCCGTGAAACATCGTCATACTCGTAAAAATCGTCGCTGAGAAAATCGATTTCTGCTGCGTTGGCCGCCGCAGAGGGGAGTAGCGGCGCTGTACCCGTGACTGCAATTGCCGTTGCCAGAAGAATGAATTGGATTCGACGTGCCATGGCCTGATGTTAGATGATTTTTAGTCAACCTGCCCGAAAGCGAATTTGGAAATGAGCGACTCCAGATCAACGGCCGATTCGGTTTCCGTCATGGTCTCTCCGGCCGCAAAAAACTGTTCGTCGCCGCCGAGGGTGATCTGGATGTACTTGTCGCCGATAATCCCCTGGGATTTCACCGAAGCGATGGAATCGAGAGGCACCTGTACACCCCGGTCAATCTGCATGGTCACCATGGCGTAGGCATCCTCGTTCAGGGTCAATTGCTTGACCGTTCCCACCTTAACCCCGGCAATCTGGACATCGGCGCCCTCCTTTAATCCGGAGATGTTGCCGAATTCAGCTTCGAGCACATACATCCTGCCCCCGGTCAACCATGGAACTTCCCCCAGCTGCAGGGCAAGCCAGCCCAAGGCTATAAAACCGATGATCAGAAAAATGCCAACCACAGCGTCCGTTATATTGTTCTTCATGTTTTAACCCTGTTCCAGCGATTTAGTTACACCGCCCAATACCTGCTCAGAGAACTCCCTGATATACGGCTTGGTGGAATATTGAATTTCGGCCGGACTTGAAAATACGTCGACTTCGCCTTTATTCAGCAGCACTATCTGGTCGGCAAGGTCGAAAACCCTGGGTATGTCATGACTGACAATGACGGCCGTATATCCTTTTCGACTCTGGGTCCGGAGAAAAAGATCGTATATTTCGCCCGTCATGACCGGATCAAGTCCCGTTGTCGGCTCGTCGAAAAGGACGATTTCCGGATCAAGCTGCAATGCCCTGGCCAATCCCACCCGTTTTTTCATGCCGCCGCTCAACTGGGCCGGGAACTTGTTCTCGTGACCGACCAGTTCGAGCTGTTCAAGGGTCTGCATGACCCTTCCCTCAATTTCAGAGTCACTGAGGCGAAGTCGTTCCCTGAGCGGCATGGCCACATTCTCGAATACCGTCAGGGAGTCGAACAGCGCCGATCCTTGAAACAGTACGCCGAATTTTGTCCGCAGCTTTCTCAATTTCTCGCCCCGAAGCCGGGTGACATCCAGGCTGTCCACCATGATGCTGCCGCTGTCCGGCTGCATGAGGCCGAGGACGAGCTTCAGGGCTACACTTTTTCCCTGGCCGCTGCCTCCCGCAATCACCGTCGTCATACCGCGGGGAACAGAAAAATTCACCTTGTTGAGGACATAATTCCGCCCTTTCGGTCCGGAAAAGGACTTGGTTACATCGATGAACCGGATTACCGGATCGCTCGCGGCTGTCGTTTCCGGCTGGGTGCTCATAACAGTATGGCCGTCAGCAGATAATCAAACACCAGCACGGAAATCGACGAGATGACAACAGCTTGGGTGGTCACCTTGCTGACGCTTTCCGCTCCGAACCCGGCCCCCCGTATCGATTGGACGAAATACCCCCTGCCGGTGCACACCCATGCGACCAGGAGGGCAAAGACGAACGACTTGGTGACCCCGAGGTTGATATCGTGATTGGTCACGCTTTGCTCCATGCCGCTGAAGAATGAGCCCGAATTGACGCCCATGAGCTTGACGCCGGCCAGGTAGCCCCCGAATATACCGACAACGTCAAACATTGCGGTGAGCAGGGGGACGGAAATGAGGGTCGCGACAAATTTGGGGGAGATAAGATAGCGGAACGGATCGATGGCCATGCATTCCAGGGCGTCAATCTGTTCGGAAATCCTCATGATGCCGATTTCGGCGCACATTGCCGAACCCGCCCGGCCGGTCACCATGAGCGCCGTCAACACAGGGCCGAGCTCCATTATCAGGGTCAGGGAAACGGCCGATCCCAACATGCCCTCGGCGCCGAATTTGTTCAGGGAATAGTATCCCTGCAGACCAAGGACCATGCCGGAGGAGAGAGCGGTGAAAAAAATGACCGCCACCGATCCGGCGCCGATGAAATGAAGCTGTTTCAGCAGCTCGCGGAAGCGGAACGGCCCCTTGAATATGCCGATGAGCGAATTAAACAGAAATACGCCCATCCGGCCGAGGTCGTGCAGCAGGTATGTGCCGTGATTGCCGACAAGGACGAAAGGTCTGGCATATTTCGGCACATCACCATAATACAGGTCGCGGTTTCCCATGCAATGTTCCTTTTTCCGATAAGCGATTCCCAACGGAAAAGACAAAAACAGCCCGACTCCCGCAGCAGCTGGGGTTCCTGAATGCCCTGCTGCCCTTCGTCACGCTGTTTTTTCGGACCGACACCTTCGGTATCGGCCGTATAAAATTTTTAATTTACCATAAAATCATCAACAGCGCATATTTTTTCCCCGTTGTAAATGGAAAAGGATATTTCACCGGGGTTCGGGGAAATGATCGTAGCCGGAAAAGGAGATATCGATTTCAACGGCATGGTTCCCGTCCGGATGGGGCCGCGCCGCCCGGACTCCCTGACTGTCATCGATTCGTCCGATGCGGGTGACTGGCACCTCCAGCCGGGCGGCAAGATCGACGATGGCCGCGGAATGCCGGGCCGGGGCAGTGAATACAAGTTCAAAATCCTCGCCGCCGGACAGAATCCACTGGTCCGGATCCTTGTCCAGCAGCCCGGCGGCGGCAGGAAGAGGGTCCATCCTCAGTCCGGCCGGATCAATCACCGCACCGACCTTGCTGCGGGTGCAGATGTGGGCGAGGTCGGTGGCAAGGCCGTCGGAAAGATCCATCATGGAGTGGACCAGCCTGTTCTCGGCCAGTCGCCGGGCGAGTTCAAGGCGGGGTTGCGGATTCAGATGCGCTTCCGCCAGGCCGGCAAAGGCCGGATCTTCGGTCCTCCCAAGGCGGCAGAGTTCGAGCCCGGCCGCCGCCCGCCCCGGATATCCGCTGACCCAGACTGCATCACCGGCCTTTGCGCCGCTGCGCAATACCACCTGCCGGGTCGGCATTTCGCCGATGACCGCAACGGTAACAAGCACGCCGGCAGGACTGCGGACCGTGTCGCCCCCGGCAAGGATGCAGCCGAACTCGCGGCAGGCCTCGGCCAGCCCCCGGGAAAACGAGGTCAGCCACCCGGCATCGAAGCCTGCCGGCAAGCCGAGAGACAAGAAAACGAAAACCGGAATGCCCCCCATTGCCGCGATATCACTCACATTCACCGAAACGGCCTTGCGGCCGAGTTTGTCCGGCGGATGCCAGTTCCGGTCGAAATGGACCGATTCGACCAGGGTGTCCATGGTCACCAGCCAGGATTGCCGGCTGTTTTTCCTGATGACGGCGCAGTCGTCGCCTATGCCCTGCAGCAGATCAGGGGCGGCGGCGGCCGTCATCGAGCCCAGCAGTTCGATAATTCCACGCTCGTTCACCGGTTGCCGAACTCCTCGGGGTACAATACCGGCAGCTGCGTTTCCAGGTACCTCAGAACTTCCCTCCCTTCACCGCAGTCCAGCACCTTTTCCGCCAGTTCCGTCAGACTGGTGGTCCGGGAAGACCGCAGCAGGCGTTTCACAAACGGAAGGGCCGAAGGCCGCATGCTCAATTCATCGAGACCAAGGCCGAGCAGAACCGGTACGGACATGACATCTCCGGCCATCTCACCGCAGATCGCCACCTCGATGCCGTGGGCATGGCCGGCGTCGACCGTCTGTTTGATCATGCGCAGGACCGCCGGATGCAGCGGTTCATACATGGAGGCCACATACTCGTTGCCCCTGTCGATGGCCAGGGAGTATTGAATCATGTCATTGGTGCCGATACTGAAAAAATCGACCTCGCCGGCAAGGGAATCAGCCATGACCACGGCGCTCGGCACCTCCACCATGATGCCCACCTGGATGTCCGGGGAAAAGTGCCTCCCCTCAGCCGCCAGGCTCTTTTTGGCCAGATCCAGAATTTCCCTGACCCTTCGCCATTCATTGAGGGACGATATCATGGGAAAGAGGATCCTGAGGTTGCCATGGGCCGACGCCCGGAGCATGGCCCGCAGCTGGGCGATAAAAATTGCCGGTTCGCGCAGGAAATAGCGTGTCGAACGCAGACCGAGGGCGGGATTGCGCTCCAGGTCAAGCCGCAGGCCGCTGGTCGACAGGTGCCCGACGAACTTGTCTCCGCCCACATCGAGGGTGCGGATGGTCACCGGCTGGGGGTCAAGGGCCGCCAGCAGTTGCCTGTATGTCCCGTACATGGCCTCTTCGCCGGGCCTGGAAGGGCCGTGAAAATAATCGAATTCACTGCGAAACAGCCCGACGCCCTCGGCCCCGAAACGAATCACCGCGTCCAGTTCGGCCACCATTTCGATGTTGGCGGCCAGCCGTATCCTGTATCCGTCCCGGGTCTCGGGGCTGAGATGAATATAGAAGGCAACTTCGTCCGAAAATTCCCGGTGCTGCCGCTGATATTCCCGGTACTGCCTCTGCCGGTCCAGGGTGGGATTGAGATGGACCTGCCCCTTGAAGCCGTCCAGAATCACCGTTTCACCGGTGATGCATTGCCGTGTTACATGCTCCAGACCGACCACCGCAGGTATGCCCAGCGACCGGGCAACTATGGCGGTATGGGAAGTGATGCCGCCCTTCTCGGTCATGAACCCCAGTATATTCCGGGAACGCATGCGCAGGGTATCTTCCGGCGAGAAATCATGGGCAACCAGAATGACCGGTTCATCGATGTCCGCCAGGGGATCACTGCCGGTCCCCGATAATATGCCGAAAACCCGGTCTGCCACGTATTTGACATCGGCGTACCTCGCCTTGATATACGGATCGGCTATGGCTTCGAACTTCTTCTTAATATTGCCCAGGGCCCTGGCCAGCGCCCATTCGGCATTTACCCCGTGCTCCCTGATCAGGTCAACCGTCCGCTCGACGATCATCCGGTCCTTGATCATAAGAATATGGCTGTCGATGATGGACAAGGCATCGGAGAGGTCTTCGGCGAACTGATCGCGCAGGCTGACCAGATCTTTCTCGGCCTTGTCCACGGCCCGCCGGAACCGCTCAACCTCCTGCGGGACGTGCTCGGCCGGCAGGTGGGCCCAACCGGTGCTCCGGGTGCGGCGCCGGAGCACGAGGGCTTTTCCCTCGACTATTCCCGGGGATGCGGCAATTCCGTGCATGGTCAGCGGTTCTCTGCCACCCTCCCTGCTCCAGCTGGCTCCCGTCCCGGAAAAATTCATACTTCCTTCCCGGCGGCAAACAGTTTCTCGACGGCCGCGAGGGCTTTGGCCGCTTTCCTGTCTTCGCCTTCAATTCTGATGGTTAACCGGGTCCCGTATGCAATGGCCATGCTCAACACCTCAAGGATGGAGGAACAGTCAGTGGCGGCGCCGTCGTGGATGATCCGCAGGACCACCCTCTTCCTGGCGGCAATCTGCGCAAGTGCCGCGGCAACTCGCCCATGGATGCCGTGCCGGTCGTGGACGACGACGTCTTTTTCCAGAACGGTCATTTCAAACGCCGGAACGGCTTCGCCGCCGCGGAGGCCTCTTTCCGGCCTGCCTGCTCCCGGTCTCCCTCGGAAGAGGCGCCGATTCGGACTGCCTGCAGAAACCGCTCTTCGCCCCCCATGGTAAAAATCTCCCTGCCGGTAAACTGCGGCTCCCGCAAGGTCCACACCGTTTCCCGGGGGGGGACGGTCAGCAGATGCATATGCACGTTCCACCACCTGTCCTTGCGCCCCGGATCAGGCTCAATTGCCTGGACCAGGGCATAAACGAGCAGGCGGGGATTGTCGGCCGCGATCAGGACCACATCGCCCGGAACAGTGGTCTCCTTGAAGGCGACGACTTTTCTCAGCTCATCCACGAGTTTCTGCAGCATGGCGGCTACATCCTTTCCTGCTCATCAACCAGCAGGGTTGCTTCGATCACGACTTCCTCCCGTCCGGAAAACAAACGGGCGCTCACGGCACTGTACATTTTCAACCCCTCAAGGATGGGCAGGACGACCTGGTCAATGACAACCCTGCTTTCGCTTCCCTGGCTCCGGCCGCTCATTGAAAGCAGGGTGCCGGACCAGGCGGCGAATCCCTTGACGGTTTCCATGAACTCGGCATTGCGGACAAAAACCGTCAGGTTGTTCGGCTCCGCCAGGCCGACATCCACCTTTCTGAACAGCGGGTCCCTGGTCAGGAGTTCGTGGCTGCCGCCAAGCACGGACTCGATCTGTTCGCGGCTGTCGGCGAAAACAAAAAACCGCCCATCCAGGGCAAAGGAAGGCTGAATCAGGCCTCCGGCAAGCTGGAGGGAGGAAACGCTCGTGCCGTTGACGGCAGAGGTCTGCACGGGCTGGCCCGCCAGGAGATCGTCCATCAGTTGGGCGACTTTGTCCGGGGCGGAGACCTCCAGACGAAAACACATTCGCGGAATGGGCAGGAGTCCCCCTCCCCGCAATCTGGCGACGTTGATGCTGGCCTGTCCGCTGAAGAGGGACAAAAAGGCGTCCAGGGAAATGTTGCCCCGGGCCAGCAGCCATTCCTCAAAACGGCCCAGCGGGCCATCCTGGTTGCGCAGACCGCCCCCTTCAAGGGCAAGGGAGATGGTATGGGGATCAAGCATATTTGTCCAGAAATAAGCCGACAGATCTGCCGGAACCTCCCCGACAACGGCATTGACGGCCGGAGCGGGGAGCCGCAGCCGGCTCCCTGCAGCCGGCAGGATTTCCGGGGCAAAACGGAGGACACCACCATAGTGCATTTTCCGTGTACCGGGAAACCCCGGACGGCGGTACAATGCCAGGCTGCCGAAAGGCACCGCGTATCCCGGCTGCACCGCGGGAAGCAATGGCGGCCGGTCCGTGCCGGCCTGGACCTCGGCCAGCCGCGGATCATGCTGTTTCTTGACATTCAGGTACAGAAACTGATCATCTCCGCCGTCGGGCAGCCGGCGCAGGGAGATGAATTCCGGATTCATGTCCAGCCCTCCCGTCCCCCCGGTCAGGCTGTTCATTGACATGTCAAGACAGGCCATGACCGCGTCGGGGGACAGCGCCGCGACAATATAGCCGTCGCTGACCGCCAGGGAAACCGTCACCTCCTCACTCAGGGCAAATGACCGTATTTCCTTGCCCAGATGGGTTCGGGACATGGAGCGGTATTCCCGCACAAACGGCGCGGACAGGATATTGAGCACGGCCGCCCGGTGGCGCGGCAGGGCAATGAGGACCAGGGAGTCAAGAAGGTCCGGGCCGGCTTGGGCATCCGCAACCTTCGCCCGCGGCGGCAGAAGGGCGACGACGAGCCGGCGGCCGAACAATTCGCGGACCTCGGCACTGTTGGCAGCCGCCCTGATCCTCTCCAGGCGGAGGGTAAAATCGGCGATATCGTCTGCGGAACTGCCGAGCGCGGCCAGCACATCAGGCCACCTGACCGAATCAATCTGCCGGCCGAGACGGGAGCCGGAGAAGTTCCGGAACTGTTCCGGGGGGTTCTTGATGTCAATGAAGGCAATGGTGTTCTCCGGCAGAAAACGGGCGGGATCCATCACGCTCTTCGGACGGTCCGTCAGCAGGAAGAGAGCACTTCCGGCCAGCAGCAGAAACAGCACAAAGAGAAGGAAGCGCCTGCCGGTCATCTATCCCTCCTCCCCCTGACGCGGGGAGGATGATGCCTGCGGCAGATGCCTGTACAGCATGCCGACAAGGACCGACCGCTCGATCGGCTTGGCGATATAATCATCCATTCCCTCGCTGATGCACTTTTCCCGGTCTCCCTTCATGACGCAGGCGGTCATGGCGATGATCGGCACATGCCCTCCCCGCCGCCGCTCCTCTTCCCTGATGAGGGCGGCCGCTTCGTGGCCGTCCATTTCCGGCATCTGGACATCCATGAATATACAGTCAAACCGACCCTGGCGCCAGGCCCGCACCGCATCGGATCCGTTGGCAACCGTCGTCACCTGCAGTCCGGCCTGCTCCAGCAGGGAGCGGGCCAGCGTTCTACTGATAAAATCGTCCTCGGCCAGCAGTACCTGACCGGTAAAGGATACCCCGGGCGGAGGCAGTTCGGCAACAGGTTCTTCCCGTTCCGGGCTCGGTTCCTGACTGTGCCCCTTTGCAAACGACAGCACGAACCAGAAGCGTGATCCCCGGCCGGGCTCACTCTCCAGGTGAATATCGGCGCCCAACTGCTGAATAATGCGGCGCGATATTGACAGACCGAGGCCCGTACCCCCGTACTTTCTGGAATGCGACGAATCGGCCTGGGTAAACGCTTCAAAAACAGCCCCCTGCTTGTCCCGATCAATGCCTATGCCTGTATCGATCACCTCGAACATGATTGTCGCCGTATCCGGATCAGCGGCCTGCACCCGGCTTGCGCGCACGATTATGCTCCCCCGGTCGGTAAATTTGATGCCGTTGCCCACCAGGTTCATCATGACCTGGGCCAAGCGGGTTTCATCGCCCATGAGGGTTTTCGGGATGGTTTCATCAACGGCCGTCTGGAGAACTATTCCCTTGTCGGCCGCCTGCAGGGAGAAACTGTTGACCACTTCGTTCATCAGGTCACGCAGGGAAAAGGGATTGTTCTCAAAGGCCAGCGCTTCGCTTTCATTCTTTGAAAAATCAAGAATGTCATTGATAACCTTCATCAGCCGGCGGGCCGAAGTGTGGATCAGTTCAAGCTTCTTGTGCCGGGCCGGGTCGGTCTCCCGGTCCAGGAGGAATTCGGCGATGCCGATGATACCGTTCATCGGAGTCCTGATTTCATGGCTCATGTTGGCCAGAAACTCACTCTTGGCCCGGCTGGCGGCTTCAGCGGCCTCCTTGGCCTTCTCCAGTTCCCTGGCCGCCTTTTTGCGCTCCCGGATGTCCTCAATGACCCAGACCACCCCCCTGGACAGATCGGAGGGCAGTATCGCCCTGCCGCTGAGGGAGCAGGGAACCAGTGTTCCGTCCTTCCGGCGCAGGTACTGCTCCACATGTTCGATGTCCCGCTGGGCCAGCTGCCGGGCGTACCGGTGAATAAAGGTGCGGAAGGAATGGTTGCCGGGGAAGAACATCATGGCATTTTGGCCTATCATTTCCTGCGCCGGGTAACCGAGGATGGAGCACATGGTCTGATTGACGCTGGTGATGATCCCGTCGCGCACCAGGACGATGCCGACCAGGCTGGCCTCGAGGATCGTTTCCAGTTCGAGCTGCGTCGTCTGCCGCGACTCCTCCACCTTCCGGCTGCGTTCCTGACCGAGGCGGACCACCTCGACAAGCATCTCTTCCCGGTAGGTGAAAAGAAAGCCCAGGACAACCATGCATCCGCAGAAAATGACGAAAGCAGCGGTTGCCAGGACCGTGACAACGGGAAACGGGACATGCTGCAGCGAGACGATCCGCCACCCGGACATTTCAATCGGTTCAAAATGAACGAGATATCTCCTGCCGTTTTCATGAACAATGTTTCCGTCAAGATAAAAGGGCATGGGATCGAGCGGTTCATCGCTGAACTGCCGGCTCAAGATCAGCTGCGCCTTCCGCGACTCCGTCAGCGGCAGAGCCGCCTTGTAGAGCCATTCCTGCCGGGTGGCTGAAAAGACGATTCCGTCCGGGGAGAGAAGCAGGGCTTCATCCGTGATATAGTTGCTGAAATATTTTTCAACAAAATCCATGGGAACCTTTATGACGGCGGCGCCGATGAAGGTTCCCGAACCAGGGTCCCGAACGGGGGCGCTGAAATACAGACCCCTGTCCCCGGTCGTGACGCCGATCGCCGCATACCGGGCATCCCTGCCCCCGCTGGGTTCGGTGAAATAGGGCCTGAATTTATAATTGTTGCCGGTCAGGGTTTTTCCGTCATCATATGGGGAGCAGCCGACAACGGTGCCTTCCCCGTCCATGACGTAGACAATGGAAACCCCGAGCAGGCCCTGGACCATGACCAGCTCGCTGACCAGGTTTTCATTGTCGGGCGGCTGCCGCCCCGTCAGGACGGCGTGGACATGCTTTGATCCGGCCAGGAAATGAACGGCATCGGTAAAATGATGGAGAACGAAGGCGTTGATTTCAAAGACGAGATCCCTGGTGGTGGCCTTCTGCTTCGCATGGTTGAGGAAGCGGATGAAAAAATCGGTGCTGAAGGCGGCGACGGCGGCGGCAATGAGGGTAATCAACACTGTCGCCGCTATCCTTTTCCGCAGGGTGCGGTTGCGCTCGACCCGGTCTTTTCTGCCTGAAAAGGGATTGAAAAAACGGCCCGGCATGCCGCTTCCGGCCGCCGGCTGTTTGTCAGTCTGCTGGTTCATGACATGCGCGGGTGTTTCTCCATCCGTTCCGCTGTCCGGTTGGGGCCGAACCGCCTGTTTCATGGCCGGGACAGGAACTCAGACCGGACATATCAGCTTGCCGAGTTTTTCCGTGAGCTTCATGTTTTCCGTGTAATCGACCGGGACGTCGATGACGGCGACGGAATCATCGGCGAAGGCCTGCCGCAGGACAGGCTGCAGTTCCGCAGCCTTCCCCACCCTGTATCCTCTGGCCCCGAATGACTCGGCATAGCGGACAAAATCGGGATTGGCGAATCGAACATGACCGCTGCGGCCGAAGCGGCGTTCCTGGTGCCACTTGATGAGCCCGTATCCCTGATCGTTCCATATCATGATGACGACGGGAAGCCGACAGCGCACCGCGGTTTCGATCTCCTGGGAATTCATCATGAATCCGCCGTCGCCGGTTATGGTCAGCACCCTGCGCCGGGGATGAACAAGCTTTGCCGCTATGGCGCCAGGGACCCCGATCCCCATGGCGGCGAAGCCGTTGGAAATAAGGCAGGTGTTCGGCCGCTCGCATCCATAGAGGCGGGCAAGCCAGACTTTATGAGCCCCGACGTCGACAAGGAGAATGTCCTCCTCCCCCATTACCGTCCTGACGTCGTTGATGATCCGCTGGGGCTTGAGGGGGAAGCCGTCGTCGTCCCGGTACTGCCGCAGCTCATTGTCAATGAGTTCGCGCAGCGCGAAGGTGCTGACCGTTTTGTCCCGCACGGTTCGTTCGGCAATGCGGTCAAGCGAGGAGGAAATATCACCGATGACCCCTACTTCGAGAATGTAGCGGGAATCGACTTCGGCGTACATCTGGTCGATATGGACAATTTTCTTGTCCCCGCGGGGATGCCAGAGATAGGGATGATATTCGACCATGTCGAAACCGACGCAGATGACAACATCGGCCCGGTCAAAGCCGCAGGCAACGTAATCGTGCGCCTGCAGCCCGATGGCGCCGAGGCAGAGGGGATGGGAAGACGGAACGGCGCCCTTGGCCATGAAGGTGGTTGCCACGGGGATACCGAGATGCTCAGCGAAATTGAGCAGGGCCCCGCCGGCATTGGCCCGGACAACGCCGTTTCCCGCCAGGATAATGGGAAATTCGGCTTCCGCGATAACGCGGGAGGCCCTTTCGACCTTGAGGGGCGACGGCTGCGGCGGCAGCGGTCCCTGGACCTTGAGCGGGACCGAATCATCCCCCACCTGTGCGGCGGCGATATTCTCGGGAAAACTGATGAAGGAGCCGCCGGGTTTTTCTGCCTGGGCGACCTTGAAGGCCTTGCGGACGATCTCGGGAACAATCTCCGGTTCGAGAATGGCAACACTGTATTTGGCCACCGGGCTGAACAGGTTGACCAGGTTCAGCACCTGGTGGCTTTCCTTGTGCATCCGGGTGGTGGCCCCCTGCCCGGCCAGGGCGACGATGGGGGCGCGATCCATGTTGGCATCGGCGAAACCGGTCATGAGATTGGTGGCCCCCGGTCCCAGGGTGGACAGGCAGACGCCCGCCCGTCCGGTCAGGCGCCCGTAGACATCGGCCATAAAGGCCGCCCCCTGCTCATGCCGGACGGTGATGAACTTGATGGGGCTGTCCAGCAGGGCGTCGACAACATGGAGATTTTCCTCGCCCGGCAGACCGAAAATGTACTCCACCCCTTCGTTTTCGAGGCACCGGACAAGAAGCTGCGCGGCGGTGGGCATACTGAAACCTCCAGGAGAAGGAGCGCGGGAATGTTCTCCCGCACCATTGATTGCCGTCAACAGTATACCATTGATCGGAGGGAAAAGCATCACGACAGGCCCGGGTGCCGTGCATTCGCTGCCGCCGGGACCTGGACGGCAGCGAGCGGTCTCATCTTACAGACCGTCTTCCATCCGTCCGCGGGGCGCGTCCGCGGGCCCGGCCTGCAGGGCGGCGGCAAACTGCCGGCCGTAATCCGCGGCGGCAACAAAGCTCAGCAGGATGGCCAGCAGGAGAACGGCTTGGATGCCGGCGCCGCCCAACGATGCCAGCATCAGCAACAGGAATTGCCCGCCTGTCGCCGCCTTGCCGGACAACCGGGAATTCATCTTCCTGAACGAGGCCCACGCGCCGCTCCATGCCGCGTAGGCAGCGATCGCCGCCACCGTCAGGTCCCGGGCGACGACGGCCGGTATCCACCAGGGAGAAAAAATCCCGGCGGCAACAAATGTCAGCAGGGCGGAGAGAACGAAGACCTTATCCGCCACGGCGTCAAGCAGGCCCCCCTGCCAGGTCTCCATCTTCCAGCGCCGGGCAATCCAGCCGTCAAGAAAATCGCTCCCTCCCCCGCCGAGGACGATCCAGAACCAGCAGCGCTCCGGGCTGAAGGGGAGCAGCAGGGCCAGTGTCAGCCGCAGCAGGGACAACAGGTTGGGAATATGACGGAAAAAGGAGCGCATGGTCTGCAATCAGAAAAATGGTCGAGCGGGTCTGCTCAGTTTCCCCTGGTCTTGATTTCCGCCTGCAGCGGCCCGTCGACAGCTGTGTGCGCCGCTCCGGGATCAGGGCGTGTCGATTTCGACCGCGATCCCGATACCGGTTTGCAAGAGACGTTCAGGACAATAATCATACCATGGATTTGAGAAAAGAGAACGGGACAAAACCGCCGCGTGCTCACCGGCTGCACGGAGAGGGCCGTTTGCCCGCATGAATGCAGGAAAAAAACCACCCTTCTCCCGCATCAATAAGGGGAGAAAAAAATTCATGAAAAATTTTACTTTTATTTTCTATTTGATACAATACGGCAGTTTGATTTTATCAAATAATTCTATAAGATAGATTCATTATATTTGCTCCGGACAAAAACCGGGTCAAACAGATCGCATCCATCACATTACGATTACGAGGAATTATGCGTATTTTCCGTTCGAACAGTCTGCGATCCAGCTTGATGATCCCCATTGCCGCCGCCGTGGTGGCAATCGTCGCACTCATCAGCCTGATTCTGATCCTCAGCGGTAAAAAGGCTGTGGACAATGTTTCCACCAGCGTCAACATCCTTGCCGACCAGGTCAAGCAAAGCCTGCAGAACGATTTGCGGCTGTTCGGTGAAAGAGAGGCCGGCAACGCCGAGGCCTCCCTGAAAACCAAGGCCGAAAGCATGGCCGAACTGATCGCCGGGCTGGCCCCGGGCCCTATTCTCACCTTTGATTTTGATGCACTGGACAACTACTGCCGCACCGTGGCCAAAGATCCTGATGTACTGCTGGCCTACGTAAAAAATAGCGACGGCGACATCCTGACCACATTCCGCAACCACACCGACCCGGCAATGGAGGCCCTGGTCCCCGGCATCGTTGAAGCTCCCCTTGACAGAGCGGTTGAAACGCTGGAAAACAGCAACGTGATGCAGGTTCGCCGGCAGATTGCCCTGGACACTGTGCCCATGGGAGAGGTTGTCCTGTTCATCTCCCGCGAGGGCCTGCAGCGGCAGACGGCCAGGGCCGAAAAGGACTTTGCCGCCATTGTCGAGGGGGTCAACGGCGCCTTTCTTTCCCTGAATACCGGCATGCGCGAGCAGGCCCGGAGTTCGGTGCGCAGCAGCGTCTGGCAGTCGACGGTCACCGGCCTGGTCGGCATCGTCCTGCTCATGTTCGCCATTATGCTGCTCTTCGACCGGTTGATCATCAAGCCGGTGACCGGCGTCATGCGGATGATCGGCGAAATGGCCGCAGGCCGTCTTTCAGGAAGACTGCGGTTCAACCGTCATGACGAGATCGGCAGAATGGCGGACAGCATCGACGCCTTTTCCGACACCCTCGAACACGACGTCCTGGGCGCTCTGAACAAGCTGGCCGACGGCGATCTGCGCTTCAATATCACCCCGAAAAACGAACAGGATGCCATCGGCAACGCCCTGGCAAAAATGTCACGGAACCTGACGGCGGCGATCAAACAGATCCAGCAGAACGCGGCGGTGCTGAGCAAATCCTCGGAAAGTCTTTCGGCAATTTCCTCACAGCTCGCCGCCGGTTCCGAAGAGGCGTCCGCCCAGGCCGCCAATGTCGCGGCGTCAACGGAGGAAATCAATGTCAGTTCCCATGATATAAAGCAGTCTTCGGAAAAGATGTCGGGAAACATGCAGCGCCTGGGGGAGGTGACACGGAAAATAGCCGATGAAGTCGGCGCCATCGGCCATAAGGCCGATGAAGGGTTGAAGACAAGCGACACGGCGTATGAAATGGTGACCAATGCCAACCGGACGATCCAGTCCCTGCAGGAGGCCGCCGGTGAAATAGGCCTGACAACCGCGACCATAGAGGAAATTACCGAACAGACCAAACTTCTTGCGCTGAACGCCACCATCGAGGCGGCCAGGGCCGGCGAGGCCGGCAAGGGGTTCGCCGTCGTGGCCGGAGAAGTCAAGGAACTGGCCAAGCAGAGCGCCGAGGCCGCTGAAAACATCTCCGGTCTGATCAAGGGAGTGCAGGACGAAACGGAAAAAGCGGCCCGGGCAATCGTCGGGGTGTCGGAGATCATCAGGCACCTGAATGAATCTTCCCGGGATATCACTGCCGCCGTGGCAGTCCACAGCCGCGAGACAGAGGGCATGTTGGCCCTGGTGGCCGATTCCCGGGAAGCCACCCATGAGGTCACCGACAGCATAGTTGCCCTGGCGGCCGGCTCCAATGAGGTGGCCGCCAACATTCAGGGCGTCAGCATCGGCGTCGAGGAAAGCGGCAAAGGGATCAGACAGGTGAACGAATCCGCGGCGGAGCTCGCCCAGCTCGCCGCGGAACTGCAGGCCCTGGTTGATACATTCACTTTACGAACCGCGGATTAACCGGCAGCACCAGGTCAGGCCTGATTCCGGATTCGGAACGATGACCCTGACTGACCGGCAACACTGTCAAAGGGGGAAACATGGAGAAAAAAATATTAACGGTCGATGACTCGCCAAGTGTCAGAAAAATGGTTGAATTCAGCCTCAAGTCGAAAGGATACAGGATGGGGGGCGCCGGAGACGGGATCGAGGCGCTGGCCCTCATGGACAGCGAGCGGTTTGACGCCGTCATCCTCGATGTCAACATGCCGAGAATGAACGGCCTCGAATTTCTGGAAAAAATCAAAAACGACGAAAATTACGCCGCCATCCCCGTTATCATGCTCACCACCGAGGGACAGGATGAGGATCGGGACAAAGCCATGGCCCTGGGCGCCACCGCCTATATTGTCAAGCCCTTCAAGCCGACGCAGCTGCTGAACCTGCTTGATGAAGTTCTGTAGCCATTCCGCCGTGGTCCGGGTCAACCGCCCCCAATGCCGGAGACCGGACCAACGTAAATCCGCAAAGGAAGAAATCCATGACTGACCACAATGATCAACAGGACCTTGACGCCCGACTGCTCGAGCAGATGCGGCAGGATTTCCTTGAAGAAGCATCGGATCTGCTGGATCAGCTCAACCTGCACCTGATCCAGCTTGAGGAAGAGCCGGACAGCGATGAGCTGGCGAACCAGGTTTTCCGCATCGCCCATACCGTCAAGGGTTCGGCCGGCTTTGCCGGTCTGGAGGAAATGAGTGCAATCGGCCGCCGGATGGAGGATCTGTTGGGAGAAATCCGCAAAGGCCGGAAGGCGGTCTCGTCATCCTTCATCCAGGCCATGTTCGACGGGCTCGACCTGCTGACCCTCCTGCGGGAAAAAGCGGCGGCTGGCGATGCCTCCCCCGTTGACATTACCCCTGTCCTCCGGGGGCTGGAACGGGCGGCGCAAAATGCCGCCGCGCAGGACGAAACCCCGGGCGAAACCCTTGAAAAACCGTCGGCCGCCGACCATGAACTGTTCGAAATATACAAGGGAGCATACAGCCAGCTCGCCGCCCTCAAGCACCTGGTCTATTCCTCCGTCCACCTCTACGATGAAGACACCCTGGCGGCGCTCTTTTCCAAACAGATAGCCCAGAAAATGCGTCCTGAGCGCAACAGTGTCTGGCTGGTGAAAAACTCTGCCCAGGTCGTGGAAATCGCCCGGGACGGCAAACTTGTGCCCGAGGACTACCGGCAGACCATTGCCATCGATACCTCGCCGGCAATGCAGCGGTTGATCAACGATCAGCATGTCATCTGGTCGTCGAGCGCCGAAGATGTCACCGATCTGCTGCCCGGATTTGCATCCCCTGTGATCATGCCCATCAAGGCCAAACCCGCCGCTTATGGTTTTCTTGCCCTGGACCCCCGGCAACCCGCTGAAGTGGAGGTGTATCAGTTTGTCGCCGAATTCGCGGCCATGATGCTCAGGGTCTCCAAACTGCACCGCAAGGTCGATGAACAGCGCAAGGAACTGGATGAAATGACGGCAATCCTGTTCAGACAGAACAACATCCTGTCCTCTCTGTATCATGTCGAACTGGACCTCATGCGGGTAAAAAACCCGGTCGATCTGTGCCGCATCCTCGCCGAAGCCTTTGTCCATGACCTGGAGACCAGGTCGGCGGCCATATTCATCAAGGACGAGGAGGCGGGCCGGCTGCGGGGAATATGGGGCAGCGGCGGCCTGCAGGATATACCCTCCCTCTCTTTCTCCCGGGACGAAATCGTCCCCTTCGGCAGATGCCTTGAGACCGGCAGGATAGTTTCCCAGATCGATTTTTCCGCTTCACCCCTGCGGCTGGGTCCCAACGATCTCACCAACTGGGTCGTCATGGGCCTGAAGGGAAGAACAAAAACCCACGGGGTGATCGCCGCCGAGCTCGATGTCGGGGATGTGACGGATTCCATGTCCATTCTGGCGAACTATTCCGGCATCCTGCTGGACAACCTCATCCTGGAAAACAGAACGGGGATATCCGACGGCGCCGCCTCACCGGCAATATAGCCGCGACCCATGGAAACCGCGGCAGCGGGGCGTTTGGTTCAACACTCTGCGGCAAAGGATAGACGACAAATGGATAAAGTTCTCATTGTGGACGATGATGAGCAACTTTTGCTTATCCTGACCGAAATTCTGGAAAAATACAGAAACAGGTTCGAGGTTGTTCCCGTCAACAGCGGATTTGAGGCGATCAGTGCCCTCCGGCGGGAAAAATTCTCTCTGTTGATCACCGACCTGGTCATGGCAGGGATCAACGGCCTGGTCCTGCTGTCCTACATGACCAAGAATTTTCCCAGGGTGCCTTGCATCGTCATGACCGGCCACGGAACCCCGGAATTGCAGGAGCGCCTTGAAAAGGAAGGCCGCCGCCTGATCCGGAAGCCGTTCTCGGTAACGGAACTCGGCGAGCTGATTCTCTCGATTCTCGGCAAGGAGCAGATCCTCCTGGGAACGATGAACGGTGTTTCGATCAGCGGTTTTCTCAAGCTTGTCGAGACCGAAGCCATGACCTGCATCTGTGAAATCCAGGCGTTGGACGGCAGGACCGGCTACCTGGTTTTTGAAGGCGGCGATCTGTACAACGCCGCGTACGGGAAGTTCAACGGCCGGCGGGCGGCCCTGGAGCTGTTCAGGTTTGACCGGGTCAAGATCCGGTTCAGAAACCCGCCGAAGAAAAAATTTCCCCGAAAGATACAGAGCAGTATTGAAGAACTGCTCAAAGAAACGGGAGCGGGATGAACACCCTTTCAGATGGACCGTCTGCGCGGCCGCCGGACATTGATGCACCCGACATTATTCAGTTTATCACGGAGACATGGGGGGATTGATTGTGGACACCGTGCTCATTGTCGACGACAGTTCCATGCTGTTGAACTATCTTGAAAACGCCTTTGCCAAGTACAGGGACAGGTTCAGGGTGAATTTCGCCGCCGACGGCATGGAGGCGATAGATATCATCAAAAGCAGGGAAATTGCGCTGCTTGTCACGGACCTGCAGATGCCCAGGATCGATGGGCTGGGTCTTCTGGCCTATGTGCAGAAATATCACCCGGGCATTCCGTGCATTGTCATGTCGGCCCACGGCACTCCGGCCATTGTCGAAAACCTGCAGTCGGACATCCTGCAGTTCATCGAAAAGCCCTTCACCGCCGACGCTCTGGCCGGGGCCATCCTCTCGGCCCTGGAGAAGGACCAGGCCGGCGGCTCCATCACCGGCATATCCATCGGCAATTTTCTGCAGATGATCGAGCTCGAGCAGAAAACCTGCCTCTGCGAAGTTGCCTCCGCGGGCAACCCGAAAGGATTCTTCTATTTTAGCGGCGGGGAGCTCCATCATGCCGTCTACGGGGACCTCAAGGGCGAGGAGGCGGCCATTAAGATGATCCAGATCGACCGCCCCACCATCAGTTTCCGCAAGATTCCCCAACGGCCGATCCCGAGGAAGATCAACCGTGAATTGACCGGCCTGCTGCTTGAAGCCATGAAACAGAAGGATGAAGCCCGATAAAAAATGAGAAAGAACGGCCACAGGGACAGCTTCCATGAGCACTGAACAGGAAACCATCGACGATATCCTCCTCAATGACCCGGAAATGGTGGAGGCCTTCGTTGCCGAAGCCAACGAGCATCTCGACAGCATCGAGGACGACTTCCTCACCCTTGAAAGACAGCAGGGCAATCCGGACAAAACCCTGCTGGACAAGGTGTTCCGGGCCATCCATTCGGTGAAGGGCGCCGCCGGATTCCTGAATCTCAGCCGGATGGCCGAGCTTGCCCACATCATGGAAGCCCTGCTGACAAAAATGCGCGCCGGCAAAATACTCCCCGCTTCCGACAACATCGACAGCCTGCTGGCCGGCGTTGATCTGCTCAAGACCATGCTCAGGAACATAAAGGAATCGAACGGAGTGGATATCCGCCTGGTCCACGAAAAACTCACCGCCCTGACCGAAAAAACCCCGGAATCCTCCCCTCCCCCGAAGGAAACTTCTCCCCCGCCGGCGGGACGGGAACCGGCGGCGCCACCCGCCCCGGAAAAAATCGAAACCGACCTGGGCAATACCGTGCGCATCCATGTCGACATCCTGGACAAACTCATGGTGCAGGCCGGCGAACTGGTCCTGATCCGCAACCAGCAGCTTCTCCATGTCGACGAGTCGGACTCCGCCGCCCGGTCCATCGCCCACCGGCTTGACCGCATCACCAGCGAACTCCAGCAGACCATTATCAGTACCCGCATGCAGCCCGTGGGCAAGGTGATCGACAAGTTCCCCCGCATCATCCGCGATATGGGCAAATCACTGGGCAAGCAGATCGACATTGAGATCATCGGCAGCAGCGCCGAACTGGACAAAACCATTCTCGAGTCCCTGACCGATCCCCTGACCCACATCATCCGCAACAGCTGCGGACACGGCATTGAAATCCCCGAGGAGCGGGTAAAGGCAGGCAAGCCGAAAACAGGGTTGATCACCATTGCCGCCTATCATGAAGCCGGCAGGGTCAACATCCGGATAGACGATGACGGCAGGGGAGTCGACATCGACCGGATCCGCAAAAAAGTTGTTGAAAAGGGGTTGAAGACCCCGGCCGAACTGGAGCAGATGACCCACCAGGAAATCCTCAACCTTGTTTTTCTGCCCGGCTTCAGCACCATGGACCAGGCCGACGATGTCTGCGGCCGCGGCGTCGGCATGGACGTGGTCAAAACCGGCATTGAAAAAATCGGCGGCACCTTCGAGTTTGAATCCAGGACCGGGGAGGGAACGACCATTCTCCTGCAGCTCCCCCTGACCCTGGCCATCATTCCCTCTCTCATCGTTTCCGCCCTCGGTCATCTGTTCGCCATCCCCCAGGTCAGCCTGGTCGAACTGGTAACCCTCTACGATGAAGATGTCCGGCGGCGCATCGAACGGGCGGATGACCAGGAGGTGTACCGCCTGCGGGGCAGACTGCTGCCCATAGTCCGGCTGGCCGAAGTCCTGAACCGCCCGCAGCTGTTCAACCGCGAAACCAGGACGGCAATTGCGGAAAAATATGCCCGGCTGCCCCCGCCCGCCGCCGGCGGTCCGGAAAGCGAGACGGATTCGCTGAGCTTTGTCGTTCTCAAGGTCGGCAACAGCCTCTACGGACTGGTGGTCGATGCCATCATCGGCACCGAGGAAATTGTCGTCAAACCCCTGCACCCCCCGATCAAGGCCCTGGGGATCTATTCCGGCGCCACCATCATGGGCAGCGGCAAGACTGCCCTGATCCTCGATGTCGGCGGCATTGCCAGGCATACCGGCATAACCCTCGCCGACCGCATCATGGAGCAGCGGGAAAAAGAGTTCCGCACCGAGGATCAACAGTCGGTCCTCCTCTTCAAATCCGGCCCCAAGGAACAATTCGCCCTCTCCCTGCCGCTGATCCGCCGCATCGAACCGATTATCGCCACGGATATCGAACTGATCGGCGACAGGGAGTACATCACCGTCGACAACACGTCCACCCAGGTGCTGCGGCTCGACCATTTCCTCGAGGTCTCCCCCATTGAAGACCATGACAACCTGTTTCTTATCCTGCCCAGACACCTGAAACGGCCGGTGGGGATTCTGATGACCGCTTTTGTCGATGTCGTCGAAACGGGCATGACCCTGGACGTGGACAGTTACCGGGCGGACGGGCTCCTGGGCACGGCGATCCTCAACAATTCAATGACCCTGTTCATCGACATCTACCGGCTGGTCGAGAAAGTTGATCCGGAATACAGGGAACTGCGCGCCGCGGGGGACGGTCTGGCCGGCGAAGACGGCAGTGTGCGGGGCCCCGCCAGGATACTGCTTCTCGAGGATATAGCGTTTTTCCGCCAACTGATCAAAGGCTACCTGAACGAGAAGGGATACGAGGTGGTTGACTGCAAAAACGGCAAGCTGGGACTGGAAGAACTGGAAAATAATGATTTCGACCTTATCGTCTCCGATCTGGAAATGCCGGTCATGAACGGCTGGCAGTTCATCGACGGTGTGCGCCGGTCCCCGGAGAAAAGAGGTATCCCGGCCGTGGCGCTCACTTCGCTGGACACGGAGGAGGCGCGGCATAAAACGATGGAGAGCGGTTTTGATTATTTCGAAATAAAACTGGACCGGGAACATTTTCTGCGAACGGTGGCCACCGCCCTGCAGAAACATCATGATTCCTCTCCGTCCTGATTTCGCAGCCAGGGACAATCGACAGAACAACGGAACAGAAAAATGAAATCCACACTGACCAAGGCAAGCCGTGCCAATCCCGGGGAGCAGCACACCGATGAAAGCCGGACTCACCGCTACTGCACATTCCGCTTATCCGGGAGATTATTCGGGGTTGACATCCGGGACGTGAAGGAGATCAACACGGAAATAAACATTACTCCGATATTCCACGCCCCAAGGGAAATAAAGGGTTATATCAATATCCGCGGCCAGATTTATCTCCTCTTTGACCTGCGCGCCATATTCTCCCTCCCGGAAAAAGACCTCGACAAGGACAGCCGCGTCGTCCTCTTCATGCCTGAGATCGGCAACCTGTGCGGTATTCTGGTGGACAGCATCGAGGACGTCATATCGGTTGGCGAGGACCTGATCGAGAACCGCCGCCGGCAGGAGCGGGAAGCACCGGACGGCATCGAACGCCGCAACGCCGATATCGGCGAAGGTGTCTGCAAACTCAGGGACGAACTGCTCATCATCCTCAATGCCGAAAGGCTGGTACGGTCAATCGGCAGTGCCGGCAAATTCCAGTACAAGGCCTGACCGTGAGCCCGCAGACGAAAATCAGGATTCTCATCGTCGACGACTCCAGAATTTTTCGGACCGCCGTTCAGGAGGCCCTGGCCGGGGAAAAGGACTTCGAGATCGTCGGTTCGGTCTGGAACGGCATCAAGGCAATGGAATGCATCCGGTCCACGCCTCCCCACGTCGTTACGCTGGACATCCAGATGCCGGAAATGGACGGCCTGGAAACCCTGGAAGCGATCCAGAAAATCAACGCCGACCTGCCGCCCGACCGGCGGATAGGCGTCATCATGCTGAGCTCTCATACCCGAAGGGGGGCCGATATAACGGTGAAGGCCCTTGAGATGGGCGCCTTTGATTTCATCCCCAAGCCCGAGAGCGCGAGCCTGCGGGCAAATCTCGACCTGCTGGGCCGTCAGCTCGCCGTGAAAATCAGAAATTACGCCGCCGTCTCCCTTCCCGCATCCCGGTTGCGGCGACCTGTCACCACGGGTCCGGCCACACCGGTTCGGACCGGGCGGGATACGGCATTCCGGGAGATAGAGGCGGTCATGATCGGGGTTTCCACCGGCGGTCCCAAGGCCCTGGCGGAAATCCTTCCACCCCTCTGCGCCGGCATCGACGTGCCTGTCTTCATCGTTCAGCACATGCCCCCCACCTTCACCCAGTCCCTGGCAAAAAGCCTGAACGCCAAGTGCCGGTACGAGATCACCGAAGGAGCCGACGGCGACATTGCCGCCCGCCGCCGCGTATACATCGCCCCGGGCGGCAGGCACATGGTGCTGGAAAGAAAGGAGGGGAAGGCCCGGATCGTCATCAATGACCTGCCGCCGGAGAAAGGATGCCGGCCGTCCATTGACCTGCTGTTCCGTTCCGGAGCGGAAGTATTCGGCCGCAGCGTCATCGGGGTGATTCTCACCGGCATGGGCTCGGACGGGACGGAAGGCGCGAGGGAACTCAAGCGGGAAGGAGCCCTGATCATAGCCCAGGACGAAGAAACCAGCGTGGTATGGGGCATGCCGGGCAGCGCCAAGGCCGCCGGCGCGGTTGACGACATTCTGCCGCTCCACGACATTCCGGGGACCATCGTCTCCCTCGTTCAGCACAAGGCCCCGTTCCGCTGACCGCGGCCGATGGGGCCGCCCAGACCCCGTCCCGCCCGTCTTCCGAATCCACCGACGGTTCAAGGGACGGGCAGCAGAAGCAAGGCGGGCCCTGTCCCCCTGCAGGTATCCGGTGTCCGGGTGGCCCCATCGCGGCGATGGCAGCCGGGCAAGGCCCCCCGGCTTGACATCCTGTTTTGTTTTCACCTATTATGCGAACAGAATCACCCCCATGCCCTCAACGCTGCCCTTTGGGCCGCCTGCCGGAGCCGCTTGCATGAGCACTGAACAGAGACGTTTCAGCCGCATCCCTTTCAAGACGAAAGCGGAATTGCTGCTGCCCGATGCATCCCACCCCGTCGAAGAGATAAGCAACCTGAGCGTCGGCGGTTGTCTGCTCCCGCTTTACCTGGAGATTGAGCCCGGTTCACCCTGCGGTATACGGATCATGCTCGAGGGAACCACCGAAGGGATGTCGATCCGGGTGGAGGGAAAGGTCATCCGCGCCACAGAGGACGGGGTGGCGCTCCAGTTTACCCGCATCGATCCCGACAGCCTTTTTCACCTGCAGAACATAATCCGCTACAACGCCGCCGATCCCGACCGCATCGATCTGGAACTGTCGCAACATCCGGGACTCAAGTAGGACAACCGCATGGGGCAGGAACCGTGAAAAAACCGATCAGCAGCCCTGAAGACTTGTCCTTTTGTCAAACCGTGATCGCCTTTTCCTTCCGGTCCATCCCGGATGATCAGCCACATTTTCCCTGGAAAAAAGGGGCGCGATGATCTCCCTGGAGGAATTCCATCTCATTCGGGATTATATCGAGAAGCACTGCGGCATCTACCTGTCCGACGAAAAGGTCTATCTGGTCGAAACCCGATTGACCACCCTGATGTTCGAGCAGGGCTGCGGATCGTTCGGCGAGCTGTACAAAAAGGCCGTCCTGGACAGGACCCATGTCCTGCGGGACAAGATCATCGAGAACATCACCACCAACGAGACCTACTGGTTCCGCGACCTGCACCCCTTCGGCATTCTCAATGAAGTGCTCTTCAAACACTATGCCGACGAGATAACCGCCGGCCGAAGGGACAAGATCCGGATCTGGTGCTCCGCCTGCTCAACGGGGCAGGAGCCCTACTCCATCGCCATGACCTTCCGGGAATTCATGCGGGAGAATCCGCGGCTCCGGCCCGATCATATCGAGATTACCGCCTCGGATATCTCCTCCACCGTGCTGTTCATCGGCAAAATGGGCAGATACGACAGCCTGTCCATCTCCCGGGGCCTTTCGGAGGAATTCAGGGACCGGTATTTCGTCAGGGACGACAAGGTCTGGACCATAAAGGATGAAATCAAGCAGATGGTGAAATTCCAGAAACTGAATCTGCAGGAGAATTTCCACCATCTCGGCAGGCAGGATATCGTCTTCTGCCGCAACATACTCATATACTTTTCAATGGAGTTCAAACAGAATATTCTCCGGCGCATTGCCTCTCTTCTGCGGCCCAATGGATACCTTTTTCTCGGCGCGTCCGAGTCGATCATCATGTACACCCAGGAATATGAAATGCTGCGGCATGCCATGGGCCTCTATTATCAAATCAAACAGAATGAGGAAAAGCATCATGCGTATTCTGTCCGTTGATGATTCAGCCGCTACCCGCCAATTCATCAAAAAAGCCGTGGACGTCCTTGGTTTCGAGTTTCTCGAGGCGGCCGACGGCAGGGAGGGACTTGAAATTCTCGCGCGGGAAAACGGCAGGATCGACCTGATCCTCCTTGACCGGCACATGCCGGTGATGGACGGTATGGCGATGCTTGAAAAACTGAAGGCCGACGACAGGCTCAGGGTGATACCCGTGACCATGGTCACAGTTGAAGTGGAGCGGGCCGAAATACAGAGGGCCATAGCCGGCGGGGCGAAAAACTACCTGATCAAGCCCTTTACCCAGGAAAACCTCATCGGCAAGATCCTGGAAGGACTGAACATAGCCCCGTAATATTCTATTCAGCGGTGCGAAAGGGTGCACGGCGGCCCGGCTGCCGTGAGCAGGAGCAGGCATCGCCGCCATTTCCCGGCCCGGTCAAATCAACGTCAGGAGCAGGAGAAAAATTGGGGAGCGGCCGGCCCGCATATTCTCCCCGGACGAGCCGGGAATGAAACCCGGTCAATAGTTGGGACTGGTTTTCACCTTCTCAATCGCATCCCGAACGACTTTTTCCACTTCGTCATTCTTGACCCGTTCGTTGAACACGATCGTTCCTTCCTGCACATACCGGGGCGGCAGGCTGTTGAGGGCAAGGGCGTAGATATCCTGGATATCGAGGACTTCGGGCTCCCAGTCGTCGATGGTTGCCAGGATTTTTTCCATGGCCTGAATAACCCGTTTTTCGTTCTTGTTGCTTATACGGCTCAGGTCAACGAATCGGAGCCATCGATCTTCCTTGTTCTGTCTGTCCGTCATGTCCGGCCCGCCTGTCATCTGGGAAAATTACACTTTTTATTATCTCTTACAAAACGATTTATTGCAATATGGAATCGATCCATTGCAAGTGCGGCCAATGCGCGCACCTCCTTTTCCGATTGTACTTCCGGGCAAATCCTTTGATTTTCGTTGACAACCCCATGGAATTTGTTAGAAGAGCCTAATAAATCCTCCAGCATGAGGCGCTTCCCATGAAACCAAGCAAAAGAACAAGAAAGGTATCGCCGGAACTGCAGAGCTTCGTGTCCCTGCAAACTGCCGCAGATCGCGTTGCCAGAGACGTATATGGTCCATTGACCCGCTACAGGTTGACCATGAGCCAATTCAGCGTGCTGCAGGCCCTCCATACCGAGGGCTCCATGTACCAGATCGCCCTGGCCCGGCATATCGGGAAAACCACGGGCAACCTCACCACCGTGATAGATAATCTTGAGAAGCGGGGCCTGGTGAGACGGGTACGGGAACAGCGGGACAGGCGCTATTACAAGGTTGAACCGACCCCGGAAGGCAGGAAGCTCATCCGCAAGGCGTACCCGGCCCACGTCAGACAGGTAGAGCGAGTGATGGGGAAACTGACCGCCGGGGAGCAGGATATGCTCAGCACGTTGTGCACCAGGCTGCATGAAACGGAGGATGAGAAATAAAATCTCCGCGCCGCACCAAACAAAAAAGCGGTCATTTGCATGACCGCTTTTTTTTGCTCGGGCCACCGTTGAGTGCTATTTTTTGTAAATAACCGAAATAGCGAAATTATATCCCTCAGGATCCGTGGTGCCGTCAAAAGCAATGGCAATTTCCCTGTTCGCATCCATGGCAGCGAGAATCACATCCAGCATTTTATCTTCATTGGCCGGCCTCAACGTCATCCAGCCATTTTTGTTGCCGGCCGGATTTTCATTGCAGTTGACGACCCGGAGACGAACCCTGTCTTCATGGGGACCGATCTGCTCGGGCGTGCAGGCAACCCAGGTTATCTGCCTGCCTGGTGGAGGCGGCGGCGGGGGGGCGGCGGGACAGAAAAAATCGGTCAGGGTTGTGCCGCCGGCAAGGGCCGCGTCTTTGGCCGGCGTGGGATCTGCAAAATCAGCTGTATGGCACAAGGTGCAGTCCCCGGTATAGGGCGTGGCCGGGGTGCACGCCACATTCACGTCATCTCCTATACCCCCGAAGGTATACCCGTCAGTGGCTGATATGAGCAATGCTCCCGCTACGGCAACCAGACATCCCAAAATTTTGCACTTCATGCAACACCTCCATAAATAAGAATGTTTTGTCCTGTTCAGGGTGTCCTGCCCTGAACCGTGGTCCATGCCGGATCTTCCAGAAGCGGCCCGGCGGTCTGTTTGAACTCAGTTGATACCACCAAAAAAACGTTACAAGTTGCCAGTTATCAGTCAGTCTGCTGCGAACCTCCTTCACGTTGAATTTATTGAATAAGGGTCAAACACCTTGCCCATGGTGTTTTCCGCCTGTTAGCCGCCGGGGGCAATCGTTCCCTGCTTCCCGGCACACAATTTGTCTGCTTAAAAGCAAGGAATATGCCATCTTTGGCAAAAAACGGTAACAGATTGATATGTAATGGAAAATTAGAGAAAATCACTGACCGAGCCGAGAGCAAGGCAGCTGATTGTGCATGATTATGAGTACACTCTTTCCGAACGGGTTGAATTGTTTTGCAATTTATCTCATACAATTAATAAGTTACGAAGATGAATGGAATTTCCTGCACCTTCAAAAAATTGTCCTTTCCAGTGGAGGCATTCCAGTGATGCCGGACATGTATAATTGACGGCATGGACCCCGGATGATTGGCGGAAAGCCAGCCCGGAAGGCCCAGGCCGTCCTTGCCGGGGTGAGCATTCCAGTCATTTCGGACAGGAAAACGGGACAGGCGGTGTTTCTTGGTTGAGTCGACCCGGGGGAAGGTGGAAGCTTATCAGGAGGGCGTACCCGCCCTTGAGGGACAGGTTGAGGAGGTGAGGGGAAGACTGGGCATTCACCAGCAGGAATTGCTCCGAACGATGTGCGCCAGGTTTTTTGAAACCGGCAAGAGGGGAAAAAATTTCCGGTCTGCATCAACAAAAAAAGCGGTCATTTACATGACCGCTTTTTTTGTTCTTGAACAGCTCTAATCGCTATTTCTTATAAATAACCGAGATGGCGTAATTGTATCCCTCAGAATCCGTAGTGCCGTTAAATCCGATGGCAATTCCCTTGTTCGCAGCCATGGCGGCGAGGATCACATCCATCATTTTATCGGCATTTTTCGGTCTCAGGGTCAACCAGCCATTTTTCTGACCGGCCGGATTTTCATTGCAGTTGACGACCCGGATGCGGACGCTGTCGGCATATGGACCGATCTGCTCGGGCGTACAGGCCACCCAGGTTATATTCCTGGCATTGTTGCCTGGAGGAGGAGCCGGGGAAACGGCATCCTGACCGTCACAGTTTTCGTCAATGCCGTTATCCGCAATATCAACGGCGCCGGGATTGATGTCCCAGTCATTATCGTTGCAATCGACCGGACCGCAGTCACCCCCTTCTATGGCATAACCGTCACCGTCCACATCCGTGCAGGTCGCCGGTGGCGGAGGAGGCGGAGGGGGCGGGGCGGAGGTGGGACAGAAAAAATCGGTCAGGGTCGCGCCGCCGGCATTATAGGCAGCCATGGCCGGGGTGTTTGTTCCGAAGTCACTGGCATGGCACAATGTACAGTCACCGGTAAAGGGAGTGGCCGGGGCGCATGCATCATTCACATTATTCCCAAAATTACTGCGGGAATACCCGTCAGTGGCAGATATGAGCAATGCTCCGGCTACGGCAACCAGACAACCAAGAATTTTCAACTTCATGCAAAAAACCTCCATAAATTTGGTAAAAAAAAGATGTTTTATCCGGTTCAGGACATCCGGCCCTGAACCGCGTTGTTCGTGCCGGACCATCCAAAATGCGTCCGGGTTGTTGAACTCAATCGATACACACCAAAAAAAACTCAACTGTTGGCAGTTTCCTTGTCTGTCAGCGAAAAACCTCCTTGCCGTTGAATTCGTTGTTCTGCTGTCAAATATATTATCTTTGATGTTTACCCTGTTTTTGCCCGGGGCATCCGTGCCATGCTCCGGTACCCAACCTGGCCTCCTTATTACAAGAAGGGTGCCATTCCGGAAGAAAAACTATAATATATTGATATATAAAGAAAAAAATGTAGGAAATTGAAACGGAGAATCGAATGGAGAGGGGCTAATTATGAATGATTATTAATACAATTTTTCCGGCAAATTTGCTTCATTGCACAATTTATCTCATGTAATGAGAATGTTACAGCATGTGTATGGTTTTTCCTCCACCTGAAAAAAAGTTGTACTTTCCAGTGTACAATTGACGGCATGAATCCGGAGGATTGGCACGAGACCGGCCCGGATGGCCTGTCCGGCAAAGACGGGAGACACCGTCAGGGCACCTTCGGGTGTCACCCGGGACCTTGAACAGGGAGGACAATGGTGCAAATGGTACCTTTCCCCAATTCACTGCGAACGCACACCTCGCCGTCATGGTCCTCTATGATCTTTCTGGAAATGGCCAGCCCGAGTCCGGTGCCCCGGGGCTTGGTGGTAACGAACGGACTGAAGATGTCCTTCATGTCTCCGGGGGCGATCCCTTTTCCGCTGTCTGAGATGCGGACTGCTATGCCATTGTCCTCCAGACCGGTTTCAACAATGATTTGTCCTCCGTCCGGCATGGCCTCAACGGAATTCTTGATAATGTTGATGAAGACCTGTTTCATCTGCCGCGGATCAATAAAGATCTCCGGAAGTTCCGGATCCATGGACTTGACAAGCTGCACATGACCCTTTTCAAACTCCTGTTCAAATAAGGTGCAGACCTCCTCAAGCACATCATTGACGCCTGCCAGGATCTTCTTTGGCCTGGACAGCTTGGTAAAGTCGCAGACTTCCGTAAGAAACCCTTCCAGTCGGTTGACCTCCCTGATAATGATTTCCAGCTTTTCCCTGTTCTTGCCCTCCTGGCCCGTGCTGCGAAGAACCTGGTTGGCAAAGCCGCTGATGACCATCAAGGGGTTCTTGATTTCATGGGAAATGTAGGATGCGACCAGGCCGACCGTTGCCAATTTTTCCGATTCCAGGACCTTCATTTCCAATCTCCGCCGTTCGGTCAGGTCCTGCAGGAACATCACCGTCCCCAGCATTTTCCCCTGATCATGGAGGATGCTCGCCGACAGCCACACAGGTACTTCGCTGCCGGCGCGGTTGGCAATGGTGGTTTCATAGTTCACCAGCTTTCCGGCCCCGCCGTATTCATCGCCTAACAGGTTCTCCATGACCTCCCTGGAACGATGGGGCGGATAGAGGTCGTCCATGTCCATCCGGCCGACAACCTCTGCACTCGCATAGCCAAAGAGCTTTTCAGCCGCTTCATTGAAAATGACGATGCTGCCCTTCTCGTTGGTGGCGACAATGCCGTCAATGGAACCCTCGATGAGGCTTCTCTGGAAGTCATAGACCCTCCGCAGTTCATCCCTGGAGACCTTCAGGTTTCTGGTCATGTTGGAAAAGGCATCGGCAAGCTGAACTACCTCGTCCCCTGCGTGCCTCCTGTATACCCTGCATTTGAAACACTCCTCCAGCTTGTCCGGAAACTTGCCCATGGGCGCCCCGGTGCACAGGGTCCCTTCGGTAAACCAGCACATTATTTCTGTTTCGCCATAGGCCGGGCAGTCGATTTTGTCACATTCCTCAATCTCCCAGCACTTGACCGGTTCGCCGAAATCAAAGGGGACATCCAGATTGCCGCGGCTTATCTCGTCGGCCAGATGGGTGAGTTGGGTGACGGGGCGGGTAATATACCTGGCCAGGCGGTGGCTGATGAAAAATCCCGCCACGATAAAGGCTGTTACGGCTCCCAGCAGGACCAGGGTCAGTTTCCGTATCAGCATGTCTATGACCGTTTTATTCAACCCCACGCGAACGGTGCCGATCTGATATATGCCCTCCTTGACCGGTACGGCAATATCGTAGATCTGTCCTGCGGGAGTCTTAACCGGTTTTATGCTCCGCGCCTGATCGGGGGGAAGAACATTGGCTTCAGCGACCCAGGCGGGAAATTCGCCGATGAAGGTGTGGGCCAGCACCGTCTGTTCGGTATCGAGGACAAGGATATAGGAAATGAAGCGTCTTCTTTCCTCCAACTGCTTTTCTTCAAAGATCAGGCTGGTCAGCATCGGTTCGTCACGGATCAGAATATACCCCCGGCTTTGCGCGGCAATACTCTGGGCGACGGCCACCCCCCTCCGTTGAAGCTCAGAGGTCAGACTGGGGAGCAGTACCCAGCGGACCACGGAGACCACTGCGATGCCCAGAAGAACCACGATGAGCGTGGTGCTGAACAATACCTTGTTGCTGAAACTCAGATTACGCAGGTTGACCATGCCGGCGAACTATCTCCCAAGAGCTTTCCACTCGGTAAACATGACGGCCTTCCCTTCTTCAATCCTGGTGAAATACACCTTGCTCAGCCCTTGGTGATCGTCGGGACCGAAGGATACCTTGGCGCCGATCCCGACAAAGTATGTGTTCAGGGTCTCTATGGCATCGATGAAGTCTTCCCTGGTCAGGTCTTTTCCGGTGCGCCTCAGGCCCTCAACAAGGATTTTGGCGTTGATGAAGCCCTCAAATCCAACAAAGGTGGGTGTATGCTGCGGGTAATATTGCGCCAGCAGCAGGGCATAATCCTCAGCGGCGGGAAGGAGGACCGTTTCATCGGGGGGCGGGACGACCTGGGTGATGATGACCCCCTCCCCTTCCCCGCCCAGTTTCCTGGCCAGTTCATCGGAACCGACAAAGGAGACGTTGTGGAACATGGGGTTGAATCCCTTTGCCCGGGCCAGGCTGATGAATTTGGCGCAGGGATCGGAAGTGCCGATCATGACCACTGCCTCTGCCTCTGAAGCCATGATCCTCTCGAGCCCTTCCTCCACATCCATGGTCCCGCGGACATAGCTGCCGGTGGCCACCGGAGTAAGGCCGTACTTTGCCAGGCTGATCTCGGCCCCCCGCAGGCCGTCAAATCCATAATCGTCATCCTGGTAAAAGACCGCTATCTTTCTGATATCCAGGTCCTCGACGAAATGTTGCACCACCGCGTCCGTCTCCTGGTAGTAGGAGGCCCTGACGTTGATGATATAGCGCTTGAATGGCTCCCGCAGGGCGTTCGCTCCGGTGAACAGACCGAGGAGAGGGATTTCCTCCTCCTCGACGATGGGAATGATCTTGACCGACGTGGGGGTGCCCACATAGCTGAACAGGGCGAAGACCCTGTCCTCGTTGATCAGCCTCCGGGTGTTGGCCACGCACCGGGGCGGATCATAGCCGTCGTCGTAGGCGATCACCCGTATCTTCCGGCCGTGGATGCCGCCCTGTTCGTTGATGAAATTGATATACGCCAGGGCCCCGTGCAGGGTCTGGGTCCCCAGGTACCCTGCGTGCCCCTCCAGGGCCAGCGAGGAGCCAAGGACGATCTCCGTGTCCGTAACGCCGGGAACGGCCCGTGCCCTTCTGATCTTTTCCCAGTCCGCCAGGAGAGCAAATTTGCCGTCCTTAATCTGGGTGAAATACACTCTTTCCAAACCCTGGTGATCATCGGGGCCAAAAGTAAGGGTATTGGCGATGCCGAGTGAATATTTCCGGATGGAATCGATGGCATCGATGAAATTCTCCCTGGTTATATCCCTGCCCGCCCTTCTCAGGCCCTCCACCAGCACCTTGGCATTGATATAGCCCTCAAATCCCACAAAGTTGAGTTCGTCCTCCGGGTAGTATTTTTTCAATAAATTACTGTATTCCTCAATGCCCCAGAGCAGGGTTCTGCCCTCCGGCGCCTCGGGGGGCGGGACGACCTGGGTGATAATGACCCCCTCCCCTTCCGCGCCCAGTTTCCTGGCCAGTTCATCGGAACCGACAAAGGAGACGTTGTGGAACATGGGATTGAACCCTTTTGTCCGGGCCAGCTTGATGAATTTGGCACAGGGATCATAGGTGCCGATCATGATCACTGCCTCGGCCCCTGAAGCCATGATCCTGTCGAGCCCGTCCTCCACATCCATGGTCCCGCGGACATAGCTGCCGGTGGCCACCGGGACGAGGCCGTATTTTTTCAGCCCGATCTCGGTTCCCCGCAGGCCGTCAAGGCCATAGTCGTCATACTGGTAAAAGACCGCAATCTTCCTGATGTCCAGGTCCTCGACGAAATGCTTCACCATCGCGTCCGTTTCCTGGTAGTAGGAGGCCCGGACATTGATGATATAGCGGTTGAACGGTTCCCTTAAGACGCTGGCGCCGGTGAACAGGCCGAGAAGAGGAATTTTTCCCTCCTTGACGATGGGAATGATCTTGACCGAGGTGGGGGTGCCCACATAGCTGAACAGGGCGAAGACCCTGTCCTCGTTGATCAGCTTCTGGGTGTTGGCCACGCACCGGGGGGGATCATAGCCGTCGTCGTAGGCGATCACCCGTATCTTCCGGCCGTGGATGCCACCCTGTTCGTTGATAAAATTGATATACGCCAGGGCCCCGTGCAGGGTCTGGGTCCCCAGGTACCCTGCGTGCCCCTCCAGGGCCAGCGAGGAGCCTATGAGAATCTCATCGCCGCTGACGCCGGGGACGGGCCCGAACCTGGTTTCAGGGGCCCTGCCGCAGGAAGCGGGCAGCAGGGTCAGAAAAATGAGAATGCCGATGATCTCTATCCAGTGCTTCACCTTTTTTTCCCCGGTTGTGTTGCCTGCATGACGAAAAATGTCAGGGTGTCCACTGCAGCGGCAAGGTAAGATGCTGCCCGACACCTCTTTCCTCGAATTACGAAGGAGGAAAAACCACGGCGCAAGCTCACCTGATTTCCTTCTTCCCCGACGCCATTTTCCTTTTCTATATTATTGTTATATCATTGCCTCTCATACTTTGACAGGAGGAAAAGAACGGGTACGGCGATGTCGCATGCAGCCGGAACTGCCTCAAATGGGCATCGGCGCGGGATCATGAAAACGGGTGCAGAAAAAGACAGAAGTGCTGCTGGAATTCCAGAGCAGGAAAAGCAAATTGGGCGGGGAAGGATGGGTAAGGTCGAGTACTCAAAAAAGGCTCGGCAAAGGACGCATGTTGTTCGCTTGCGTCGCGTCTGCTCCGATTGGTGACCCCAAGGGGACTCGAACCCCTGTTTTCGGCGTGAGAGGCCGACGTCCTAGGCCACTAGACGATGGGGCCAAAGTGGTTGCACATCTTTAAATGATCCTTCCCGCTTTGTCAAGCGGTTCTCCCGGGCGACAAGGATCAGTCTGCGGCGATTTGCCGGCCGAATTCCCTGGCCCGCTCAAGCTCCTCCGGTTTTTCGGCCATGGCTCCCTTGCGGTCCACCCCTTTGACCAGCAGGGCGCCGTCGTAGACAAAATCCATGGCATCCAGCGCGTACTTGACGGTCAGGATGGCCCCGTCGAATATCCGTTCGCCCTGGGTGGCGCAGACGCTGACGAAATATCCCTTCCGCGGCACGTCCCCCCGACGGTGTTTGCCGAGCAGATATTTCCGGCTCCACATGGCCTGGCAGCGGTCGATAAAAATCTTGGTCTGGGCCGTGACGTTGTAGAAGTATATGGGGGAGGCGATGACCAGGCGGTCAGCGCCGTCGACGAGTTCGTACAGTTTCTGCATATCGTCTTCGATCACGCACCGGCCGGTCTTTTCACAGCCGCCGCACGCCACGCAGGGTTGAATGGCGTACTCCGCCAATCTGACCACCTCGATCTCCGCACCGGCGCCGCGGGCCCCCTCTATCAGGCTGTTGACCAGGATCTCGGTATTGCCGTTTTTTCGCGGGCTGCCGTTGAGCACCACTATTTTCATTTTTTTTCCCCTGCCGAGGGTTTGGAAGGTTCCGGCTCCGGCAGACGATTGAAAAATCTTGTCTGATCAAGCAGCCAGGTGGATATCTCATCGGAAAAATACCGGGGCGCGCAGCGCCATACCCAGTTGCCGCTGGGTGTTGAGGGCATGTTCATGCGGCAGTCATTGCCGAAGCCGAGGATATCCTGCATGGGGAGAATGGACAGCACGGCGGTCGAGGACATGGCGAGGTAGATGAAATCGCGGTGCACGGCTTGAAGGGGGCAATCCTGCCTGTTGGCGGCCTTGCGGAACTGCTGTTTCGATTCCTCTGGAACATCGGGGTCAAGGTACCAGCCGAGGACCGTGTCATTGTCGTGGGTCCCGGTGAACACCACGCAATTCGGGTCATAGTTGCAGGGCAGGTAGGGGTTGGCCGGATTGCCGTCAAAGGCGAACTGCAGAATTTTCATGCCCGGGTACCCGAGGTTGTCGCGCAGTTTCTCAACTTCGGGGGTAATCATGCCGAGGTCCTCGGCAATAACCGGCAGATGACCCAGCCGTTTTTCCATCTCCCTGAAAAAGACGAGGCCCGGCCCCTTTTTCCAGGTGCCGTGCTCCGCTGTCCTGTCATTGCCGGGGACGCTCCAGTAGGACTCAAAACCGCGAAAATGATCGATCCGCAGGACGTCAACCAGGGAAAAGACCGTGGCAAACCGCCTGGTCCACCAGTCATAGAGCTGATCTTTCACGACACCCTTTCTGGTGTTCCAGCGATAAAGGGGGTTGCCCCAGAGTTGCCCGGTGCTGCTGAAATAATCGGGCGGCACCCCGGCAACACTGGCCGGGAGACGGGATTTCTTCCGCAGTTCGAAAATATTCTGGTTGGCCCAGACATCAACGCTGTCCAAGCCCACATACACCGGCAGGTCGCCGATTATGCGAACCCCTTTTTCAGCGGCGTATTGGCGCATCCGGTGCCACTGGCTGAAAAAAAGATACTGCTCGAACTGGTAATATTCAATGGATTCGGCCAATTCTGCTTCGGCCACCAGAAGGCTCTTCCGATTGGCCGTACACACCTCCTCGGGCCACTGGTACCAGGGCTTCTGATTGAATTTCCGCTTCAAGGCCATGAAAAGGGTATGATCGGCAAGCCATTCGGTGCTGTCGCGGAACTGCTCGAAACCGGAACGGTTGCCGGCGGTCCGGAACCGCTGCCAGGCTTTGGCGAGCAGCCGTTCCTTCCAGGGGATGACCTTGTCGAATTCGACAAAATATTCGGAAAAGCCGGGGGCGGCAAGATCGTCACTGTCCAGCAATCCATCCCGGTACAGGAGCTCGGGAGCGATGAAAAGGGGATTGCCGGCAAAGGCCGAGAAACTCATGTATGGTGAGCTGCCGAAAATCGGGCTGGTCGGCCCCAGGGGCAGCACCTGCCAGTACGTTTGCCCGGCAGCGGCAAGGAAGTCAATAAATTCAAAAGCATGCTCCAGATCGCCGATGCCGTGGGGACTCGGCAGGGAGGACACATGCAGCAGGATACCGTTTGCCCGTGCAGAAATTACTTGTTTCAAGGGATCAATTCTGATTTAATTTTATTTAGGTTAAGGACGAATGAAAAACATTTGCCAACCCTATAATACCAGATTAAACCGCCATCTAAAACTCTTTGTTTGCTTTTTTCCCATTTTTGTATTAATCTATAATATTCTTTCACCTCTGTGCACGATGATACGCTCCGTGCGTATTATTATTTGTTTAATATCAATTAATTGGAGTGGATACCCCGGTGCTTTCAGGTATCAAGGATGACCTTCTCGAGGTTGGAAAAAATGAAGGGTGCATAACCTTTCAGCACCTCAATGAACTGCTTCCGGATGACATTAACGATCCGAAGGCCATTGAGGAAATTTTCGATTTTCTCGGCGAGAACAATATTGAAATAGTCACCCAGGAAAAATCGGGCAAGAAGAAAACCCTTGCCGGCGAGGACTGGACGGGCAAAAGCAAACCTTCAGTGGACGATGCGGACGTCGATGCCATACCCGACACCGAGGAGCATGAAACCGAAGAAACAACCACCACCTATCTCCGCGAGATGGGGCAGTTCGACCTGCTGACCCCCGAGGAGGAGGCAAAGTACTCCAAAACCATCCGCGAAGGATTTGACTCGATCATCGACGCGATCCGCAAGGACAAATCCGGCACCCCGGAAATGAAAATGCTCACGGACCGGATTGATCTGTGGGAAAAGCGTGATCCGACCCTCAAGCCCAAGAAGCAGCAGCTCAACTATATGCGCCACGCCGTGAACATGGCGGCCAGGAAGCACCCTGACAAGCGGGAGCTGTTCGAACTGACCACCCGGCTGGAGGCCTACAACCGCTCCATTGAAACCGCCAAGGACGCGATGATCAGGGCCAACCTGCGCCTGGTCGTCTCCATTGCCAAGCGCTACATGCACCAGGGCCTGACCCTGGCCGACCTGATCCAGGAAGGCAACCTCGGCCTGATGCGGGCGGTCTTCCGCTTCGACTACAAAAAAGGCAACAAGTTCTCCACCTACGCCTCGTGGTGGATCCGCCAGGCCATAACCAGGGCCATCCTCGACAAGACCAGGACCATCCGCCTGCCGGTCCACTTCCTTGAACTGCGCAGCCAGTTCTTCAAGGCCTTCTACTCCCTGCTCAAGGAGCTGGGCCGTGAACCGACGCCGGTGGAAATCTCCAAAATGACCGATCTGCCCATGGACAAGATCCTGGCCATCCTCGAGGCGTCGCGCGAGCCCATCTCCCTCGAGACCCCGGTCGGCGACGACGACTCCACCCTGGGAGACTTCCTGGAAAACCAGGAATCCGAGTCCCCCTACGACGCCGTGCAGAACCGCGAGTTGGAGCACCGGGTCACCGAAGTGCTCTCATCCCTGACCGACAGGGAAGAGAAAATCATCCGCCTCCGTTTCGGGATCGGCGAAAAGGCCGAATATACCCTGGAAGAGATCGGCAAGCGCTTCAATGTTTCCCGCGAGCGCATCCGCCAGATAGAGAAAAAAGCCCTCAACCGCCTCCGGCATTCAAGCCGCCGGGAAAAACTCCGCTATTTTCTCGACTGAGCGGGACCAGTCTTCCCTTCACATGGATACGTTCGTTCAGGAGGCCGGTTTCGGCGATATACTCGACAAGGTACGCGGGGGAGAGCGCCTGAGCCTCGATGACGGGCGGCGGCTCTATGCCACCTCCAATATCCTGGCCCTGGGCTTCCTGGCCGATATCGTCCGGCAGAGGAAGAACGGCAACCGGGCCTACTTCATCTACAACCAGCACATCAACTATTCCAATATCTGCACCAACCTGTGCAAATTCTGCGCCTTCGGCAAGGACAAAACCTCCGCCCAGGCCTATGAAATGGACGTTGCCGAGGTCAGGCGAAAGGTCAGTGAACGGCTCGACGAGCCGATCAACGAAATCCACATGGTGGGCGGCCTCCATCCGGACCTGCCCTACTCCTATTATCTCGACCTCCTGCGCGCCATCAGGGAAATCCGCCCCGATGTCCACATCCAGGCCTTCACCTGCGTGGAAATCCATCACCTGGCCGGGCTGGCCGGCAAGTCCGTGGGCGACACCCTGGATGAACTGAAGGAAGCCGGCCTGGGCTCCCTGCCCGGAGGCGGCGCCGAGGTGTTCAACCCCCGGGTCCGCCGGCTCACCTGCGAGCGGAAACTTCCCGGCGAGGACTGGATCGAGGTGGCGAAAACAGCCCACCGCCACGACCTGTACACCAACGCCACCATGCTCTACGGCCACATCGAAACCATCGACGAGCGGCTGGAGCACCTCGACATCCTGCGCCGCACCCAGGACGAAACCGGCGGCTTCCTGGCCTTCATCCCCCTGGCCTTTCATCCCAAGAACACCCAGATGGCTGAACATTCCGGCACCACCGGCATCGAGGACCTGCGAAACATCGCCGTGGCCCGGCTCATGCTGGACAATTTTCCGCATATCAAGGCATACTGGGTCATGATCGGTCCGAAACTGGCCCAGATCGCCCTTTCCTTCGGAGCCGACGACATGGACGGAACGGTCAAGGAGGAAGTCATCACACATATGGCGGGCGCGGAAACCGAACAGGCCCTCGGCCATAAAACCCTGATCCGGCTGATCCGCGAAGCCGGCCGGGAACCCATAGAGCGCGACACCCTGTACAACGTCCTTCGCACCTACTGATTTTCCGATGAGGCACATCGCTGACAAGGTCCGGGCCGGAGAACGCATTTCTGAGGAGGAGTTCCTCCGCCTGGCCGGCAGCAGCGATCTTTTTCAACTCGGCTTCCTGGCCGACCATGTCCGCCGGCGCCTCCATCCGGAACCGCTGGTCACCTACGTCATTGACCGCAATATCAACTATACCGACATCTGCATCTCGGCCTGCAAATTCTGTGCTTTTTTCAAGGCCCCGGATGATCCCGCCGGTTCGGTCCTCAGCCGCGAAGAGCTTGAACGGAAGATACGGGAGACCAAGGAACTGGGCGGGACCCAGATTCTCCTGCAGGGCGGGCTGCACCCCGGCCTGCCCCTCGAATACTACGAGGACATGCTCCGATTCATGAAATCGCTGGACATTCACGTCCATGGGTTTTCCCCGCCGGAGGTCTGCCACTTCGCCGACCTCTCCGGGCTGAGCATCCGCGAGGTGCTGGTCCGTCTCATCACTGCCGGGCTGGATTCCATCCCGGGCGGCGGGGCCGAAATCCTCTCGGACCGGGTCAGGAGGCAGGTTGCTCCCCGCAAATGCTCGGCCGACAAATGGATCGAGGTCATGGAGACCGCCCATGGCCTGGGTCTGCGCACAACGGCCACCATGATGTTCGGCCATATCGAGACCATGGCCGAACGCCTGGAGCACCTGCGCCGGATCCGCGACCTGCAGGACCGGACCTCGGGCTTTACCGCCTTCATCCCCTGGCCCTTCCAGCCGGACAACACCGCCCTGGCCGCCGGAGCGGGGATCGAAAAGGAGACGGCCTTCGGCTACCTGAAGATGCTCGCCTTAAGCCGCATATTCCTGGACAATGTGGACAACATTCAGGCCTCCTGGGTCACCCAGGGGCCGAAAATAGCCCAGCTCTCCCTGTACTTCGGCGCCAACGACTTCGGCAGCACCATGATCGAGGAAAACGTGGTCGCCGCCGCCGGCGTCCGCTTCCGCCTTGCGGAAAGCGAAATCCGGCGCCTGGTGCGCGACGCCGGATTCGAGCCCCGGCAAAGGCTGATGAACTATACCCTGGTCCAGGACCGGCCATAAACCGTGCAGTCAGTACTTCTCCATCGCGCCCCCTGGGTCGTCCGGGTGGACGGGCCCGCCATTGCCGACGGAGCCGTAGCGGTCCGGGCGGGCAGTATTGTCGGAGTCGGCCCGGCCCGGGAGCTGAACAAACAATATCCCGGCGCCCCGGTCCGGGAGCATGAACATTGCACCCTGACCCCTCCGCTGGTCAACGCCCACATCCACCTGGAGCTTTCCCATCTGCACATTCCCCGCTGCCGGCAGGAAGTGGCCGGGTTCACGGACTGGATCGCCGCCCTGCTCGACCTGCGCCAGCAGCTTGGGGCAACCGGGGCCGCCGTGGAGACAGCCGCCCGACGGATCATGCAGGTCCAGCACGACAGCGGGGTCATCGCCATGGGCGATATCGGCAACACCGACCTCGGCCTGCGCCTCAGCCAGGAGTTTCCCGGCGCCCTCCTGCCCTTCCGGGAATTCTTAGGCCGTTCACCAGCCACCCGCCGGACGGTGCGCGAACAGCTCGGCCGGGAGCCCGATGACAAGATGTTCACGGCCCACGCGCCCTACTCCACCCACGCTGAACTGATCCAGTCGCTGAAATTCCGCGCCCGGCGCCTCAACCACCCGTTTCCCATCCATGTCGCCGAGCCGGCGTCGGAAGGCGACCTGCTCAGCCGGGCAACGGGCGAACTCTATACTTTTCTCCGGGAGCGCGGCTTTCTCGACGATACCTACCAGCCGCCCGCCGGAGCCGACAACTTCGGTTCGGTGCGCTACCTGCACAGCCTGGGCGTCCTCGATGAGCGGACCATATGCGTGCACTGCATACATGTCAGCGTTGAGGAGGTCATGATCCTGGCGGAGACCGGCGCCAGGGTCTGTCTCTGTCCCGGCAGCAACAGGTATCTCCAGGTCGGCACGGCCCCGGCGGCCCTTTTCCTGCGCCACGGAATCCTCCCCGCCCTTGGCTCGGACAGCCTGGCCAGCAACCCCGAACTGTCCATCTGGCGGGAAATGCGCATCCTGCAGGAAAACGCTCCGGACATCGACCCGGCCCGGATTTTTGCCATGGCGACTCTCGGCGGCGCATCGGCCCTGGGCCTGGCTGGCATGTACGGTACGCTTGCTCCGGGAAAATCCGCACGGTTCCTGGCCGTGCCGCTGACGGAGAAGATCGGCTCGGCGCCGGAGCTCTACGAGTATCTGGTCACCGGAAACAGTGAAATTCAACCGGCATGGGTGGACGCATGACAACCGTTCGCATCGGCATGGTCAACTACATCAACACCGCTCCCATCTACGAGGAATGGAAAACCCTGGATCTGGATTCCGACTGGCTGGTGACCACGGCCCCGCCCAGCACCCTGAACCGGATGCTGGCCCATGACGAGCTCGACCTGGGTATGGTCTCGTGCTACGAGTATGCGGTCAGGCCGGAAAAATACCGCATCCTTGCCGATCTCTCCATCAGCGCCAACGGCCCGGTGGGCAGCGTTTTTCTTTTTTCCGCCGTTCCGCCCGAGCAGTTGGCCGGCAGACTGGTCATGCTGTCCAGCCAGTCGGCGACATCGGTGGCCCTGGTGAAAATCGTGCTGGAAAAATTCTTCGGCATCCAGCCGCGCTACACCACCGGCGACATCCTGACCGCGGGCGGGAACTCCGATGTCAGCGCCATCCTGGCCATCGGTGATGACGCCCTGCGTCTCAATATCGAGAATACCTATCCCCACAAACTTGACCTGGCGGAAGTCTGGAGGAAATACACCGGCCTTCCCTTTGTCTTTTCGGTGTTTGTCGTGCGGGAGGAATATGTCCGCTCCGAGCCGGTGACCCTGGAAAAGGTCCGGCAAATCCTGATCGGCTGCCGCAAGAGAGGCAGGGAGCGGCTGTCTGCAATCTGTGCCGACGTGGCGGCCCGCATCCCCATGGACGTCGATGCCTGCCACGGCTATCTGCTCCAGATCCAGCACACCCTCGATCCGGAACAACAACAGGGCCTGGAACGGTTTTTCGGCTATCTCATCGAGCGGGGCGATGCGGCCCCGGGCGCCCTGCCCCTGAAACTGTTTCCCGGGTCCTCTCCGGCGGCGGACCAGGCGGGAAAATGAACGACTCCATGCACCAACCGGAAGAAAAAAAGAAATTCGTCCGCGACAAGTTCGCCTCGATCAGCTCCCGGTACGACCTGCTCAACTCACTGCTTTCCTTCCAGGTCGACCGCTACTGGCGCTGGAAGACCACTCGGATGCTCAGGCCTTTTCCGGACGGCGCCGTCCTCGACCTGTGCGCCGGCACCCTGCCCCTGTCCCTGGAGCTGACCAGGCAGGCCAAAAACAGGCGGGTCTTGGCCGTCGACTTCTGCGAGGACATGCTGCGCAGCGGCATGAAAACCCTGCCCGCCGACCACCGCCGCCCCCGCATCTTTCCGGTCTGCGGCGACGGCGAGGAAATCCCCGCGCCGGACAACACCTTCTGGGGCTGCACCGTCGCCTTCGGGGTCCGCAACCTGTCGCGCACCCAGCAGGGCCTCAACGAGATGCACCGGGTGCTCAAACCCGGCGGCAAGCTCCTGATCCTCGAATTCTCCAGGCCCACCAACCCGGTGATCAAGCCCCTGTACAGCTTCTACCTCAACCGGGTCCTGCCCAGAATCGCCGGCATGATCTCCGGGGACCAGGAGGCCTACGAATACCTGGCCAGCTCCATCGCCGCCTTTTATGAACCGCGTGAGCTGCTGGGCATGCTGCGGGAAGCCGGCTTCGGGACAACGGATCACAAACCCCTGACCTTCGGCATCGTCACCATCTACATAGGAATCAAATGACATGAATCAGGCCAAACGGATCATCCTGGGGATCACCGGCGCCACCGGCATGCTCTATCTCCCTCCCCTGCTGGACCTGCTCGGGGAAAACCGGATCGCGGTACACGGCGTCATCTCCGATGCCGGCCGCCAGGTCCTGCGCCTGGAACAGGGAATGGAGCCGGAGGCGCTGCCCAACGTTGAGCGCTGGTTCGCCGTCGATGATTTCACCGCGCCCATGGCCAGCGGTTCGAGCCTGTACGACGCCATGATCATCCTCCCCTGCACGGTCGGCACCCTGGGCGCCATTGCCGGCGGCTTTTCCGGCAACCTCATCCACCGGGCCGCGGACGTGACCCTCAAGGAGCGCCGTCCCCTGATCCTGGCGGTGCGCGAGACCCCCCTGAACCGCACTCATCTGACCAACATGCTGCGGGCCCACGAGGCGGGCGCCACCATCTTCCCGCCCATGCCCTCGTTCTACCACAAGCCGGCCACCCTCGAGGACCTGGCCCGCCACTACGCCGGCCGCCTGTGCGACCATCTCGGCATCCGCGCCAGGGACATGAAACGCTGGGGCGGCTGAGCCCCCATCGGCGTCAAACCGGCTCTTCCCCTCCCGCACCTTTCCCCCGGGGAGACAGCCGAAAAGAGCATTTTTCCTTGACTTCTGAGGGTTAACCCTCTATTTTTATTATCCCTTAGCTGCTGGGGAGTTGACTAATGGTAAGTCAGCAGACTCTGACTCTGCCTATTCGGGGTTCGAATCCCTGCTCCCCAGCCACTTTACCTCTAACCAATCATTTTCATTACGTTTTTTTCTCGTTTTCACCCTTTTCTGACCCACTCATCCACAAAGCTCATCCACAACCGAGCTGGAGGAGTGTCAGAAAATGTCCGCAACAAACCCCACCTACCTGTACCACTGCCCTTACGGTTACTATTTTCGCCTTCGTGTCCTCTTGGCTTCATTTACCGAGGCGGCCACGTAATAATCCCACCTTGGTGAAACGTTTTATTTCTGGCAAAATTGAAAAAATATCGTAATCCTCCTTCATCTCTTTCCTTGAATAATCCGTCACCCGTCTCATATTATACAGGTGGACGATGCCGGCCGAATCGTTTTGAATACTGCGGTTGATCCTGCCGGCCCAGGGATCCTGGTATCGTGAGCAGTTTTTGCTCGAAGGAAGCAAGGATGTCGTGCACGGTATGGTACAGGCCCGCAGCCTGATTGTTGAAAATCGCCAGTATGAAACATAAATCCGGGCATCATGACAAACATTCCAAACCTGCCGGGCCGCCCCCCAGGCCGGAGCGGAAGGAAGAAAAGCAACCCACCCTGTCCCTGGTGGTCAAGGGGGATACCGACGGGGTGGAGGAGGCGATCTGCGCCAGCCTGTTGGACAGCGCCGTGCCGGGGGTTGCGCTTGAAATCCTGCACAAGGGCGTGGGGGACATCTGCAAAAACGACCTCATGATGGCGGCGGAGGGCAGCCGGCTGGTTGTCGGCTTCAACGTGGGAGTCCTGCACGGGATCAATGAGTTGTGCCGGGAAATGAATGTCGAGGTCCGGCTCTATTCGGTGATCTATCAACTGCAGCAGGATATCGCCGCCATCGCCCGAAGCTTGCTGCCCCGGGAGGCGGAGGAAACAATCCTCGGCAGCGCCAGGGTCATCGCCCTGTTCAAGAGCAGCCGCAAGGGAATCATCCTCGGCTGCCAGGTCGAGCAGGGACGGTTGCAGACCGGCGACCGGTTCCGGGTCATCTCCGCCATGGGCCCCGTCTATTCCGGGGTCATTGAATCCCTCCATATTGAACGGGACGCCGTAAACAAAGCGGCAACCGGCCAGCAGGTGGGACTGAAAATAAAAGACTTCAAGGCGGTGAACATCGGCGACCATGTTGAATCGTACCGGATCATTTTACCGCCCCCGGCCGGCAAATGGGCGCCCAGTGGCAAAGTTCTCCGGTTTTGATGATCACCGGGACCCGCGGCGTAAAGAACAGGTGTTCTCCCGTTCGGAAGTTGGCAGTCGGCAGTTGGCAGTCGGCAGTTGGCAGCCTGGAGTTTGAAGCCTGGCGGCTTGACGGCTTGCTAACCCTCACACGGTTTGACCAGAAGTCAGGGGATCGGCGGGAGGGGCGTGACGGCCAAACAAAAAAAGGCAGGGCCCTGAACAAGGCCCTGCCCCTGAGGCGAATAATGCAGCTTTACCCGCCGATCGTTATCCCCCCCACTTCCTTTGTGGATAACGATTTCCCCCCTCTTTTCTCCTGATCGAATCCCCATGCAAGGGAATCCGGCTGCAAATCAGGACACCATTTTAGCCGTACCGGAACGGGACGCCTTCATCGCTGAAAACAGATAAATATTAAGCAATAGTTAATCCATATTTCCGCAAAAATGTAGTTTTGCAACAATTACAAATCGTTGAAGCATTAAATAAGCCATCGATGAACAAATTGCACGGGAAAAATCTGGGCAAATGACCAGATACGATTGGGGATTTCACCCATTATTTTCGGTGCCTCATCGCATCCGCCACGTCCGGACAATCCGCCCCAGCCGACCGGAAATCTATCGTTATTCATCCCGGTTTCAGGTATATTGTCCTGTCAACGCTCAACCATGAGCTGAACATGTTGCCGGATCCGGCTGCAGCACAGACGTCTGCCGGATGCAGGCAACCGACACCTCGAACTTGTTTGTGATGCCCCAAATCCAGTCAATCCGCAGCATCTTGCCATTGCCGATGAGAAAACATCACCTATCCATCACAGGAGCAAGTTTTCGTGCGGGCCAGCCCTTCTCTTTTCAGGATCCATGAAAGCAATTGGGAGCAAAAGGATTTCCCTGCCGCTTGTTCTGGCGGCCGCGATTGTTCTCGGCCTGATCGTCTTCGGGTTGATGCAGCGGCGGGACCAGGGAGGCGACCTGACCCGGATGGCCGATGTCGCGCCCGTGGAGGTGGTCCCCATTTCCTTCGGCCCCATCGAGTTGCGGCGGACCTTCAGCGGCACCCTGGAGCCCAGGGCGGAATTTGTGGTGGCCCCGAAGGTCAGCGGCCATGTCGAACGTCTCCATGTCCGCCTGGCCGACCCGGTCCGGCGCGGTCAGGTCGTGGCCCAGTTGG
>Ga0209270_1000307_pt1 | contig 121039 bp, 113 predicted proteins | sample MTBAKSrepl1MetaG_FD_187456 | JGI IMG/M metagenome (GOLD analysis project Ga0209270, IMG submission 187456) | Enrichment culture microbial communities from Arthur Kill intertidal strait, New Jersey, USA, that are MTBE-degrading - MTBE-AKS1... | ecosystem: Environmental > Aquatic > Marine >...
GTGCCGGGTGGTTGCGATGGCGTTGCACCAGGCCTTGCACCTGGTCGATTTTCATCTGGCGATAGGAAGGGTCGTCATAGTCCGCCGGGTCGTGGGAGAGCCAGATGCCGAGCATGACGGTCATGCCTAGTCCGTGGGCCCGTTCCAGCACTTCGTCCGCATCGCCGGCGTCCCAGGTGCGCACCGAATTGGCGCCCGCGGCCGCGGCATTTTCCAGAAAACGGCTGCCGCCGATGCCTTTGATGTAGTAGGGTTCGCCGCCGCGATAGAGAGTGAACCCCTCATCCCGACGCTGGATTGTGACCCGGACCGTCTGTTGGGCCATGACCGGTGTGTCCTGAACATCAATTTCGTGTTGCGTTTCTTGTTCCGGTTCTTGTTCTGGTCCAGTCGCCGCCTCCGGGGCCAGTGGCGGCTGATGGGCAGGGATGTCGTCCGCATGGCATGGCCAGGCACAAGCCCAAATCAAAAGGGAAACCAGAGCGAAGGTGATGGATAGTGATTTTGTCCGGGTAAAAGCGACCAAATCGATTAACTCCCTTTATGGCTATCGGTCGATCAAGCCGAGCCAAGCAGATCAAATGTCAGCCCCGAACCGATAAAGTCTCTTATCTCTCCTCCGGGCCTTCTGAGCTATTCACAGCATCTTCCATGCCAATAAACAAAGTGCAAAAAAACAATAACATAAGGTTGACGGTACCGTAAAGAGCCGCAGAGGCGGCATGCCGGACCCCGGATCGTGGTCCGGGGCAGGCTTTGATCCGGCATGCAGAACCTATTGAAAATACTGGATCCCGGCTTTCGCCGGGATGACGGGGCTTGCGGAGTCCGGATTTTGCCGGGATGACGGTAAGAGCGAATTCCGAGCTTTTCACGAATCCATCAAGATTGCATTTCAGGCAATTTGAGATGCTGATTGACAAAAATTGGCGGTAATTTGACAATTGTTGTCAGTCGGCTGGGGCAGTGAAACTTTTCAAGGTCGAGGGCGGGATTCTATTGGGTCGATGGTTGGGTGTATGGTTGGAAAATTAAAAATGGGGAAAAATGCAAGGGCCTGGAACAATCATCCAAGCCCTTGTTTTAATTAGTGGTACGCCCGGTTGGGATCGAACCAACGACTCCCAGCTCCGGAGGCTGGTGCTCTATCCACTGAGCTACGGGCGCTTTATCGATCGCGGAGAATAATGGATATGTTCGGCTAAGTCAAGGCGTCGGTTGCGTTGCCGGCGATTTTGCTTGAGCACCGTCAAACTTGGATAATGCGGCCTTGGCCTCCCCTACGACATAGAGCGAGCCCGCCACGCAGATCGCATCCTGTGGGTCGGTGGTGTCCAGGGCGTAACGGACCGCCTCCGCGACGTCTTTTTTAACGATGACATTGGGGTTGAATGCCTTTGCGATGGTTTCGAGGCGTTCGACGGGAATGGCCCGGTCGATTTTGGGCTGGGTCACGATCACGCGTTCGCATGGTGTGATGAGATCCTTGAGAATGGAGTGGTAGGGTTTGTCATCGAGTATGCCGACGACCAGGGTGATGTGGCGGTCGGCGAGATGACGGGTCAGATATCGGCCGAGCACCCGCGCGGACATGAGGTTGTGGGCGCCGTCCAGGATCAAATAGGGTTCTTCGCGTGCGATTTCGAGGCGTCCCGGCCAGGAGGCGTTGCTCAGGCCACTGCGGATGGCGCTTTCGGTGATCTGCGCATGGTTGCCTTTGACCAGCAATTCGCAGGCGGCAAGCACCAGGGCCGCGTTTTCGACCTGGTGTTCTCCGGTCAATTTCAGTTGGATATCGGACCATCGGTGGTCCAGTCCGATATAGTTGAATCCACCATCCGGCCTGCGTCGCGTTCTGAAATCGCGCCCCCACAAAAACAGGTCGGCATGCTGGGCCGATGCCTGCTGTTCGATGGCCTGCCGGGCGCTTTTCTGGCGCACGCCGCTTACCACGGCAATGCCGGGTTTGATGATGCCGGATTTTTCGTATGCGATCAGGGGGAGGGTTTTGCCCAGATACTGTTTGTGCTCCAATGATATGTTGGTGATGACGGCCAGTTGGGGTTGGACAATATTGGTGGCATCCAGGCGTCCGCCCATGCCGGTTTCAATGACGGCCCATTGGACCTGGTGGCGGGCAAAGGCATCGAAGGCCATGGCCGTGGTAAATTCGAAAAAGGTGGGTTGTCTCGGCAAGCCTTCGATGGCCATGACCCGTTGGCAACGGGCGATCACCTCATCGTCGGCAATGGGTCGGTCGTCGATGCAGATCCGTTCGTTGAAGCGTTCGAGGTGCGGCGAGGTATAGCGGCCGACCTTATAGCCGGCTGCATTCAGTATCGCTGAAAGCATGGCGGCGACGGATCCCTTGCCGTTTGTGCCGGCGATGTGGATGCATTTGAAATGGGTTTGAGGATTGTCCAAGGCGGAGAGCATGGCGCGGATCGTATCGAGGCCCAATTTAATGCCGAACCGGTGCAGCCGATACATGGATTCCAAGCAGCTATTATAGGCGGTATCTTCCACGATGACCTCCTGTGTTCATTGGTGCCTATCCACAAATGGCCAATTTGCCCGATCTCTGCGTTCGCTCAAAATTTTATCCTCGGAATATCAGCTACATGCCTGCGGCAAGATTTTTCGCACGCCTTGATCTCAACCCAATTTGCCTATTTGTGGACGGACACTCCTTATGATTTGAAGATGCGGCATGTCGATGGGTGGTAATAGAAAAACCCGGCGTCATCACGCGTGACAGCCGGGTTGGATCATCAGTCTTGCGGTTTTTTACTGAAAGCGTTTTCTGCGTGCCGCGGCAATACGCTGACGCCTGAGCGCCTCACGCTCTTTACGACGGCGGTACTCGCTTGGTTTTTCATAACTTTTTTTCAGTTTCAAGCGCTTGAAAAGGCCGTCGTTCTGAATTTTTTTCTTTAAAATCCGCATGGCTTTTTCAAGGTCGTTATCTTGCACCCGTACGGTAATTTCCTTCAAAAATCTCGCCCCCTTCGTTCCATCCGCGCAATTGGCTATATATAAGGATGGTTATTATTGGTGCATCAATTAAATGAAACCGACCATATATCCATTTTCGAAAGGGATTGCAACTTTAATTTGACGTCACCCTAAAAAGTCCACTATCTGCGTTGCGCTCATCCCTTGGAAGTCCGAAATTTACCTTTGCCGTCATCCCGGTGTAAGCCGGGGCCCAGTATTTTCAATATGTTCTGGATGCCGGATCAAGTCCGGCATGACGCTTCTGCGGCTTTTTACGGATTCATCTCATTTAATGGATTTCATTTTTATTAATGGGTTGACACCGTACTATGTTTCGGTAATATTCACCACCTTTACGAGATTCTCAACCCGATCTGGCTCACGATCGAGACCCCATAATACGTCAAACTATAAGGAGGTTGTATGCGTTTAATTCTTTTAGGCGGACCAGGTGCCGGTAAGGGAACCCAAGCCAATTACATCAAGGAAAGGTATCAGATCCCCCAGATCTCCACGGGCGACATGCTGCGGGCTGCGGTAAAGGCAGGCACGGAGCTTGGCAAGAAGGCGAAGCAGGTCATGGATACCGGCGGTCTGGTGCCCGATGATATCATCATCGGCCTGGTCAAGGAGCGCATCAAGGAAGCGGATTGCCAGAAGGGCTTCCTGTTTGACGGCTTCCCGCGCACCATTCCCCAGGCCGATGCCATGAAAGAGGCGGGCGTTCCCATTGACGCGGTGGTGGAAATCGATGTGCCGGACGGAGAGATCATTAAACGCATGAGCGGTCGCCGGGTTCATTTGGCCAGCGGCAGAACCTATCATGTGGTTTTCAATCCGCCCAAAGTCGAAGGCAAGGACGACGTGACCGGTGAGCCTCTGATCCAGCGGGATGACGATAAGGAAGAGACGGTGAAAAAACGGCTGGATGTGTACCATGCCCAAACCGAGCCGCTGGTGGATTACTACAAGAAATGGGCTGCTTCCGGCCAAGCCGGCGCCCCAAAGCATATCCGCATCGAAGGCGTGGGCAAGGTCGAACAGATTCGCGACCAGATCTTCAATGCCTGCGACAAACTCCAGTAAAACGATCTGTCTTTTGAAATGGCAATTCACGAACGCCCATGACACCGCGAGTGTTGTGGGCGTTTTTATCAGAAGGCACGTTGATGTAAGGACACGCCGGGATCTTGTGAGGAAGGTCTGATAATTCAAGCATCTCGGGCCAGCCAAAAATGCTTGACAGCTGAAATGCCTTGATATAATCAGCTTTACAATATGTTGGAGCCCGCCCTGCTGGAGAGAATTTGGAAGCAATTTTCTCCGAAAACAAAGTAACTTCATATTCCTCCATAGCTATCAACTGTTCCACCATCATCAAGAGGGGCGAAACACCCAAATAGGCGGATTAACAGGATTATTCGAGCGGTTTAACACGGGTTTTGAGCGTTCGGCTTAGTTGTCTGATTCGGCCTGCAATGCCGTAAACCATCACGCTATAAAAGAGCCCTCGGGACGGGTCCCAAGGGGAATAGAAACGATTTTGTAATGGAGTGCGTTCAATGAATGTTTCCGAATTAAAAGGCATGAAAATCAATGAATTGACCCAAATGGCCAAAAAGCTGAAGATCGAGGGGTACGCAGGGATGCGGAAGCAGGAGTTGATCTTCTCTTTACTTCAGGCCCAGATCGAAAAAAACGGCCTGATTTACGGTGAAGGCACCCTCGAAATTCTGCCCGACGGGTTTGGATTCTTGCGCGCACCGAGTTACAACTATCTGCCCGGACCGGATGATATTTATGTTTCGCCCTCACAAATCAGAAGATTCAACATCCGCACCGGCGACACGGTTTCCGGTCAAATCCGACAACCGAAAGAGTCGGAACGCTACTTTGCGTTGCTCAAGGTCGAGGCCATCAATTACGAGGATCCCGAAAGTGCACGGGACAAGATCCTTTTCGACAACTTGACCCCACTTTATCCGGAACAAAAAATCAATCTCGAAACCGATCCGGAAAATTATTCAGCACGCATCATGGATTTATTGACGCCGGTGGGATTCGGACAAAGAGGGTTGATCGTTTCACCCCCCCGATCCGGTAAAACCATGCTGCTGCAATGCATTGCCAACAGTATTACCAAAAATCACAAGGACATCACCTTGTTCGTGCTGCTCATCGATGAACGTCCCGAAGAGGTGACGGATATGCAGCGTTCGGTCAAGGGGGAGGTGATCAGCTCGACCTTCGACGAACCGGCCGAGCGTCATGTTCAGGTGGCCGAGATGGTGATCGAAAAAGCCAAGCGTCTCGTCGAGCATAAAAAGAACGTCGTTATCCTGCTCGACAGTATTACCCGTCTGGCGCGGGCCTACAACTCGGTCATGCCGCCTTCGGGAAAGATTTTATCCGGTGGTGTCGATTCCAATGCCCTGCAACGGCCCAAACGGTTCTTCGGGGCAGCCCGCAACATTGAAGACGGCGGCAGTTTGACCATCATTGCCACTGCGCTGATCGATACCGGCAGCCGCATGGATGAGGTCATCTTTGAAGAGTTCAAGGGCACGGGCAACATGGAAATTCAACTGGATCGACGGCTTGCGGACAAACGTATCTTCCCGGCCATCGACATCAAAAAGTCAGGTACCCGCAAGGAGGAGTTGTTGCTCGACGAGCAAACCCTCAATCGGGTCTGGATTTTGAGAAAATTGCTGGCATCGCTCAATCCTGCCGATGCATTGGAATTTGTTCTTGATAAAATGCAAGGAACCAGAGATAATAAAGAGTTTTTAGATTCAATGAATGCCTAATTAATTGTAGGGGGTTGTAATTATTATGAAATCCGATATTCACCCAGAATACGCAGAAGCGACCATCAAGTGCGCTTGCGGGAACACCTTTACCGTCGGCTCCACCAAAAAAGAGATATCGGTTGAAATTTGTTCCCATTGCCATCCTTTTTTCACTGGAAAGCAGAAACTGGTGGATACGGCCGGTCGTATCGAGCGGTTTCGCAAAAAATACGCGAAATTCCAGAAAGAGCAATAGCGCCCTTCATTCTGGTGCGTCCAGAGCATCGTTTTCAAGCTGTCGACCCTCGTGGTGGCAGCTTGATGCGTTTTGGCGTCTTCCGTTGGCAGGCTAGAGTCGAGGGTCCTGCAAAGAGTCTTTTGTTTCACCTCAGAGGCGTGGAGGGCGCAGAGAAAGGCGCTGCGCCGATTTGGCGCCGGCAGAGACTGAACGAATAGAATGATAGCTGTTGTCAGGATGATATGTATAACAAATTAAAAGGTGTCGAAGACCGGTTTCTTCAGTTGGAAGCGTTGCTGAGTGATCCGGCTGTACTGCAGGATCGTGCCGCATATCAACGGTACGCCCGCGAGCATTCGGAAATTGCCGATATCGTCGCGGCCTTTCGGACCTATCAGCAGGTGGATCAGGAGTTGGACGAGAGCCTGGAGCTCTTGAAGGACAGCGATCCCGAGATCAAGAACCTGGCCAGGGAAGAGGTCGATCGCCTGACGCAACGAAAAGAGGAGCTCGAGGATGAACTGAAAAAGCTCCTCGTTCCCAAAGATCCGTTGGATGAAAAGAACGTGTTGCTCGAAATCCGGGCCGGTACCGGAGGGGACGAAGCCGGTCTTTTCGCCGGTGATCTATACAAGATGTACAGTCGATACGCCGAGTCGTTGGGGTGGAAACTGGAGGTTCTCGACCACCACACCACCGGCGTGGGCGGATTGAAAGAGATTATCGTCCTGGTGAAAGGCAAGGGGGCCTACAGCCGGCTCAAATACGAGAGCGGCACCCATCGTGTGCAGCGCGTACCGACGACCGAGACACAGGGACGGATTCATACGTCGGCGGTCACTGTGGCCGTATTGCCGGAGGCCGAGGAGGTCGAGGTGGATATCGACCCCAGTGAATTGAGAATCGATGTGTTTCGCTCGTCAGGTCCCGGTGGTCAATCGGTCAACACGACCGATTCTGCGGTGCGCATCACCCATCTGCCCAGCGGCCTGGTGGTCAGTTGCCAGGATGAAAAATCCCAGCACAAGAACAAAGCCAAGGCCATGAAGGTGCTGCGTTCGCGGCTGTTGGACAAGATGACCCAGGAACAGGACGCCAAGCGTTACGAAGAACGCAAGAGCCAGGTCGGCAGCGGCGATCGAAGCGAGCGCATCCGAACCTATAATTTTCCCCAGGGGCGCGTGACCGACCATCGGATTGGATTGACGCTTTACCGGCTGGAAATGATCCTTCAGGGCGACCTGGATGAGATCATCGATGGCCTCACCACCTATTACCAGAGTCAAGCCTTGCAGCATGCCCAATGACAGCCCCATCGAGACCGAGCCGTGGACCATTTTAAGAACGCTCCACTGGACCGCCGATTTTTTCAAGCGACACCACCTGGACACTGCACGAATCGACGCCGAGCTCTTGCTGGCCAAAGCTCTGGGGTGCGAACGCATCGATTTGTACATCCGCCATGATCAACCGCTCGGTGGTAACGAATTGTCGATCTTTAAAGGGCTCATCCGGCGCAGGGCCGCCCATGAACCGATCGCGTACATCACCGGCATCCGAGAATTTTGGTCCCTGCCGTTCGAGGTCACCCCGGATGTACTGATTCCAAGGCCGGATACGGAATGTCTGGTGGAAACGGCGGTCTCGGCACTGACGGACCGAGGCTTTAGCGATTCGGCCCGCATACTTGAGCTGGGTGTCGGGTCCGGGGCAATCACCGTGGCGTTGGCTCACGAATATAGGAACGGCCGGTTTTTCGCTTCGGATCGCTCGTGGGCTGCCATCTGTCTGGCAAGGAAAAATGCCAACCGCAATCTGGGGGATCATCGTATTCGTTTTTTCGCCGGAGATTGGATGGATGCCATGTCCCCTGACCGGGCGCTGTTTGACATGATCATCAGCAATCCGCCTTACATCCCCACTGCGGATATCGCCACCCTTTCGGAAGACATCCGGCGATTCGAACCCGTCGCCGCCCTCGACGGAGGCCCGGACGGACTGGATGAGATCAGGCGTATTCTGGAAACTGCCTATCTTCATCTTTGCCCCGGGGGGGCGCTCCTGCTGGAGATGGGGAGCGACCAGAGAGCGGCCATTGAAAAGTGTATCGATCAGTTGGGGCACTATTCGTCTGTGGCTTTTTACAAGGACTATGGCAGCCACGATCGGGTGGTCCTGGCGCGAAAGTGAGAGGGTTAAATTTTTCGTGCGCCTTGATCTCGACCCCATTTGCCTATTTGTGGACGGACACTATCGAGCTGGGAAGAAGGGTGACAGGGCCTCTATTGAGGGTTCGGTTCAGCCTAAAAAACTATTGCAGAGCGAGGCGGTATTTGTTACAAATCCCCGATTTTAACTCAATGTCGTTGGCCTAAACTTATAACCCACACGTTCATGGACTCGGCTCCCGGTGCTTTCGAACGAAAGTCGGAGCCGGGGATGATATGGACGCAAGAACAACCAAAGTAAAGGAGTATGAGATGGCTTATGTGACCATGAAGGAGTTGCTGGAGGCCGGTGTTCATTTCGGTCACCAGACCAAGCGTTGGAACCCCAAGATGAAGCCGTACATTTTCGGCGCTCGCAACGGTATTTACATCGTGGACCTGCAAAAAACGGTGCGTATGTTCAAAACGGCATACGATTTCATCGTCGACACTGCGGCCTCGGGGAAATCGGTTCTTTTTGTCGGCACCAAAAAGCAGGCCAGGGAAGCGATCTACGAAGAGGCCAACCGCTGTGAAATGTACTACGTGCATAACCGTTGGCTGGGCGGCATGCTCACCAATTTCCAGACGATTAAAAAGAGCATCGATCGTCTCAACTATCTGAACCAGATCGAGTTGGACGGCACGATCGAACTTTTTCCCAAAAAAGAGCGGCTTAAAATGGCTAAGGAAAGAGGCAAACTGGACAGCACCTTGGGCGGTATCCGCAGCATGGGCAAGTTGCCGGGGGCCATGTTTGTCATCGATCCGAAGAATGAAGCCATCGCCATTCGTGAAGCCCGACGATTGCACATCCCCATCGTCGGCGTTGTCGATACCAATTGTGATCCGGATGAGGTGGATTTTATCATTCCGGGCAACGACGACGCCATTCGCGCCATTCGCCTGATTTCTTCACGTATGGCCGATGCCTGCATCGATGGCCAGAAGCGCCTCAAAGAGAAAAAGCAAGCCGAGACAGACAAGGCCGAAGACGTCACGTCCGAGATAGAAGCGGGCGGCGTCGATCTGAAGCCGGGCGAGCGAAAAGTGATATCCGACGGTTCCCAAGGCCCGATCGTTGAAATTATTCGCAAATCCGGAGATGAGGCCGCGGATTCAAAACCCGCTGAAGAAGCCGCAACCGGTCAAACAGGAGAGTAAAATAGAATGGCAGACATCAGTGCAGCTATGGTCAAAGCGCTTCGTGAAAAATCCGGAGCGGGCATAATGGATTGCAAGGAGGCCTTGGCTTCCTGTGATGGTGATATGGAAAAGGCCGTCGATTTCTTGCGCAAAAAAGGCTTGGCGACGGCCGCCAAACGCGCGGGACGGGCAACCAGTGAGGGAACCATCCAGTCATACATTCACCTGGGGGGTAAAATCGGCGTCATGGTGGAAGTCGACTGCGAGACTGACTTCGTGGCCAAAACCGATGATTTCGTGGAATTCGCCAAAAACCTGGCCATGCATATCGCCGCCACCAATCCGGTCGCCATCGTTCCGGAGGATGTGCCCGAAGAGATTCTCAATCGGGAAAAGGAGATTTACAAGGCCCAGGCTCTGGAGATGGGCAAGCCTGAAAAGATGATCGATAAGATTGTCGACGGCAAGCTGAACAAATTTTTCAAGGACAGCTGCCTGCTCAACCAGCCCTATGTGAAAGACCCGGATAAAACCATTACCGATTATCTCAATGAAGTGATCGCCAAAACGGGTGAAAAGATCACCGTGAAGCGGTTCGCCCGCTTTCAGGTGGGAGCTGAATAACTTGAAGCGACCGAGATATAAGCGCGTCTTGCTGAAGCTGAGTGGTGAAGCGTTGATGGGTGACCAGAGTTTCGGCATTGCGCCCGATATGCTTGCTTACGTTGCCGAAGAAATTAAAAAACCCCACGACAATGGCGTACAATTGGCCATTGTCGTGGGAGGCGGCAATATTTTCAGGGGCGTCAAGGCATCCTCTTTTGGTATGGAGCGAACCTCCGCAGATCATATGGGCATGCTGGCCACGGTGATCAACAGCCTGGCCTTGCAAGACGCTCTGGAAAAAAGAGGGGTTCAGACCCGGGTTCAGACGGCCATATCCATGCACGAGGTGGCCGAACCTTATATTCTCAGGCGCGCGCTTCGCCATCTCGAAAAGGGCAGGGTGGTCATCTTTGCAGCGGGAACGGGCAATCCCTATTTCACCACCGACACGGCCGCCGTTCTGCGCGCTGAGGAGGTTCATGCCGAAGTGCTGCTGAAGGCGACCAAGGTCGATGGATTGTACGATGCGGACCCGGCCACCCATCCCGATGCGACGTTCATCCCGAACACCTCCTATATGAAAGTGCTCGAAAAACAGCTCCGGGTAATGGACATGACTGCAATTTCCCTGGCCATGGATAACGGTCTGCCCCTGGTCGTTTTCGATCTTAAAAAAGCAGGGAATATCTATCGGGTCATTTGTGGAGATCAGGTTGGAACCCAAATCAGCAACTAGTGTCCGTGAAAGGTGACAATGATGATTCAAGAAACCTATCAGGAAGCCCGTGACCGGATGACCAAGAGCATCGCCGCCTTGAAATCGGAGTTGAAACGCATCCGTACCGGCAGGGCATCGTCTTCTCTTCTGGACGGTATCAAGGTGGACTACTACGGTACCCCCACGCCGGTCCATCAGATGGCCACCGTGGCCATCCCGGAGAGCCGTTTGATCACCATCCAGCCGTGGGATGCGACGGCCATTAAGGATATCGAAAAGGCTATCCTCAAATCGGACCTCGGCTTGACGCCGTCCAATGATGGCAAATTGATCCGCATCGCCATCCCTCCCCTGACCGAACAACGCCGCAAGGAGTTGGTGAAGATCGTTCATAAAACCAGCGAAGAATACAAGGTCGCCGTCCGAAATATCCGTCGGGATTCCAATGAGCTGATCAAGGGCTTCAAAAAGGACGGGGACATTTCCGAAGACGATGCCTTTAAAGCCCAGGATGAGATCCAGAAAATCACCGATGAGCACATCAAGCAGATAGACGACATCTACAAAGCCAAAGAGAAAGAGATCCTTGAGTTCTAAGGCCTCTAACGTCGAGACTTCAGTAGACGAAAAGCTTCCCAGACATGTGGCCATTATCATGGACGGAAATGGCCGCTGGGCTAAAAAGCGCCTTCTGAATCGCGTGAAGGGCCACGAGAAAGGCGTAGAAGTCGTCAGACGGATTGTAGAAACCTGTCGTGAACTCAATATCTCAGTGCTGACGCTCTATGCATTCTCCACGGAGAACTGGCAGCGGCCGAAAAGTGAAGTAAAGGCCCTGATGGGGCTCTTGAAGCGTTTTCTTGTCGAAGAAGCACCCGAACTCTCCAAAAACAACATTCGGTTGAATGTGATCGGGCAACAGCACCGTCTGCCACAGGATGTGCGCGCCACCATCGATCAGGTCCGCGGGGCGACTGCCGCGAACACCGGCATGCTCCTCAATCTGGCGCTCAGCTATGGCGGGCGAACGGAGATTACCGACATGGTGCGGACGATCGCAGTCAAGGTCGCCTCCGGTGACATCGCACCGGAAGATATCGATGAATCGGTCGTGGCCGACCACCTTTACACAAGAGGCATTCAGGATCCGGATTTGATGATACGCACCAGCGGCGAGATGCGTATCAGCAACTTTTTGTTGTGGCAATTGGCGTACAGCGAGATATTCGTCACGCCTACGCTGTGGCCCGACTTCACAAGGGAAGAGTTTCTGAATATTTTGCAGGATTATCAGCGGCGGGACAGGCGATTTGGACGAGTGAGTTAGCGCCCATCCAGGATCGATTGAAAATGACTGGATCCCGGCCTTCGCCGGGATGACGGACAAAGCCGGGATGGCGGGGAAATCCAGGATGAAGAGGAAAGCGAATTTCAGAAGTCATAGCCGGCCGTCCTGAAGGGTGATTGACACATGCACTGGAAAAGATGGATCACCGCGCTAGTTGCGTTGCCGTTTCTCTTTCTGTTGATTATCAAGGGCGGTTCGCTGCTTTTCACCCTGGCCGTCATTTTGGTCAGTATCATCTCCCTTTGGGAATACTTTCGCATCGTTTTCAAGGGGCAACCTCTTCCCGTTCCGTTTGCGCTCGAAATCTGGACCTATGCCGCCGGGGCCGGCGTCGCCCTGTCGTTTCATTGCCAAAGCCTGCGAACGGTTCTCGCCATTTTTACCATTCACCTTCTCGGCGCCGCGTTTCTATCCATTTTCCGGTTTAAACACTCACAGGATGCGCCCCTGCTCGTCCTGAAGCAGACCTTCGGTCTGATGTACATTCCCTTTCTGCTTTCGTTCCTGATCCGGATTTATGCGCAAGAAGATGGCGTGCATTGGGTTTTCTGGTTGCTGTTGGTCGTTGCGGCCGGCGACACCGGTGCATTTTATGTGGGGTCGTACTTCGGAAAGCACAAGCTGTGTCCGGCGGTCAGTCCCAAAAAGACGATCGAAGGATCCCTGGGCGGATTGACGGCCAATGTCATCATCGGCACGCTGTATCAGGTGCTATTCATCCCATCGCTCTCTTTGGCGATGGGGATCGTGTTTGCGCTCGCCGTCGGCGCCGTGGGTCAGGCCGGAGACCTTTTCGAGTCGGAATTCAAGCGGGCTGCCGGCGTAAAAGATTCGGGGAAATTGCTGCCGGGCCATGGCGGCTTTCTAGATCGTATCGATGCCTTGCTTTTTGCGGCGCCGATCGCTTTTTTGCTCAAGGATTACCTGCTGCCATGAAGGCGCTCGCCATACTCGGGGCCACCGGTTCCATCGGCCAAAGCACGCTGAAGATTGTCGATAGATTCCGTGACCGTTTCTGCGTCAAGGCGCTGACGGCAAAACGCAATGTGGCGCTGCTGGCCGAACAGATTCGATGCTTTGAGCCGGAGTTGGCCGTGGTTGAGGAAGAACGGGCCGCCATGCAACTCAAAGAGCGGATAGGCGCCGGTCACCGGACGGACATCCTTTGGGGCGCAGACGGCTATTGCCAGGCGGCGAGCATGGAAAGTGTCGACCTGATGGTCGGCGCCATGGTCGGCGCCGCCGGGCTCGGGCCCACCCTGGCCGCCATCGAGGCGGGCAAGGACGTCGCCCTGGCCAACAAGGAGACCCTGGTGATGGCCGGTGCCATCGTGATGCAGGCGGTGGCCGATCACGGCGTTCGCCTGCTTCCTGTCGATAGCGAGCACAGCGCCATCTTTCAGTGCCTCCAGGGACAGCGAGCTCAAGAGGTCGACAAAATTCTGCTCACCGCGTCGGGTGGCCCGTTCCGAGAAACACCTTTGAGCCAGTTCAAGGAGATCCTGCCGGCCCAGGCGCTCAAACACCCCAATTGGTCCATGGGCGCAAAGATCACCATCGATTCGGCGACCCTGATGAACAAGGGCCTGGAAGTCATCGAGGCCAAGTGGCTGTTTGGTGTGAGCCCCGAGCAGATCGAGGTCGTGGTCCACCCCCAGAGCATCGTCCACTCCATGGTGGCATTTTGTGATGGCGCGATCATCGCCCAGCTCGGCATTCCAGACATGCAGGGCGCCATCGCGTATGCGCTCTCTTATCCGCAGCGACTCGCATTGCATCAGCCGATGCCGAACCTTCCAGCGATCCATGCCTTGACCTTCGAGTCCCCGGATACGCAAAAGTTTCCCTGCCTGCGACTGGCCTTTGAGGCCATTCAAAAAGGCGGTACGCTGCCGGCGGTCATGAACGCCGCCAACGAGATCGCGGTGGCGGCGTTTCTCGGTGGCCGTTTGCATTTTACCGATATCGCCGCAGTCGTCGCACAGACCATGTCCACGCATGTGATCGATTCGACGCCCGGTCTTTCCGCAATTTTGGCCGCGGATCAATGGGCCCGGCTCAAATCGCAAAGCATGGTTGAAGAGTTGGCTGCAATCTAATACAATGCGCGGCATGGTGTCCTCGCAGCGCCCTTTTATAACTCCTCAGGAAGTCGGCAACATATGAGCACGCTTTTAAACTTCGTCATCGTTTTGGGAATTCTTATTTTTTTCCATGAACTGGGCCATTTTCTGGTCGCGAGAGTGTTCGGTGTGGGGGTGGAAAAATTTTCCCTGGGATTTGGCCCGCGTATCCTGGGCAAGACCATTGGCCGCACCGATTACCGTCTCTCGCTGATTCCCCTCGGCGGCTATGTCAAAATGGTGGGTGAAGAGCCCGATGCCCCTTTACCACCGGAGGATATTCCCTACGCCTTCAATCACAAACATGTGGCCAAACGAAGCTTGATCGTGGCCGCCGGCCCGCTGTTCAACGTGTTGCTGGCGATATTGATATTTACAGGAGGACTCTACTTTTCCGGATTGCCGAGCATCCGACCGGTCATTCGAACGGTGGAGAAAGCGAGTCCCGCCCAAGAGGCGGGGTTGCAGACCGGCGACTTGATCGAAGTGATCAACGGTGAACGGGTTTTCTCCTGGCGCGGCATCGACGAGATGGTCGATGAGAGCCGGGGCCGACCGCTGAACATCGAGATCAAACGCAATGGCGAACCGCTTGCCTTTACCGTCACGCCGAAGCAAACCGCGGCAAAAGACATTTATGGGGATCCGATCACCTATTTCGACCTGGGCATTAAAGGGTATGCCGAGCCCAGCGCCATCGTGGACGAGACGGTCAAGGGCATGCCGGCCGAAAAGGGCGGCATCAAAAAAGGGGATCGCATCGTCGCCATCGACGGCCACCCCATCGAACGGTGGGAGGCGATGCAGGAGATCGTCTCAGCTTCAAAGGGGCGTCCGCTTGTCTTTCGCGTCTTGCGGGACGGGGAGACTTTCGAAGCCCGCATCGAACCCGAAGAGGTGCAGGAGAAAAACGTGATGGGCGTCAAAGAGAGCGTCTATCGCATCGGCATTCGACGGGCGGGTATCGCCATACCCGAAGAGGACCAGATCACCCTCGATATCGGCGTTTGGGGCGCAGCCACCAAGGGCCTGGAACAGACCTGGAACGTGGTGAAGGCCACCGGCTATTTCTTTGTCAAACTGGTCGAGCGCAAGGTGCCGTCGGAGGCCATCGGCGGGCCCATTCGAATTGCCCAGATGGCCAACCAGCAGGCTCAAGAGGGGTTTCTCGCCTGGCTCTACTTCATTGCCATCATCAGCGTCAATCTCGCGGTGATCAACTTGGTGCCCATTCCGGTGCTCGACGGCGGTCATTTACTCTTTTTTGCCATCGAGGCCGTTCTGCGTAAACCGGTCAGCTTGAAGATGCGCGAAACCGCTCAGCAGATCGGCATTTTTCTCCTGCTTCTGTTGATGATATTTGTTTTTTACAATGATATTATGATTACCTGGTTCAGATAAGGCCCGCTCACAGTTCGGGCCTAGATTGCGACCAGATCGCGCACCGAGTCGTGCCTGTACCAGGGGGCCGCACATTATTAAAAGGATTCAACGACTGCCATGCCCAGCCGAATCGAGATCACCTTAAAACCAGAAATGTTGGATGCCGAGGGCCTCGCACTGTCGCGCAAGGCCCGTGACTATTTCGGCATCGAAGTCGATAGCGTTCGCACGGTTCACATCCTCACCATCGATGCCGACCTGACCGAAGCCCAGTGCGAGCGTGTGCGCAGCGACGTGTTTACCAATCCGGTCACTCAGATCTCTTCTCTGCTGCCGCTGGCCGTCGAGGCGGACTGGATCATCTGGGTCGGTTTCCGGCCGGGGGTGCGCGACAATGCCGGTGCCACGGCCGTCGAAGCCATGGAAGACCTGTTGGGGATCACATTCGGTCCCCACGAAGCGGCCTATACATCGAAGCGATACTGCCTCAAAGGCCCGGGGTTGTCCCGGCCGGAGGTTGAAAAAATCGCTTCCGAACTGCTGGCCAACGACATCATCCAACAGTGGATGATCTTCAGCGCAAGGGACTGGGGCCCGGCGCAGGGGGTGGGGTTCATCATCCCCAAGGTGAAACTGGACCACACCCCGACCGTCTCCGTGCTCTCCATCGACAGCGACGAGACGTTGCAGCGCTTGAGCGTGGAGCGCAACCTGGCCCTCAACCCCAACGATATTCCGATTATCCGCAACTACTTTTTGAATCCTACGGCAAAGGCCCAGCGCAAGGCTGTCGGGTTGGACGAGCCCACGGACGTGGAGCTGGAATACATTTCCCAGGCCCGCAGCGATCACTGCAACCACAATACGTTTCGTGGTCTCTTTAACTATGCCGATCTTTCCAGCGGCGAGCGCGACACCATCAACAGCCTTTTCAAAACCTGCATCGAGGCGCCGACCCTGGCGTTGAAGGAGAAGAAGTCCTGGGTCGTTTCCGTGCTGTGGGACAATGCCGGCGTGGGCCGCTTCGATGACGACACCTACTACACCATCACCGGCGAGACCCACAACTCTCCTTCCAACATGGAGGCCTACGGCGGCGCCATCACCGGCATCGTGGGCATCTACCGCGATCCCATGGGCACCGGCCTGGGGTCGCGGCTGATCATGGGCAGCTACGGGTTTTGCGTGGGCCATCGCGACTATGACGGCGATCTGAAACCCCGCCTGCACCCGAGGCGTCTGTTGGACGGCGTGATCGAAGGGGTCCGCGACGGCGGCAACAAGAGCGGCATCCCCACGCCTTGCGGGCAGGTGCTGTTCGACGACGGATACATGGGCAAATGCCTCGTGTATGTGACGGCCCTGGGGATCATGCCTGCCCGGGTCAAGGGCGCGCCTTCCGAGCAGAAGACCATTTTGCCTGGCGATCTGGTGGTGATGTGCGGCGGACGGGTGGGCAAAGACGGCATCCACGGGGTCACCGCCTCTTCGGAAACCTTCTCCGAGCACACCCCTGCGGGGCACGTCCAGATCGGTGACCCGTATACCCAGAAGAAGATGCAGGATTTTCTGCTCGAGGCCCGGGACGAAGGGTTGATCCGCTTCATCACCGACAACGGCGGGGGCGGCCTCTCCAGTTCCATCGGTGAGAGCGCGCGATTTTCCAACGGCTGCCGGATCGAGCTGGAAAAGGTGCCGCTCAAGTACGATGGCCTGGACCAATGGGAAATATGGGTCTCGGAATCCCAGGAGCGCATGACCGTGGCCATTGCGCCGGAAAACGAGGCGCGGTTTTTCCAGCTGTCCACCAAACACGCGGTGGAAAGCACGGTGATCGGCCGCTACACCGATACGGGCAAGCTGCACATCACTTACAACGGCACGCCCTGCGCCTATGTGGATCTGGATCTGCTCACCGCCGGTTTTCCCCAGTGGGTCTTCGACGCCGAATGGCGCTCCCCAGAGGAACGCGGCCTTTACGAGCCGGTCATCGGCGAACCCCAGGATCACAACCGGCTCTTGCTGGACGTTCTGGCCCGCCCCAATATCTGTTCCAAGGCCTGGATCAGCCGCCAATACGACCACGAGGTCCAGGGCACCAGCGTCATCAAGCCGCTGGTCGGCGTGGGCCGGGATGTGAACAGCGACGCGGCCGTCCTGCGGCCGGTGCTCGGCTCCCGTCGCGGCCTGGCCTTCTCCCAGGCCTTGCTGCCGTTTTACTCCCGTATCGATGCCTATCACATGACCGCCTGCACCATCGACGAGGCCGTGCGTCGGTTGATCGCCGTGGGCGGCGATCCGGAGCACATCGGCGGCGTGGATAATTTTTGCTGGCCCACCATTCAGTATGATCCCGAGAAAAATCCGGACGGCCGTTTCAAGGCCGCCCAGCTGGTCCGGTCCTGCCGGGCGTTGCGGGATATGTGCCTGGCATACGAAATTCCCCTGCTTTCCGGCAAAGACAGCATGTACGTGGACGGCCATCTGGCCGGCCGTTACGGCGAAACCCACAAGGTGTCGGCTTTGGAAAGCCTGCAGTTTTCGGCCAGCAGTGTGATCGTCGATATCGAGCGCTGTGTGGCCCTGGATCCCAAATCCGCCGGAGACCGGGTCTATGTGATCGGTTGGACCGGCGACGAATTGGGTGGTTCGGAATACTACGACCTATTCGAGGCTGTGGGGTGCAACGTGCCCCAGGTGGATCCCGAAGCGTTTCTGAAATCTTACCGGGCACTGCACCGAGCCATCCAGGACCAGTCGGCCGCTTCGGTGCACGGCGTCTATCGCGGCGGGCTTGCCGTTCATCTGGCACTGACCGCCATGGCCGGCGGATTCGGCCTGGAGGTGGATCTGGCTGGCGTACCGGTTAAAACCCCGCTTCGATCCGATCGACTGCTCTACTCCGAATCGGCCGGACGCTTCATCGTCACCGTGGCACCCGATCGTCGAGAGGCATTCGAATCGCTGTTCCAAGGCCTGCCCGTGGCGTGTGTGGGCCAGGTGACCGAGGCCCCTGTCCTGAATATCCGCAGGGGTGGCGAACCTGTTCTTGAATTAACCGTGCCGGCGCTGAAAAAGGCCTGGCAAAGCACATTTGGTGACCTGATATGACGCGACCCAAAGCTCTCGTATTGACCGGTTATGGCCTGAACTGCGACATGGAAACCGTCTATGCGTTCGAACAGGCGGGGGCCGAGGCGCAACGGGTTCACATCAATGCGCTGATCGACGGATCGGTGAGCCTCGACCCGTTTCAAATCATGGCCTTTATCGGCGGTTTCAGCTGGGGAGACGACCACGGGGCCGGTGTGGTGCAAGCGGTACGCATGAAAACCAAAATCGGTGACCGGCTGCTGCGGTTCATCGAACAGGGCAACCTGGTCATCGGCATCTGCAATGGGTTTCAGTGTTTGGTCAACCTGGGATTGCTGCCGGGACTGGACGGCGATTATACGCGGCGGTCGGTGGCCCTGACCTACAACGATTGTGGCAACTTCCGAGATGATTGGGTTTTTTTGGCGGCGGAACAGCAATCCCCCTGCGTGTTCACCAAGGGTATCGATCGTATCGAACTGCCGATTCGTCACGGTGAGGGCAAGTTTTTCACGGACCCGCACACGTTCAGCCAACTGCAAGTCCAACGTCAGATCGTCCTGCGCTACGCCCTGCCCGACGGTGGCGCCGCACAGGGGGTGTTCCCTTACAATCCCAATGGTTCCCTGGACGATGTGGCCGGTATTTGCGATCCCACGGGTCGGGTTTTCGGACTGATGCCCCACCCGGAAGCTTACAACCACTGGACCAATCATCCGGACTGGACACGGTTGAAAGAACAAATCAAACGTGGAAAGTCTCCGGCCCCCCAGGACGTGACCCCTGGCGTACGGATGTTTAAAAATGCAGTCGATTACTTGGTCGGATGAGATAAGGGGAATAGCGGCGGTTGGCAGCAGGGGCGGGTTTCGGGTTCCAGGCGTTCAGAGGTTAAAGAGAAAAGTTTAAAGTGTTAAGTTTAAAGTTTTAAGTGAAGGTATTCTGTCGATTCGATTGAAATGCATAGCATTTGAATGGTTTAATCTACTGCAACAGGAAGGAGATCCGTATGTTTGATTTGACCAGGTTTTCTCTGGAAGGAAAGGTTGCCGTCGTCACCGGTGGCGGCCGTGGTATCGGTCAGGCCATCGCCATGGGGTTTGCCAAGGCCGGCGCCAAGGTGGCCATCACCAGCCGAAAAATCAATGATCTGGAGGATACTGCGGCCCAGATCAAGGCATTCGGGGGCGAGGCCATGCCGATTCAGGCCCATCTGGGAAAAATGGAGGGCATCCAGTCCATGATCGATGCCGTCATGGAGAAGTTCGGCAGAATCGACATCCTGGTCAACAACGCCGGTGCCAGCCCGGCCATGGCCTCGGTGCTGGATTCGGAGGAGCGGCTGTGGGAGACCATCATGAACCTGAACATGAAGGGTCTCTATTTCATCAGCCAGGCCGCCGCTAGGGTCATGAAAAAACAGGGGGGCGGCAAAATCATCAATATCGCCAGTATCGACGGGTTTCACCCGGAACGCACGGTGAGCATCTACTCGATTTCCAAGGCCGGGGTGCGGATGATCACCAAGGCCTTCGCCTCCGAATTGGCCGAGTTCAACATTCAGGTAAACACCATCGCGCCGGGCCCGATTCACACCAAGATGATGGATTCGCACTGGATCAACTTCACGCCCGAAGAGGCGGCCAAGGCCAAGAAGGCTGCCGGTAAATTGGTGCCCATGGGCCGCATCGGCGAACCCGACGACATTGTCGGCGCCGCCGTCTATTTTGCATCCCCCGCGTCCGACTACACAACCGGGACCGAGGTCGTCATCGACGGCGGCGTGCTGCTGGCTCCGCTGCTCAATGCACCGGGCGTGCCCATCTGATCCGGACGGGGAATTCGCCGCATGTCTCTGCCGGTCGATACGCATCGGGATGAATTGTTCAGGTGGGCCGACCAGCTCCCGTCGCCGCTGTGGGACGACGTGGCTGCGCGCCCGAGCGCCCACGCGGCGGCCATGGCGGGCGGCCGTTGGGAAGCGGGCGTGTTCAAAGTTCCGCTGCTGGGATTGACTTACCTTTTGGATCCAAGCTTACGGACCATACACCGGGCCGGTGAACCCGATCACCGGGTGAGCTATCAAAGCGGTGTCGTGCTGCTGACCGCCCTGGCGAAATCCAGGGGTGTGCCGCCCAGCGGCCGCATGGTCACGCCCCTGGAACTGCAGGGCGGTACGCTTTTCTTTACCGGCGCCCACAGCCTGCCGCTTGAACCGCTGGCCCGGCGTTTCGGAAACGCCCCCGAAACATTGGTTCGCCGGGCAGAGCAAATGGGCGGGGAGCCGATCGATGGCGCCGATTGTGCCGTGCGGATCCCTGGATTGCCGTTTGTTCCATTATATGTGTTGCTCTGGACTGCTGATGAGGAGTTCGGTGCCCGAGCCGTGATCGGCATCGACGATCGGGCACTTTTTCATCTGGATCTGGCCGGTGTCTTCGCACTGACCAACGTCATGGTGGGCCACCTGGCCCAAACCCCCTAAACTGGAGGAACAAATGAAAAAAGTGGCTGGCTTCTTGATTCTGGTATCGCTGTACCTCTTCATTCCCCAAGCATTTGCCGAGTTGAAAATCGGAGAAGTTCCCAAGACGGTGACCCTTGCCGACAAATTGGGCGGCCGGTTGGACGGCTCTCCCTGGAGCAGTACGGAGTTGACCGGAAAAGTGTCGGTCATTTTCTATGTGGATCCCGATGAAAAAGATTTGAACAACGCGGCCAGCGAGGCCCTGAAGGCCGAAGGGTTTTCCCTGGAGAAATATCAGTCCTACGGCATTATCAACATGGCCGCCACCTGGCTGCCCAACTTCGCCATCTCCTCCAGCCTTGAAAAAAAGCAGAAAGCTTACCCCAATACCATTTATGTGCGCGACTACAAAAAGGCACTGGTCGACCAGTGGGGCATCGCCGACGATACAAGCGATGTGCTGGTGTTCGATAAAACCGGGAAGCTGGTCTTCAAAAAGGAGGGCTTGCTCAGCGAACAGGAAGTCAAAACACTGGTGGAAACGGTTCGTTCCAACCTGGACAAATGAGGGTGAGCCAGGACTTGCGCCCGAAACCACCCATGATGTCATGTAAAGGAGTTAAAGATATACCATGATCCAGGAAATAGGCCCCGATCTGTTTGTCATCCAAGTGCCTCTGCCCAACAGCCCGCTCAAATATCTCAATTCATACGTGGTGCGCGCCAAAGACCGCCATCTGGTGATCGATACGGGATTGAATCGCAGGGCCTGTTATGACGCCCTGACCGGGGGATTGCACGAGTTGGGCGTTGAGCTCGACAAAACTGATTTTTTCATCACCCATCTGCATGCTGACCATTTCGGGTTGGTGTCGCGGTTGGTGACAGAGTCCAGTCGGGTCTATTTCAACCGGCCGGATGCCGAGATCGTAGAAGCCAAGGGCTGGTGGGAGCCCATGCTCGCCTATGCCGGCCTGCATGGCTTCCCCGATGGGCAATTACGAAAAGCCATCGAGCAACACCCCGGCTACAAACACAGCTCCGAATGGGTCCCTGACATGCGCATGCTCAACGACGGTGATGTGATCGAAGCGGGCAATTATCGATTCGAGTGCGTGCAGACCCCAGGGCACACCGTTGGGCACACCTGCCTCTTTGATCGGGAGAAAAAGATCTTCGTGGCAGGGGATCATATCCTGATCGACATCACACCCAACATTCAGTGCTGGTCGGATGCACACAATCCGCTGGGCAGCTACCTCAAGAGCCTGGACCGTGTCAGGGATCTGGAGATCGACCTGACGCTGCCGGGGCACCGTCGTCTTATCGAAGATCACCGGACGCGTATCGATGAGTTGAAGACCCATCACCAGCATCGCTGCAATGAAATTTTGAACATTCTGGAGACCGAGTTGCTGAGTGCCTACGACGTGGCGGCCCGCATGACCTGGGACATCAAATGCGATTCCTGGGAGGAGTTCCCCATCGCCCAGAAATGGTTTGCCACGGGCGAGGCCATATCCCATCTGAGATACTTGGAGGAACTGGGGCATATCCGGCGCGAGAGCAGCAATGGCCGGGTGTTGTTTACCGTGAGTTGAGTTGAACGTTGTGATGTGTACGCTCATCCCTTGGTGCCGATAAAACGCCAAGGGATGTTTTTTTTAGACAAGGCTGGCAGGGTGATTAAAATCTATGCCATAGGATTTCAGCCGATTGGAAAGCGGTTCGGTAACAACCCAGTCAGAAAGAAAGGAATGTCATCATGACGAAAGAGACTTTTCATATTCCCAAGATATCCTGTGGTCATTGTACCGGCACGATCGAGAGAGAGCTCAAAGAGCTCGACGGCATCAAATCCGTTCAAGGCGACATCCAGGCCAAAACCGTGACGGTTGAATACGAAGCGCCTCTGGATAAAGCGAAGATCCTCGCCACCTTGAAAGAGATCAACTATCCGGCGGCTTGACAGGGTATGGGCCGGCGCAGCGCAGGGTTTTCCGATGTAACTTGTCGGATCATCGCCGTTATGAGACTTTAGCGATGCGTCGCATGGCGCCGTCGATGTAACGCCCCATGTTAAATTTACGCTCAAGACCGGAGCGCGCCATATATCGGATTTGACCATATATGGGGCGCTCCTGCCATGGCCTGTCATGCAAACCGAACAGCCAGCCCACCCCGGCATAGGAGTTGGGGTCGCGGCCATCTAGAAAATATCTGTTGTTGAGCCTGAGCGCAGTGGCAAAGGCGTGTTGGGGCGTGGACTGCCATTGCAGGATCTTTTTCCCCCAGTACATGCGAAGGTAGCCGGGCATGGTGCCGGTGGCGCGCATCTCCTGCATGAATGCATTCCAATAGGGATCGTGGGTTTGGGCGGTCTCCAGGGTTTCGTCGTCATAAATCGGCCGCCTTGCATCCGAAGCGTGATCGGCCAGGGTTCGGCGCGCCCAGGCCGGTAACCCCTCGTAGGCGTCGTAGTGCGGATTGAACCAGACATGGTTGATGGCCAGCTCGCGCCGGACGATCAACTCCTCCAGAAACGCCTCCTTTGTGTCCTCTGGCGCATCGGCCTGCTGGATAGAGAGGGCGACCTGCAGAGGGGAGATCTGGCCGAAGTGCAGATAAGGGCTTAACTGGGAGGTGGCCTGGTTTTCCACCTTGTGGCGGCGATCGGTGTAGCGCGATAAATTTGCTTCGATAAAATTATCGAGAAATATGAGTGCGTTCGAGTATCCACCGTCAAGTAATGGTGTAGCCGGATGAACGCTCCGGTCCACGTCCATGCGGTCGGCCAGTCGGGAAACATCGGTTCGGTCGAAGAGGTCGAGCGAGCTTTTTCTGGGAGGTTTTCCCGGTCCGGCCGGCTTCATGAACTGCGGCAGAAGGCGGTTGATCTTGGGGCGGAAGGTGCGTGCCGCAAAGTCGGCTTTGTTGGAGGCCAGCTCGACCGGCACGATCGCATCGCTCTCCACCTCGATCACCCGGCACGCGGACCGGTCCGCAAGGTCGGCGCGCCAACTGCGCTGATGACGAAGATAGCCGCGGTCGCAAACGATCAGAGCGGCATCGCGTCCGGCGGCCAGCGCCACGTCCGGCGGTGATCCTGCAGCAATGTGCAAAACGATGCCCATTCGGGCCAACTCTTGATCCACCTCGGCCAGACCCTGAATCATGAAGGCGAAGTGACGCCAGTTGGCTTCCGGGTATGCGGACGTCAGGCCAAAGACGACCACCACCGGCAGGCCGAGTGTGTCGGCCTGTTCGATGGCAAAGTCGAGGGCATGATTGCCGTGGACCCGTTGGGATTGCTGCATCCAGTAAAGCACATATCCGCCCTTGGGATTCAGCGGTGCGTCGTTCGATTGGTGAGTTCGCCGTGCATCGACGGCCATATTGGTCAAGTTATTGCTTTCTTATGATTTTTGCAGTGTTTGCGTAAATGGCCGGGCAGCTCGGCGGCGAGTTTTTCGACGGCCAGTTCCTTGGCTTTGGCTTCGATCTCGATGGTAGCTTTCAGATGACCCCACTCGCAGGGAAAATCCATCGGGTCAATGTAATCATGGTGGGGGCGTCCGTCCCCGGCTCCCCAGGCCGATAAGGGGCTCGAGAGATGGAATAGGGGCTCCCTGTCCCAGGTGGCCAATGCCTGTCGGGTGGCCTCGGCGATGCTCAGACCGTCGGGCAGACAGCGGTGATGGTGAACGTCATAGACCAGCGGCACGCCGGCTTCACGACACACCGGCAGCAATTCTCTGGGGGTGAAAGTCCGATCGTCGTTTTCGAGTGTCAGCCGCTTTCGAACCTCCGTCGGCAAGCCTGCTATGGTTTGGGCCAGCCGTGCCAGCGCAGCGGGTTTGTCTCCGTAAGCACCGCCGCCGTGGATGTTGATCACATCGGCATTGACCCATTGGGCCACCTGGGCATGATAGATGAGATCGGCCGTTGATCGTGCCACGACCTCCGGGGAGGGCGAGTTGAGAACGATGAATTGATCGGGATGAAAGGTCGTTCGAATGTCATATTGCCGGCTGAATCTTCCGCATTCTCGAAACACATCCACCACGGCAGGCCCGCCGGGCAGGTCGCTCATTTCGTATCCTACATCGGGATGGGTCTTGAGCGGCAGAATTTGGCTGTTGATGCGAAACGCACCGATCCCGTGCGCCTGGCAAAAGGAGAGGGCCGCCATCAGGGCATGGGCGTTGTGCAGGCAGATGCTCTCGATTTTCTCCAATTGCCGGCCGCGCGGCATGCCCATCAGATGCTTGGCCGTGGTGCGCCTGAAGGTGATGGGCGCATCGCGGAAAATGCAGCAGAGTCCGAATCGCAGCGTCCTAGACATGATTGCGCAGTTTCAAGGCGATGGGATGCGGGTTGAGATAGGTTTGACCGGCGAGATACTCTTGCCCGTACTTGCGCACATAGTGATTGCACAAGGTGATGGGAACGATCAGCGGCACATGACCGGCCCGGTAAGCGCCGATAATGTCGACCATTTCCTGCTTTTCATCGCTGCTGAGCACTTTTTTAAAATATCCCATGATGTGCTGGAGCACATTGCTGTTCTTGGCCACGGTGGTTTTAAGATGCAGGGCCTCCACGAAGAGGTTTTCATAGGCGTCAAAGAGTCCGGCGGGGCGATGCTGTTTGCCCTCGGCCACCAGTTTGCCCAAAGCGCGGTAGTGGTTGGGGCTGTGGGCCAGCAGGAGGAGTTTTTCACGGGTGTGGAAGGCGACCAGGTCGCCGAGTTTATGTCCTGAGGCCAGCAGGCGACGCCACCGTTGCAGGGCGAAGATGTGTTCGATGAAATTTTCACGAAGCAGCGGGTCGTGCAGACGGCCTTCTTCCTCCACCGGGATGCGGGGGAAGTGGTCCATGAAGGCCTTGGCAAACAAACCGCTGCCGGTTTGATAAGGCATTCCCTGGTCGTTGTAGATTTTTACACGAATCATGCCGCTGCTCGGAGAGCCCTTTTTAAATATGAAGCCGCACAGGTTTTCTTTTTCGAGCTCGCTGACGCGTTTGTGGGCCCATTTGAGCATGCGTTCGGTGTGATCGATTTTGCTGCGCGTGGTCATCAGCCGGGGGGCATCCGGCAAACCGGCCAGATGCATGCTCTCCCGTGGCACGGGAAGGCCGCACTCGACTTCCGGGCATACGGGCACGTAGTCGAAATACTGCCCGAGGGTGTCGGTGAGGAAACGATCCAATTTGTGACCCCCGTCATAACGCACCTTGTTTCCCATCAAACAGCTGCTGATGCCGATTCTGATTTTTTCTGTGGACACGTCGGACTTCTCTGGCATGGCAGTTCTCCGTATCATCGATGATGGACAGGAATGTTTGTATTCTTCGACAAAAATATTTAGAAAACCCAAAACCCCAAACGTCTATATGGTTTCATATTAACAGCAATTCGAAGTTCAGCTTGAAAAACATGTTTTCCAGAAGTTTTTTGATAAGAAAATTCGCATCGCAACGGACATGGCAGGCGTGGGTGGGGCAGGTGGCCAGGGCCACTTGACCGCTTGGCGTGTGGCATCGGCCACCTGTTCCATCCACGCCGGGTTTAATGAAAAGCATCGAGTTAGACTATCTGTCAAATGAGCGGCCTTCTTTTATGTGAATCGCAAGTATGTTAGGGTACGCCATATGTCTCATTTCCCAGGGAGGTCAAGATGCTCGATACCATAAAGGAACTGATTCGGCAAAACGATCTGTGCGTCCTGGCGACCATAGGACCCCAAGGACCGCACACCTCCTTGATGGCCTACGCCTCTGCTTCAGACGCCAACCATATCTTTCTGGTCACGCCGAAGGATACCCTCAAGTACGAAAACATGGTCCGCGATCCTCGGGTCAGCCTCATGATCGATTCTCGAGACAGGGCCGCGCGCCAGGAGATACGGGCCTTGACGGTTTCCGGTCATGCGGAGGAAGTGGCAGACCCGGAAACCATCAAAGACCTCCATGACGCATTCACCGTTCGGCATCCGCACTTGAAACGCCTCATCGAACAGCCCGATGTGGCCTGGATCAGTGTGCAGGTCGATTCGTTCCAGCTGCTCAACGGCGTCCACGACGCCCATCACGTCCGGTTGGGATCATAGCGCTCGGAACACCGGCCTTTACGCCTCCTCCTCGCCCGGGCCGATCAGGGGAAGCTCCTTGTCTATTTTGAAAAAAACCAAAAATTTGGGGCCGGCAGATTGCTTCTCGGATGTATATACGCGGCGCTTGAGTGCCGCGAGCCGTTCGGTATCCTGCTCCTCGCTCACTTTGGTCAAAAAGAACCGTTTGCCGCGATATCCGGCGCCTTCCTCCCTGAACAGATAGGCGGCCTTGGGGTTGGATTGCAGGTAGTGGTGGGAGAGGCGATCATTCATGATGAATGCCATGGTGCCGTCTTCCATCACATGCGGGCGGCTGTATACCGCCGAATCCACATTGCCTTGGCCATCCGCGGTGGACAGCACGCCAAAACCTTTGTTGTCTTCGAAGTATTGTTTCAGATCCATGGTATCCTTCTCCTTATTCTCTGAGTTCAAAATGAAATTTTATCGCAAGTGATATCAGCTATGATTAATTTCAAAGGCGGGCGAAAAGTCCGCCTTTAGGGCATCCGGGCGGAAGATCCAGGCGTCCATGCGCAAGCCTTCCGATCGTCCGGATCGAATCGCGCGGGCCGGGTCGTTCGGGCGGCGCCTGCACGCCGTGCAATAGCCTTCAACATACCTTGATAAATCCACACATGAAACGGTGAAAGTGCATACCAGTAAACCAGGCCGCCAAGACCTCTGGGCAGAAATCGCGCGACCATCCGGATTTCGCAGCGATTCTGACCCGATGGTTCCATTTGAATGTCGAGCAATGCCTCGCCGGGCATTTTCATTTCGGCCATCAGCGTCAAGCGGCGGTTCATCTCGAGGTTCAGCACGCGCCAGAAATCGAGGGCGTCTCCAGTGCGCAGTTGTTGCGGATGGCGTCTCCCGCGCCGAAGCCCCACACCCCCGACCAGGCGGTCGAGCAGGCCGCGAAGCCGCCACAGCCCATTGCCGAAGTAGTATCCTTGCGACCCACCGATACCCTCCACGTGTCTCCATGTTTGCTCGCAGGAGGCATCCAGCACCATGCGATAGCCGCAGTTGAGGACCGTGCCGCCGGCATAGGGCGCATCTCCACAGGTCGTCCAGGCCGGGGGTTGAAGCACACCGGCATCGGACCAGCACGTTTCGACCTGTTTTTCCAGGATGCGGTCAAGAGCGGTGCGTATGGCCTGTCGGCAGGGGATCAGCTTCTCTTCGACGACTCCGCGAATCTGATCGTCGGCGCAGGTCGTAGGAACGCTCAATCCTTCGGTTAACGGCAGGGCGATGGATGACGGCACCGGGGTCACCAGGTGAATCCACCTCGCGCTGAGGGTTGGCGTCAGCACCGGCACAGGTATAACCCGGCGACGAGGCAATCCAGCCTCCTCGGCGTAGAGTTGAATCAGTGTTTCATAGTTGACGATGTCCGGTCCGCCGATATCGAAGGTTTTCCCCATGGCGCCATCGTTGCCCAGACACCCGATCAGGTATCCCAACACATTGTCGATCGCAATCGGCTGGGTGGGTGTGCGCACCCAACGCGGGGTAATCATGACCGGCAACCGCTCCACCAGGTAACGCAGGATTTCGAATGACGCGCTGCCGGACCCGATGATCATGGCTGCCCGCAGAACGGTGGTGGGTACCGAACCCGATTGGAGAATGTCACCGACCTCATGTCTGGATTTCAGATGACGGCTGATGGCGTGATGATGGCCATCGCCCAGGCCACCCAGGTAGATGACCTGTTTGAGGTTCGCCGCTTCTGCGGCTGCACGCATGTTCAGCGCACCTCGTCGGTCGGCTTCCGCATATCGGCCCTTTTGGGCCACCATGGAGTGAACCAGGTAGTAAGCCGCATCACAGCCTCGGGCGGCGTCATACAAGGCTCGCACATCCAGGACATCGCCCTCTGCCAGCTCCGCATTGGGATGCGACGCCCAGGCCCGGCAGGCCATCTTTTCCAAAGAACGGCCGAAGGCGCGGACACGATACCCCCGGGCCAGCAACCGCGGAATCAGGCGCCCTCCGATATAGCCGGTGGCGCCCGTCACCAGTATGCGATTCACCTCAACCATTGGTCCAACCCTTCGTCAAACATTGAGTCATATCTTCTCGCCCCAAACGGCATACACCGGGTCCGCGTAGGGCAGTTGCATATAATATTTATCTTGAACGGGCCGGCCAAGTCCCCTGAGCGAATAGGTCTGCAATTTTTGAAATTTTCCGGATCTTCGGAAATACTCCAGGACCAGTCCCATGCGTTCGAATTCGTGCAGCTCTTTCCATATCGCCACGGCCTTGGGCTCGAACCAACGGTTGGAAAAGGTGACGACAAACGGGCCCCCCGGACGCAGCACACGGGCCACCTCGGAGAAAATCGAAATCGGATCGATCAAGTATTCCACAGAAGCCGTGCATACGACCGCATCGAAATGGTTTTCCGGGAAGTCGAGTCCAAGGTCCTGGTTCAAGTCTTGCACCCTGCGATCGGTGAGCCGTTCGTTTTTTTCGAGCTCATATGCGTTCAGTCCCAGGCCGGCCAAATGGGACAACCGTACGGAAGAGGGCAAATGGGAATCCCAGCTGCCCATCAGATCGAGGACGTTCATACCGTCTTTGATGAAACGGCCATATAGATCTTGGATCACGCCCAGTGCCGCATCGTCCAGATGCTGTACCAGGCGAGGTTTGGCGTAGAACTCTTGATCCGCGCTTTCATCCTGGCGGGCGAAGGGGTTTCCCTCGAAAAAGTCGGTGGGCCGGCCCATCCAAGGGGCCTGCATGCCGACCCCATCGCAAATGGTTTCGATCCAATCCCGCATGCCGCCGCCGCGTTCCTCGAACTTTGGGCTGACCGATCCTACCGATACGTTCAACGACACCGGCCGCTCGGACAACGGGTGCCCCAGGTCGCCCTGGAGGCTTATGTCATTGACATCCACACATCTGAACGGCTGTCTGTTGGCGCTGAAAACTCCCGCAACGTCTCGGAGCAGGCCCTTGGGATAGAATCTGCCGAACAGCGGCCTCAGATCGGGTTTTCCGATAAGAACCGGGTCGAATTGGAGCCGTTTGAAGGTTTGGACCGAGCGGGACTGACCATTACGGAACAACTCCTGGGGCGAAAAATCGATGGACAACTGGTCCCCGGCCTGCTTGTTTTCCAGGCTTGTTCTCAACCTGCGGGGAAACAGGTCTCTCCAGAAATTCACGCCGCGTGCGGCATAGGCGTCTGTATGGCGCGCCAGTTCACTGGTCCATCCCACCTGGAAAAAAATATCTGCAACATTGTTGATGTTAATGTGATTCATTTCCGACCTCCTTTTTCAACTCATAGTAGATCATCGGAGACCAATCACAACACGGGCACTTCAAGAGCTGATTGGTAGGTCTATCCTGCCATTATATTGCATTTTGAAATTGGACCTATCCGATCGACATAAGATAAGAACGCAGGTTCGTGCTGCTGTTCTTGATACCGAATTTGTGGCGCAGGTTTTTGCGATGAAAATGGACGGTGGTCTCGGACACCGATAGGATTTCGGCGATCTCTTTGCTGCTGCGACCGTCTTTGACCAAGGTAGCGACTTGCAACTCCTGGGGCGTGAGTAAAATGTTGATGTTGGTCAGGCGCTGCATGAGGGGGGAAATAATATCGCTCAAATGAGCGTCGATGATCTCCACGGCCGTTTTGTCCTTGGGTCGCAGCGGCGCGCGCTTGAGCTTTTCGACATAGGGCAGGACCAGGTTTTTGATATTGGACAGGACCTTTTGCTCGAGGTCGGCCCTGTCGTTTTCCCGCTGTTTGAGAAGGACCTTGAGCGCAATGTTCGCCTCTTCCAGGTGCTGTTTCTGTTCTTCCACGGCCACTTTGCTCTCTTTCAGGGCCTCTTCAGTCAGTTTCAGTTGGGTGATCTCCTCGTGGCTGACCACGACGCGCATCGGACCATCACCTTCCATGCGGATGGCGCGCATGTAGAACCAATGGCGTTCGGCGGGACCATGACACGGATAATCATGCAAAAACTCGGATACCTCGCCGGCGATGACCTGGCGAATGCCTTCCGCCACCGTGTGGGCATCTTCGGCCCCTTCACCTTCGGCCGAGTCGCAAACTTTCAAATAATTGGTGCCGATGAAATGGTTGGCGTGATCGGCGAGCGTGCCGCCCCCGAACGCCTGCCACGCGCGGTTGGTTTCCAGGATGGTGCCTTGGTCATCGAGGATGGCGATATGGGCGGAGAGCGAGTTGAGAACGGCTTTGCCCAAATCGTCACTGAAGGTGCAGGGTTGATGGTCGTTCACAAAACGGTTTATGCTCTTTTTCATAGGGATCTCCCCAAATGATGTCTGGCGTAACGGCGTTGCAGCGGCTCCCGAACGGGACCAGGGCGAGATTGAATCCGATGGGGCCGGCAGATGGGGTCCGGTTCGACCTTGCCGGCAAGCCGCGTTTGCGTTAAACAATACCATTTTGGTCGCAATAGGCAAGCCCTTGCACAGGAGCATGTATGATTCTGCCATACAAAGGAAAGATGCCGATCATCGGCAAGAACGTGTTTATCGCCCCGACCGCCGTGATCATCGGTGACGTCATCATCGAAGACGATGCCAGCATATGGTTCGGCGCGGTCGTCCGCGGCGATCGGGACAACATCACCGTCGGCTCCGGCAGCAATGTTCAGGACAACTGCACCTTGCACGTAGACAGCAACCACCCGTTGCGGATCGGGTCTCAGACCACTATCGGTCACAATGCCGTCATCCATGGCTGTACGATTGCGGATCGGGTCCTGATCGGCATCGGCGCTGTCGTTTTGAACGATGCGCTGATCCATGAAGGCAGCGTTGTGGCGGCCGGCAGTGTCGTGCCCGAGGGAATGGTGGTGGGCCCTCTGGAATTGGCCGCGGGCGTGCCGGCCAAGATCAAGAAGCGGTACGATCAGGGCCGGGCCCAGACCCATGTGCGAGAGGCGGGTATCTATCTCGAACTCTCCTCGGACTACACGGGCGGCATGGAGTAGTTTGTCTTTCCTGGGCTCTTCCCGTTGATGGATTCGTAAATCGTCGCGGCCGGACGGCGCCGTAAGAAGTTCAAGATCAAGGCGCGCGAAATTCCGTGTCCTGAGGCGTACTCGTCGTACGCCGCAAGGACCACGGGATGAGCGCAACGCAGATATTGGGCTTCTTACGGTGCCGTCAGCTTTATGAACTCACGGATTGCCCGCATGTAGACCGCCATCCCACGGAAGAAGATGTCGTTGTGGTTGGCATCTTCGATCTGGATCAACCGCTTTTGAGCCGCCTGGCTGGCATCGTAAAGCGCCTGCCCGTCGCTGAATGGGATGATATGATCGTATTCGGCATGAATGACGAGGGTGGGACCGACGAATTTCGTGATCTTATCCACCTGACCGAAGCCATCCTCCTCACTGAATTCGATACGATCCACATCGACTCCCAGCAGGCGCAACAGCGGCGCTGCATAGGCGAAGCCACTCTCGATGATCAGGCCGTCGATATTTTTTTCGGGGTCAGCCGCCAGTTCCAGGGCGGACGCACTGCCCAGGGAGCGGCCCATGACCACCAGTGGGCCCTGGTAGCCATTTTTCGTCAGCCAGTCCCGCACGTAGTCGAACACCAGGTGGCAATCGGCCATCATTGCGCTGATCGTCGGGTATCCGGTGGATCGGCCGTAACCGCGGTAGTCGGCCACGATAAAGTTGATCCCCATCTGGGTGTACATGGGCGCCAGGTCATCGTAATCCGCCACGATCTCCCCGTTGCCGTGAAAAAAGAGGATCGTGGCGCCCGATCGCTCGCACAGGTGGAACCGTGATCCGATGGCAACCTCCCGGGCGACCGGAATGAGGTGGTCCTGGCCTTGGGCGCGCCGGTCAATCCCTGGCGGTTCGGGCCTCGGATGAAAAATGGCGCGCAGGATTTCGGGGCGGTCGAGTGCGGTATACGCATGGCGATTCGCTGCGGTCATTTCTTTCTTCTCCTCAATTCGACGGGTAAACGCTTGCCAAAGGCCAGGAGGTTATTGACGTAGTAGCTTTCCTGGGGGGTGAAGGCGTAGATCCTGACTTTTTCAGCAACTTCGGGAACGGCATCTGCCGATTCCGATTTCGAGGGGCGCAGGAACGGCGCCGCAAACGGGAATCGGGCCAGAAACCGCCCGATACTTTTCAGTTGATCGGTTCGTTTGCTGATTTCACGAAGATATCCGCTCATCTGCAAGCCCTGGATTTCCTGCCATTGGTCACTGTCTGCGAAAATGGCCGCAGCAACGAGGTCGTTTGGTTGTGTCTGCCGGACATGACGTGCGTTGGGGCTTGAAAAAAAACAGAAAGAGGGATCGATGTAGACATAATAGACAGGCGCTGCCCAGGGGCCTTGATGATCCTGGGTGGCCAGCACCATGGTGCGCCTGGAATCGATCAGTGCACAGGCATGGCGGTGAAGGATTTCGGGAGCAAGCGGGTCATCGGAGGGCCCTTGCAATGGGTTTTGGTTATTCATGATCACGGCATCCAGCTGGGGGGTGGATGCGACCAGTGATATCGCGCGTTAAGCCGTCACCCCCCTTGGGTTTCCCTGGTCATCCAGGTTGAGACGTGCTTTGAAAAATTCGGTTTCTTCTTCTATGGACAACCCTTCGAGTTCTTTTAATGCTTCGCGGATTTCCTTGGAGCCGCGCTCATAGACCTGCCAAACCACACTGAAATCGTTGCGCACATCCCGCAACGAAAACTTACCCTCCGTATTGCGCAGATAACGGATCACCGCTTCCCGCACCACTTCCCAGTTGTCTTTTCGGGTTTGGTTGAAAAGGGCGGTCAAGCTGCTGGTGTTCTTCAGTGCTTTCTTGAGGAAGCGTTTGTAGAAAAAGCGGCGCAGGGAAAGGGCCCATGCCAACAAGCCCGCGATAACGGCACCTCCGGCGATGACGCTTTTTATGATCAGGTCGGTTCCCGCCAGGGGCGGCGCCGTCATGGTGATCATAAAAACGGCGCCGCCCAGTGCAAGGCAGCACAGGAAGGCAACCAGGAAATTTTTGAAACCGAATTTGCGGGCCCGTTTGCGATAGCTGATGAGGGCTTCGAGAAAATGGGCCAATCGTTCGCCATGGGTTTCGACGAAGGCGGCCAGGTTGTCCAGTCGGTAGCGTGGCGCTTGCAGCACCGCCAATTTGAGCACATCGCGCTGATTTTCAAGGTAGCGCAAGTAGCTCATCTCCTGATCTTTTGATATCTCCCTGCTTTTTTTCAGTGAGTAGCTCAAATGGATCATGGGGATATCTTTGCGCCCGGTAATTTGGGAAAGGTTCCAACATAAGGTCCCGTAGACGCGCAAAAGGTCGATCATGGAGGCGCACTCGTCGATCCGGTTGAGAACAAACAGTACCCGGTCCTCAAAGGTTCTGGATGGCAAGGTTTCACGCAGGCTGGTGTGAATCTCGCGCACGGTACCGGCCTTGTGGGGATCGAAGAGAACGAGGACCAGGTCGGCGATTTGAGCCAGATCTCCGATGACCTCCTGGTAGTTGTACCCGCGGTCCCTTTCGGTGATGCTGTCGAGCATGCCCGGGGTGTCGATGAGGGCCAGATTCTTAAGGAAAGGCGAATTGACTTTTTTCAGGCGGAAATGGGCCGCAAACCGCTGGCCGTGCTTTTTTAACGTTTCGAAGGGGTATTCGCTGTCGTTGAGCAAAAATTTGCCATCCCGTGATTCGGTCACCTTGATCGGTTCGTTGGGTGGCAGCGAGTCGTCATAGGTGATGATCGTGAACGAGTCGTCGGTGGGCGCCTGACCGGTAGCCTGGATTTCGGCCCCGAGAAATTCATTGATCAGGGTGGATTTGCCCGACGAATACCCGCCTAAAACCAGGACCTGGGGACGCCACTTGATGGTGGTTTCCAGGGGAACATCGCTGTAACCGTAGCGAATGGCCACGGGCGTCAGTTGCTCGGCGACCATCTCCAGCATCTCGGTGCGAAGGGCTTTAATGTAATTGTCTCGATACATGTATGGCTCCAGATGGTTCGCCGTCGATTTCCGCTTTGACCGATGCGTGTTCAATATCCATCCAATTCTCCTTGTTTCAGGATCGTTGGCATTCAGGGGTTGGCCTTAAAATGTATATATGAAATTCAACGAATTAAATCAATGAATTAAATATGGGGCCGGTGTGAGGGGTGCCTCGCCTTCAGAAAAGGCGTTTGCGTCATGGGCGCGGGTGGGACGCTTCCCTTGGCAGAAAGTCAAAACTAATTGTAAATATTAAAAAACTTAATCGTAGAGTTCAGCCATAATGATCAGAAAGGGTCTCAACAACCACATCCGCAGGAACACCCGCCGCCGCAACCGCCGGTCATCTGGGCCATGGCCTTGACCACTTCGCGTCCCTCGGGTGTCGTCACGGAAACGACAGAGGCATGGAGGTCAAAGGGCGGCGTGATTCCGATGGCTTGATGCAACATGCAATTCAGGTGACCGAAAAGGGCTTCGGCGTTGCCCTGGGCCACGGGCATGGTGACGGTTTCACCAACTGTTTTTTCGATCAGCTGGTGTTCAAACGGTAACAGTCCGGACGATCCAATACCGCAAATAAAAGTAAAGTCCGTTTCGGCGGGTTGCAGGCCGGAATTGCCGCCCCGGGGCACTGCCTGAACGTGGAGCGTTATTTTATCGAGCGGGGCGATGGGTTTGCTGGGTGTAGACATGTCGACTTCCTCCCTGGATTTTGACAATCGTTATGGAATTCTATCATAACGCATGTTTTCCATGATGCAATCAAGCGTTGGCGGGCAGGAAGATATGTACCACCGTTCCGTGGTTGATTTCCGAGTCGACGTAGACATAGCCGCCATGATTTTTGATGATGCCGTAAACCGCGGCCATGCCCATGCCGCGGCCCAGGAATTTGGTGGTGAAGAAAGGTTCGAATATCCGGGAGCTGGTCTCTTCGGTCATGCCGATGCCATCGTCGGCCACGCACAGTCCTGCATATTCACCGGAGGGCAAACCTTCGAACGCCGATGCATCGTATGCATCCATATGGCATCGAAAGGTATGAATTCGAATGCGACCGCCGTTTTGCACCGCTTCAGCAGAATTGCTGAGGATCGCCTGGAGGACCATACGAAGCTGGACGGCATCGCCTTCGATGTCGGGCGTATTCGGTGCAAACAGGGTTTCGATCTGTATGTTTTTGTCCTTGGGTGCGTCGAGCACCAGAAGTGTTTCTTTCGTCAGTGCCGAGAGCTGTTGACGCCGCGCCTGGTATTTGCCGCCGCGGGCATAGGCCAGGAGTTGTCGCGTCAATCCGGTCATGGTCTCTACGGAGTGAAACATGGTCTGGCAATATCTTGTGACCTCCGGGTGGTCTGGAAAGCAGAGCTTGAGAAGATCGATGCTGCCGGTAATGCTTGCGAGCGCGTTATTGAATTTGTGGGCAATGCCGGCCGCCAGAACGCCGATGGCTTCCATTTTTTGAATCTGTCCGAGGGTGGCTTCGATTTTTTTGCGGGAGGAGATATCTCTCAGAAAGTTCAGGGTAGCGGGTTTCTCCCGCCATTCGATCGCCACGGCGTTGATTTCAACCCAGCAAGTGGCGCCATTGGCTGTTACCAGACGAAATGCGTAGGTATTGGGGACGCTGCCACCCTCTATACGTCGACGGTAGTGATGGTAGACCATGTCGGCATCATCGGGGTGCACCAGGGTTATGAATTCGCGTCCCAGCAATTGCTCGCCGCTGTATCCGCTCAGTTTGGTCAGTGCGGGATTCGGGAACAGGATGCGATCCTCCTGGGATATATAGATCGCTTCATTGGCGTTTTCAAACAGGAGTCGGTACTTGTATTCCGACTCCCGCAATGAAAGTTCTGTTTTCAGGCGTTCGGCAATTTCTTCCCTGAGCCGCCGATTGACCACGATCAGCTCTTCCGTCCGCTCCTGCACCAATGTTTCCATATGATGCCGGTGGCGTTCCAGTTCGGAGCGGGCGTTTTCGTGATCGATAATGATGGCCAGCCTTCTGGCCACTTCTTCTGTCAATTCGCGGGCATTATCGTAAAAGGTGGCCGTGTCCACGGATGGTTTCTCACAAAGGCCCAGATCGAGTTTCCCCGAAACCTGTTGCCCCAGGACGATGGGGCTCGAAAAGCTGAAAGAACAATCCGATGGCGTTTCGTTTCCGAATGCGCGCCCCTCATAGGTGATACGCGCTCGGGCTGACCCTCCCCCGAAACCGACCTCTTCCAACAGATGGATCGTTTTTCGGAAAATATCCGGCAAGGAAAGGGTGCTTTTTTCCCTTAGGCGGTTTATGGCGTAAAGGCAGCTCAGGGCCTGCACCCGTTGCTGCAATTCCGATGACTGTTGCTTTAAGGCTGCTTCGGAGGCGAGAATTTTCTTGCGCATCATCAAGACCAGCAACGAGACCACGACAAACATGACGGCTCTGAAATAGTCATTGGGGCCTGCCATATCGGGTCTTAATGCCCAGTGGCACACCGTCAGCATGAGTCCCAGGTAAATGGCGATGCTCAATCCCTTGCGACCCCACCATAAAGCGCCAAGAATCACAGGAATGTAAAAAAGATGGGTAAAGACCAATCCGCTCTGCAGTACCGCGTGGAAATAGATAGTCAGGGAGGTGGCCAGCGTCAACATGCCTGCCATGGACAACAGCTTGATACGTTCGGTAGGGTTCATAGACGCAAGGCTCATCGGTTTTTCGATAACATCCAAATCTTCAAAATGATCTGAGCAAACTCGATGCCTGTTTTTGAATTTTGAAAATATTGATTAACTACCAGAAATAAAAGTAAAAAATATTGAATGGCGAGAAGGCTTCAAAAAGGCGCAAACATATCCCTGTCAATAAATTTTACAGAATGTAAACGATAAGTTAAGTGAATCCTTGACTTATGTGGCGATGAATACACCGTGATCCACTTTTAGGCGTTCGCGCATGCGCTCCATAATGATACGCATCGGGTCCGTGTCGGTATGGTTGTCGACCTTATCGAAACAATCCATCAGCAATCGGTCATTGCCTCTCCACAAACCAAAGTCGTGTTGCAGGTGAGGGATCAGTTGTCTGCACAGTTGGTCGAACGCCTCATCGCTCATGTGGCCCATGGTCTCCATCTGCTGGGTCGTCAAATCGGATATCAATATGTCGACAGCCTCCTCGACAGTCCTTGGCAGTCTGAATCTTTGAAAACGGTCAATCATTCCCAGTTCTAATGCTCCTTTTGATCACGTTCTTTCATGCGGTTGCATCGATCCTTCACTTGGAAAGAATCGTTAACTAGTGCCCATCCACAAATGGCCGATTTGCCCCATATCTGCGTTCTGCTCAAAATTTTATCCTCGGAATATCAACTATATGCCTGCGGTAAAATTTCTCGCACGCCTTGATCTCAACCAAATTTGCCTATTCGTGGACGGACACTAAATAGACAATGCAACACACATGCCCACTTTGTGCATTTTTTGAAGAAATTTTCAAGCCCCGCTGAAGAAACGATGACGTGTACTTAAACCCTTCACAGGGCGGATATGGTCCGGTGAGCGATCCCGAAGGACTTTCAATATTGAAAGAAAACAGGACATTTTTGAAAGATGTGCTATCAAAACGATAGAGGCGTGGGTACAGATTTCGTTTTATCTGTTGCGCGGGCTATGATATTTGATGCACCCGGCTTTTGACCAAACCATCGCGAGTTGGAACCGTATAAGAAGGAGTAACCTCACGTGAAAGCATCACAGCTGCGCAAAGGCAATGTCGTCAGCATTAATGGCGTTGCCTGCCAAGTGCGCGATATCGATATGCAAACGCCTTCCGCTCGGGGCGCCAACACACTTTACCGGGTTCGTTTCACCACGATTCCCGGTGGCCAGAATCTTGAGCAGACGTATAAGAGCAACGATGTGCTGGAAGAGTTGGCACTCGAAAGGCGGCCGATGACCTATCTCTATTCGGACCAGGAAACCTTTCATTTCATGGATGCGGAAAACTATGAGCAGTACAGCCTCCATGTGGACCAACTGGAAGAGCAGAAGGACTGGTTGCTGGATAATATGGAAGGGTTGACCGCATTGATGCTCGAAGGGCAGTTGGCCGCCATCGAGCTTCCGGCTTCGGTGGAATTTGAAATCATGGAGACCGCACCGGTCATCAAGGGGGCAACGGCCACCAACCGCAACAAACCTGCTACCCTGTCCAATGGCCGGGTGGTGCTGGTGCCCGAATATATGGCTCCCGGCGACCGGGTCCGCATTAACACGGAAACGGGTAAGTTTATGAGCCGTGTCCGTTAGTGCCCATCCACAAATGGCCAATTGACCCGATATCCGCGTTGCGCGAAAAATTTAATCCTTTGTATACGCTCGGTTTTCAGATGCCGAAGTAGCTGCGCAAACGCTCCTGCCTGAAGTGGTGTTCGATGCGTCTTTTCATTTGGTCGCGCAGGGCGCACGACTTGAATTGAATCACCTTGCGGCCATAGCGGATGTTTTTTTCAATGAGGTCCGGGCAGTTGCCGATATTCGAGCGCAGCTTGAGACTGTTTGTGGTCACTTTGCGCAAGAATGTGATCTCTTTTCCGGCCACCTGGTTGCGTTTGCTCTTGATGGCATCCAGAAAGTCCTGCCGCGTTCGGGCGCATTTCGCGTAGCTCACCGCTCGTCCCATATGGTTTAAGGCGTGCCCGTCACTGCCGCCCACCATGGCTTTGTCGAGATTGAATCCCAAAACCGTGCATTTTAGGTTCCAGCGATTCAGGTTGTTGGCATTGATCGATTCGACGCCGTCACCCTGGGCCAGCAGGTGTTGCAGCTCACCTGGCGAGAATTGCACGTTGCACACGCCGGTGTACATGGCGCAGTATGGGTGGGCGAAAATAACGACACATCGGTAACGGCGGCTTTTCTCTAAGGCCTGGGCCATAGTGAGACTTAGGGAACTCATGACCCCGGCGCCCATGTGGGGCACCACCTCGCGCTCGTAAAATCGAATCAACTCCGCCGTCTCGTAAAAATAGACGAGCAAATGCGATCCTTCGGCAACCGTCAATTCGATGCCGGGGATCGAAAAAATATCATCGTATTGATCGATTTCCAGCGCACCCCGAATCTCATTGTGATCGGTGATGGCGATGCCGATACCCAATTTGCGCACTTTGGCGGCAATCTTGTCAATACGATTCAGTCCGTCGGAATAGGTCGAGTGGAAATGAAGATCCACTACGGTATGCGTTTGATTCAGGCTTTCAAGATCAGGTTTTTCAAATCGAACACGATCACTGATGGACATTAAAGGCTCCTTCTGGAGTGGACTCAGACTGCGCTGGCGCAGGGTAATGCAAAAGCTCTGCCGTCAGTGCGCAACCAATTAAACTAATCGGCCGCCACAGGTTTGTCAATGATCCGTTTGGCGGCGGAGATGTTGCAGGAAGACGATCCATTGCAGAATCGTCAAGAATATGCCGATGGTGCACCTTGACTCAAAGAGGCGGTCATCTCTGGCCGACCACGCAATTTTTTCCCTTGCGTTTCGCTTCGTACAGAGCCTTGTCCGCACGGGCGACCAGCTTTTCGGGCGTGTCGCCTTTTTTAAACTGGGTCATGCCGATGCTGACCGTCATGCTCAAATAATCATCTTTTTGGACCTCACTGGTGGCATACCGCACTGCAGCGACACTGGTACAAATGGAGCGAGCTTTTTTGAGCGCGTTCCGAAAGGTGGTCCCTTCAAGAATAATGGTGAATTCTTCGCCACCGTAACGCGCCAGAAAATCATCACCCCGTATGGCTCCATGGCATTTTTGGGCCAGCGCCACCAGCACCCTGTCTCCGATGAGATGACCATATTTGTCATTGATCTGCTTAAAGTTGTCAATGTCGACCATCATCAGGCTGAAGTCCGCATGAACCATACGGTTGCGATCGATTCTCTCCGCAAGAAAGTGATCCAGGGCATGGCGATTGTATACTCCGGTCAGACCGTCTGTCATGGATTTCTTTTTGGCGGCTTCCAATTCGGCTTGCAGGGTATGGACTTGATTGGCCAGGGATTGAATCTGGCGCTTTTCCTGGTCCTGCTTGAGTTCGACCATTTCCCACATTTGCTCGACCTCGACTTTGAGGGCGTTTTTGATCTTTTTGATGTCATCGAGCCCGCTGATCTCAATCATCTTTTCGCCCTGGTCGTGAATGCGGCGATAGAATTCGAGGTTTTCCACGTTCAGGTTGGCCATGGCCTTGGTGAGCAGATCGATGATGTCGCGGAGCTCTTTCTCTTTGTCATGGACATAGCTGCGCTGACGCTCGATGAATGCGAGGATTCGCTCCTTTTGGCGTTCGAAATGCATTTCGATGCGCTTCGACCGTTCCTCGGATTGAAACAGGTCGTTTAACTCCTGGACCTCTTTCTTGTACCGTTCTGCATTGATCTCTTTGATGTCGAGGGCAAAGGCCTTTAAAAAATGCAAGAGTACATCGACGCTGCGGAACAACATGTCAGCGCGTTCTTTAATTTCCGTCGCCGTCTGAATCAGGGCGTCGGAGTTGTCTTCCGGCAAAGGTTTATCCCCGCGTTTGAGAAGTTTGATCATGGCACAATACCCGTTTTCGAAAATGGTTAGTCAAGCCGCATCGGCTCATAGGTACTATCGCCCCCTTTTGCCGGAACTTTACGATCGTCGAGGGATATTTATGGATTCTGTCTCAAGGCGTAATGGGATGGCAAGCCTCCGTATTATATATCAAAAGCGAATTGGATCGGGCGATAGATGGTATTGCGCTATGGTACAGCCATGGGGTATATTAGGACGCTATGATGCGCCAGGCTATTCTTTCACCAGGCTATTCTTTCAATACATGAGTGTGCCACGTAGCGTGGCAAAAGGATTGGAAAACTGAATGAACCCTGATCTGTCTGTCGATATTGGTCGGTTGAGACTCAAAAATCCGGTCATGACCGCTTCCGGCACCTTCGGGTATGCCAAAGAGTTCGAGTCCCTGCTGTCCCTGGATCGACTGGGCGCCGTTGTGGTCAAAGGATTGTCGCTCGCACCTTCGAAAGGCAATCCGCCCCCGCGCATCGTGGAAACCGCCTGCGGGATGCTCAATGCCATCGGTCTTGAAAATGTGGGCGTCGATGCCTTTATCAGTGAAAAATTGCCATACCTGGCAAAACTCGAAGCGCCGGTTCTTGCCAATATTTATGGTACCGACATCGAATCCTATGCCGAACTGGCGGCCAGGCTGGACGGCATTGAAGGAGTTTCCGGAATCGAGGTCAACATATCGTGCCCGAACGTCAAACAGGGAGGGGTGGCCTTCGGTGCCGACGCCCGCACCGCCCAAAAAGTCGCTCAAGCGGTGCGGCGCCGTTACCAGGGGCCGCTGATCGTCAAGCTTTCTCCCAACGTCACCGACATCACCCCGATCGCGCGCAGCGTCGTAGATGGGGGCGCAGACGCGGTTTCACTGATCAATACCCTCACCGGAATGGCCGTTGACATCCATACCCGCCGCCCCAGACTGGCCAACATCACCGGTGGTCTTTCAGGTCCGGCCATCAAACCGGTGGCGCTGCGCATGGTCTGGCAGGTCGCCCAGGCGGTCGATGTGCCCGTAATCGGCATCGGCGGCATCATGAACGCCGAAGATGCCTTGGAGTTTATCATCGCCGGCGCCAGTGCGGTGCAGGTCGGTACCGCCAATTTCGTGAACCCGCGTTGCACCATGGAGATCATCGACGGCATCGAAGACTATCTGCGCGAAAAGGGTATCGCCTCGGTGAGGGAGCTTATCGGCAGCATCGAGATCCAGCGATTTTAACTGAATGCTATTCATTAAACCTTGTCCGGGTGGGACAGGTGGCCGATGCCACACCTATCCTTCGTCGCCTTCCAGCACGGCCTTGAACGTCTCGCCGATTTCGGCATGGATCACCAGGTCTGCATAGCGATCCAATTCTGTGGGATCGCGGTTGATGATCACCAATCTTGCGCCATTGCGCTTGGCTAAAAGAGGGAATCCGGCCGCCGGATAGACGACCAGGGACGAGCCGACGGCAATGAACAGGTCGCATGCCAGGGCGTGTTCTTCGGCCAGCTTCATCTCACGCACGGGCATCGATTGGCCGAATGAGATGGTGGCGGTCTTGATGATCCCGCCGCAAGCGTCGCAATGCGGCAGGGTTTCGTCCGGAAGGAAAATGCTGCGGATGTGGTCCAGTTCATATCGTTTGCCGCAGTCGAGACAGACGGCGTAGGTGCTGTTGCCGTGCAGTTCGATGACCGCCTCATCCGGGATGCCCGAGGCCTGATGCAGGCCGTCGATATTCTGGGTGATCACGCTGGTGAGCTTGCCCAATCGGAAGAGTTGGGCGATGGCGAGGTGTCCGGGGTTGGGCCTGGCGTCGGCGATCAGACGTTCCGTGGCGAATTTCATGCGCCAAGACGCTCTTCGCTGCGCTTCATCGGCCATGAAATCCCGGAAGTCGATAGGCTTGTATTGCGTCCAGATGCCCCCCTTGCTCCTGAAATCGGGAATTCCCGATTCGGTGCTGATGCCGGCGCCGGTGAACACGACCAATTGCCGGCTTTCATCTATCATGGTTCTCAACCCGGCCAGTTTTTCTTTTCCTGTTTTCATAAAAATCGCTCAACTTTCCTAGTTAATAGCCAATACTGATAAGCATCATAGCGGGTGATATCATCGAACTCAAGGGGTGGGGTATGGCATTCATTAAGAATTTGAAAATCCGGTTCAAGTTGTTGGCCGGCTTCGGCATCATGGTCGTGTTCATGGCGGTGATCGGCTACACCGGTTACCGCAGCGTTCGAGGGGTTCAAACCGATTTAAAAGCGATTTACGGGATTCAAATGCCGAGTATCGACTTTTTGATCGAAGCGGATCGCGATTTACAGCAGTTGCTGGTGGCCGAGCGTTCCATGATCTTCACCGATCCAAAATCTGAGCTCTTCAAGCAGTTTGTCGAAGAATACGATACCAACCTGAATCAGTCGGATTCGCGTTGGAACAAATATGCGGCCCTTGCCCAGACCGCAGAGGAGAAGGCGCTGTTTCCGGTTTACGATGAAGCCAGAAAAAAGTGGCAGCTGGAGTCCCGCAAGGTGGTTGACTTGGCTCGAAAGGGGACCGCTGAGTCGGTTCAGCAGGCCCAGGCGTTGACCCTTGGAAAGGCAAAAGAACATTTCGAGACGATGCGGAATCAACTGGACAAACTGACCGAAATCAATCTGGCCCTGGCCGAAAAGGCCAGCGCGAATGCCCAAAGCATGTACACCTCCGCCGTGACCATACTGCTATTGGTCGTGGCCTTGGGCGTGGCCGTCGGCGTGCTGCTGGCATGGTCCATTGCGCGCATGATCACGCGTCCGGTCAATGCCATGGTATTCGGTCTGAAAGATATCGCCCAGGGCGAAGGTGATCTGACCAAGCGCCTGGACGATGTCTCAAAAGACGAGTTGGGGGATCTGGCCGGTTGGTTCAACACCTTTATGGACAAGCTGCAGGGAATGATCAAGGAGATGGCCGGGAACGCGGCCACCCTGGACAACGCCTCAGGCACCCTGGCTGAATTGTCCAAGCACATGTCGACCAGTGCCGAGGATATGTCCGGCAAGTCGAATGCCGTCGCGGCAGCGGTCGAAGAGATGAGTGCCAACATTAACAATGTGGCGGCGGCCATGGAACAGTCGAGCACCAATGCCGGTGTCGTGGCGGCTTCAGCCGAGGAGATGAGCTCCACGATTAACGAAATCGCCCAAAATGCCGAGAAAGCCCGAAAAATTTCCGATGGCGCCGTGAATACCGCAGTGTCCTCCTCCGAGCAGATGGATGCCCTGGGGCAAGCCGCCGCTGGCGTCGGCAAAGTGGTCGAGACCATTACCGACATTTCCGAACAGGTCAACCTGCTGGCATTGAACGCCACGATAGAGGCGGCGCGCGCCGGCGAAGCGGGCAAGGGCTTTGCCGTGGTGGCCAACGAGATCAAGGAGCTGGCCAAGCAGACGTCGGAGGCCACGTTGGATATTAAAGGCAAGATCGCCAACATCCAGTCCAGCACGACCGGGGCGGTCTCGGGAATCGATGAGATTTCCAAGGTCATCAAAACCATCAACGACATCGTCGGCACCATCGCGGCAGCGGTGGAGGAGCAATCCTCGGCCACCCAGGAAATCGCCAATAACATCGCCCAGGCATCCAACGGCATCCAGGAGGTCAACGAGAACGTCAGTCAGAGTTCTTCGGTGGCCACGCAAATCGCCCAAGATGTCGGCCTGGTGAACCAATCGGCCAGCGAGATGGCCAACAGCAGTGGTCAGGTCAAAGTCAGCGCCGAAGATCTTCGATCCATCGCTCAAAAGCTTAACACGGTGGTCAACAGCTTCAAGGTGTGATTTCAGTTCTACGCAAGCAGATATCTAACGTCAAAAGCCCCCGGCCCGATGGGACGGGGGCTTTTGACGTTTTCGGGTCACTGATGGTGCGGCCTTAAGCCGATACCGCTTCTGCGCTTTACGGCTACAAACTTTGGGCGCGTTCAATCGGATGGGATTTCAGGTATTCCATGCGATTCAACCCATTGATGTAGGCAAGGGCGCTGGCCGTGATGATGTCGGGGTCCGATCCCCGGCCGAGGGCGACCAGTCCATTTTCCTTGAGCCTAACGGTCACTTCGCCCTGGGCATCGGTGCCGCCGGTCAAGGCGCTGACCGTGAAGCGTAGCAGTTCGGATTCGGTGTGGGTGAGCTTGGCAATGGTATTATAGGCGGCGTCGATGGGACCATTGCCGTATCCGGCGCCTTTGATCGAGCGGCCGTTGATGGAGAGCTGCACGCTGGCCATGGGCATGACGGTGGTGCCTGCCGAAACATGCAGGTACTCCAGGGAGAAGGTTTCGGTGGTGCGCAGGACGCCTTCGGTGACGATGGCTTCCAGGTCCTCGTCGACCACATGTTTCTTTTTGTCGGCCAGAGCCTTGAATTTATCGAAGACCAGGCGCAGTTCTTCGTCGGACAGATCGTAGCCCAGATCCTTGAGATGCTCCCGCAAGGCATGGCGGCCCGAGTGTTTGCCCAGCACCAGTTTGTTGGCGTTCAGGCCGATGGTTTCCGGTTTCATGATCTCGTACGTCATGGGATTCTTGAGTACGCCGTCCTGGTGGATGCCGGCCTCGTGGGAAAAGGCATTGGCGCCCACGATGGCCTTGTTGGGCTGTACCATGATACCGGTGATCATGCTGACCAATCGACTGGTGGGGTAAATGTGCTCGGTCTTGATGTTGGTGTGCAGCGGCATGAAGTTGTTGCGTGTCCGCAAGGCCATCACCACCTCTTCCAGGGAGGTGTTGCCGGCCCGTTCGCCGATGCCGTTGACCGTCACCTCGGCTTGCCGGGCACCGACCGCCAGGGCGGCCAGGGTGTTGGCCGTGGCCAGACCCAGATCGTTGTGGCAATGGATGCTGACGATCGCCTTGTGGATGTTCGGCGTGTGCTGCATGACATATTGGACCAGGTCGGCAAACTCATTGGGAATGGCATAGCCGACCGTGTCGGGCAGGTTGACCGTGGTCGCACCGGCCGCGATGGCGGCTTCGAAGACTTTACAGAGAAAATCGCGGTCGCTACGGGAGCCGTCTTCCGCAGAAAATTCCACGTTATCGGTCAGGCTTTTGGCGTAGGTCACGGCATCTTTGACTTGGGCCAGCACCTGATCACGGTTCATCCGCAGCTTGTATTCCAGGTGAATGTCGGAAGTGGCCAGAAAGGTGTGGATCCTGGGTTTAGCGGCGTGCTTGATGGCGCCCCATGCACAGTCGATATCCGCTTTGTCGGCTCGGGCCAATCCGGCGACTTCCGTTACCTTGAGTTTGCCGGCAATCTGCGAGACGGCATCAAAATCGCCTTCCGAGGCCGCCGGAAAACCGGCTTCGATGATATCCACACCCAGCTTTTCCAGCTGGACGGCCAGTCGCAACTTCTCCGCCGTATTCATACTGGCACCGGGCGATTGCTCGCCGTCGCGCAACGTCGTGTCGAAAATTTTAACCAGTTCGGTCATTTTTTTACCTCAGTCTTCTGTTTCGTTAATCATGTTATGATGAACCCGTAAAAAGTCGCAGATGCGTCATCCCGGCGAACGCCGGGATGACGGGAAAAGCGAATTTCGGACTTTTTACGAATCCATCATGCAATGCGTTGGGTCCGATCCATCTGCCGGACCGATGCTATTCAATTCACTCACATTAACGAAACGAAAGCATGGGCCGCAGGGGACATGTCCCTGCGGCGTGAGGTCCTGCCTTTCTCATGGGGGTGTTCATAATGGGTTGGATTCCTCCTGTTTGGCCAGCTTGTACTGGAAGCTGTCGGCCAGGGCCTGCCAACTCGCTTCGATGATGTCTTCCGAGACGCCGATGGTGCTCCAGATATCGTCGCTGTCCCGGGATTCGATAAACACGCGTACCTTGGCTTGGGTGCCGCTGCGGCCGTCGATGACGCGCACCTTGAAATCCACCAGGCCCATACTCCCCAGGTCGGGGTAGAATTTGGCCAGGGCCTTGCGCAGTGCGTTGTCCAAGGCGCTTACCGGCCCCTGTCCCTCGGCGGCGGTGATTTCGGAAGTGCCGCCCACATTGATTTTGATGGTGGCGTAAGCCCGGCAAGGTTGATCCTTGTCTTTTTCGATGGAGACCCTGAACTTCTCCAGTGCAAAGAGCGGGACGAACTGTTCCGTGAATTTCTGCAGCAGGATCTTCATGGAGCCGTCGGCCACATCGAATTGATACCCTTTATCTTCGAGTGCCTTTATTTCGGCGGCAATCTGTTGGCTGTCGAAGCCATTGCCGCCCAGTTCCACCCCCAGCTCCTTGGCCTTATAGATGATGTTGCTCCTGCCCCCCAAATCCGATACCAACACGCGGCGTTGGTTGCCGACCAGCGCCGGATCCATATGTTCGTAAGCCCGCGGCACTTTCATGATGGCATTGACGTGCAGTCCGCCTTTGTGCGCAAAGGCACTGCGTCCCACGAAAGGCCTGGAATTGAGTGGCACGATGTTGGCCGTTTCGCTGACGAAACGGGACAGTTTTTTCAGATGGACAAATTTATCATCGGGAATGGTATGCATCCCCATTTTCAGGCTCAATAGAGGAATAACGGTGATCAGGTCGGCATTGCCGCAGCGTTCCCCATATCCGTTTATGGTTCCCTGGGCCAATACCGCGCCGGCCCGAACCGCAGAAATGGTGTTGGCCACGGCCAGACCGCAGTCGTTATGGGCATGAATGCCCAGGCGGGAGTCGATGCCTTTATCGGTCAATTCCTGGTGGATCCGGACAACGATCGATTCGATGTCGTGGGGCAGGGTGCCGCCGTTGGTATCGCACAACACCAGGACATCGGCGCCGGCCCGGGCCGCTGCGACGAGGGTTGCCAGGGCATAGGGTGCATCTTCTTTGCAGGCGTCAAAAAAGTGCTCGGCATCGTAGATGACTTCCCGGCCGTGGGATTTGAGAAGCGCTACGCTCTCCTGGATCATGGCCAGGTTCTCTTCTCGTGTATTGCCCATCACCTCTTCGACATGCAAGGGCCAGGACTTGCCGACAATGGCCACTGCCGGCGCCTGGCTGTCGATCAAGGCTTTAAGATTGGGATCCTCTTCGGCCGCCGTGTTGGCTTTGCGTGTCGAACCGAACGCGGTGATGCGTGCGTGGGTGAATGTTTCCCTGCGGGCCAGTTCGAAGAAACGGGCATCCCTCAAATTGGATCCCGGCCATCCGCCTTCGATATAGTGAACCCCGGTCTGATCGAGCCTTTTGGCGATTTTGATCATCTCCTCCGAAGAGAAGTTGATGTTTTCACCCTGACTGCCGTCCCGAAGCGTGGTGTCGTAGATGAGCACCTGTTTCATGATTTTCCTATCCTACTTTTTGGCACGGTTCTCCGGACGCAGACTGCGAACCGCACGTCCAGCCCGCCACATTTCGCTGTCGCCGATGATTTTCAGTTCGGCGTTGAGTTTTTCCCGGTAGTCCGGGGCAGTGTTGACGTCCAGAACGCGCCGGGTTTCGGTACCGTTGGCCACGCTTTCATAAAGATCGTCGAATACCGGCTCTACGGCTTTGCGGAACTTGGGCGCCCAATCCAGCGCGCCTCGCTGGGCCGTGGTGCTGCAGTTGGCATACATCCAGTCCATGCCATTCTCGGCCACCAGTCGGATCAGACTCTGGGTCAACTCCTCGACGGTCTCATTGAAGGCTTCGCTCGGGCTGTGGCCATGCTTTCGCAAGAGATTGTATTGGGCCTCCATCACACCGGCCAGGCATCCCATCAGCACACCGCGCTCGCCGGTCAGGTCGCTGAACACCTCTTTCTCGAAAGTAGTGGGGAACAGATATCCCGAACCAATGGCAATGCCTGCGGCAATGGCGCGCTCGGTGGCACGGCCGGTGGCATCCTGGAACACGGCGTAGCTCGAATTGATGCCGCTGCCGTCGAGAAAGTTTAGACGCACATTGCGGCCCGATCCCTTGGGCGCCACCAGGATGACATCGATATCCTTCGACGGAATGATGTGGGTCTGGTCTTTGTAGACGATGGAAAAACCATGGGAGAAGTAGAGAGCGTCTCCGGGGTTCAGACATTGTTTGATCTGGGGCCAGGTGGCCATCTGGCCGGCATCGGAGAGCAGGTATTGGATGAGGGTTCCCCGCTTGGCCGCCTCTTCGATGGGAAAGAGGGTTTTACCGGGGACAAAGCCGTCGGCGACGGCTTTGTCCCAGCAAGACTTGTTGCCTTCCCGTTGTCCCACGATGACGTTGAAGCCGTTGTCGCGCATATTCAGTGCCTGGGCCGGGCCCTGTACGCCATAACCCAAGACCACGATGGTTTCGTTAGCCAAGACCTGGCGGGCCTTTTCGAGGGTAAATTCTTCAGAAGTGATGACCTCTTCTACCACACCGCCGAAATCGATTTTTGCCATTTTCTTCTCCTTCAAATGGTTGGGATGGGCCTGATGGCCCGGATACGTTATGAACCTGAAACATTATAAAACTGATAAACCTGAAACATTATGAAATGGATGAACCGGTGCCATGTGGTCGGCCGGTGTTGAAACGATTCATATGTTATATGCCGCGCTTGGGTTCACGATACAAAGCCACCGTGCCGGTGCGGGCGATTTTTTTGATGCCCATGGGTTTTAAAAGACCGATGAGGGCGGTCATCTTATCTGCGTCTCCGCTGGCCTCGATGGTGTAGTAATTGGATGCCACATCGATGACCTTGGCGCGGAATAAATTGACGAGCCGCAGAATCTCGTCGCGGTTTTCGGGCCTGGCGTGCACGCAGATCAGGGCCATTTCCCTGCGAACGGCACGATCATCGGACATGTCGCGCAGCTTGACGACATTGATCAGTTTGCGTAATTGCTTTTCGATTTGTTCGAGGAGCGGTTTGTTGGCCTGGGTGACGATCGTGACGCGCGATACTTTGGGATCCAGGGTTTCGGCCACGCACAGGCTGTCGATGTTGAACCCTCTGCCGCTGAACAGTCCCACCACGCGGGATAGAACGCCCGGTTCGTTGTCGACCAACATGGTCAAGGTGTGTTTGTTTGAGTTCATGGTCGGTTCTCGTTTTCTGCTGCTTTTCGAATTGGACCGGCATGGGCCGGAAGTTATGCATATGTTGCCGGGTCGCCTCTGCTAAAAAATGCACCCAGGACTAAACCAACAACATGTCCGTGATCGCCTTGCCGGCCGGCACCATGGGATAGACGCACTCTTCGGAGGCCACGACGAACTCCATGATCACCGGGCCTTTCGTCTCCAGACCTTCGGCCAGCGTCGCCTCTACTTCTTCGGGACGCGAGGCGCGAAGTCCCCTGGCGCCGAACGCTTCTGCCAATTTAACGAAATCCGGTGCGTGTTCCAAAATCGTGTGTGCGTAACGTTTATCGTAAAAAAGCTCTTGCCACTGGCGCACCATGCCCAGGCAGCGGTTGTTGAGAATGACCACCTTGACCGGCAGGTGGTATTGAACCGCAGTGGCCATCTCCTGGATGTTCATCTGAATGCTGCCGTCCCCGGCGATGTCGACCACCGTTTTTTCCGGAAAGGCCACCTGGGCGCCGATGGCGGCCGGCAGCCCGAATCCCATGGTTCCAAGGCCGCCCGACGTGATGAACCGCTGGGGGCGATCGAAATGGTAGAATTGGGCCGCCCACATCTGGTTTTGCCCCACTTCCGTGGTGACGATGGCCTCGCCACGGGTCAACTCGTAGAGCTTTTCGATGACGAACTGGGGCTTGATGGTCTCCTTCTGTTCATAGGCCAGCTTGTGCTCATCCCGCCAGAAGACGATTTGATCCAGCCACTCCCTGCGCGTGGTTTCGTCGGGTTGAATCCCTTCCTCGACAATCATGCGGTTTAGCTCGGTCAGGCTGTTGCGGCAATCTCCGACCACCGGTACGGTGACCGGAATATTCTTGCGGATCGAGGTGGGATCGATATCGATATGGATGATCCTGGCCCCGCTCGCAAAGCAGTCGGTTTTGCCTGTGACGCGGTCGTCGAAACGCACTCCCACGGCAATCATCAGGTCGCATTGGGAGACCGCCATATTGGCCCGGTAGGTGCCGTGCATGCCCAGCATGCCGAGCCATAGCGGATCGGAACCGGGAAACGCACCCAGCCCCATTAACGAGCTGGTGACTGGAATCTGGAGTCGATGGGCCAAATCGGCCAGCTCGTCGGACGCCTTGGATAGAATGACGCCGCCCCCGCTGAAAATGAGCGGCCGCTGGGCAGCTTTCAGCAGGTTCAGCGCCTTTTTGAGCTGTTTGGTGTTGGGAAGATAGGTCGGGTTGTAGGACTTGATCTTCACTTCCGTGATCGGCTGGTAGTCTGTTTTGGCCACGCCGATATTTTTGGGAATGTCCACCAGAACGGGCCCGGGGCGTCCGCTGCGCGCAATGTGGAAGGCCTCTTTTAAAATTTTGGGCAGATCTTCGACATGATTGACCAGGTAGTTGTGTTTGGTGCAGGGTCGCGTGATGCCCACGATGTCCACTTCCTGAAAGGCGTCGTTGCCGATGAGCTGCGTGGGGACCTGGCCGGTGATGATGACCAGCGGAATGGAGTCCATGTAGGCCGTGGCGATGCCCGTGACCGTGTTCGTGGCGCCGGGTCCCGACGTGACCAGACAGACGCCTACCTTGCCCGAAGCCCTGGCATAACCGTCCGCGGCGTGCACCGCGCCCTGTTCGTGACGTACCAGGATGTGGCGCAGGTCGCTGCGGATCAACTCGTCATACAAGTCGATGACAGCGCCCCCCGGAAAACCGAAGATCGTGTCCACGCCCTCCTCTTTGAGGATGGTCATCAAAATTTGTGCACCTGTCAGTTCCATAGTATCACCCGTTTTATCATGTGAATGGGATTCTATTGTTTCGCACTGAAGACCGCGCCGCAATCGGCCGATCCGACGAGTTGCGCGTAGCGCGAAAGATAGCCCGTCCGGATCTTGGGTTCCGGCGGCTGCCATCGGCTGCGCCGTTCTTCCAATGCGGTGTCGTCTACTTTGAGCATGATCTTTCTGGCGGGAATGTCGATGGCGATTTGATCTCCTTCTTCGACCATAGCGATGGGTCCACCCTGAGCCGCTTCGGGAGAGATGTGCCCGATGGCGGCGCCGCGTGTGCCACCGGAAAACCGGCCGTCGGTCAGCAGGGCCACCTGTCCGTCGAGCTGCATGCCGGCGATGGCCGAGGTCGGGGTCAGCATTTCACGCATGCCCGGTCCGCCCTTGGGCCCTTCGTAGCGCACCACGACCACATCGCCGCCTTTAATATGACCGTCCAGAATGGCCTTCGTGGCATCGTCCTCGGAATCGAATACCCTGGCCGGTCCCTCATGCCGCAGCATCTCTTCACGCACCGCCGTTTGCTTGACCACGCAGCCATTGGGCGCCAGATTGCCATAGAGCACCGCCAAACCGCCGGTTTGATGGTAAGGGTCGCCCAGCGAACGGATGACTTCCGGATCTTTGATGTCGGCGTTTTGGATGTTTTCGCCCACCGTTCTGGCGGTGGCCGTGATGCAGGTTTCGTCGATGAAGCCGCCTTTGGCCAACTCTTTGATCACGGCCTGGATGCCGCCGGCGCGATTCAGATCCTCGATATGATGGAGCCCGCCCGGGCTCATCGAGCACAAATGGGGTGTCCGGCCGCTGATCTCGTTAATCTGGTTCAGGTCAAAGGGAACGCCCGCTTCCTGGGCGACGGCTGAGAGATGCAACACGGTGTTGGTCGAACAGCCCAGTGCCATATCCACGGCCAAGGCGTTGGCAAATGCCTGCGGCGTCATGATGCGGCTGGGGGTGATCTGCTCCTTCCACAGGGTGAGGATTTGCATGCCGGCCAACTTGGCCAATCGTGTGCGGGCCGACATGACGGCTGGAATGGTGCCGTTGCCCGGCAGCCCCATGCCGATGGCTTCGGTCAGGCAGTTCATGGAATTGGCGGTGAACATGCCGGAGCACGAACCACAGGTCGGGCAGGCAGCGTCTTCCACTTCGGCCAGTTCGGCTTCGGTCATGCGTCCGGATCGAACCGCACCCACGGATTCGAAAACGGTGATCAGGTCGATTTTTGGGCCATTGGGCTGATTTGGATGGCGGCCTGCGAGCATGGCGCCGCCGCTGATGAAGATGGCCGGCAGGTCGAGACGGGCGGCTGCCATCAGCATGCCCGGAACGATTTTGTCGCAGTTGGGGATCAGCACCAGGGCGTCGAGTCCATGGGCCTTGGCCATGATTTCGACGGAGTCGGCGATGAGTTCACGGCTGGCCAAAGAATACTTCATTCCTTCATGGTTCATGGCGATGCCGTCGCAGACACCGATCACACCGAACTCCACAGGGGTGCCGCCGGCCATGTAAATGCCGGCCTTGACGGCGTCGGCAAGGGTGTTCAGATGGACATGACCTGGAACCACGGTGTTGGCCGAATTGGCGACGCCGATCAGGGGGCGTTTGATTTCCGCATCGGTATAGCCGCATGCCTTGAGCAATGCGCGATGGGGGGCGCGTTCGATGCCTTCTTTGACCTGGCTGCTTTTCATGGGCTGTTTTCCTCCAAAAAAAAATCCGTTATCGACGTGGGGCCGATAACGGATTGTTGGTTTCACCGGGGATTAAACTTACACCATTATCGCCCCCCTGGACCCGGTGTTCTCAAGGACACCGAGTACGAGAATAATAAGTTCGACGAGAATAAGTCGGATGGCGATGAAATTCATAATTATAGTCACCTGAGCAATTTAGCGGTCTTTAACAGTATACCCCTAAGCTGTCAAGCTTTTAATTCGTGCCCCAGCGATTCTAAATAAATAGTAATCCTTTAATCCGGCCCGCAGGCGCATGTGGCCCTGGCCACCTGTCCCACCCGGGCCTGCCGCAACCGTTGCCATGCGAGTTTTTTTATTAAACAACTTCTGGAAGGTATCCCCTTCGGACGAATCATATTCATTTTGAAATTGTTGTTGCTGACCATTCACAAATTTCCAATCAGCACAATGTCGACCGTCATTCGGCTTGCGGTTTTGTTCTGTGTGTGGTTTGAGGCATAACCAGCCCTTTACTCGACGCAATTTTCTCATGACACAGGTTTTTACCCTTATGCGACCCATGAATGGTTTAATCCGCTGGGCGATCGCCCTGATCCTATTCGGGTGTGCCGCCGGCGCGCATGCTCAAGGGCCCTTGCAAGTCCAGAACCGGTTTCCACTACACTTGGTTTTTTTAACCCCGAGGCCCACCGATGCCCGTTTGCCCGCAAAGGGCGCATTTCAAACCACTATCGCCTTCGATTACAGCAGTGTCTATGTCAACGAAAGGCAAGACGGCTGGTCGGCCCTCGTCGATATGGAAATGGGTGTGGTCGATGTATCCATTGTATATGGCTTGACACGGAAGTTTTCAATCAGCGCCCAGGTGCCCCTGGTAAGCATGAACAGCGGTTTTCTGGACGGCTTTCTCGAAAACTATCATGATGCTTTCGGGTTTTCCAACTACGGCCGGGAAGAGCGGCCCGACAACCGTTTTGCTTACGAGGTGCGCAAGAACGGACGCACCTGGATTCAAGGCGATACGGATGGCTTCAGTTGGGCGGACGCAACCGTTTCCGGTCAAATGCATCTGTTCGAGATCAATAAATCCGGCAGCTGGATCGGTTCGTTGGTGGGCAGCATCAAATTGCCGATCGGCGATGAAAAGCGGGGATACGGCAGCGGCCGTTTTGACGCCGGTCTCTTTGTGCCGACCCAGTGGGAGGGCGAACGTTGGGCGTTTTATCTGATGCCGGGTTATATTTGGCATGCCGATCCTGAAACCCGCGGCGCGGATGTGTCCGCAAAGGAGAGCTTCAGCCTGTTTGGCGGAGCGTCATATATCGCCGGGCCCCGCTGGCGCTGGTACGCGCAGCTCAATTACTCTTCCACACCCATCGAGGAGACCGGCATTTCCCTTCTGGACGACGGCGCGGTAGAACTCACCTTGGGATTCAGACGTATTTTGAACAAGCGCATGAGCATCGAGGTCGCATTTTGTGAAGACCTCTTCACTCAAACGGCGCCGGATTTCAATCTACACCTGGCATTGGTCTGGTCACACAGCTCGGACAACTGAAGGTGACGCCGTCCAGCCTGTAGCATTCAATACCCCCCAAGTTTTTTTTATCGCCTTTATCTGATATAAGAAAGGTAACCCAACCCCAAAGAAAGCCGTTTTCGAGATGGATGATTTTAGACCCACTTCGTTCAAAGGTTGTTTTATCATGGCCATGCCGGCCCTCCAGGACCCCAATTTTCGTCAATCCGTGACGTGCATTTCGGAGCACACCGATGAGGGGGCGGTCGGCATAGTAATCAACCAACTGCATGATGGACTGAATGGCAAGATGATTTTCGACGAGTTGGGCATTGTGTCGGTGGAAGGCGCTGCATCCATTCCTGTCCACGTCGGTGGTCCGGTTCATTCGAATGAATTATTCATCCTCCATGGCCCGCCTCTCGACTGGGGTACGAGTCTCAAAATCAATGAAACACTGGCCCTGAGCAACTCGATCGCCATTCTGGAAGCCATTGCGAGGGGAGCGGGCCCAGGCGATTTTCTGGTCTGCCTCGGATGCGCCGGATGGGCTCCCGGTCAACTTGAATGGGAGCTGTCACAGAATGCTTGGCTGGTCAGCAAATGTGATGATGAGATTATTTTCAAATGCCCTGAGGAAGAGAAATGGGAACGCGCCATACGTCGATTGGGCATCGATCCGCAGCTGCTTTCCAACAGCGGTGGGCATGCCTGAATTGCGCGCATCCTTATAATGATCGACAAGGGAGGTGTTGGTGCGGTTCGGTGGGGAGTGGTGAGGGCGGAATGCTTTCGAACTAAAAATGGGGGTTAGAGGGTATGGGGAAAAACCTCTGGTGATGAATCATTCATCCTCGTCCTCTGATTTTTTATGCTTTTGCTTGGGCTTTTTCTTTTTCAAGCACATTTTATCCTTACGCACGAAAGCGCACAGTTTTGGATTGTAATATTCCTTGCAGTTTAAAGGGTTATACAAGGGGCATTCGGGATTCTTTTCAGACATGAATTTGCAGTCCTCGCATAATTTGAATGGCGCCTTATCGGGTCTCCATTTCCGATCGATTGAAGATCCTAATACCATAAAATCATAGAATTAACAAACCATTATATTTGGTCGGGCCTGGGCTTGCCGATCAATTCGAGGTTAGCCCGAGGATAGCACACCGAACGTGGTAAAGGTTAAGGTTTTGACAAGGGTATGCGAGCGTTGCTATATGCTGCAGGACTGGAGTGTTACACATTCTAAGGGCTCAAATGTGCCTATGGCGGATAAATGAATGGATGCTTACGAAAAATACAAAGAAGCAATGCTCGATATCAACCATGAAGTGCAAGCGTTGATCGAGCAGACGGAAACGATTCTCGACGGGAACAAGGTCGTTTTCGACCAATGGAAGCGGTCATGTGGCAGCATCGACAGCCATTTGCGGGATCATGTGGTTCGAATCGCCGTGGTTGGCGCCATCAAGTCAGGTAAAAGTACTTTGGTCAATGCTCTGTTGAGCGATGATTACCTCAAGCGGGGTGCCGGCGTGGTCACCTCATTTGTGACTCGGGTCCGTCAGGGCGAGCAATTGCGTGCACGCCTCTACTTTAAATCATGGGATGAAGTAAACGAGGACATCAAACACGCTTTGGTGCTTTTCCCTACCGAAGAATGGCGCTCCGAACAGCATGATTTCGATATCCGCCGAACCCAGGACCGGGAAGACCTGGCCAAAGCATTGGATGCCTTGGATCACGAAATGCGTATTTCCCAAGACCGTCTCAACGCAAACGGTGTGTTGCTTTCCTCCTACGTCAAAGGCTACGAGCAGATCCAGTCGTATATTTCGGCCGATAGTTCGACGCGTGAATTCGATTATGCGCAATTTGCCGATCATCGCGATTTTGTCGGCAGTGACGCGTTGGCCGTCTATCTCAAGGATGTGGAATTGTCGGTCCCCGGAGATATCCTGAAGCGAGACATCGAGCTGGCGGATTGTCAAGGCAGCGACTCGCCCAATCCGCTTCACCTTGCAATGATTCAGGACTATTTGCTCAAAGCGCATTTGATCGTTTATGTCATCAGCAGTCGAACCGGGTTGCGCCAGGCCGACATCCGTTTTTTATCCATCATCAAAAGGATGGGCATTGCCGGCAACATGTTGTTTGTCTGCAATTGCGATCTGAGCGAACACGACAGCCTGGATGACCTGCAAGCTCTGGTCAAACGCGTTCGGGAGGAGTTGTCGCTGGTCGTGGAGGCGCCTGAGATATTCACCATTTCGGCCCTGTATGATCTGTTCGATCGATCGCGTTCACCCCTGAGCCCCAGAGACCAGGATCGGTTGGAGCAGTGGCGCAAGGCCGAGGCGTTGGTCACGTTTTCAAACCAGGAAACGGCTCGACTGACCTCATTTTTGGAGAATAAGTTGTCGCGCGAGCGCTGGGCACTGCTGCTTCAAAACCAGCTGTCGCACATGGATTCGACGGCCAAAGGTCTCAACCAATGGGTGCAGCTCCATCGGGATCTTTTACGGCGGGACGCCGGAGAAGCGCGTGCCATAGTGGAAAAATTGCAGATGCATCAACTCCATATGCTGCAAGTTCAATCTTTGATTAAAACCACCCTCAACGGCGCCGCCCGCAAACTCAGTCAGGACTTGAAAAAAGAGGTGGATCGTTTTCTCGATCCGTCCAGCGGGCCGATTGTCAAAAAGGTCGGCGCCTTTGTTCGCGAATACCAGGTCGACTTGTCCCATTACCAGGAGCAACTGGCCAATTCGGGTTTCACGCATACCCTTTATCTCGTTTTTCAGGATCTAAAGCAGGCGGTGGACGGATTCATGGCCGAAAGGGTGAACCCGGATATCATGGGGGAGATTCAGCAGGTGGAGAAGCGTTTGCAGGAAGAGCTCCACATGATCGGAGAGCCCTATGAGGCCATGGTGATCGATGCATTGGAACGCTTCGACGAAGTGCTCAGACAGATGGGTATTCCCAGTTCGTCGGTCAAGGGCGCCTTGCAACCATTCGATGAGCTCGAAAATGTCAAGCAGATGAACGGCATCACGCTGCCGCCGGCTGCCGCCACCATGAGATATGGTGCCTACATCAAGACCGAGGCCGTCATGCGGCTTGGTTTTTACTCTTTGGCCCGTCTGATTCGCAAGCTGCTGCGTAAGTCGATCGATTCAAAAAGGCTCGAGGAACTCAAGGCGTTGAAGGATGGCATCCGCAGAATGAAGTCCGAAACCGAACGATCCATCGAGGCTCATTTTAGAGACTATAAGGAGAATATCAAGTTCCAATACGTGCAGCGACTGACCGAAACGGCGGGAAACCGTTTACACGAAACGCTCACCGAACAATTCGGCGCCTATCTGGGCGATTTGAAGGGCATCGTTGGTACGGTTGAAAATCAGCACGAAGACAAAGCGCGTACCGACCAGGCCTTGCAGGTCATCGAAGAGGCCGTCGCTGAGGTGCTTGGGAAACTGGAGGGGATACGCGGGGATGTGGGGACATTGATCGTTGACACACATTAGGAGGAGCAGAGAATGAAGACTCGGACCATTGCTGTTGCGAACGAAAAAGGAGGCGTTGGTAAAACCGTCACGGTGATAAACTTGGGCGCGGCCCTTTCGCTTAAGCATCAGAAGGTGCTGCTGGTCGACATGGATCCTCAGGCGAACGCGACCAAAGGGTTGGGGGTTGAGCCGGGAGAAGGTGCCCCGACGGTGTATGACATCCTCGATCGGGAATCGCCGGCGAAGGCGGCCGAGGCGATTGTCCAAACCGCCTGGCAGGGACTGGATTTGCTGCCATCCCATGTCGATCTTTCCGGGTCGGAAGTCGAGCTGGCGGATGTGGTCGGAAGAGAAAACCTGCTCAAGGAAGCCCTGGCGGATTTACCCGATGAGTATGACTTCGTCCTTCTGGATACGCCACCCAGTCTTTCCTTGTTGACGGTCAATGTTTTTACCTATGCCCGGCATGTGTTGGTGCCCTGTCAGACCCATCCTTACGCCTATGCCGCCCTTGAGGAACTGTTCGATACCATCTCTGCGGTAAAGGAAGCCATCAATCCGGACATTTCCATTCTGGGCATCGTACCGACATTTTATGATTCTCGTACGCGCGTCAGTCAGCGGATTCTCGATCAGTTGAAAACGGACGAAAAGTACCGGGATTTGGTATTTCGCACGGCCGTGCGCGCCAACACCACCATTGCGGAGAGCGCCGATGTCAGCCGACCGGTCGTTTTCTACCGGAAAAGCAGTTTTGGGTCAGTGGACTACAGAAACCTGGCCGAGGAGCTCCTGGAAAAGTTTAGCCTCCTGGGTGAATGACATCAACTTCAGTCGGCGCCCAATTCCGACAGATGGCTCTGGGCGAACTCGATGTGGGGATCCAGGCTCAAGGCCAGCTGAAAATATTCGACCGCTTTGGCCTTGTCGCCGATGACGCGGTAATTTACCCCCAGGTTGGCATAATCGATGGCCGAGCTCGGATTCAAGGCGACGACCCTTTTAAAGCTGGCAATAGCCTCCTCAAAGGCGGACAATTTGTAATGGCATACTCCCATCAAGTTGAGTGTGTCGGTGCGCTCGGAGTCGATTCGATCGGCATGATTCAATGCGATCAGCGCTTCCCCAAAGTCCCCCATCTCCTTGTGACACACCCCTAAATAAGTATAAATACTGGCCAGATCTTCGTTCCCAGGCCCCTGCTCAACGGCCCGGTTCAGCCGGGCGATCGCCGCGGGATAATTTCCTGTATTCAGGTCGATCTGGGATAGGTAGAAATGGATGAAGTACTTATTCGGCAATTTTTTTTCCATTTTCAGCAGCGCCTGCCTTGCCGATGCTGTGGAGAAGTTTTCATATATGATTTTCGCGCAGATCATCGCGACGCTGGGCTGCGCCGCGCGTTCTCGGAACAGGGCACCTGGAATGATCGTGTAAAAGGCCGGAATCTTAAGCTCTGGGTGGTGAACATCGATCACGTTGACCTGCATCCCTTTTTTAGCCAGGGCCTCAACCAGGCGTTGGACTTCGATTTTAATATTGATATCGCTCAAATCTGGCAATTTTTGCAATTCGATGTCATGCCCTGGATGGATGACATAATCGGCTTGCGCCAACGCATTGAATTTCGGCAGCCCGCTGGCCACATAATTTCCGCCGCTGTTGAAATCGCCCGCCAGTTGGGCGACTTCCGTCAGGGCACGGCAGAGGGCTTTGGCCGGGTTCGGCGTGGTGCCGGCGGTCCAGACGATTTCACTTTTTTCTGGGAATGTCACCGGGTCCCAGGCCAACGCACCGATGGAGGGGATGCCCGTCTCAAGGGTAAAATCAGACAGGCACAATTCGATTCCGGCTTTTTTATATTTGGACAACAATTCCAGCGCGACAGGGTCCTTGATAGAATTTTCTGCAATGCGCGGTACCTTCAGCCGATTTCTGCTAACCAGGGCAGACACATGCCGTTCCACCACTTCGCATATGCCCTGGCAGATGGCCTCCTCGACACAGTTGCCGGCCGAAGAGCCGTTGAACTCATTGATGGTCCAGAACCAGTCAAACGGTACGAGGATGGATCTGTCCAGGGTCAGATTATAGGACCAGGTCCATTTGAGCGGCAGTGTATCGAAGATATCGAGGGCGATCGGCAGATCTTCCGATTCGTCTGAAACGGAATGCGCGATCTGGTCAATACTCATTGCCGGTTCACGAAGGGCGCTTCGCGGAGCGGTTATAAAATTGTCGCCGTTGCGCAGGAAACTGAAAAGGCTGAATCGTTCGCCCAATTCCATGACCGCGCTGGCCTGGGATTGAAGCGGTGTGGCACCTTTCCCCATCTGTTTGTTTTTACCTATTATTTCCCGCGCCTCGTCGCCGCACACGCTGAAGTAGACCGGAATGCCGAGCCGACCGTTGTCGATGCGCACAATGTCTTCGAGAATATGCAGCCCGCTTTCGGCCAGCCGCTGCTTGAACCGGGCAATGGTGGTTTCGGGCGTAATGACTTTATCCTGGTCATGCTGGTAGGTTTTGTGGGCATCGTTGAGGTGGATGGGATTCAATTTCATCGTTCGTATCTCCTGACTATTTAGTGCCCGTCCACAAATGGACAATTTGCTCGATATCTGCGTTCCGCTCAAACTTTTATCCTCGGAATATCACTATATGCCTGGGGTAAAATTTTTCGCACGCCTTGATCTGAACCCAATTTGCCCATTGGTGGACGGACACTATTTAACATGCCTCAAAAAGCGAGGCATCGAGTTTTGGAAGCAACCGTTCCGACTTACTGGTACCGAGGGATGAAATCAACCCTCTTCTTTTGGCCTGGAAGGGTCCGGCTATCCACTTGCTTTATAAAACACAATGGGTTAGAAGAATACCCACGATGCGATGGAAAAAAGATGCCAGCCTGCCAGCACCAAAATCTTCCACATAAAAGGATGATTCATGAAGCGCAACGCCGAACTTGAACGAAAGACCAAGGAGACCCAGATCCGCATCAAATTGAACCTGGATGGCACCGGATTCTATGAAATCGACACGGGGATCGGTTTTTTCGATCACATGCTGACATTGCTGGCGGTGCACGGGCAGTTGGATCTCGAAATCGCGGCCCGGGGTGATATCCAGGTGGATTTCCACCATACGGTCGAGGATGTCGGTCTGGTTCTGGGTGATGCACTCAGTCAGGCGCTTGGAGATCGCCGCGGCATATGCAGATACGGCCACGCGGCGATTCCGATGGACGATGCCCTGACCACGGTCACCATCGATTTATCCAACAGGCCCTACTTGAAGTATCTTTTACCGGAGCGCGTACCTCGCCAGAACGATTTCGACACGACCCTCGCGTCGGAATTTTTCAGGGCATTTGCACACAAAGCAGGCTTGAACCTGCACCTGCATTTTGCATATGGGGATAATTGGCACCATATGATCGAAGCGGCTTTCAAGGGCCTGGGACGCGCACTGCGTCAGGCATCGTCAATGGACAGCCGCATCAAGGGGGTGCCTTCGTCCAAGGGCACGATGTAAAAAATCCTTCGATGACGCTTACATCGATTTGAATCGTGATTATATTCGCGTTTCGAGCGGACTATTGACAGAGCTTTGCAGATTGGATAGTATCGCGAATTTTAATTTTCAGGATGGTGTGCCCATGCCGGCGATAGCGCTAAAACAAGCAGAATTCGGTCCTTTATCGGACCCTTAATACGATTCGAACCGGCATCAATCGATGCTCCTGCCCTGGTTTAAGGCTTCACCCTGGTCCGTCAGAATGGAGGGCGCGGTTCTTGGTACGTTCTATTCCAGACGACACAATCCAGAGAATAAAAAATGCCGCCAATATTGTCGATGTGATTTCAGAATACGTCGTACTTAAAAAGGCAGGTCGTAACCATTTGGGATTGTGTCCATTTCACGCCGAGAAAACCCCCTCCTTTACCGTAAGCCCCGAAAAGCAGATGTTTTATTGTTTCGGATGTCATATGGGCGGGAATGTATTCAGTTTTTTGATGCAGAAAGAGGGGCTTTCATTCCCCGACGCGGTTCGGGCGATTGCGGGCAAATATGGCATCGAGGTGCCCGATGACCATCTCACCCCCGCCCAAAAAATCCAGGCCAGCGAAAAGGAAAAGCTCTTTCGCATCAACGAGATGGCCATGCATTTTTTTCATGCGAATCTCACGGACGCCCAAAAGGGCGCCAAGGCGATGAGCTACCTGATCGGGCGGGGGATGACACGCAAGATCATCACCGGTTATCAGTTGGGGTATGCACCGCCCCGATGGGATGGTTTGCTCAGCTATTTTAGTGGCAAAAATGTACCCGCGACGCTGCTGGAAAAGGCGGGGTTGGTGATCCCCCGCAAGGACGGCAATGGGTATTACGACCGGTTTCGCGACCGTGTGCTGTTCCCGATCATGAATGTCAACCAGCAGGTGTTGGGTTTCGGCGGACGGGTCATGACCGACGAGAAGCCGAAGTATCTCAATTCGCCTGAAACCCCGATCTTTAACAAGGGAAGGGGGCTTTACGGGATTCAAAAGGCCAATCAGGCCGCCCGTGCTTCGGGTCGGGTTTTTGTCGTCGAGGGCTATTTTGACGTGTTGGCCATGCATTTGTATGGTCTGGAAAATAGTGTGGCGACCCTGGGCACGGCCCTGACACCCGAGCATGTGCAGGCACTTAAGGGGATGGTGGGCCAGGAGGGCAGGGTTTATCTGGTATTTGATTCGGACCAGGCAGGCATTAAGGCCGCCCAACGCAGCGTACCGATTTTTGAGGAAGGATTCCTGGATGCCCGCGTGATTGTTTTGCCGACGGGACATGATCCGGATACCTTTTTGAGAGAATTCGGCCCTGATGATTTTTTGAAATTCGCCGATAATGGCCTGGGTATGGTGCCGTTCATCATGGAAGCGGCGATAAAACGACACGGTCTGACCCTGGAGGGCAAAATACGGGTCATTAACGACGTCCAGGAGGTGTTGGCATCGGTCCAGGACGCTGTGGTGCGAACGTTATATATCAAGCAGCTCTCTGAACGACTCGACATCGAGGAAACGGCGCTGCTGGAGAAAATCCGCCAGGCGGCTGGCAAGCTTCAGGGATCTCCACGGTCTCAAACGAACACTCGACCGGGCGTGTCGATGCCGGAGGCAAGCCGTCTTGAGCTTCAAATCGTTGGGATGATGCTCTGCTACCCGCCGATGATTCCGGAGATCATCGGAAGGAATCTGCTGGATGCCTTCGAAGATGCCAAGTTGAAGATGATTGGGCAGATGATCGCGAATCAGGGCGATATCGAACAAGAACGCTCATCGAATCTCGTATCGGCGATCGAAGATCCGCATTACAGAAATCTCGTGGCCCAGCTGGCCATGACCGAATGCCGGTGGGACCGGCAAGGATGCGATCGTGTGCTCGCACAATTCGAATCCCGTTCCAAACGACGGATCACACAGGATTTGCAGCGCCAGATAGAAGTGGCGGAAAAAAATAATGACAAGGAATTGGTGGAAACATTGCTGATGGAGAAACAACGACAGGCGGCAAGGGGATTGATCAATTCGTAAGCAGTGTGCAGGAGGCTCATTCAAATGGCAAAAAAGACCAAGCTTGATACCCAGACCAAGAATGCTGCCGGCAAGGATGCGACCCGTCAAAGTTCGGCCAAGAAAGGGACAACTTCGCAGACTGCAGCGACCGAGATAGAAGCGGCGTCAGATTCGACCGGAGATGCCAAAAGCGCAAAAAGTGTGAGTGAAAAAGCTATGAAAGCGCTGATCGCACAGGGTAAAAAACAAGGTTTTCTCACATATGATGAAATCAACGGTGCATTGCCCGATGACATGCTCTCGGGCGAACAGATGGACGAAACCCTGATTATGTTCGACGATTTGGGTATCGATATTATCGATGAGAACAATCAGAACCTGACCAAAACCAAGTCCAAAAAGGTGGCTGCCGAAGCTAAAGTGGACGATTCGGGCATGTCCGACTATGGTTCGGTGACCGATCCGGTAAAGATGTATCTACGAGAAATGGGATTGGTCACCTTGCTCAGTCGCGAGGGCGAAGTCGAGATCGCGAAAAAGATCGAGGCTGGAGAGCAGGATGTCCTCAAGGCATTGCTGGAAACCACCATCGGTGTCGATTTCATATTGGATCTCGGGCGTCGGATCGAAAGCGGCCTGTTGCGACCCAAGCATGTGCTGAGGGACGTGGACGAAGGGGATACCTATCAGGACGAGTTCGTTCAAATCGAGTCTTTCATGACGACGATCAAGGGAATCTCCCAGATTCATTCGGAAAACATGGGCTTCAGGGAGCAGTTGTTCGACGCCAACGGTAAAATGAAAACCGAAGAGCAACGCCGTATTCGACGTTGCATTTCGCGTCGAAACCAAAAAATATTCGATATGCTCAAAGATTGGCGTCTCGAAGGAAGTATCATCGATCAAATCGAAGAGGATATTCGAAACCTGATCGATTGGTTCGATGCCATGAACAGAGTGATCACCGCAACCGCCGAGTCTTTAAATGTACCGGTGGCCAGTTTTCGCGAAAATCTGGCCTCCAAAACGCGTTTTGTCAAAATGGCCTCCGGGCAGTGTGATATGACCCGCAAGGATCTGGAATCGCTCTTCGGCCACCTGAGCGATATGCAGACGCAGATCCTGTCTCGTGAAAATGAGATAAAAGCCAACAGCCGAATTCTCAAGCGTATTTTGTCCAATGTGGATGAGGGGCGCACACGGGCCAAATTGGCCAAAAGCGAACTCATAAAGGCCAACCTCCGGCTCGTGGTCAGTATCGCCAAAAAATACACCAATAGGGGACTTCAATTCCTTGACCTGATTCAGGAAGGCAACATCGGCCTGATGAAAGCGGTGGACAAGTTCGAATACCGGCGCGGCTACAAATTCAGCACCTATGCCACATGGTGGATTCGACAGGCCATCACCCGGGCCATTGCCGATCAGGCGCGTACGATCCGTATACCCGTTCATATGATCGAGACGATCAACAAGCTTATACGCACTTCCCGATACCTGGTGCAGGAGATGGGGCGTGAGCCTCGTCCCGAAGAGATCGCGGAGAAGATGGAGATTCCATTGGACAAGGTTCGCAAGGTGCTCAAGATCGCGCGTGAACCCATTTCGCTGGAGACGCCCATCGGCGAGGAGGAAGACAGCCATTTGGGCGACTTTATCGAAGACAAGAAGTTTATGCTGCCATCCGATGCAGCAGTAAGCCTGAATCTCGCCGAACAGACCCGCAAGGTGTTGGCCACCCTCACGCCCAGAGAGGAAAAAGTGCTGCGCATGCGGTTCGGTATCGGAGAAAAAGCGGACCACACCTTGGAGGAGGTCGGTCAGGATTTTACCGTCACCCGGGAGCGTATTCGCCAGATCGAAGCCAAGGCCTTGCGTAAATTGAGGCATCCGACGCGAAGCCGGAAACTCAAAAGCTTCATCGAAAACTAGGATGCTTGACAAAGCGGCAGGCGACCGATAATAGAAGCCTGCGTTTTCAAAGGGCCCATAGCTCAGTTGGTAGAGCCACCGGCTCATAACCGGTCGGTCCCTGGTTCGAGCCCAGGTGGGCCCACTTTTCCTCTGATCATTTGCTTTGTCCAAGCTGCGCTTCGCCTCCCCTTCAAAAGCCCGATCACCAGGTTTTTCAGGACACCCTTTCACTTTTGCCACTCCTTGTCCAAATGGGGGCCAGGCATGGAGGGCGGTTTTCCCTCCGGTCGGCCTTTTTCAATATGTCATTGCAATAGATGTTTAAAATGATATAGAGCCAGTGCCACAAAGGAGAGCGTCGCATGAGCACAGATTCCGCCATTCAGCCCGTGGCCGGCGATATCGTCAGCGTGATCGAAGACCTTGCGCCGCCCGTATTGGCCGAGCAATGGGATAACTGCGGCCTGCAGGTGGGTTCCTTGCAATGGCCGGTCAAAAAGGTCTGGATCGCCCTGGATCCGCTTCTGGAGGTGGTACGGGCGGCGGCCGGCCAAAAAGTCGATCTGCTCGTTACTCACCACCCCTTGCTTTTCAAACCGTTGCGGTCCATAGATGTGGAAACGCCCGTCGGTAAAATCGTTGAGACTGCCCTGGCCGGCCATATGGCCATCTATTCGGCTCATACCAACCTGGACAGTGCATCAGAAGGGCTGAACCATATTTTCGCCGGTCTCATCGGACTTCATGATCTCGTGCCGATGGTGCCTTGCGATGCCTGTGAAGCAGGCTCTCAGGGAGGGGCGACAGCTGGAATGGGACGCGTCGGGCGATTGGAGCATCCGCTGACCTTGGCCGAGTTGGCCCATCGGATCAGAATCCGGTTCAATCTTCCGGCCGTGAAAATCGTCGGCGAGCCTGAATCGATGGTCGATCGCGTCGCTGTTTGTTCCGGTTCGGGATCGAGTTTGCTCGATGCATTTCTCAGCAGCGATGCCCAGGTCTACTTGACGGGTGATCTGCGTTACCATGACGCCAGAAGGGTTGAAGATGATGGCCGGGCGATGATCGATGTGGGCCATTTCGCATCCGAGCACATTTTCATCGATCCGTTAGTCGCCCATTTGAGGCGGGCGGCGCGCCATGCAGCCTGGTCGGTTGACATCGATCCCTGTCGCATCGAACGCGATCCTTTCAAGTGGATTGAATAGGCACTTGCCCATGAGCCTGGTTGTGAACGCTTCAGTGAAAGAGACAAGAGAATGACCACAAGCATTAAAAAGAGTCTCGCCATATTGGCTGCCCTGCAACGGATCGACAACCAACGGGCATCTATCGAAAAGTTCTTGTCGGGAGTGTCGGAGCGGGTGGATTCACTGGGCCGGCAGCTCGTCTCATTCGAGGCACAGGTCGCCGACGGGTTGCGTCACCTGGAAGAGCTGAGGAAACAATACCGCCGGGACGAGTCCGAGCTGAAAACCATCGAAACGTCTATTTTGAAAAGCGAACAAAAGCTGCATGCAGTCAAAACCAACAAGGAATATCAGAGCACGCTCAAAGAGATCGACGATTTGAAACTCAAAGCGTCCACCATTCAGGATCAGATGCTGACGGCGTTGGAGGCCATTGAGGGCGCCGAGAAACAGGTGTCCGTCCTCAAGGCAGATTTGATCGACATGCAAAAAGAGGTCGAGGAGAATCAGGCATCCATTCGTGCCGAAGCGGAAAGTCGGCGCAGCGTGTTCGATGCTCTAGATGCGAGGCGCAATGCCGTTTGGGCATCCCTGGATTCAAAAATGCAGAAGATATACAATCGGGCCCTTCAACAAGGTCATGGTGTCGCGGTTGCAGCGGTCGTTGATGGGGTATGTCAGGTATGCCGAATGAATCTTCCACCCCAGGCGTACATCGAACTGATGCGGATGAACAGTCTGGAGATGTGCCCGGTGTGCCAGCGATTGATCTACCCGGCGGCGATAATAGACCCGACAGACATCATAGAGGATGACTGATATCTTTTTGAGGAGAGGAGAAAATGCGGCCGGAGCAGGCCGGGCGATCGCTGGCGTGGGTTCCACCATGCCGGAGGAAAGTCCGAACACCACAGGGCAGGGTGCTCCATAACGTGGAGTCGCGGCGACGCGAAGGCAAGTGCAACAGAAAGCAAACCGCCCCGCCTCGGCGGGGTAAGGGTGAAACGGTGCGGTAAGAGCGCACCAGTTCTCCGGGCGACCGGGGAAGCTAGGTAAACCCCACCCGGTGCAAGACCAAATAGGGAAACGCCTGAGGACGGCCCGTCCAAGTTTCCGGGTAGGTCGCTCGAGGTGGCGGGTAACCGCCATCCCAGATGAATGATCGCCATCCCGAAGGCGGGTAACTGCCCCGGGAGACAGAATTCGGCTTATGGCCTGCTCCGGCCCTTTATTACTTTCATCGACAACCCGGTGCCTGAGATACCGACCGGCACAGGGATAGGAAAACCAAGGGATGCCAATGCCTCGGAAGAGGGATCGGCAAACCTGTGGAGTGGGTATGAGGTGATCCCATGTTACTCATAGAAGAACTGCAGGTCGAAGTCGGGGGAAAAAGAATACTGAGCAATGTGAATATGGAGATCCCCGAGGGTGAGACCCATCTCCTTTTCGGTCCCAATGGGTCCGGTAAAACCAGCCTCATGATGACCATCATGGGTTTTTCCGGTTATACGGTGACCCACGGCAGGATCGTGTTCAAGGGGGTGGACATCACCCATATGCCCATAGACGAAAGAGCGCGCATGGGCATCGGGGTGTCTGTCCAGCGGCCCCCGACGATCAATGGGCTGAAAACTCGGGACCTGGTCAATGTGTGCGCCAAACAGAGCGGCCGCACGATCGATATCGAACGATTGGCCACGGAAGTAAACTTTTCGAGTTTTCTGGATCGGGATGTTAACCACAAGTTTTCCGGCGGAGAGATCAAGCGCAGTGAGCTGTTGCAGCTCAAGGCCCAGGACCCGGACCTGGTCCTGCTGGACGAACCGGAATCAGGCGTGGATCTGGAAAACATGGCGTTGATCGGAGAGACGATCAATTCACTGTTACATCGGGGCGTTACATACATGAAGGGGAAATCCCACCGCGCGACCATCGCCGAACGTAGAAAATCTGCCTTGATCATCACCCATACCGGCCACATATTGGATTATATTACTGCAGACAAAGGGCAGGTCTTATACAACGGCGTTTTGTGTTGTACCCGCAACGCCCGCGAGATTCTCAAATGGATCGGTGAATATGGCTACGAGGAGTGTGTTCGATGTCAAATGGAAATGCTGACATAGAGAAAAATACAGCTGAGGTGGATGTCAACCAATATGACGTGGAGGCGGAGGCGCATGCCTATGTGGAGAATTTGGATCAAATCCAGGCCGAAGATGCCACCCGGTTTCTAGATGTAGGCATCGATACGGCCGAAACCGGACGTGCCGGGACATTTATCCAAAAAGACATGTCGGTCATTCACTCGCATGCACGCCAGGAAGGCGTTGAGGTGATGTCCATCTCAAAGGCTTTGTCCAAGCACGCCTGGTTGACCGATTACCTGTGGCGGTACATCGATCCGGATAAAGATGCTTTTACCAGCCGTGCCAAATCCGCACCCCATGAGGGTTATTTTATCCGAACAGAACCAGGCGCCCAGGTGAAGGATCCGGTCCAGTCCTGCCTTTACATCGCCAAAGAGCGGTTTTCCCAGAATGTGCATAACGTGGTCATTGCCGAAGAGGGATCCTACCTGCAGGTCATTACGGGCTGTGCCAGTTCTGCGCATTTACTATCCGGCCTGCATGTGGGCGTGTCCGAGTTCTATGTCAAAAAGGGGGCCAAACTTCATTTCACCATGATCCATGAGTGGGGAGAAAAGGTCAATGTCAGGCCCAGGACCCATGTGCATGTCGAAGCCGGAGGAGAATTTGTCTCCAACTATATCTCCCTCAAACCGGTCGGGTCATTGCAGATGAATCCCGTCACCCATTTGGCCGGCGAGGGTGCCGTGGCGCGTTTCAACAGCGTGCTTGTGGCCAACAAGGGGTGCCACATGGATGTCGGGTCCCGCGTCATATTGAGTGCGCCCGGGACGCGTGCGGAGATCATTTCACGCGCCATTGCGGCCGGCGGCACGATTGTGGCCAGGGGAGAACTGGTGGGCAAAGCGCCGGGCATCAAAGCCCATTTGGAGTGCAAGGGTCTCATCCTGAAAGAGGGATTGATGCACGCCATTCCTGAGTTGCGCGGTTATGTGCCGGGCGTGGAAATGTCTCACGAGGCCGCCGTCGGCAAAATCGACCGGGGCGACATCGAATACCTGATGGCGCGTGGGGTCAACGAGGAAGAGGCCATATCCATGATAGTGCGCGGATTTATGAATGTGGATATCGAAGGATTACCGCCCGGTTTGAGACAGAACATCGATAAGATCATCAATGAGACCCAAAAAGATATGATGTAAATGGAAACGAATTACAACGACGATAGTAATTATTGTGAGATTTCTTTTGCCGAGAAGGTGCGTCTCTTTTCCCACGATTATTTGAAATGCTGTATCTATCTGTCCAGTGGGTCTCTGCCCGGCTATGTATTCACCAAAAAACTCTACTCCGAGTTGATCTCAACGTCACAGGTATTGGAGGATTTTCTGGATTTTCACGGGGCCAAAAACAGCGCGGAATGGTACTTTTATCGCGAATTGGCCGCAGCCGTCAGGCACCTCAGCCTGGGAGCCTATTCCCAAAAACACATCGCCAATCGGCTCGTTTTTTACGATCTGCCGGAAAGCGAAGAGTTTCGCGCGAGCGGGCATCGGGCATCGGCCTTTTTAAATGCATCTCTCATGAAATTGGCGCCGGTCATCATCGATGAGGCCCGCCGGCTGAATATCCCCATTCCCGAAAGCAGGTTCGGCCCCGAGGATTTTCCGGGAACGACCACGACCGAAATGCTTCCCTACAGCATCGAAGACCAGGCCAAGGACGTACAAAAGAAGCACATCGTCAATATCGCCAGCGAATTTCTGGGGATCTCATCGAGGTTCGACCAACTGGGCTTCTATGAACCGTACAACATCGAAGAAATCCGCAACCTGGTACCGGCGAAAGTGAATGAAGTCGAAGTACGCCGGTTTGAAATGGTCGTTCACAATTTGCAGTCATCTTTCGACACCTATGTTATTCACGGCGGATTTCGTTTCGGAGATCGGAAGCTGAAACAGCTTCGCAGTTATTTTTCAGTCGTGTTTCACCTGCTTCAGATGATGGGGCGTCTGCTGCATTTCTATGAGCGTCATTTGCACCATGCAGGATATAAGAATATTTACAAACAGGTACAAGACCGGTTATCTTCTCTGGTGGACCCGGATGATCTGCTCAAGGTCACGGTGAACTACGGTCTCTACTATGCCTGCCACTATCTGGGCACTGGCAAGGAAGTGGCCCACCAAATATTGAACGAAAACATCGAGCGCAGCAGGATCGAAGTGAACATTCCCATGCAACTGGGGTTTCACAGCCGCCCGAGCCTGTTGGTTGCCAAGATCGTCCAATACTACGGCGGCCAGGTCGAATTGGTCATCGGCGATGATCGCTTCGATGCCAGCAGTGTGCTGGACATCCAGTGGGCCGGCGGAAAGATACAAAAGGAAAACATTATTCGGGTCGCCTTCGAGGGCGATGTCAGGGCCTTGAAAGACATCGAGGTGCTGGCCGCCGCCAATTACGGCGAGGATACCATGGGAAAGGGCGTCCCGCTGCCCAAAGAGTTGAAATACCTGCGATGATTACCGCTTTGATCGTGGCCGCCGGGCAGGGCAAGCGCATGGGCGGCGCCGGGCGAAAGCAGTTTAGGGAAATCGGCGGCCGCCCCATTCTTGAATGGACCTTGAAGGCATTCGATGGATGCCGGCAAATCGACGATATCGTACTGGCGGTTCCCGAAGCGGAGATTGAATTTTGCAGACATACGATCGTCGCAGAAGCCGGGTTGCATCACGGCGTGACCTTAGTGGCGGGAGGCATGAGCCGGCAGGACTCCGTTTACAATGGGCTTAAAGCCATCGGAAACGTGGAAGAGGCCGTTGTTCTGATTCATGACGGCGTGCGACCCTTCGTTTCCGGCCGACTGATCGCGGCTTGCATCTCGGGGGCAAGACATTGGCGGGCGTGCATTCCGGCAGTCGAGGTGACGGACACCATCAAACAGATTGACGATTCCGGCATCATACGCGGCACCTTGCCGCGGGATACCCTGCGGTCCGTCCAAACCCCCCAGGCGTTTGAATTGAAATTGATCAAGGATGCACATCAGATGGCACTTCAAAAGGGTTGGCAGGCAACCGACGACGCCAGCCTGGTGGAGCGACTGGGATACGACGTGCACACCATCGCCGGCGACACCCACAACATAAAAATCACTACATCGGACGATCTCCAACGAGCCGAATGGATTCTTCTTCGGTGGGGGAAAAACGCTTCTCAATAATTGCGACGGCCTCTTCCGCATTGGCCGCTTCGAACAACCGGTGCGCGTGGTCGTCGTTGCCGAAGCAGACCCTTGCGTCATAGCCAATGGTGATGACGGATTTGCCGTGCTTAAGGGCCAGCGCAATTTCCGAGAGCGTGCCTGCGCCGCCCGGGCAGGCGACGACGACATCGCTGCTCAACACGTTGATCGAATTGCGCGCGCTGCCCATGCCGGTGCAGATCGGCACCCGGACATAGGCGCTCGCCTGGTGGGGAGTGGCATCCGGTAGAATGCCGATGGTCAACCCGCCATGCTCGGCCGCTCCTCTTGCAGAGGCGTCCATGACGCCCGCATTGCGACCGCCGTTGAGCAATACCCAGCCGCGCCCGGCAATCAATTCGCCCAAACGGTAGGCCGTGCGCATCGCAGCTTCATCCGCCTGGGAGCCGCCCATCACCCCGACGATGAATGGCCGCTTGGATATGCCGGTTGCCTCTGGTCGAACGGCGGCCATCAGACACCATCCTTTACGGGAAAAAAGATCGATGAAAACATGCCGGCCAATTTGCGAGAATCGTGTCGAACCACCTTGCCATCGCTGTCCAGTAAATCCGCCTCGTAAAGCACGCGCCCATGCCAGAAGGGATCATTACGCTCCAGGGTGACGTAATCTGATTTCTGGGTCCGATAGGCTTCACAGGTGGCATCTTCGGGCCTGCTGGTATTGTAGACGATGCCATCGACGCTGCTACCGATGTAATTCTCCAGGCGTTCGACAAAATCCCTGGCGTTGAAATTATGGGTCTCACCATATTTGGTCATGATGTTGATGATGTAGATGAGCTTTGCGGACGCCTTGCAAAGTGCTTCAGCCACCCCTGGAACGATGAGATTGGGTATGATGCTGGTGAACAGGTCGCCCGGACCGATGATCACATAGTCTGCGGCGGCTATTGCCGATACCACCGGCGGATGGACATGGATGGTGTCGGTGTGGTGCGGCACCAGAAATACGTCGCGAATTTTTTCCCGCTGGTGCCCGCGCGGCACGTCGATGGCCTGCTCGCCGAAAATCCGATGGCCATCGGTCAATTCGGCCACGAGGGTGGCTTGGTCGGTCGTCACGGGCAGGATGGTGCCCCGGGTATCGAGTATTTCCGAAAGGGCCGCCACGCCGGTAGGAAAGCTTCCCGTATAACGAGACAGCATGGTCAGCAGCATATTGCCCGCATTATGTCCCTTGAGACGGCGGTCTTTCTGAAAGCGTTTCTGCAGAATGGCTCTGGAAAACGATTGGTGGGGCGAAAGCGCGACAATACATTTAAGAATGTCTCCCGGAGGCAGGGTGCCGAGTTCGTCACGAAGGCGTCCGGTGCTGCCACCGCTGTCCATCATCGAGACCACGGCAGTGATCGAAATGCCCTCCATGTCACGCAGTGCGGAAAGAAGGGCGAATTGGCCACTGCCGCCGCCGATGGTGACAATTCGCAGGGGGTGGGCGTTTTTTATGTCTGGCATGGTGGTAATCTATTTTCAAGGCGTTGTGCCCGCAGCGCCGGGCGCTTTTCGGCTGCGGGCGATATTCCGTCTTGACGGATTGTTTCGCCGTTCGCTAATTTTAGTTGATTAGCAACGGTGGCGAGGAATATCAAGATCCATGAACTAAAAATTTAGATCAAAAATATGTCTCTCGACCTTCAAGAAAGCCCAGACACATGGTCGAGCGCCATTCCACCGGGTTTTGTACCCAGGAGTTGACAACGGCGTTGCAGCATCCCATCTTATGGCCGTTTGAAATTCGATAAGGTATTGAAAAAAGGAAGGAGTTCGAGCATGGCCCCAGGAATGAATCAAACCGGCGAAGCGAATAGCAATACGCAACAAGCCTTTATCCGTCAACTGCAGCAGACCTTTGCATCACTTCCCAACGAGATCCCGCTCTTCCTTTTTGTGCAAAAAGGCAGAGACGACGTCTATGTGGACGCCTGCCGCCAAGTGGTTCGTGCATTTCGTGAGCTGACCGATAAAATCAAGATCAAGGAGTATTATCTGGATCACGAAATGGCCCGAAAATGGAAAGTGGACAGTTCGCCGACACTTTTAATCGATCCGGAGCGTTACAATATCCGATGGATGGGGGCGCCCATGGGAGAAGAGGGACGATCTTTTCTCGAGGCCATGCTGCTGGTGGGCATGGGAAAGAGCGACCTGAGCGATCAATCGCTCCAGGTGATCCGACGGTTGGACGCCCCACGAACCATCAAGATTTTTGTCAGCCCGACATGTCCCTACTGCCCGCAGCAGGCGGTCAATGGACTGAAGGCGGCCATCGAACGTCCGGACATGATTGCGCTTGAGATTATCGATATTCAATGTCGGCCTGATTTGGCCGAACAGTACGAGGCGCACAGCGTTCCCCAGGCCTATGCCAATGATGTGCTGATCGGACAGGGCGCCCAGCAGGAAGAGGTGTTTCTCTCCTCTCTGCTGAAATTGGAACCTCAGACGATTTTCATACCCGAAAGCACGGCCAAGGTGGTGGACGTCGATGTCGTCATCGTCGGAGGGGGGCCGGCTGGCTTGACGGCCGGAATCTATACCGTTCGCAGCGGGTTGAAGACTGCGGTGGTTGAACGGGAAGCGCTGGGCGGCCAGGTGGCATTGACCCCGGTGGTGGAAAACTACCCCGGATTTGCCCAGGTGGGCGGTAAAACGCTGGTCGACATCATGGTCAGCCATGCGTTGCAGTATGTCCAGATTTTTCAGGGCGAGGAGGTGCTGGACATCAAACCGGGAGACATTATGGAGGTCACCACCACACGACGCACTTTCAGGACCAAGACCATTCTTCTGGCGACCGGCGCCACCCATCGACATCTGGGCGTTCCGGGCGAACAGCGCTTCTCGGGTCGCGGCGTCAGTTATTGTGCCACGTGTGACGGTCCCCTGTTCAAGGGACGCAAGGTCATCATGGTAGGCGGTGGCAATTCGGCGGTAACCGAAGCACTTTATCTGAAGCACATGGGCGTTCAAGTGACCCTGGTGCACCGGCGAGACAAGCTGAGAGCTCAGGATGTGCTGGCCAACCAATTGCCCCAGAACGACATTCCCGTGATATGGAACACGGAAGTAAAGGCGATCGACGGAAAAGAGCGGGTCGAACGGGTCACGCTGTTTAACTCCCAGACCGGAGAAACGACGGAGATGGATGTGGACGGCGTCTTTGTTGCCATCGGTTATCAACCGGCGGTTGCCCTGGCGCAGAAAATCGGTATTGAGTTGAACGAAGATGGTTACATCCGGCACGATGCCTTTCATCGGACCAATGTCCACGGCATCTACTCGGCCGGTGATGTGGAGGGCGGATACAAACAGATCGTTACCGCCACGGGGCAGGGGGCAGCGGCGGCCATGACGATTTTTGAAGATATCATCAATCCCTACTGGAAGCAGAACAAGGCGTCTTAAACCTATGTGCAGCGAGGATTGTGGATATGGCAGTTGGAATCGTTCGTTCTTTTAACGAGGAGCAAGGATATGGATTTATCGAGACGGACGAAGGGGATCAGTTTTTCGTCCATCACAGGTCCATAGAAATGGAAGGATTTCGAACGCTTCGGCGCGGCGACAAGGTTCTATTTGAAATTGCCATGACCAAACGGGGCCCGGAAGCGGAAAAAGTGCGCAAGTTATAGCCGTATGATCCGGTATCCAAAACATTTTGAAAATACTGGATACCGGCTTTCGCCGGGGTGAGTGCCGTAAAAGCAAATTCTGCACGGCGCCGTAAGAAGTGCAAGATCAAGAAGCGCGAAATTCCGTGTCCTGAGGCGTACTTGTCGTACGCCGCAAGGACCACGGGATGAGCGCAACGCAGATATTGGGCTTCTTACAGCGCCGTCAAGTGCTGGCGGTTGCGCCGATGATGTCGGCAAGAGCGCGCAAGGCAAGATAGTACCCGTTTACTCCGAGACCGACGATCTGTCCGGTGGCCACATCGGAAACAAAGGAATGGTGGCGGAACGGCTCTCTTTTGTGAATATTGGACAGATGCACCTCGATGATCGGGAAGGGAAGCAGCAGCAGCGCATCGCGTATGGCGATGCTGGTGTGGGTGAAGGCAGCCGGGTTGATGATCAGGCCGCCCATGTCGGTGGCTGCCGATTGGATGCGGTCCACGATAGCCCCCTCATGGTTGGACTGAAAGCAATGGACGGTTATCCCCCATTGCCTGCCCAGCACCTTGAGTTGGGCATCTATTTCATCGAGCCGGCTGGACCCGTAAAGGTCGGGCTCGCGCAAGCCGAGCATGTTCAGATTCGGACCGTGGATGACCAGGATCTGATGACCGCTATTCGGGGTGTTCATGACTGTGGTCCTTCATTTTAGCGTGCGGCTTTCAATTCAGCGATGGTGGCCTTGTAATCATCGCTGCCGAATATGGCCGATCCGGCGACCAGCACATCTGCCCCGGCCCTGGTGATGTCACCGACCGTGCCGCGGTTCACGCCCCCATCGACTTGAATCAACGTTTTCAGGTGGTTTGCATCGATCAGCCGGCGCAGGGCGCGAATTTTTTCGAGGCTGCTGGGGATAAATTTCTGCCCACCGAAGCCGGGATTGACGCTCATCACCAGCACCAGATCGAGATCGTCAAGTACCCAGTCCAGTGCCGTCAGGGGCGTGGCCGGATTCAGAACGGCGCCTGCCTTCACGCTGTGTTCCTTGATGAGGTGGATGGTTCGGTGAAGGTGCGTGCAAGTCTCCACCTGAACGGATATGTAATCGGCCCCCGCCTTGGAGAATTCGGCCACATATTGATCCGGGTTTTCGATCATCAAATGCACATCCATCGGCAGGGCCGTGGAGCGCCTGACCGCCTCGACGACGAGGGGCCCCATGGTGATATTGGGAACAAAATGGCCATCCATGACATCGATATGAATCCAGTCGGCCCCTGCCGCTTCAACAGCTTGAACTTCCGCGCCAAGTTTCGAAAAATCCGCTGACAGAATGGATGGAGCGATCAAAGGCATTTACGAAATCTCCTCTATGCAGATGATGTCAGACATGCCATCCCGCCAGCATCCTCACAAAAAAGAAGCGTGGCGCTTCTGGATGGTATTTCAGGCTATCCTGGCCGCATTTTATTGCCGCACCGGCCGCCGATTGTCAAATGGCAAATGGAAATCGCAGGGATTCTAACAAAATGCTATTCATAAAACCCGGCCCGGTTGGCTCACGTGGCCCTGGCCACCTGCCCCACCCGGACCTGCCATAAACGATGCCATGTGAATTTCTTTTGTTAAACAATGCCTGGAAAGGATGCTCTTCAGGGTTAACCCTATTCCGATAGAATTGATGCGTCACTGGTAGCGTTGGGTTTCCACCAGTTCATCATCCACATAACGCAGGATCGTCATGGGTTGATCGTACGGTATTAAAAGCCAGACGTCGCGGCCCGGTCGGACGAAACCGTTGAACATCTCGATCGTGGCCTGAAGACGCACGACAATGATGCGGACATGTTGTCTTAAGAAACCGTTGGGCGCCCGATGCCGGAAGAGAACGACGCCATCCCGTTGGTCCCCAGTGGCATAACCGCTTTGCTGGTTGACCGACAGATCGACGCTGGTGCCGGTATCCACTGGATATCCAGACTTGGGCTGATGGGCCACCACCATGTTGTCGGGTTTGGACGGATCCCTCAGGTACCGGATTTGGCCGGCAAGCAGATGGTGGGATTCCAGAACGGCGATGGCCTGGTTCAAGGTCAACCCCTGCAAGTCGACCATGGTGATCGTCGTTGGAGGCGGCCCGGCGCTGATCAGCAGGTCAATGTCGCTTCCTCGCAATCGGGTCGTTCCGCCAGGCGGGAATTGGGCCAGGATCTCTTCTTTGGGCCTGATGGCATCGTAGGTGTGGCTCAAGTGGCCGATGCCCAAATCGTTTTCCGCCAGAAGGATGCGGGCCTGGGCCACACTCATGCCGGTCAGATTGGGCAGGACGACGGCCTGGGCGCCCCTTGAAATGACGAGTCGCACGTCCCGTCCCTGTTTAATCTCGGTACCTGGTTCCGGATCTTGCGCAATCACATGATGCTTGGGCACTTTGGGGTCGTATTCCGACGCCTTCACCTTGGTGTTGAGTTTAAGATCGCTTAAAATTTCAAGAGCATAGACCACCTCCTTGCCTTCCAGATCGGGGACCACGACCACATTTTCACTGCGAATCAGCAAATTTACGGTAAGATAGGTGCCGATGCCGGCCGCCATGATGAACAAAAGGACCAGAATCGAGAAGGTCATCAATCGTTTCAGCACCAGGCGTCACCCTTCAGAAAGAAATACGAAAGGCCAGGACAAATCGGTCGCCGGATCGGCCTTGCGGTAAAGGGTCAGAAGGAAGGCCATCCAGATATTCCAGCCGGAGTTGGTCGGCATAACGTTGCTTCTGCCGAAGGTTGTACTTATGGGCACCGGACACGGCCCCATAGATATTGCTCGCATAGAACCCGAGACCGACAAACGACAGCAGACCCCCCAGGGCATTGAGGTCCTGGTCGAATGATTCATAGGCGGCCCATACCAGCGCGCCATTGACCAAAAATGCCATCAGGGCGTCTTCGTATCGTTCGGTGTAAAGCTGACCCGCCCCGGGAATAACAGAAAGCGTACCGGCAAGCGAAGGGATTTTTCGGGGGATGCGGGAAGCCAGTTCGAGGCCGCTGTCCAATCGTTCCATTCGGGTGTCCGCGCGTGCTGCGGCCGACATGCGTCGGAATGCGCTTCTGGCCTCTTGCCATTCCATCTGGTCGATATGAATCCAGCCCATCCGCGCCAATGCACGATCCTTCACCTGGGGATGGTCGGATAGCGCGATCAGGTTGTGCATTTGCAGTATCGCGCGGCCATATTCCTTACGAAAAAGATGACATTCAGTCATCATGAAGAAAGATTCGATGGCGATGTCGTCCAGCGGATCCACCTGGGTCAGTTCATTGAACCGTCGCAAGGCCGTATTGCTGTCGCCAGCTTTGAAAAGAGATGTGCCGGCTTTGAACCGGGCCATGCGTCGGTCGGGATGACCGGGGAAAAAGTGGGTGAAGCGGTCAAATTCATCGGCCGCGCGTCGATACTGTTGCTCCTCATAAAGCTTTTCGGCATAGCGATATTGCTGCTCGGCCTCAATCAAGATCCCATCGGCAAACGAGATAGGCACGGTCAGAAAAATGGAGAAAAAGATCCACAGGCACTGCCTCAGGCACTGCCTCAAGCACGGATCGATAGGAAATGGCGGCTCGATCGGCATCTTTTAAGGCTCATCCCACCAGAAGGTGTTGGCGCCCAATGGGTCATAGCTGTAAACAGAGCCGTTCTTGGTCATCCTGGGCGCCAGCCGCGTCTCATCTCGGCCGCAGCGCAAGAGCCGGTCGCAGGTCAGGATCCATCCGATCAAAAGACCTTTTTGTGCAAAGGCCTCTTTCGCATAGTGGGAGCAGCTGGGATACATGGGGCAGCGGTCTCCGTCGGCTCTTGAGATGATCTTCTGGTAGAGACCGATGGGGGTGACATCCGGCTGTTCGACTCCAGGGATCGATATGGGTTGCCGCTTGGGCGGGTCAAAGATCCCATCGGCCAGAAGGAGGGACGGCAGGCCGCAGGCGGCGGCCAGCCAAAAGACGATCCATCCGGTGAAGCACGGCAGTGATCGGCGCAGGGATGTCATGAAACGTGTCTTTTCCAACATGGTTTAAAGTAAGGCCCAAAGAAGCAAATGCTATTTTTGTGTGACGCGGATCACCTCTTCGATGGTGGTGATGCCGCGGAGCACCTTTTCGATGCCGTCGCGTCGTAAGGTGACCATTCCCAGCTTCAACGCTTCCTGTTTGATCTGGTATGAATCGAAGGTGCGCTGGATCAGTGTCTTGAGTTTGTGCCCCATGATCATGATTTCGTAAATACCGATACGGCCGCGGTACCCGGTATGAAAACATTTGTCGCACCCCTTGGCCCGGTAAAAGGTATACTTGCCGAGTCGATCGGGACGCACCCCCAGTGTCTGTAGCTCCATATCGGGTTTGTAGGGCTCCTTGCAATGTTCGCAAAGCACGCGGACCAGACGTTGGGCGATGACGGCGAGCAAAGACGAAGAGATCAGGAACGGTTCGACCCCGATATCCACCAGGCGTGTAATTGCACTGGCCGAATCGTTGGTGTGCAGCGTCGAGAAGACCAGATGGCCGGTCAGGGCCGACTGCACCGCTATTTCGGCGGTTTCCCGATCCCGGATCTCTCCGATGAGAATCACGTCCGGATCCTGGCGGACAATGGACCGCAAACCGCGCGCAAAGGTCAATTCGATCTTGGGGTTGACCTGTATCTGGCTGATGCCCTTGAGCTGGTACTCCACCGGGTCTTCGATGGTAATGATATTGATATCCGGCGTGTTGATCGAAGAGAGCACCGAATAAAGGGTTGTCGTTTTGCCGCTTCCGGTGGGGCCGGTCACCAGTATGATGCCATTGGGAGAACTCACCAGGTCCTTGATTTGTTTGAGCTGGGCTGTCGAGAGGCCGATTTCGTTCAGCTGGAATATCGAGGACGACTTGTTCAGCAAGCGCATGACCACCCGTTCACCGAACGAGGTGGGCAGGGTCGATACGCGCACATCGATCATCTGTGAGCCGATGCGGACTTCGAAGCGGCCGTCCTGGGGGAGTCGTTTTTCGGCGATGTTGAGTTTGGACATGACCTTGATACGCGATGTCAGGGCCGGTTGAATCCACTTGGGCGGCGATAACAGGTCGTAAAGGATGCCATCCACCCGATAGCGCACCTTGAAGCTGTCCTGATAGGGCTCGATGTGGATATCGCTGGCACGCGCCTTGATGGACTGGGAGAGGATATGGTTGACCAGTTTGATGATGGGGGCGTCGCTGGTATCTTCCAGCAGATCGGCAGTATCTTCGATCTGGCTGATAATGTCGCTTTCGTCTTCCATGTCCTGTACCAGCTGCTGAGCGGAATCCTGGTTCAGATCGAAAGAGAGGTTGATGGCTGCCAGGATGGCTTGTTTGGTCGAGAGCACCAGTCGGTAGTTGTCCAAATTCAGAATGCGGGCCAGATCGTCCACCGCATTGAAGTTGCCGGGATCGTTGACCGCAACGATGAAGGCGGCGTCTTGTGTCCTCGCGTCTCCTGTCGCAGGCGCATCGGTCTGGGGGGCTCTGGCCGGATTGGGAACCAGCAAGGGGACCATGTGGTGCCGCTTGAGAAACTGGATCGATATTTTCTTGGCGAAATCGCCGCCCATGATGTTTTCCATGGGCAGTTCCGGCCAGAATGGAATTTCATATTGGATGCTCAGCGCTTCCAGCAGTTGGGTCTCGGTGATCGCTTCACGCTGCAACAGAATGTCACCCAGGCGGCCGCCTTTTTCCTGCTGCAGGTGGCGGGCATCGGAGAGCGCGTCTTCCGCTATGCCGAAACGATGTTTGAGGATATGGTTCAGTTCCATGGGGATTCACTATAACTTTACCAGAATGGGATCATATGCGTCGGTTCTGAGCCGCCGGATCATCTGCTCGGCGTCGGTCTGACTTGCAAAATACCCGATCCGCAGCCGATACCAGGTTTTTCCGTTGATTTCGGAACGCACCGTATAAGCGGCATACCCTTTTCCGGTGAGTTCCTGCAGCAGCTCAGCGGCCTTGTCCGGGTCCTGGAGGGACGCCACTTGTATCGTGTATCCTGCGATGGTCCTCGTATCAGCAAAGGGTTTTTCACTCCCTACGCGATTACTGTCAGGGGTGGCGGCAGCCGTGGCACGGGGGGCGCGGGGCGTTGCCGGTGTGCTGGCGACTTCCGGGGTCGGCACATGTGGGACCGAAGCAGAGGTGTTCGCGGTATTTTCGATGTCACCTGGCGAAACAGCGGACATACGGGACTCCGATGTGCTCGGTATCGTGGTATCGGACCGGGGGGTGTCGCCGGTCGCCCCTTGATCTTCGATCCACTTTGACCCTTCGGATGGAACGATCGGCGCATCGTTTGCCGCAGACCCAGAATTCTTCTCTTCTGAATCGGCCGGAGGTATGGACGGACGGTCGTCCGGCGCTTCCTCCAGCTCTCCCTTCGGCGCTGGAATCTGCAGATCCTCCAATGGGGGTGAATCCTTGCGGTCGAATAGATCGATGTTTTTGCTGCGCAGTTTTTCGATCTCTTCCCGTTTGTCACGAGACACCGCTTTGATTTCATCGGGCTTCTGGATGACCCGTGGTGTCATGAAGACGTACAGGTTCGATTTGTCGAATCCGGTGGAACGGGTGCTGAAGAGATAGCCTATGCCTGGAATATCACCCAGGCAGGGCACCTTGTAGACCGTGGCCCCCTGGGTGTCGTCGATCAAGCCGCCGAGAACCACCGAGTGGCCGTCGCGAACGATGGCGGTGGTTTCGATGGTGCGCTTGAGGGTCGTGGGGCGATTATCCACGCTCGACTCCAGGGCCGTGACCTCCAACGAGAGCAGCAGGCGGACCATGCGGTCCTTGCTGATCTGCGGGGTGATCTTGAGGGTTTTACCGACGTCGCGGTACTCGAACGAGTTGTACACCTCACCGGCGCTCGAGGTGGATAGGGTGGCGGTGGTTTGAAAGGGGATGTTTTTACCCACGTAGATCTTGGCCTCCTGGTTGTCGGTGGTCAGGATCTGAGGGGTTGACAGGATGCGCACGTCGCGGTCTTTCTTATAGGCGTTGACCACGGCCTGGATGCTGGGAAAGGTGATGCCTGAAATGCTGAGCGCCTCTCCGAAGACGCCGAGGGCGAAACCCGACGGCAGGGTGGGAACGAAGGTGGTGCCTACCGTCGTGCCGCTGATGATAGACGATTCTCCGCTGAAGCCGCCGCCATATACGATATCCTTGCCGTCATAGGAATCATCCTCTCCGATGCGCCACTCGGTGCCCAGTTCAAAGTCTTTGGTGACATTGACCTCCATGATCAACGCTTCGATATAGACCATGGCCCGCGGGATATCGATCTTTTTGATGATCGCCTCGAGCACCAGGTAATCGTCGGGTTCGGCGGTGATGATCAGGCTGTTGGTGGCCTTGTCGGCCGTAATGCGCACCTTGCTCGATACCACCGGTGCGGTGGGCTTGCCGTCCTGCTGGGCGTCACCGCTTTTCTGGGGAATATCCTGCAGAACCTTGGCGATATCTTCGGCGGTGGCATGTTCGAGGTAGTAGACATTGATGTTGCCCTGGCCCTTGGGAGTGTCCTCGTCCAGGCTGGCAATCAACTGCCGGATGTTGTCCACTTCACCTTCGCTGGCCAGCACCACGATGGAATTGGTGCGTTCGTCGGCGACAAAGGTGATATCCCTGGCGCCGGCAGTGCGGCCTTTGGCGGCCGAGGGTTTGAAAACCGATTGCAGCAGCGTCACCATCTTGGCGGCACTGGCGTTTTTCATGGGAATGATGGCGATCTGTTGCCCGACGCCCGTGATGTCGATGGCCTTGAGAATGCTGAGCAGGCGCTTGATGTTGGAGTGCACGTCGGTGATGATCAAGGTGTTGGTGGGGGCATACGCCTGAATGACGCTGTTTCTGGAAACCAGGGGCGTAAAGAGGTTTTTGATTTCGTTGGGGTCGGCATAGCGCAAGGGGATAATCTGGGTGATGACCGCATCGTCGGCCGTTCCGGCTTCTTCCTGAAGGCGGGTCTTGATGCTTTTCGAGCGCGCTTCCGGCGATGGTACGATTTTGGTGATGCTGCCGCTGGGAACGGTCGTATAGCCATATACTTCCAGCACCGACTCGAAGACGCGATAAGCTTCGGCAACCGTAATTTTTCCCGGCGAAATGATGGTGACCTTGCCCCGGACCTTATCGTCGACGATGAAGTTTTTCTTCGTCAGGTCACTTATGAATTTTATCAGAACACCGATGTCCACATTGTTGAAGTCAATGGAGACCAACTGCTCGCCGCTTCTCTTGGCGGCCGGCGGCTGGGCGCTTTCCTCAGGCAGGGTGCCGGGGCTAGATGGCTGCTGTGCCCACACCGGAGACGCCACCCAAAGGCCGGCGACGAAGCAGATCATCGTGACCATCGCACACAAGGCGTATATTCGTTTGTCAGGTTTCATAGGCGTCAATCTAATCCGTTTAATCCGTTGTCACGCCGATCGCTGCGTGCACATATGAGTTGCGATTTAGTTTAGCGCCCATCCACAAATGGCCAATTGGCTGAATATCGGCGTTGCGCGAAAAATTTAATCCTCGGAATATCAAATAGATGCCTGCGGCTAAATCTTTCGTGCGCCTTGATCTCGACCCAATTTGCCTATTGGTGGACGAACACTAGTGTAAAGTCATTCAAACGGCCGGTCAATGTAAATTTAATAATAATTATCGAATATTATAATTAATCGAGCGCTCCTGCCCCCGCCGTTTGAGCTGAATCTGGACCTCGGAAGCCGATCGGAGACCGTCATATAATTGCATGGCGTCCTCAACCGAGCGAATCTCTTTTCCATTGATACCAAGGAGAATATCCCCGTTACGCAGCCCCATGCGTCTGAATACCGAATTGGGTTTGATATTGCTCAGCGACAAGCCTTCTTCGTGGGGACGGATGGCGATTTCGCTCATCAGTTTGTTCACATCCTGTAATGATTCGTCGATCATGCTGCGTTGAATGGAGATCCTTTGTTCCCTGGGCGGGGCGTTGGGAAAAGGGCGCGGCGTCTGGGCTGCCGGTAGAGCGGACCGCGCAGTTGTCGAACCGGTCTGACTCATCTCTTCCATGGCCAGCACCTCGTCCCTGCCGGCCACAGTCAGCACCACTTTCTCCCGCAGGATCATCTTCACGGTGGCATCCTGAACGCTGTCGCCCACCCGGTAGAGGTTCTGTTCCCGTTTTTGCAAGTCCTCGATGACGGCGTAGGCGGTTTTGATATCGCCCGAAACCGTGCCCCAGAGTTTGAGATTGAGCTGTGTTTCTTCGAGGCCTTCAAGATCCACCGGCTTGGCTTGTGGTCTGGCGACGACCGCTTTCCGGGTCTTGAAAAGATCGCGGTCGACGACAGGCTGGTAAAATGAGACCGGCCGGGTTTCCGTCCGAGCTTGATTGTCCGAGGGCGCCATGGCCTCATCGACCGGTGCCTTGGGCTGAATTTTCAAACCGACCAACTGGTAAAACAGACCGACGCCGACATAAGCCATCATGGCGATCAGCACCAGATTGGCGAGGGTGGAGATCCGTTGAACGGAAATCATTTTATCGTACCACATAGCTTGGGTTTCCCAGGGTGCCACTGATTCGAAAAACGACCCCTCTCTTTTGGGCGGATTCCGAACCCAGCAACGTGCCGAGCATGTCGTTCTTGTGTTCGGCGGCAAAGGCGGGTTGGGGTTTCAGCACGCACGACAAGGTGATCCTGCTGTTTTGCAAGGGCTCCCGGAAAACGATCGACCCCGTTATTTTCCCCTCGATCTGAGCGCCAAGGGCTTCGCAGCGGGTGATTTGGAGCATGCGCGGGGTAACGGTCATTTCCGCGATGATCTGGTTGAAATCCATCTGCTCGATGCCCAGGAGCGGAGAGTTGAAAACAATTCTGGCCGGCGAAATATCCATGTTGACGGCCGTGGATCCATCGGCGCCCTTGCGGTTGTCGAAATCGATTTGGGAATTCATTTCCCCTGCCAGCTTATATTCAGGCCAGAGGTTCAAAAACTCCATGGATTCGACCGGAACCCGCGCCAGGGTCATGGCGACATTGATTTTGGGTTGCCGCTCGTCGAGGAGCATGTCAGCGCGTCCTTTGAGGGATCCGGATCCGATAGGCCCGCTGAAGTGCACCTCTTTCTGCTGGCGAAACAAGGAGATCAATCCAGGCACGATCTTCAAATGGGCCAGGCGTACGATGGGGATGTCATCGTAGGCCAACCCAAGCGGTGCCAGTCGGATACCCGGAGGAAAGACCGGATAGGCGCCGTCTGCGGTCACTTGCAACCCCGGCTGTGCCTGGGCGATCCGGGTGACGATCAGATCACGTACCGTCTGGGACGGAAAGCGCAGGTAGAGAAAGACAAGCACCGCCGCCAGAGCAAAGAGAACATAGAGAAATGTCTTTTTGGACATGATCATCGCTTAAAACTGGTAAGTTTCCACTTGTAAGGTTGCATTTAACACGTCATCTTCCTTTTCGCCCCTGGAGATGGAGATGCGCTTGATCCATACCATGTTGGGCGAGCTTTCGACACCGTGCAGGAAGTTGAGCAGTTGTTCCATCGTCAGCCCGTCGATTTTCATCTCCACCATCGAGAGGGAATAGGGACTGTTTTTAAGATTCGTGGTCGACGGTTTCATGTAAATGATATTGGGCTTGATATTGCCTTTGCCAGCCAGGTCGTCCAGAAAGGAGAAGAGCCGGAATCCTTTGGCCCGCGTGTCGAGTTGAGCCTGGCTGTTCCGCACGTTTTGGGTCAGGGATTGAAACTCGGCCTGGAGCTGTTTTATCTCCTGCAACGTTTTCTGCTTGGCCTTGATCTGGTTTTGCAGCCGTTCACCCCGGTCGAGGATGGGAAAAATGATGAGCTGCAGAAAGATAAACAGAAGCAGTGCCGCGCCTGCAATGGACAAAGCGATTTTATCGCGCCATTGCAGATTGAACGGCAACGTGAGCGCACGTATCGAGGCAGCCGCCGATTTCAACGAGAAAGAAGTCATAGTGTCAACTTTAATATGAAACGAACTTTGCTGCCCGATTTCTCCATGTTGGCCGAAGCGATGGTCACCGCCTGGAACATGCCGTTTTGTTCCAATCCATTTTTAATTTCATCCACCACGTTGAAAGCGGTCGTTTCGCCGGATAAGGTCAACCCATCGCCGCCCAGCACCAGACGGGTGAACAGCACGTCGATCTCCTTGGGAATCGAACGGCTGAGTTGCATCAAAATGTCGATCGTTTTGACCTGTGGTACATCCTCGGCGACATCGATACTTCCAGTGCGGTGTTTTTTCAGTTCGCTTCTCATTTGATCGGCGGCGTCACCGACTCGCCGGGTTTGTGGAAATGTCTCTTTGAAAATCTCCTCGATCTGGCGGTCCAGGGCATCCACCTGGTTTTGAAGCAGGTGGTTTTCGATGAAAACACCCCCCAGCCCCAAAAGCAGGACCATCGCCATTAAAATGGCCGGCATCCGGATATATTGCCGGTAAGCGGTCCAGTAATTTCGGAGAGCCGACCCGGTGCGATGGAAAGCCGGGCAGGGCAATCGCTCGATCTCCACCATGGCCAAGGCCAAGGCACCATCCATCAGCGGTGCCGACCATTGTTCAGTCACGGTACCGGCATCCTCGATCGACGTCATCCGCTGCAAATCGACCGGCTGGGGTTGCATTTCCATGGCGGCCGCCAGCCGCTCGACCACGGTCGGGTCTGCGCATGCCGGGCCGCCGATGTAAAGAATATGGGGATCAAACCCATCAGCGGCGTTTTCGGCGTAGGCGATGAGCGTCTGTCGAATTTTTGAAGCCAGGTTGTCCAGTCCGGAGCCCATGGTTGGGTTGGCCACCATGGATCTGGCCAGGGTGATGTTCTTTCGATCCAACAGAAAGAGCGTGGCGGTGTCCGTATCCAGAGACAAAAAAAGCGCCTGATCCGGAACCTGATCCCCGAGAGAGAGGATGGCCGAGGCCGACGGAAAATCCCCCGGTACGATCAGTTGCGGTCGCAGGCCGACGGTTTCAAGGGCTTTGATGGCATCATCGACATGCTGGCGATCGATGGCTGCGGTCAGAAGCGTGCCAATGCTCGTGTCGCCGGTGGCGATATAATCAATGACCAGACGGTCCACCGGGACGGGAAGATTGGGTTCCAACTCAAAGGGCAGCACCTGCCTGATTTTTTTTTCTTCTTTGAACGGCACCTGAATATTGCGGTAAATCGCTTGATCGGCCGGTAAGCCGACCACGACATCGGGGGTCGTCATCGAAAACTGGCGGGTGAGGGTCGTCAAAGCCGACGCGAGGGCCTTCTGGTTTTCTTCGGCCGTGTCGATGGGCACACGCTGACACGCAACGATGGATGTACTCTTAAGGCCTGCACTTAAAAGCACCGCGGCGATCGACTGGTGACGAATATCTATGGCGAGGACTTGACGGCTCATGCGTTTTCTTCAACCCGGAAAGTGTCGGCTGGCATCCATTACCCGCCGCACTTCCGGTCCGATGTGATGCCTCCGGTTATGGATAGCTTCGCTGTATCGATTCCAAATCCGCGTATTTAAGATGTATATAAGCTATTCAACCTTCCAATTCAAGACCTTGCATTGCCACGGTTCGGTTTCTGACGGTTTGATGCGTTCGACCACGGCCGTGGTTTTCACCTGGAATTTATCGATGGCGGCCGTGGCCACGATGCGGAAAACGTGGGTCGCCACCGTGACGAGGGCGGTGTCGATGGTGGTGCCGGACAACCCCGGCACGCTGCGATACCAGTCCGGTCGGGTCAGGTCATTGATGTAGAGGGATCCACTGGTCGCCTCCCGGTGCTCGATCAACAGCGGCGCGAAGTCGGCGCTTTCCAGGGGCAGCATGGCGGAAAGAACCGGCAGTTCGGCGGTGTTGATGTTGATCTTTCCCGGAAAGGTGAATTTTTCTTCGCCTGCCTCTTCGGCACCATAGACCGTGACATATTGTTCGAGGCCGGCACTGCCCCCAAGACCCGAAAAGAGAACAGGGGTGATGCCTTTCACCAAGGCGACCTCCGAGAGATGATCGAACGGTCCGTTCTTGCATGCGTAAGGCGGATCGAGGCTTTCGTAATAATCCGATTCAGCCCCGCTGAGCCCTGTGATGGCATCATCGTCTCCCGAGTCCAGCCAATCCTTCATGGCGTTGATAATCGTCGCTGGATCGGTTTCCTCAATATCTCCGGCGCCTTCCAGGTTTTCGAGGGCGGTCAGCATGCCCAGGGCGAAGCGCTCCCACAGCGCACGCTGGACGGTGTTGAACTGCTGTCCCTCGGGGAACTGCACCAGGGCGTTAATCTGGATTTTGCCCATTTCGTCGAAGATTTTTACCTCCAACGTACCCCGCTCGAAGGGAATCTCTTCGAGCAGTCCGGCAATCACTTCCTCGTCGGCCCAGTCCTCCTGCAGCGAATCGCTTTCCGATTCCAACCGGTCCTTGATCAGCAAGGCCATGGCCAGGTGGACGCCGGAAGCACCCATTTGCATCAGGGTGATCCGATCTCGTTTGACAGCGGATTGCAGCATGGTTTCGCGGGCGTTCATGTGCAGCTCCAGCGCCGCCGTTACCACCAGCAAAATGGTGGTCAACGCGAGAATGACGGCCATGCCACTACGTTTTCTCAAGATGTGCTCGTTCATGGCTCATCGCTTGGGTGAAACATCACGGAAAACCGCCAGGTTGATGCCGGTTTGGAATTCATATGCATTTTCCTCACTGCCCAGCTTGAGTTCGATACGGATGGCCCGGGGGGTGCTGTATTCGTAATCATCGTTGTCCGAGTCCCACGCCTCGAATTCACGGCCCTCTTTGTCGTAATAGGTCAATTTGAGCGATAACAGTTGTTCGCACACCACCGGATCCGTCTCTTTGGGTTCGAATTCCGGATAAGGGTAACGATTTTCCGCCCTGTAGAGACGGTACACACCATCGTCGTCCCCCTGGACATAGTAAACGATTTCGAAGATACCGCCGCTATTCTCATCGGGCGCCAGACCTGCCAGAGAGGTGAAGCGCAGTGTGGCGAAAGAGTTCCCCCCCATGATCTCGTTAGTCCCCACAACACGAAAGATGTCCGGCGCTTCGTCCATGTCCGGTGTCTTATGACGAGGAGGCTGCAACACATGAATGGCCTGAAGATCGTCGATCATCCGGCCCAGGCAGACATCGGCCATTTCGTAAAGATCGCCGCTGGCATTCAGACGGTCGGCATTTGAAAAGACGCCGTTGAACGATCCGAAGACCAATCCCATGATCAGGGTCAGGATGAACATCGCCACGAGGATTTCGAGCAGGGTGAAAGCGCCCCGGCCCATCGATTTGTATTTGGCCGGGCGTTTGACTTTATTGCACATGGAAGCGATAGGTCCTGAGGACATAGCTGCGTTCTTCGTTCTGCTCGATGGTCACATCGATGCGGGTGAGGCGCTGATTGTCACTGGTGATCACATCGGACGGCACCTCCTCCATTCTCACTGTCCAGCTGTAGCCCGGATAGGCCTGTCCGAAGTCTCCCGAGCTATCGGACGCATTTTTCAGCCCTTCACGCTCGATGGCGGCCAGTCGCTCCTGGGCCAGTTTGGGCGCAATGGTGTGGAAGCGGGCCTCCGCGCTCATCGAATAGGTGAGGCTTTGAAGCCGATAGACGCTGGTCAGCGCGATCGTGAGGATGGCCAGTGCGACCAGCACCTCGATCAGGGAAAAACCCATACGATGGATCGCCTCTTTCCGGGGCGCACGATCTTTTATTAATAGGTGACCCATTGTTCGAAACGTTTCACCTTTGGCAGCAATGGCTCGATTTTATATGAGAAACGAACGTTGTCGGCGTATTGTGCATGTACCAGCGCCTGATCCGCATAACCGCTGGGGTAAAACTGCAGGGTGACCTTGCCGGATGTGGCCCGATCCGCATCGGGGAACGCCACGCCAACCAATTTGATGGAATCCGGCAATTGGAAGGCCTTTTCCGCGGCCGCCGCCATGGCCATTTCATCCATCTGCGCATCGGCAACCCACATGCGTTGCTCGTCCAGGTCCAGCACGAGGAGTTGGATGACTTGCTTTTCCATGGCCATGGCGCGCAGGGTGCGCACGGTATTGACCATCCAGCGGTTGAGATGTTTTTGTGGATTTTGCAGCATCCCCTCGCCCAACCTGGGGACGGCCACGGACATGACGATGGTCATCAGTAACATGACCACCATCAACTCCATAAGGGTAAACCCTCCTGGCCCATCTCCATGGCATCCCTGGACGGGCGAGGCCTTGGCATGGGGCGAGGAATTCGGAGTGATCTGGCGATGCGTCATCGCCAACGGCAGGTGAGGGCAGTTATTCATTCAGGGACCAGCTGGTGATATCTTTGTTGTACTCTTCCCCGCCGGCCACGCCGTCTGCGCCATACGAGACGATGTCAAAGTCATCGTGGGCGCCCGGAAACAGGTAGACATAATCGTTGCCCCAGGGGTCTTTCGGCACCGAACCCTTTTCCAGGTAGCCGCCTTTCTTCCATTTTTTGGGGATATCGCCGCCTTGGGGCATCGTCACGAGCGCCTCGAGTCCCTGTTCGGTGCTCGGATAGGTGCCGTTGTCCAGTTTGTACATTTTTAGTGCAGAGACCAGGCTTTCGATTTGAATCTTTGCGGTGCTGACCTTGGCGTCGTCGGTTCGACCGATCAATCTCGGGCCCACGATGCCGATCAACAAGCCGAGAATGAGAATCACCACCATCAGCTCGATGAGCGAGAAACCCTGGTTGTTTCGATCTAATCGTATCGCTTTCATTTTTCCTGTGTATCCTCCGTTTGCGTTCAACCCCATCGTATGGGCGTCGGACTAACGTATAAGCTGGTTCATTTCAAAGATGGGCAGGCATATAGCCAGCACGATGAAGGTGACCAGGCAGGCCATCACCAGGATCATGACCGGCTCTACCAGAGCCGTGAGGCGCATGGCCGTGGTTTCGACTTCCTTTTCGAACACATCGGCGACCTTGTTGAGCATCTCCTCCAAATTGCCGCTTTGTTCGCCCACCTGGATCATTTGGATCGCCATCGGTGGGAACGCACCGTCCTTGTCCAGGGATTTTCCCAGCCCCTGACCTTTACCGACCTCTTCGGAGGCGTTGGCGATCGACTGGCTGATAAAGACATTACCCACGATGTTTTGCACAATGCCCAGGGCCGGCAGCATGGAGATCCCGTTTTCAAGCAGAGATCCAAGCGTCCTTGAAAATCGAGCGGCCGCCATGCGGCGGATCAGGGAGCCAAACAGCGGCATGCCGAGCACGTGGGTATCCATCCATCGTCGCCCCTCTTTGCTTTTACCGATGGCCCGCAGGCCAAGCAAGGCCGCAACGACCAACAACACCAGGGCCCACCAATAGGATTGAAAGAACTCGCTGGTGGCGATCAGAATCTGTGTCGGCAAGGGCAGTTCCTGTTTCAGGCTTTCAAACATGGACATGATCTTGGGCGTCACATAGATCAGCATGAACGATATGATCACGGCGCTGATCATCAGGATCAGAATGGGGTAGATCATCGCCGTGATCATGCGATTCTTGAGTGCTTCCTGTTTTTCCATGATGTCGGCGAGACGCTCCAATACAATTTCCAGGGTGCCGGAAGACTCTCCCGCATCGACCATGTTGACATAGATCGAGGAAAAGATGTTGGGGTATTTGCCAAGGGCCTTTGCAAAAGGGGTTCCTTCGACGACGGATTCCTTGATGCCGGCCACGATCTTTTTCAAGGCAGGCTTGTTGGTCTGGGAGATCAGGGAATCCAGAGCTGAAACAAGGGGAAATCCCGCGCCGATCAGGGTGGACAGTTGCCGCGTCAGGATGGAGACTTCCACGGGTCGGATTCGGATGAAGCGTTGCGTAAATGGGCGTCCGGCGCGATCCCCCTGTTGGGCGACCCCGTCGATCACCTCCCGAAGTTCCACCGGGTAATACCCGGAAGTCCTGATTTTCTGACGCGCGGCCGCCGCGCCGTCCGCATCGATAATTCCCGAAATGGTTTTGCCTTTGGCGTCGTAGGCCGTGTAATCATAGACGGGCATAGGTCGCAATCTCGTGTAATGTCATACCCATCCAAAAATGGACAATTGGCCTATTTCTGGATGGACGCCATCTAAATTTTGGTCCGCTTTTAACCGGCAATTGTTCAGTTCGTGTTTGCCGGAATCCCCCTCGATCCCAAAAATGGCCGGCTCCGACGCATCAGGAGGCCTTGATCAAAAGCACCGCAAAGAATCCATCCATGTTTTCAACGTACGGCATGGTCTTGAAATATCCTTGCGGCGTGATGAACCGGTTGACCTGCGGGGTGCCGGCGATTTTTGGAATATCTATAGCAAACTCAGTGTGTTTTTGCAAAAAAGCTTCGATAACGCCTTCATTTTCCTCGGGCTCGAAACTGCAGACCGCAAAAACAAGGCGGCCGCCAGGCCGCAGGCGGGGGGCGACACGTTCGAGAATGGCCAGTTGGCGTTTGGCCGATCTTGAAATATCCGTTTCGGACACACGCCACTTGCCGTCAGGATTTTTTTGAAGCACGCCCAGACCCGAGCAGGGTGCATCTATTAAAATACGGTCGAAAAGGGGCAATGTTGCGTCCGCTGATATCCCGGTCAGATCCATGATCCGCGTGGTGACGATGGCGATCCCGAGACGCTGCATGTCGTCCTTTAATTGCGCCAGTCGATGGGGATGGACGTCGGAAGCCAAAATGACGCCTTGGTTGTTCATCAGTTGCGCGATATGAGCGGTTTTGGTGCCCAGTCCTGCACATGAATCCCAGACCGTCTCGCCGGGCACGGGTGCGAGCAGGTGGGAAATCAACTGAGCCGCCTCGTCCTGCACCTGAAACCAGCCGTCCTGATACGCCTGCCACTGGCTCAGGGGACGGGCCAGGGATGCGATTTGGATCCCCTCGGGGCTGTATCGGGTCGCCGCGACCGTTTGGGCTTCTGCTTCGATGCGTCGCATCAATTCGGAACGATGGGTTTTGAGCGTGTTGGTACGAAGGGTAACCGGGGGAATGGTGTTGATCGCGCTGCCCAGCAGGCGGGTTTGGTCCAGTCCGTAGCGTTCGATCCAGCGCCGGGTCAGCCAGGCCGGCAATGCTTGTTCGACGCTCAAGGCTTCGTGGGGGGCTGCTTTTTCTCCAGGCCACCGGATCGGGTCTGGCGCTGCGGCAGAGCGCCGCAGCAGGCCGTTGACAAAGCCGGCGGCCCATTGCCGTCCATTGGTTTTGGCGAGGTCGACGGCCGTATGAACCACCGCCGAATCAGGGATACGATCCAGATGGTTCATCTGAAACAGCGCCATTTCAAGAATGGTGCGCACAAGGGGATCAATTTTGGCCGGTTTTTGGGCAAGTTGATCGATGATAAAATCCAATCTACCTTTCCATCTCAAGGTACCATAGACCAGGGCATGGACGAGGGCCCGATCCGGACGCTTCAATTCAGCGATCTGCGGTTCGGCCTTCTCCAACCAATAGTCCAGAGGTTGATCCCCTCGTTGAAGACGATCGAGAATATCGAGGGCAACCTGGCGGGCATTTTTCATAAGGTGGGTCCGTGGCAGGCGACGGCATTCATGTGAGCCGTGTGCCCGGCGAAATGGGATGACCGCGCAGGAAATCTGCGGTTCGCAGGCGCTTTCCCGAAGCGCCCTGAAGTTCGGTGACCAGAATTGCGCCGTCCTCGCATGCTACCCGCAATTCGTCCGGGAAACCTTCGAGAATCGTTCCGGGTGCTTCCTGGTGATTGACATCGGTCAGCGGTCGGGTGCTGATGATCTTCAGGCGTCGTTCCCCAAGAAAACAAAAGGCGCCTGGCCATGGGGTCATGGCTCGGATGAACATGTCAATCCTTTCGGGTGGCCGGCCCCAATCGATTCGCCCGTCATCTTTTCTCAACATCGGCGCATAGGTCGCGCCGGCGGCCGGCTGGGCACGGGGATACAAAGTGCCTTGCCACACGCCTTGTATGGTCTCGACCAACAACCGAGAGCCCATGTGCGAAAGACGCAGATGCATGCTGTCGGCCGTGTCCTTCTGCCCGATGTCTGTGGATCTCTGCAGCAGAATGTCCCCTGTGTCCACGCCGATGTCCATCAGCATGGTCGTGACGCCGGTCTCTGTTTCGCCCCTGATCATTGCCCACTGAATAGGGGCCGGCCCTCGGTATTTAGGCAACAGGGAGGCGTGAACGTTGACGGCGCCCTTTCGGGGGATATCCAATAAAGCTTTCGGAAGGATCTGACCGAAGGCCACCACCACCAGGAAATCGGGAGCCACAGCCCTGATCCTATCAATAAATCCCTCATCGCGCACCGTACTGGGTTGTGCGACGGCAAGCCCCAGACCTTCGGCGGCCATTTTTACAGGTGGAGGGGCAAGGCTGCGGCCGCGTCCCTTGGGACGATCAGGTTGGGTGACGACCAATGGCAGCGCGTGACCCGCTTCATGCAATGCCAACAGGCACGGCACCGAAAAATCCGGGGTGCCCATAAAAACGATAACGGGAGATGGCGTCATTGATTCTGATGTTTAATCATTTTCTGGATACGCCGGGTATAGAGTTGGCGTTTCAGCTTGCTGATGCGATCGATGAAAAGGGTCCCGTTCAGGTGGTCGATTTCATGCTGCAACACGATGGCCAGCATGCCCTCGGCTTCGAAGCGAAGCGGTTTGCCCTCCCGATCAAAGGCCTCGACCAGAATATGGCCCGAACGTTTCACATCGGCCCTGAAGTCCGGGACGCTCAGGCAACCTTCGTTTTCGGAAATGATGTCACCTTCACGTTCGATGATTTTAGGATTGATCAAGACCTGTAAATCCCGTCGTTCTTCCCTGGGCGCGAGGTCGTATATCAAAAGGCTTTGGTCCACATTGACCTGAACGGCCGCCAGGCCAATCCCCGGCGCCTCGTACATGGTTTCGGCCATTTTGTCGATGAGTGATTGCAGTTTGCCATCGATCTGCTCCACCGGCTGGGCAGCACTTTTCAAAAGCTCGTGGGGGTAGGTGATGATTTCAAGCGTGCTCACTTAAAGAGCTCCTTTAAAAAAAGATACCAGGGAAACGCCCCATGATCCCTATGCGCGTCCCTCTGATCGTCAGTAAAATCCAAGCGGCGATTTTTGTTATAGCAGGTTGCCCAAAATACTGCGCGCATGATCCACATCTTTTTTGATTTGCGCTGCCAGGGCATCGACGCTTTCAAATTTGATTTCGTCGCGCAAACGTTGAATGAAGTTCACACGTATGCGGTCACTGTAGATGTCCTGATTAAAATCTATAATATGGACCTCTATGGTAAAGAGACGGTCGTCAAAGGTGGGACTGTAACCGATGTTGGCCACTCCCTGGTAGCTCTTTCCATCGTGCTCGACGGTCACGGCATAGATGCCCTGTTTGGGGCACAACTCATCCTGGAGGTTGAGGTTGGCAGTAGGGAAACCCAACAGCCGACCGCCCCGGTTGCGGCCCCCGGCCACGATGCCCCGTATTTGATAGTACCGGCCCAGCATTCGCCTGGCTTCTTCCATTTTCCCGGCCATCACCAACTTGCGGATCTGCGTGCTGCTGATGCGATCTCTCTTGCCATTGCCCTGAATCCAATCCACAATGATCACTTCAAACCCGAGTTCCTCGGACATGGCTCGAAGCATCTCCAAGTTGCCTTCCCGGTCGCGTCCGAACGAGTAATCTTTGCCGACGACGATGGCGCGCATGCCGACCTTTTTAAACAGTACGTCTTCGACAAAACTCCGGGCCGGAATCGAAGCAAATGATTTGGTGAACGGAATGCTGATCATCACATCCATTCCGGTCTTGGCGATCAATTCGGCCTTTTGTTCGGCCAGGGTGATCTTCGGCGGTTGCCGTTTTGGAGCGAGCACTTTCATGGGATGCGGATCAAACGTCATGGCAATCGCCTTGCCGCCGATATGGTGCGCTTTTTCCACTACCGTGTGGAACAGCGCCTGGTGCCCGATGTGAACACCGTCAAAGTTTCCGATGGTGATGACGGCATTGTGGAACGGCTCCTGGATCGCCTCCAAATGAGATACAATTTCCATTATGTTCATCCAATATGCACGATTTTAGATCTTGACACCCAAATCGAATCCATATATGTAATGCATCCTCTGCACGAAAGCAACCTTCTTGATGGTTGCCAGCAGCAGCCGAAGTGGCGGAACTGGTAGACGCGCTAGGTTCAGGGTCTAGTCGCCGTACGGCGGTGGGAGTTCGAGTCTCCCCTTCGGCACCAAACGCCAATATGAAGAGCGATTTCAGTAACTTACTGGGGTCGCTCTTTCTTATAGGGGATTATAGGGGGATTTTCGCCAGGATTTGGTACAGGCAAAACCCCGCCCGACCCCCTCCGAGCACCGCATCCAGATCACCCCGTCCTTCTCCCGGCACCCAGTGGCAGTACTCGTCCATTGTGATTGAAATCGAACTGTGGCCGAGCTGCTTTTGCACGTAGCCCGGGCTCTGGTAGGCCATGAGCAGCAAAGTGGCGTAGGTGTGGCGAAGATCGTGAGGGTTACGAACCCGCAGGCTGGCCGCCTGGCACACCCGCCGGACCAATGACTGCATCTTTCTTTGGCTGTAAGGCAGCCGTCCCCGATCGTCCGGATCAACGAACAGGTAGTCGATCCTTGCCCCGAGCCCGGTTTGCAGATTTTTCTTTTTTACCGTCCGGCAGTACTCGATCATCTCTTCAGTCAAGAAGACAGGAAGATCCACCAACCGAGTCTTGCCGGCCTTGGGCTTGCTAAACCGCCCCTGTCGGTAGCTTTGCGCCACATAATAGGTGCGCTGCTCGGCGTTAAAGTGCTCACGGCGCATTGCCAGCGTCTCACCCAGGCGTAGGCCTGCATATGCCATCACTTTGAGCATCATCGCTTCGACCTCAGAACCGATTTTTTCTCCCCAACTCAAAAACAGCTGAAGCTCTTCTTGATTAAAAGGATCTGGGGACTTAAGGTCTCTGCGGTTCTCCGGCGGTAGGATCCCTTTTAAGAGTCCTGCGGCCGGGTTGCCCTGAACGAGCTCATCGTCGAAGGCTTCATTGAATATGCCGCTGATCACACCATGGATGGCCTCAACGGTGGAGGACGACACCCTGCGGGCAACGCCTTTCAGAAAAGACTTGAGCTGCTTGCGTCCGATGGCAGACAACTCGGCATGGAAAGTGCGGTCCGGCCAGATGTGCAGGCGCAGGATCTGATCATACCGATCTGCGGTTTAAGGCGACCACCGGTTGGCGTTGTCTCTGAGCCATCGCTGGCTGTAATCCTTAAACAGCGGTGTCTTTGGCCTCCTGCTGGGTGCGGGATTCTTGGGCAGTTTGAACAGATCGTCGATCCTGGCCACAACTTTTTCTGCAGCCTTGATGGCTGCATTAAGCCCCTCGCGCCCCTCGCCAAAGGTCTTGTTTTTGCGTTTCCCTGATTTTTCAATGAACAGAGTCCACTTGCCGCGCTTGTCCTTCCTGACCTGAACACCCGGGGCAACCGTGTTGACGCTGCTGATGTGCAGCCGACGTCAAGGGGCTCTTTTGGTGCCCCCCAAATATGGCTTTAAAATCCTGGCGATGGTCGTCGCCGCCGGCGTGTTGACCTATGGCGTGGCGGCGGTCGGATATGTCACCGCCATTCAAATGATCGGTGCGGCCAAGACGGTTCTGGTGACCACCACGGCTCCCATCCTTGTACTGCCGTTCTCGATCCTGTTCCTCAAAGAAAGGCCCGGCGGCACCACCGTAGCAGGTGTTTTATCCTGCATCGTCGGCATCTGTTGCGTAGCCTTATAGGCCGGGTGGGCGTTTCGGCCGGCGCCAGACGACGTTCGTTGATCAAGGGAGCCTGTTGCCTTACGCGTCGTTTTCGAATTAAAGGGTGTCCCAATCGGTCCACCATGGTTGTTTGCCTAGTTTGGGATATATCAAAGAAGGGATGTTTTCAGACTTCAGAAAGGAAAACCGGTATGCCCACAGTAAAAGTCAATGACTGCGATATCTACTATGAAATCTACGGGAAGTGAAATATCCATGCGATATTACCAGCCCGCCGATGCCTTTTTAAGACAATATTCGGCTTGCCGAAAGCACGATACAGTCGCACGGATCAGCCGGATTACCCAGCCCACCCTGATCATGACGGGTGATGACGACCCCCTGGTTCCGCCGGAGAACTCTTTCATACTCAAAGAGCTGCTTCCCCATGCGCAGCTATCCGTATTTCCAAAGGGGCGCCACTGCTTTTTCATGGAATTTGCCGATCGGTTCAACGAGGAGGTTGTCGATTTTTTCAGATAAGCCGCATATTATGCTTTCATCACTTCCCGATGGCATAGGCCTGCCTGCGCGGATCGGCACCTGCCTTGAGGACTCCGTTTGCGTGATCTATCATGATGACCTGCGATGATCCCATCATTTCCGAATACGCGTCCACAAGCTTTACGTCGTGCCCCTTGGCTTTGAGCTTGGCGATGGTTTCATCCGGATAACGGCACTCTATCATCAGTGAGCGGTCCGGATTGGATCGCCACCGCGGCGCCTCGTTGGCCTGCTGCGCATCGGCCCCGTTATCGATCAAATCGACGATCAACTGCATGTTGGTCTGGGTCTGGCCGTCGGCGCCGGGGGTCCCGACTAGGATGACAGGTCGGTTGTCTTGCAGGATCATGACCGGATGGAGGGTGTGGTAGGGCCGCTTATTAGGCGCCAGCACATTGGGATGAATTTCTTCAAGGGTGAACCCTCTGGCCCGGTTGTGTAGCACCATGCCTGTCGATGACACCATCACACATGAACCGAAAGCCTCGTAAAGCGACTGGATCAGGGTGACGGCATTACCATCGGCATCCACCACGGTCACATAGATGGTATCGCCGCCGCCATGCGTGAAATCCCGGGCAGCAAAGCCATTGTGGGCCCGGTCGGGATCGATAAGATCCATGCGATCTTTGGCCTGGGTCTTGGACAGCATTGCGTCAATCGGGATCCGGTGGAAGACGGGGTCGCATACGTAGGCGTCCCGATCGGCAAAGGCCAGTTTTTTGGCTTCGACCATCAGGTGGACCAATTCCGCAGAGTCGACACCAAAGGCTGTCAAATCCTGATGGGCTAGCATGTTGGCCTGCATCAGCAAGGCGATACCCTGGGAATTGGGGGGGGGCGTGGCGATGGTGAATCCTCGGTAGTCGCTGGTGATCGGTGCCGTCCACTCCACCGTGTGCTGGGCCAGATCGTTCATGCTGAAAAAGCCGCCCAAGGCGTCCGAACAGGCTACCAGAGCTTCTCCCAAAGGGCCTTTGTAAAAAGCATCCGGTCCATCCTCCATCAGTGCTTGGAAGGATTGAGCCAGCCTGGGCTGCACCAGCAACCGGCCGACCTGCGGAACGCAGCCGCCCGGCAGGAAAGTTTCTCCCGCTGCCCCGTCGGCCAGCAGGATCTCTCTCTTTTCTTTTATACAGCGGTTCAGCTCCAGGTAAACAGGAAACCCATCCCGCGCATACGGCAGGGCCCTGGACAGCAGGCTATCCAGTCCGAGGGTGCCGTGCCTTTCCAGCGCCGCCTGCCAACCGGCAAGAGCACCTGGTACGGTACAGGTGTGAATCCCGGTCTCGGGGACGCTGTTGTAGCCCATATCCCGATAGGCTTCCAGCGTTGCCCGGCCCGGTGAGCGTCCCGATGCGTTGAGGACATCCAGGCGCCCATCGGAAGCCCTGTAAATCAACATGAACAGGTCTCCGCCGATGCCGCACATGTGCGGCCGAACCGTGGCCATCACCAGGTTGGCGGCAATGGCCGCGTCCACGGCGTTACCGCCGGATTCCAATACGGCCGCCCCGGCCTGGACAGCCAGGGGGTGGTCGGCGGTGATCATCCAGCTGGTGCTCATTAAAAGAGGACGGTGGGTGGCAAAGTGATTTTTCACGGATTCTTCTTATCTCCTTCGGCGATTTTATCGTGCCTGATTTTTGGATGCGGCAACCCAGAAACATTTGATATTCTGCCGCGCTAAGCGGCTAATAGGTCCAAGCAACATGGGTATGCGAGTTTGGCTGATCGTGCCAATCACTCACAAAGCATCCAAGAATACCATCGATTACATCCTCCATAAAATAGCAGAAAGATGGAGGGCGAGGGTATCTTGGCGCTCATTCAACGCGATGGCTGAGCCCTTCATTCGTCTCTTTCCGAGTGCCTGATCACACTTGTTCCTGTGTCCTTTTACAGACGGGGCTCCCGAAATCCATAAGTGCCTAAATTTTGTATCAGAACAGAATAGGTACAGCTTTAAAAACTTGACATATTTCAAATATAGATACTATGTAACAAAATATGATACAAGACGTTGATCAACATGGGGATACCGCTGTCCTCAAATCCGCTCAAACCGTTTTGACGGTGTTGAAGGCATTCGACCGCCTACCCTACGAGACAAGTCTGTCTGAAGTCGTGCAAGTGGTCAATTTACCTAAGATGAAGGTCCACCGTGCACTGCACACACTTGTGAGCACGGGGTTTCTCCACCAGAATTCCAAATCTAAAAAATTCCGATTGCATTATTCGGTGTTGGCCCTTGCCCGTAAATTCCAGAACGAGCAAAGCGTTCGATTGGTTTCCCATGACATCCTCCAGGACCTTGCTTTAGAAATTGGTGAAGACATTACCGTTGCAGTGCTGGACGATAGTCATAAAGAGGTCATTTTCGTGGATCGTCTTTACGGGGAATCTCGCATCAGCTTCTACTGCGATGTGGGCAGGCGACTTCCTTTGCACGTGGGGGCGGCTGCCAAAGCGATTCTGGCTTATCTTCCGGAAAATGAATTCGAAACATACCTAAAAGACTTTTCACCGGTCGAGTTGACGCCTTACACCATCAAATCTGCCAGCCAGATCCGTATGGAACGCAACACCATCCGCCAAAAGGGTTATTCCATCAGCAACCAGGAGGTAGACGAGGGGGTCTCGGCACTGGCTGCCTGCATCTTGGACAGGACAGGATACCCCTCGGCTGGCGTTGCGATTGCCTCGCTGCATGTCAAGATGACGGACCAAAGAGTAAAAGAACTTGGAGAGCGTCTCAGGAAAGCCGTTTCTGAGATCTCCTCCTATTGCGGTTATGGAGTTGTGAAAGATGCATCTTTCAAGAATTGAGGAACATACCCATTATTGCTTTAATGCTGCCGTCGCGCCGGTCCTTTCCGTCCGTTCTGGGGCCAGGCTCACGGTGGAGACCCGCGATGCCTCAAATGGCCAAATCCGGCCAGACCTGAATATACCGGTGGACCGTTCTCTTCTTCTTCCGGTGACCGGCCCTGTCGCGATGGAAGGTGCCCAACCAGGAGATGCCGTCTCAATTCATATTGAAAAGATCGATTTTCCGAAGGCCGGATATGCATGGGTTCGGCCTGGGTTGGGAATTCTCCATATAGATACCGAAGGCCCTTATTACGCCAAACGGATCGAAGTGACATCGGAAGGGTTTTGCCTGGCTGACGACCACAGAATTCCCCTCCGGCCGATGGTGGGGATTATCGGGGTGGGTACCCCAGAGGAAATTACGACCCGCTTTCCCGGACGCCACGGAGGAAACATGGACTGTGTGGATGTGGCACCGGGCAACACGCTCTGGCTGCCGGTATTGATCCCAGGTGCTAACATTTCCTTTGGAGACGTCCACGCGGCCATGGGAGAAGGCGAGGTCAGTGGTACCGGAGTGGAAATAGACGCCGAAGTCACGGCCAGGCTCAATTTGCATCCCGGAATCCTTTTAGACGGACCGGTCATCGTCGCCCCTCAAAAAACAGTTTTTCTTGCATCTGCATCTGAGTTCCTGCAGGCCGCTCGATCAGCTCTCGATAGAGCGGTTCAAGCCTTGGTCATTGGAAACGGCGTCACTAAAAAAGAAGCCTACATGATGGCCTCCCTTACCGGCAATGCCCGTATTTGCCAGTTGGTAAATGGTGATGTCACAGCTGCGTATGAGCTGCCAAAGGAGGTGTTCACATGGTAAAGGCGGCGGCCGTTCAGATGGATATCAAATTAGGCCAGACGGACCTGAACAAGGAACGTATTCTTGCTTATGCCAAAAACACGCCGGCCGATCTGTTGGTGTTTCCTGAGTGTTCCAATTCCGGGTATTGTTTTAACAGCCGTGAGGAGGCGATGTCCCATGCGGAGGTTGTTCCCGGACCGTTCACCGATAGATTGCTCGCCGTTGCAAGGGATAATGGCCGCAGCCTTGCCGTCGGTATCCTTGAAAAGGAGGGTGCGGCGTTAAGAAATACAGCCGTGCTGGCCACACCGGAAGGTAATCTTCGCGTCTACCGAAAAAGTCATCTGCCGTATCTCGGCGTGGATCGATTCGTCACGCCAGGATCTGAGCTACCAATATTTCAGACTGCTTTTGGGCAGGTCGGGATGATTATCTGCTACGAGTGGCGATTTCCAGAGGTGGCGCGAAGCATGTCTCTGCAGGGGGCTGATTTGCTGATTGGGCTGAGCAACTGGCCCGATGGAGCCATGGTTATACCGACTCTTTTGGTGGCGGCGCGGGCTGCGGAAAACCATGTATGGATCGTCTCGTCCAACAGAGTCGGGCTCGAGCAAGGATCCAGGTTTATCGGAAAGTCGATGATCATCGATCCCGGTGGTCAGATCATTGCCAGTCTGCCAGAGGGCAGCGAGGAGACCGTCAGCGCCGATTTGGACCTTTCGATTTCAAAAGCAAAACACTTTGTAAGAAAACCGAAGGAGTACGAGATCGATCTTTTCAAGGATCGCCGCCCGGATCTGTATGGGGCTGTCACACAGGAGGGCTAAGTATGATTGAATTCATCCCCCAGCTCATCGCCAACGGGATCGTACTCGGAAGCATTTACGTCATGGTGGCCCTCGGTTTGACCCTCATCTTCGGCATCGTGGACGTCGTCAACTTCGCCCACGGTGAGTTTTACATGCTCGGTGCGTTCATTGCGCTTATGTGTGTCGTTAAACTCGGAATTCCCTATCTGCCGGCTATCGTGGCGACAGCCGTAATCATTTCGGTCTTTGGGTTAGCCACGGAAAAGATCCTCATTCGTTCCCTAAGAAAGCGCAACCCACACCCGATCAATTATGTGTTGGTCACCGTCGGGCTCTCCAGCTTTCTGCTATACGGAATCAATTTCGTTTTCGGGCCGGACCTCAGGCAGATTCCGTCACCTTTCATGAAGCAAGTGCTGCATTTTGGAAACGTTTACATCACGACGCACCGAATACTCGTGGTCCTCGTTGCAGCCATCCTGGTTGGGGCTCTGGGCTACTTTATCAAGTACACCGCTTTGGGTAATCAGATGCGGGCAACTGCCCAGAATTTCCAAGCCGCAAAAATCGTCGGGGTTAACACCGATCGCATCTTTTCCTTAACCTTTCTGATTGGATCCATGCTTGCGGGGATCGCCGGCGCTCTGGTCGGTGCGATGTTTGTCACCGAGCCCACCATGGGTATTCACATCATCGTCAAGGCATTCATCGTCGTGATCGTCGGAGGTATGGGTAGCATCAAGGGCTCCATCGTTACCGGGCTGGGCCTCGGCCTGGTGGAGACCCTCGCTGGCGCCGTGATGCCCGCTGAATTTTTGGATATTATCGGTTTTTCGATCATGATCATCGTACTGCTCACTAAACCCACCGGAATATTCGGAACGAAGGGGAATGTCAGTGCATAAAAGCGGAATAACAGCAGCCCTATTCGTTGCGGTGCTCTTGTTGCCCATCGTTTTCAGCGAGCCCTTTTATCAACACATCATGATCGCTGCGGGCATTAATATCATTCTGGCTGTAAGCCTGGGCATCATCGTCGGTTATCTGGGAGAGCTCTCCTTAAGTCATGGCGCATTTTATGGCATCGGTGCCTATACCTCGGCGCTTCTCATGACCAAGCTGAGCCTGCCTTTTGTGCTCGCATTTCCGCTGGCGATAATTTTTACGGGGTTTATGGGGTTTATTATTGGCATCCCCGCTTTGAGACTTAGCGGACATTACTTTGCCATTGCTACGCTGGGATTTCAGGGAATCGTCATCTTGCTCATCATTAACATGGTGGATCTGACCCGCGGACCGATGGGTCTGTCAGGTATCCCTTCGCCAGGAGCCTTCGACCTTTTCGGTATAACGATCTCGTTTCAGGATAAAGTCCCATTTTACTACCTGACCGTTGCCGTAATGTCCGTCGTCCTGCTCCTGACGCGCAATCTCATTGGCTATAAATACGGCCAAGCTTTTATTGCCACCCGGGAAGATCCTCTGCTGGCCGCCTCCATCGGCGTCAAACCGCGCAAGTACCGAATGCTGGCCTTTGTGATCAGCACGGCCATGGCTGGTGCCGCTGGAAGTCTCTACTCCCACTACACCCTGTTTATCAGTCCGGATTCGTTTCACCTGGGTGAATCGATCTATATCGCTACCATGGTGATTATCGGCGGACGCGGTACGATTCTCGGACCACTCGTCGGTGCCATACTCCTGACGACCCTGCCCGAGGCTCTCCGTTTTACTGGAGATCTACAATTTGTCCTCTACGGATTGATGCTGATGCTGGTGGTCGTTTTCATGCCAAAGGGGGTAATCGGGATATTCGACCATCTGAAACAGCCTCGGTTGCAACAAAATAACCATGCGGGTTGAGAGCTACTATGGCATTTTTGAGCATTGACAACATATCGAAATCATTCGGCGGTCTGAGCGCCAACCGGGAGATCACGCTGTCGATAAAAGAGCACGAGATTGTCAGCATCATTGGCCCAAACGGCGCTGGAAAGACCACCCTGTTCAATATCATTACCGGAGTGGAGTCTTCCGATTCAGGTTCTGTCAGGTTTGCCGGTGCGGATATCACCGCGATGGCCACGCCAGAAATCGCCCGGCTCGGATTGGTTCGCACATTTCAACAAACCAAGATTTTCCGCGACCTCACCGTGGTCGAGGCCGTGATGATCGGTCATCATCTCCATGACCGCACAAGTCTGTTCGGGGCGTTTTTGTCGAACCGTTTTGCCCGTGAGCAGCGGAAAAAGAAGCTTGAAATCGCTCTCGGAATCCTCGAGTTCATCGGAATGGCCGATCGGAAGGACTCGATTACCCAGAACCTGCCCTATGGGGAACAAAAGCTGCTCAATATCGCCATCGCCTTGGCGGCAAAACCCAAGCTGCTTCTGATGGACGAACCTGCGGCTGGGATGAATCCAACGGAATCCATACGTATGATGGACACCATTCGCAGAATCAAAGAGACCGGAATTACTGTGGGTCTGGTCGAACACAACATGCGACTGGTGATGAACATCTCGGAACGGGTATTCGTATTAAATTATGGGGAACTCATCGCCGAAGGACGCCCTGAAGAGATCCGCAACAATCAAAAAGTGGTAGAAGTTTATCTCGGGAGACAGAGACGTGCTGGAGCTTAAGGATATCCACGTTGCCTATGACCATGTGCCCGCCCTGCGGGGTGTTTCTTTGGGTGTTGAGCAAGGGGAAATTGTGGCCCTCATCGGCGCCAACGGGGCAGGGAAATCGACGACCTTAAGGGCGATACAGGGGATCGTAAGAACCGGGAAAGGGGATATCTTCTGGGAGGGAAACCGGATCACCGGTACGCCGCCCCACCAGGTCGTTAAAAAGGGAATTGCTCACTGTCCGGAAGGGCGGCAAGTTTTTCCAAGCATGACTGTTGAAGAGAATCTGAACATGGGTGCCACATCTCTCACCAACCATGAACGGAAGAAGGAGCTCTTGGCCTATGTGTATGAGCGCTTTCCACGCCTGGCCGAACGCAAGCGCCAGTATGCTGGAAGCTTATCAGGCGGGGAGCAGCAGATGCTTGCCATCGGCCGGGCTCTGATGGCCAGCCCCAAGCTTCTGATGCTCGACGAACCCTCCATGGGTCTGGCGCCCATACTGGTCGAATCTATCTTTAGCATGATCAAAGCGATCAACGAGCAGGGAATTTCCATCTTGCTGGTGGAGCAGAACGCCTACATGGCTTTGGAGAATTCCACCCGTGCCTATGTGATCGAAAATGGCGAGATACAACTGGCCGGCTCCTCTGAAGAATTGATGGACAATGAGCATGTCAGACAAGCATATCTGGGGATATAGACTGTTGGGATGCTGGATGGCGCTTTGCAGCATCTCGCCAGGGACGGCCGGAGATTACGCTCTCGGCGAGACCGAGGCCCAGAACCGCGCCTGTCGAATGGTGCGTCAGTTTGGAGAGACAGACGGTGGCGTTGAAACGATCGGCAGTTTGGTTGAGTTGAACATGCGCCAATGGAAACCACAGTCAAGTCGGGGGATCGAGATCCACGGCTGGCGGGCACAAATGGTCGAAACTACAGTCTACCGGGTGACATACGAATACGAGGAAATTGGGTGCGCCCGGAAGATATTGTCCTGGCAGGTCGATCTGCGCGATTCAAACATTGTTCCACTGACCCCGCTCAGCGCTAGAATGATGGAAATGGCCCAGATCCTTTGAAATGCAGAAGCGTTCCGATGACCCAGAGGAATAGCCGTATTAAGCCGATCTGGGGTTCTACCGTTTGTCTTCTAAGCAAACAAAGCCAAAAACACAAAAGGAGGTAAATCGATGAAAAAAGTTTTGATCGTTGCGTGTGTGGTTCTTCTGGCGGCTACAACCTGGGCCGCAGAGCCGATTAAAATCGGTGTGGTACTTCCTTTTTCCGGCCCCGTAGGGGCAGATGGACAGCGTACCTTCAGCGGCGTTCAACTTGCAGCGGACCAGATCAACGCAAGTGGGGGCATCAAAGTTAAGAATGAAATGCGGCAGGTTGAACTGATCCGGGAGGATAGCACTTGTAACCCGCGAATGTCCGTCACCGCCGTCGAAAAATTGATGACCCGCGACAAGGTCTCTTCAGTGATAGGCGATTTTTGCAGCACTTCCACCCTGGCTGACGCAGAGGTGGCAAAACGCAATGAGGTTCCCCAGATCACACCCATCTCCATTGCACCGCCGATCACCCAGCAGGGCAACATATGGATTTTCCGCAACTGCGACAACTCCGACATGATGGCACGCGCCTTCGTCAAAGACGCCGTAAATTCCTTGGGTATCAAACGCTGGGCTTTTCTGGCCCGCAATGACGATTATGGTAGGGGCGGCGTTGAATCTCTGGGATCCCTCGTAAAAAAGGAGGGCGGTGAAGTGGTTGCTGTCGAGTACCACCCCCAGGGCGCAACAGATTATTACACCCTGTTGACCAAGATCCGGGCAAAAAAGCCTGACGGTGTAGCGCTGATTGCCAATACTGCGGAGCATTCAGTGGCGACGAACCAGATGGCTGAGATCGGCATGACCAAGGAGGCGCGGCTTATGGACCCGACCAGCGCATATTTCAATCCGGACTTCATGAAGCTGACTGGTGATAACTCCAACGGATTGGTCGGACCCACCAGGTATGTACACATCATCGACACTCCCGAGAACAAGAAGTTTGTCGATGAATATTACAAAGTCAACAACCAATACCCTGACAAGTTCGCGATGAGTGGGTATGAAACCCTGAAAATTATCGCCCAAGCAATTGAGACGGCCGGCAGCACGGCTCCAGCGGATGTACGAGCAGCCCTGACCAAAATTCGATACAAAAGCGTGCAGGGAAGAGAAATCTACTTTGACGAAAACAACCAGATCGTGCTTGATGAATACCTCATTCAGGTCAAGGACGGCAACTACGAAATCCTCAGCAAGGTCAGCGGCGAGTCGATCATTAAATAGTCATTGCCACATAGGTTGGGTATGTAAAGAAACGGGGGAAATCAGGAATTGGTTTCCCCCGTTTCTATGATAGGGGCATCCAACTAAGCTGAGACGAATACCCCACAGCCATAGGAGTGAATCTTTTTTTACTGCGCCGATCCGGAAGTGTTTAAAATGCCGCTGTCCCGAAATTCCAACCTATACTTGGTTGATCCGGAACTATCGATTGGTGGATCCCAAGAAAATTCCATTTCACAAAAGCTGACTGCTGGGTACTAAAAAAAAGTCCCCCTCAAAAAAACTGTCTCCGCCGGCAGCTTTGCCACCGACGGAGACAGTCCCCCTCTCTATAGGCTCCCAAACCGTTTAGAGGTAATTGCGCCTGCAGTGATAAGTGGTCTTTAGATGCAAATGGCTTGGTCGTTCGATTGGGCTTGGAACTGGGGTCCTTGCAGTGGTGCGTGGAAATACAACTCGTTGCTGGACGATGGCATTGTTGGGCCTCCATGGATTTGGATTGGTGATGGTGGAAAACGGGTGGGATGCGGAGAATCCGTGTTATTCTAACTGCTTATAACAATAGGGGAATGTGGATTTTGAATAGGTGGATCCAATGGGTTAATGAGGGTTGAAACTGGCTTTGGAAGCTCCTAAAAGAAAAGAGAAAATTGTTTTACCAACCTGTTACGGCTTGAACCACCCTGCCATCGACCTGTGGGGTCAAAGGTGAACTTCATATTCACTTGATCTTGCTTTGAACGGGTACCCCCTATTGAAATTAATCCGCAAACAGGTTTCTAATCGCCGCTGACAACTGTCCCACACTGAAGGGTTTTTGCAAAAAACCTTGACAACCTTGATCCAAAACCGCCTTTATGCTCTCGTTCACGCTGTATCCGCTGCATAGCAGGGCTTTCAAGTTCGGTTTGATTTTTTTGAGCCGTTTGTAAAGCTCCCCTCCGTTCATGCCGGGCATCACCATATCGATAATGATCACATCCAGAACATCCAATTTGTCCGAGTATTTTTCCAATGTCTCCTCGCCGCTGGATGCGCCCAAGGCGGTATACCCCAACCCTGTTAAAAGCGCGATGCTGGTCTCCAACATCATGATTTCATCGTCAACGATCAAAATAGTGCCTTCACCCTTTTGAGCGATCTGGCGTTGCTCAAGGTTCACTGGAGCGGTTGCATCGACTGAAGGAAGGTAAATGGAAAACGTACTGCCGGCCCCAATTTCTGATGACACATCTAAAAAACCTTTATGCGCATTGACGATGCCGTAAACTGAAGCCAGCCCTAAACCCGTGCCCTTGTTCTTTTTGGTGGTGAAAAAGGGTTCAAAAATGGTTTCCATATGTTCGGCCGAAATGCCGGATCCCGTATCGGTGCAACTGATCTTGGCGTAGTTTCCAGATGGGATATCGTGATATCGACCTTTGATTGTTTCAGATGCGATATTGTGAGTGCAAATGGTAAAGGTGCCGCCGTTTGGCATGGCATCGGCTGCATTCGCATACAGGTTCCACAACACCTGCTCGATTTGGCTCCGGTCTGCTTCTACGGTAAGAAGCCCAGGATCGAGCTTCAGCTTAACGACGACATCCTTTCTAGTCGCAGATAGCGTTTCCGAAACGTCCTGGATCATCTCGTTCAGGTCGATGGGCTTGATCTCATAATTTCCGCCCCGGGCGTAGCTGAGCAGTTGACGGTTCATTTTTGCCGCGTTATCGATGATGCCTTCGATTTTTGTGATCCGCTCAAACGCCGTGTTGTCCGGAACGGCCATCTTGATCAGAGTGATGTTGCCGAGGATGCCTCCCAGCCAGTTGTTGAAATTGTGGGCAATGCCACCTGCCAGAGTGCCGATGGATTCCATCTTCTGCGCCCGCTGCAACCTCTTTTCAAGCTCCTTGCGTTCCATTTCCAGTTTCAGCCGATCCTGTGCATCGCGTAAAAAGCCACGATATCCGACCGGTTGTTGATGATGATCAACAATCAGGGAGATCGAAAGATCCACGGGAAGGACCTTGTCCTTGCCAGCGGCCAACTCGAGTTGGACAAATCGCACCGGCTCCCTGGAATCAAGGATTTGTTTGAACAGTTTTTCCAGCTGTGCAATGGAGTTCTGGTTGAAGAAGTATTCGAAGCGACTTGCCTGCAATTCATCTAAAATCCCGCCGACGAGCCGAGCAAAGGCTTTGTTGGCAAACAGGAGTCCTCGGTTCAAATCGATCTCAAAATATCCCTCTTCAATGCTCTCGAGGGTTTGTCGGTATCTGTCTTCGCTTTCTTGCAGCTTTTGGAAAGAGCGCGCGTTGTTGATGCCAATGGCGATGTGCGAGGCAATTCCCTCGAGCAAATTGACATCGCTCTTTTTCAATGGCGCTTGGGAGTTGACGTTGTCCACCGACAAAATGCCGAGCGTCGTGTCCTTGTAGATGATCGGTATGCACAGGAGCGAACGCACCCCAAAGGTCTCGAGCAAGCGCTGGCTTTTGGACGAAAGCGCATCTGCCATTTCATTGGCATCGGAGACGATCAAGTTTTTTTTGTCCAAAAAAGATCGGACAAAAAAACCCTTGGAATCGGGGTTGTCCAAGTGAAAGGTTGTCTTCTTGAGACTATCTTGCTCCTCATCGGAATATCCATAGCCTGCCGTATAGATCAGGCGCGTCTGGGTCTCGTCGGCCAGCATGATCAGTCCTCGATCGAAACTCAGTCGCTGGTGCATCAGGTCGGCCAGCTTGTGCATCAGATCGTCGACGTTGAGAATGGCGGCCGTGGCTTGACCGATCTCCTGGACCAGCAACGAATTATTATAGCTGGTATGCGCCGTCCCGATGCGCTCTTCGGCCGCCTGGTGGCTATGCTCCACGATCTTTTCAAGCTCTTTGATTTTGGTTCGGGCATAGACGATCTCCAGCACGGCATTCAGGCAGATGAAAAAAGCGGCAAGGGACAAAAAATACCCCAGCGGCAAAAAGAGACACAAAATGGCGAGCAGTATCGATGAACCGATCAGTGAATAGTTGCGCCACAACTTTATGGTCAGCGACTTCGGGTCGACCCAGGAGACAATATAGTGGCACGCATCGTCGCCCCTGTGAAAACATAGTGGGTGTTCGATATGGGCATACAGATTGGTAAACAGCTTCGGCAGCGCTTCAATGCTGCCCATGCGGTTTTCACACTGATAGGGCTTTTCATCGACACCTGCACTGGGCGTGGAAATGATTTCGATTTTGCCAGGGGCCAACCGTTTGACCCTGACGGTCGCCCCCTTTGTGAACAGAGGAAATATTTTCGCCATGGAGAGCAGGGCGGTCTCGGTAGTCAGGAGTCCGATCACATACTGCTGGAACAGGGCCATGCCAGCGGATGACGCGCTGAATCGGCCCGCTTTGCGAGCGATGTCGGCTTCACCGCTCTTTTCTACAATAATTTGATGGAATCGATCCGCTTGTTCCTGGGTGAACCAATGGGCGGTGTCCGCCAACTCCTCGGGCGTGATACCGGCATAGTCAAGAAACTCCTGGGATTTAAGATCCGGCCGGACAATACGCAAGTAATCGACATAGCTTTGAAATATGCGGCTGTTGTATAGCGGGGGTCCGTCTTTCATGTTAACCCTGGCACTACTCTATATGTGGGTACAATTTTTTTGACACTCCGGGCAGATGCCATGGGACAGATCCGATCCCAGGTTTCGGTTGATGTAGCTTTCAACGTCTTCCCGTTGGTCTTCACCGATCTTAATCCGTTTACATGCGGCAGACATGGGTAAAATCTGTCCGATCTGAAATAAATCGGCAAGGTCCTCCATCATGACCATGGCCAATTGAAGCCCTCCTGCCGTGACCGGCCACGCTGTCATCAGAAAATTTATCTTCCTGGCATGATTTTGATGTTGTACGCACATCTGGGATCTTTTGCGAATGATGCGGTTTTCAGAAAACACCTTCGTCACAACGTTTCGAACGACACATTCAGAACAATGTTTTGTTTTTCCACACTTTTGGCCTGAGTCAAATTTATAGTAGCATCGAATCGTTTCTCCGCAGGACCGGTCGGATTCAAACGCCACCCCCTTTTGGAAAACGGTTCTCGCCTCCCTGTTGGCATCGACCACATCAAGGTCCTTGTCCACAACCAAAATGGGCATTGGAATGGAGTAGAAAAAATCATCCCTATGTCCGCTCTCCAATGGCTTTATTTTTTTATTCACCGATCCAATCCAGGCGAAAGTCAGCCATGTGAAAACCATATGATTCGCGTTGGTATTCATCCGAGGTCCGTCCGAAAACCGAGAAAGAGAGGAAATTTGTAGCATGAGGGAGACATCAAGCAATTATGGACTTTGGATAAACTTAAATTTAATTTAGCATTAAAATGTGAATGGTGCCATATAGTTATTTGCGCTATGTTTTTGTCATATTGCCCCACGCTCAGAATTACACCAATCAAAGTTTTCAAAGTGCATGTATCATTAAGGCGACCAAACAGAATCGTAAAGGGGGGGAGGCAAATCATGTCGAAATTCAGATCACGTACGCTGTACTGGAAGGAGGTCGAGTCCGAACAGGTGGTTGGATATAAGGTCTACTGGTCGAAAGGAAAAAGCGTCTCCTACGAGTCAGAATCCGCTTATGTAGGGGAATTAACGGAAATCGTCATACCCAATGCATTGGAAAATTTTGTGCCCGAACAAGGAGATTACATGTTCGGAATCACTGCGGTAGACCAATGGGGAAATGAGTCTGACATCAAGACATTAAAAGAAGCCATACATTTTTCAGCGCCATCTGGGCCGGAATCCATCTGGGTAGAACCGGCCGCAGCGCCGAGTCCGCCCGAATCTCTCTGGGTAGAAATAACCGACATGGCACTGGCTATCGATAAAAAAAGCCAGCCAGAGGAAGACCTGCAGTTGATAGACGAGTTTTTCGAAGATGAGGGTCGTGAATCACCGTCTGTGGTATCTGAGCAGAAGGATGCAAACAACCAGGCTCCTGAACCTTTTGAGGATATAGGTTTTTAAAAGAACACGACAGCAGAACTACTCAATTGGAAGTGTGGCACTGTAAATATCAAATTATTTTCAAGGAGATCAATGATAGCTGAGGGCAGATTAACAAATTGGCAGCCAAAACCGGTCTGTTCCCTACGCACATCTTAGTTACAAGCTGCAGATCAAGGCCGTGGCCGAGGGAGTGGAAACCAAAGTCAGTTTGAATTTTCTCAAGGATCAGAATTGCCATTTGGCCCAGGGCTTTTTGTTTAGTCCACCGATTTCTGCCGAAAAATTTGAGGATTTACTCCATTCAAACAGGATGTAATTTTGAGCAACCATGGATCCGAGACAGCCATTTTCAAGGTGATGCAAGTACATATCGATAAAGGGCAATTGTGATCGAACCTCAGCCATTGTTAGTCATGCTTATATGTGGAGTCGTTTTGATAGCGGGTGCACCGTTATTTGAAAGGCTGGACCGGAGAATTGAGGGTATACTAAAAGAGAAAGGGAAAAATTTGCATAAATGACGCATCACGCACTATGCATTGATTTGTCATATATGCCGCAAGTTGAAAAAGGGATTGCCGATCGGTTCAAAACTTTAGATGAATTAGTTAAGATCTTCCCGGACACCTTACCGAAAAAATAGTTTGGAACTCGGTGTAGGGGCGGCATAGCCGGGGGGACCATAAAATCCCCCCGGCTATGGCGGCACGGTCGCTCTCTCGGTTATAATCGTTGTTGCCCAACAACCAACCGTAACCGAAAGGAGCCGACCATGACCGCCAAATCCAAATTAGCACAGAAACGATTGACCTTGCTACAGCTTGCCGAAAAGCTCGGAAACGTATCCAAGGCGTGCCAGATGCACAAAGTCTCTCGAAGCCAATTTTATGAATATAAACGAGCCTTTCAGCTCCACGGGCTGGACGGCCTCATAGACAAGCCGCCGATCCCGGGATCGCATCCAAACGAACTGACCGATGAAGTGAAACAAAACATCATCGATCTGTCCTTAAAACATCCAGCTTATGGCCAACAGCGCATTGCCGACCAGCTGGCCCTTGAAGGGATCTGCGTGTGTGCCACCTCGGTGCGCAATCTATGGATCAAACAGGATCTGGAAACGCGCTACAAACGGTTGCTGCGCCTTGAAGAGGTACATGCTGAAAAGGGCTTTGAACTGACCGAGCAGCAGGTCCGGCTGATCGAAAAGGCCAATCCGTGTTTCAAAGAACGTCATGTGGAAAGCAGCTATCCTGGCCAACTGTTATGTCAGGATACCTTCTATGTGGGCCGCTTAAAAGGCGTTGGCCGCATCTACCTGCAAGCAGTGGTGGATACCTATGGCAGCTTCGGCTTTGCCAAGCTGTATACCAGCAAGCGCCCGGAAACGGCCGTGGACGTGCTTTATGACCGCGTTCTGCCCTTTTACCAGCAACATGGGTTGCCCATCGAAGCGATCCTGACCGACAATGGCACCGAGTACAAGGGCCGGCCGATGATCCACCTGTATGAAATCTTTCTTGAGTTCAACGACATCGAACACCGCACCACCAAAGTGGCAACCCCCAGGACCAACGGCTTTGTCGAACGGTTTAACCGCACATTGCTCGATGAGTTTTTTAGATCCTGCTTTCGTAAAAAACTGTATGAGTCGGTGCAAGCCCTTCAAGCAGACCTGGATTCGTGGCTGCACCACTACAACTATGAGCGGCCTCACCGCGGCTATCGCAACCTGGGGCGCAGACCATTTGAAACCATTGAAAACGGAAAAATAGAACGAGAAAAAGTGATGGAGAAAGCCGCTTAAAATTCTCTTCCCGAGAGAGTGAACTGTTCGGGAAGATTTTGACTTTTACACTTTAGAATTGTATTCTTATCCAGCGCTTTGAAAAGTATTTAACCAATTGTCAATAACTGGATCACTTATGGGATGTACCGATAAGCCCTGACTGATTGCGTCTAAACCCGAAAATAGTTCGCCGCCTGCTATGAGTACTGGCCCCGAATAGTGTCCTTCACACTGTGTTCTAAAAACGCCCTCGACAATACGTCCATCAGGAAAAGTGACCCGGACCACGCCCATCGGTGGCAACTCCTTTCAGTTACATCCCATTCATGTACTTGTTTTTTTATGAAATAGCATAAAAGAACTTTGACGAAGCAAATACGTATGACAATGTTACCTTTTGATGAAATTAGACGCTTTTCCATGCACCTCGCAACTCTTAGGCAAATTCCAGAACATTCGAGATGGCCTTTATCAGCTGATGTGTTTTAAAGGGTTTGAAAAGCGCACCGCTGATTCCATCGTTATGTAGCCGGGGAATTACTGTTGCCGGGCTCTCTCCGGTCATGGCGATGATCGGCAGCTTTGGATAGATCGCTTTTATGCGAATTGTCAGTTCCCAACCATCCATTTTTGGCATATTGATATCGGTCAACACAAAATCAATTCTATCGTTTTCTTTCAAACACCTGAGTGCCTCATCGCCGCTGCTGGCTGATGTGGTGTGATACCCGAGTTTTTCAAGTAACTGGCAAACCAGTGCCAGCGTGCTGATTTCATCGTCAACGACTAAAATGTGCCTTTTGATTTCCATTGCAAAAATCTTTACTTTAAAAAGCAAAAAATTAGATTCTTTAAAAATTTTAGCAATAAAAGTGCCATATGTATTCTAAAAATATTTTTATTTATAATTACGGTCGGTTGGATTTTGATCACGAAGAATTAATAGGAGGAAGCGCCAAAAATTGGCAGCATGCGAAAAAATATTGTCAAATTTTCTATACCCAGGATAGGAAAGACTTCTTTGTTGTTTTAGTATCTTAGACTACAATTTCCGCGTCCAATCATTATTAGCTGGCATTATACATAAACGTAACCTGTCAAAGTGATTTATCTCATTGTCATGTGGATGGGGTGGCGTGGATGACTAAATCAGATTGAGGGGAGAGGCGACATGGCCAAATACCGGAAATATAAGCTGAGTTGGAAACCGTCTCCTTCAGATCAAGTTGTCGGCTACAAGCTATATTGGTCTGAACGTCCTGATATCGATTATAATTCAAACGCCATAGACATCGGCAACATCAATGAAGTGTATTTGCCAGAATGTTTGGGCAACATCCGTTCAGCAAGCCCCAGGTTCATTTTAGGGATTACGGCCGTGAACGCCAATGGGAATGAATCGGATATAATCACACTTTCTGAACCTTATCGGTATGCAGTCCCACCAGCGCCGGCGACCTTTTCATTAAGCCCATTGGATGAATTTGCGAGATTGCCGGAAAAAGAGAACCCAAAAAAGTTGCTGGAAGATGGTATGCAGCCGCTTCAGGATAATAATCTATTTAAAGCAGACCCCCCACAGGATCTGAACCAACCGGGACAAAAAATCAAATATTACGATGACGTCGGATATCGCAAAATAAAAGTTGACTAAGACTTGCCCATTAAGCACAATATTTAACTGTTGGATTTTCAAACAAAAGATGAAGAAAAAGCCCCAGCAACTGCCGGTAGATTTGCATAAGGAGACTGAAACCCTCGAAAGACAACTGTATGCGATGGCCGCAGAGCAGTCTTCGAGTATTCAGCAAGAAGCCGAACTGCTCAAAGTCACACGCCAAACAGCGGCCAGGCGCATGGGGTATTTTAAATTGACGCCACCCACCTTGCAAAGCAGGCACAGTGCATGTTGAGTTGCGCCCAAACATGCGACACGCGGTTAATAGGTTAATACCCTCTCTATTATCTTGAAAATAAAATAAAAATAACCTCATGAGCTGTTAACCCTATCATATAGCCCCCAATCACCATGATGGTGGTTTCATCCTACCAATGTCCATCCAATCGGTCCGCATTGCATAATCACCGCGCCGCCGCATCTTATTGGCAAATGAAACACAAACCAAAACCGAAATAAAAAAACCTAGAGGTGACATATGGCCGACAATAGAATTCAAGACTACTTTGACGACAGGGACGAGGGACACGTGGACACCCGTGAAGCCAATTTCAAATGCGATAACCCCGATCAGCATCTGGGATGTGACATGGGAATTGACGTTCAGGGATAAGCAAAAGGAAGGTGCCTTATGATTGGTATCATGCTGACGATAATAGTTCTTGGCTACTTCATCAATCATTGCATCAACGGTCGAGCGGCCATGGCAGCGTGCAAACTGTAGCCGGGTAGGGTTCAAGGCAGAGCTTCATCAAATTGGCAAACAGTTCCGATAATCAAGCGGCATATAAAAAAAGGCAGGGCCTCGATTGAGGCTCTGCCTTTTTTAGTGTGTCAGGCACGGCGTAACTCTATAAGGTGCAGGTCCCGAACAGTCCGTGGCGGGCAGAAATGCTATTTGCCATCAACGCGCTCCTTCAGTTCGGTTCCTACTTTGAAAAACGGCAGGCGTTTGGGCTTGACCGTGACCATTTCCCCGCTTTTGGGATTGCGCCCCTTGTAGCTGTCGTATTCTTTGACTTTGAAGGAACACAGTCCTCGGATTTCCACGCGGTCGCCTGTAATGAGTGCGTCGGATATGTGGTTGAAAAACAGGTCCACCACGTTTTTGGACTCCGCCCTGGAAAGCCCTTGCTCCTCTGCCAACTTCGATATCAATTCGAGTTTGTTCATCGTAGCTCCAAGGGTAATGGTCATTGGTAGGATTCCGGATTTGTATTGCCATGTGAGCTAACGGTCAAGAATATAATAAGAATTTTGAGTGCCTGGCTCTAATTTTTGTTTTTTTTGTTCGTAATTGTCATGCACTCTTATCAAATACTTGAACGATGGAAGGATGACATGACGAATGCCTTTGAATTGTTACCGGGCAGGTCTTGCCTTGGGGGCATGCGAATGGCGCTGGATACGGCATCATGCCTTCCGTCCAAGGCAAAAGAACCAGCGGGGGATGAGAGCAGGACGGGATCAGGCGCGTTCATCTACCGGTTTGCAATCGGGCAGCCGAAAGATTAAATCGTCTTGCTGGTTGTATTTTTCGAAAACCAGCGTACCGTCTTTCATTACGTATTGGGTCTGGTCTTTCTTCTGTGAAGGCTTGTCGTCCGCCCTGCTGCCGGCCTCCGAGTTTTCGACCGGCCTGATCTGCCTTGCCTCTGCTGCTTGTCGTTGAGCGGTCTGTTTTTCATACGCCGATCCAATGGATTCGATCGTCACGGCCGCTCGCAGGGATCCTTCGTTGATTTGGAAAATCATGGTATTCCCCCTTTTGCAGCTGTCTTCACGCGCGAACCCCATACCATGGCTTCCTTAACAGCCGTTATCCGCGGTCCAGCCCTCACTGGCCAATTGCCTTTCCGCTATCTTCCGCGCGTATTTCACACCAGATTCTTCCCGCTGGATTGCCAGGCCCTTTGCTCCTCGATCAGTGGATTGAAGTGCCTGATCGACAAGGAGCTGATCGTTTTCTGATCGTTTTCATCAATCGTCGTATAGGTGAACTCAAAGTCACCTGCTGCCGATCGTATCGATTCTGTTCCGCGGGGGCGGTCCATGTTCCGGAGCCAAGTTTTCTCGAATCCGTTTTGGACGATGCGATCCACTATTTCGGTGGCGACCCGGTCGATCAATGTCTGCCGCTGGCCGTTGCCCGATAATTCGACGCGATCACGGCCGGATGAGCCACCTGGCAGTGAGGACGCCTTTTGACCCGAAATTTGGCTCAGCTGCTTGCGATAGACATCGAGGATATTGTGGATTTGATAACTTTGAATGTACATTTGGGTCCCTCCGGCCTTAATATCGGCATGGGGCGCAGAAACTTGAGAAAAAAAGCGGTTTTTGGGGGGATTCTATGTGACCAAATGAAATAGAAAATCAATTTAGACGGGTACCCCCTAAACCCAAGTGATAAGAATAAGGCTTGGTGTGACAGTGCCTGTCGTCTCCGCATTATTTTTTTTTGACAACTCAAGTAATTACCGTGTAGGGCCGATGAAAAATCCAGGATTATAAATACGCCCGAATCGTTGTGATGTTTTTGAATTAAACGTTGTCAGTTTGTTTATAACTTACTGTATTCA